>Ga0209457_1000162_pt1 | contig 21673 bp, 22 predicted proteins | sample WorMetHEROISLAND_5_FD_187410 | JGI IMG/M metagenome (GOLD analysis project Ga0209457, IMG submission 187410) | Marine gutless worms symbiont microbial communities from Max Planck institute for Marine Microbiology, Germany - Olavius sp. 5 HERON... ... | reverse complement strand
GGAATGCGACCAGTCCGGTCAAACGTGGCCGACCGACGGCTCGGCTCCCTTCGGACTCCCCTCGACGCCCTCCTCGGCAAGCTGGCGTAAAATCTCTCTCGCCTGCAACAAAGGATAGCTCTTTCTTGGAATATAATCACGCGGGACCTGACAAGTATCTTGGGTCCTGGGTCTTTGGAGTCCGTGTACGAGAAGGCTTTGTGCGTCGAGCTGGCCAAGCGCGGACCTAAGGCGATTTCTGTCAAATGAAATACTATCTTGGTTGTCTTTTCGTCCGTTTTCTGTGTTGCGTCAACCGTTACATAGTCCACTAGGCGTCGGTTGCCGCGCCTTGAATACAAACGAAAATCCGGCCCAATCTGATACACCATTTTCCGACAATCGCCTAGCCAAGCATTTTTCGACTCGTTTGCGTCCATTCGCGTTCATTTGCGGCAAAAAAGAAGATGTCGAGTAAGCCCAATGGTGGGTACAGATCACCCTATGGTTGGCTGAGAGCCTGTCTAAAAAAATCAGGCTCTTATAGCCGCCGATGGATCGGCTTGGTGGAATCAGGTGTGTGCCAAGATCGACCTTGGGGCCGGGTCCTGGCTGCGGCCTGTTCGGGAATCAGGCGGCGCGCTCGAAGAGGCTGTCGTCGGCCAAGTTTACCTCGGCACGGATGGTGTCATTGAACCAATCGATCAGCTCCGGGTCTTCCGAGTCGATGCGTCCGTCCCTTGCGAGGACCACCTCGATCCGGTTGCGAAGATAGGCGTCTTTTGCGTCTCGGGTATCGGCGATCCACCGCTCCAACCGGCCAGCTACTTCTTTTTCATGACCACTGCTCATCAGGCGGGTAAAGTCGACCAAGCCCCGACGCTTCGGCAACGCCTCGTATAGTTGCTCCCAATGGTCGACGGCTATCTCCGTCCCGCCCGGCTAGGTACGGGGCCAGGGCACCGAGGGCCTCTCGGTAGCGATTGGCAAGCCTCGTGCGGTGTTCGGGCACATGCAGGGCCCGCACGACCTGGAGATAGAGGTCCCCCGGATCCTTCTCGATCAGCCCGTCGAGGGTGCGTCCGGCAGCCGCGGCGTCTACTCGAAACTGCCCGTCGGCCCAGCTGGCAAGGCGGCGTGTTTCAGGAACCGGGCGCTGCGCTTCTCACCTCGAAGCGCCGCCTCGTGCTTGGCGGCCTCGGTATCCGAGGCCATGGGGGGTGTCTCCGCCCCCCCCGGTGTGGGATGCTGGATTTCCCTCGCTCTTGCGCGCCTCCTGTCCATCGGCTCCGGCGTCTGGTAGGTTGTTGGCCAAGCGTCGCCGTGCCCCTTCGACACCGGCGCTGCCAGCATCCAGCAGGCGCCCTAGGGTGGCGCTCCGTGTGTCGTTACCGAATGCCTGCACGTACCGAGCATGCAGTGGGACGGCAGCCTCCGGTCGGCCTCCGGCGATCCGGATCAGGGCTAGGCTGTAGAGGACGACCGGATTATGGTGGGGGAGGTCCTCGAAGACCCGGTCCAGTAATTTTTCCGCCTCGTCTTCACGACCGGTATGGACTAACAGCCGGGCCAGCTCGTTGGCGGCGACCGTATCGCTGGGATCCCGATCCAGGGTCTGGCGGAATAGGTCCTCCGCCTCCTGCTCCCGCCCCTGGCCCTGTAGCAGCCGGGCGAGCTGATTGCGGAGCACCGGATCGTCCGGCAGGCGACGAATTTGCCTCCCAGTAGACGGCCTGGGGGGCGGTGTCCGGGTGGCCGAGGCCTTGCAATGCGCGGCCGCGCAGGTCCCAGGCATGTCCATTGTTGGGGGACTAGCGCAGGGCATCCCGGGCCCAAACGAGGGTATAGCCCGGCGTCCAGGGCAGCACCTCATTGCCCTGGTTGCTGGCGGAACGGACCAGGAAGTCGGCATCGCCGGTGGCCTCGGCAGTCCTCTCTGGTGAGCAACCAGGACATGGGGCCTCTGGTCCGGCTTCTGCGCACGCTTGGCGAGGTCCCTGATGATTTCCGAAATATTCGGTGGGACCGAGACGACGTCCGACTTCTTATAGGATTCGCGAAACGCCGGCTCGGCCTCTTGCAGCCAGCCGACAAAGGGCTTGTCCCGGTAGTGGAGGTTGGTCAGGGCCACTTGCCACAGGCTGTGCCAAGTCTTGCCGGTGCGCGGGAGGCGGGCCTTGAGCGCCCACCAGCGGCGTAGAAAATCCCTCCGGTCCCGTGGGGTCTCGACTAGGCCGGCGCCGAAGCGGGCTAGTCCCGCGACGAGCGTTTGGTTGGCGCCCTGCCCCTGGGCATCCAGTAGGCGGCTCAGGCCGCTCAAGGCCGGGTCGATCATGTCCCGCTGGGGCAGGTGCGCATGGCGTCCTGGCACAGGCGCAGCCAGTAGAAGCGCAGGCTCCGGTCGGTCTGGATGAGGGCCTCGGTCCGGGCCAGGGCTCGAGGCAGGTCCCAGATCCGGGATAGGCGTAGGGGGTGGTCCAGCGGGTCAGCTCCGGCAATTGGTTCAGGAGCTAGGCCCAGCTTTGGGGTAGCTCCAGGATTTGCATGGTAGACAGGGCGTCCATGGTCTCGGTGACGAAGCGTGGCAGGCCGTACCCCGCCTAGCATTCCAGGTCCTTGTTCTTGCGGCGCTCGTCGGGCCATTGGCGCAAGGCCTCATCGAGTCGGCCTAGGTCCGGGTGGGCCGGCGGCAGGGATCCGAACAGCCGATCCAGGATGCCCGGTGGGGTTGCCCGCTCATAAGGGGGAACCCGGGCTAGGCCTCGCAGCATGGCGTCTAGGGCGACCCGAGGTTGCACCCGAAATTGCTTCAGCCACACTGGGGTGGGGTCGGTCTCCAAGGGCCTATTCATAGGGCGCTCCGACATGCGACAAGCGGCCGAAATCATCTCGATCACTGGCATATTGTAGACAGAAGAGGTGCTGCTCGCGCGGGGTGGGGAAAAAACAGGCGGTGACATTGATGGTCCAGGACGGTGGGCACACAGATGGGATGCGTGATCTGGGTCTTGTCGCGGGTGGCTCGAAGGACCTCGTGCACCGGGTAGCGCATGAGCGCAATGGGTATGGGCCTGTCCGGCTCGGGGTTCAGGTGCGCCAGCCCGAAGCAATCCCGGATTCGGTCGGCCCAATCCGGTGCCCCGATGGTATCCACCACCCAGTCCCGAAAGCCCGCGAAGCGCGGCCAGGGCGAGTGGGGATCTTCGTGATTCAAGACATCGACCCCCGCGTAGCCGTAGGGCCGAGCGTTTCGTCGGAGTGCGGCGCGTGAGCGCCGGCGGAGACGAAATGCAAGGCCATGCGACACGGCGTCAAGCCAGCCATCGCGGGAGTCCTGGTGCCGCGCGGAGTGCGCGCCGGGATGGACGCAGGACGAACGTGGGTCGCCCAAAGCCACGGCCGTCGCCTGATTTTTTGCACCCGAAATCGGACGGACCCCATTTCGGGTTTCGCGAAAAATGGCGACGCTCCGGTCCGATACCGGCGCCGGGGACTTTGCCATCATCCGCTCCTACCTCTCAACTCTGCGCAAACAATCCGACGATATTTTCAACTCGCTCGTCCTGACCTTCCAGGGCCACCCCCAATACCCTAATTGGAGTAGCTGAATAGTTACATTCGAAGCTACCTAAGTGGGATATCCTTGATTCGACCGGCTTGCATGGTATGAAATTTTCCGGAAATCACCTAAGCCCTCGGGGCCTGACACCGATTTCCCGATCTCGAAGACGGATGACTACACTGGCGGGCAGGTTCCGCTACGGTGTGGCTCGGGGCCGGGCCCCGACCGTGTCTTGTTCGGGAATTAGACGGCGATTTCGAGGATGTGGTCGTCCAGGTCTACCTCGGCGCGAATGCTGTCATTGAGCCGGTCGATAAGCTGCGGATCTTTCAGGTCGATGCGCCCGTTCTTTGCGAGAACCGCCTCGAGCCGATTGCGGAGATAGGCGTCCTTCTCGTCTCGAGTGTCGGTGATCCACTGCTCCAACCGGGCGGACACGGCTTCTCCATGGGTAGCACCGCGCATCAGGCGGGTGAAGTCGATCAGGCCCCGACGCTCCGGAAACATCTCGTATAGCTGCTCCCAATGGGCAGCGGATGTCTCCGGTCCCGCCGCGGCCAGGTGCGGGGCCAGTACACAGAGAGTTTCCCGGTAGCGATTGGCTACCTCCATGCGGCGCTCGGGCACATGCAGGGCCCGAACGACCTGGGGATGGAGGTCCCCCGGGTCCTCTTCGATCAGTCTGTCGAGGGTGCGTTCGGCGGCCGCGGTGTCCACTTGGAATAGCCTATCGGCCCGGCCGGCCTCGGCGGCGCGGTGCAGGAGCCGGGCGCTGCGCTTCTCGCTTCGAAGCGCCGCCTCGCGCTTAGCGGCTTCGGTATCCGAGATCACGGAGGGTATCTTTGGCCTCCGGTATGAGGTGCCGGATTTCCCTCTCTCCTGCGTTACCTCCTGTCCGTCGGCTCCGGCATCCGGTGGATTATCAGCCAGCTGATGCCGTGCCTTTTCGACACCGGCGGCGCCGGTATCCAGCAGGCGCCGGAGGGTGGTGCTTCGTGGGTCGTTACCGAATGTTTGCACGTACCGGGCATGCACTACATTGGCCGCCTCCGGTCGGTTTCCGGCAATCCGGACCAGGGCTAGATTGTAAAGGATGACCGGATCATGATGAGGAAAATCCTCGAAGACCCGGCCCAGTAGTTTCTCCGCCTCGTCTTCACGACCGGTGCGGACTAACAGCCGGGCCAGCTCGTTGGCGGCGACCGTATCGCTGGGATTCCGGGCCAGGGTCCGGCGGAACAGCGCCTCGGCCTCCTTTTCACGACGCAGGCGGGCCAATAGCCGGGCCAGCTCATTGACGGCGACCGCATTACCGGGATCCCGGTCCAGGGTCTGGCGGAACAGCGCCTCGGCCTCCTCTTCACGGCCCAGGCGGGCCAACAGCCGGGCCAGCTCGTTGGCGGCGATCCCATTACCGGGGTCCCGGGTCAGGGTCTGGCGGAGCAGTGCTTCGGCCTCCTTTTCACGGCTCAGACGGGCCAGCAACCGGGCTAGCTCGACGGCGGCGACCGGATTGCCGGGATCCCGATCCAGGGTCTGGCGGAATAGGTCTTCCGCCTTGTCCTCACGACGGGTGCGGGCCAGTAGTCGGGCCAGCTCGACGGCGGCGACCGGATTACCGGGATCCTGGTCCAGGGCTTGGTGGAATAGGCTCTCCGCCTCGTTCTCACGACGGGTGCGGGCCAGCAGCCGGGCCAACTCAACGACGGCGACCGGATTATCGGGATCTCGGTCCAGGGTCTGGCGGAGTATCTCCTCCGCTTCCCGCTCCCGCCCCCGGTCCTGCAGGAGAAACCGGGCGAGCTGATTGCGGAGCACCGCATTGTCCGGCAAGCGACGAACCGCCTCCCAGTAAACGGCCTGGGCGATGTCCGGATGGCCGAGGCGTTGCAATGCGCGGCCGCGCAGGTCCCAGGCATACCCGTGGTTGGAGGACCAGCGTAGGGCATCCCGAGCCCAAACAAGGGCATGGCCCGGTGCCCAGAACAGCATCTTGTTACCCAGGTTGCAGGCGGAACGGACCAGGGTACCCGCATCGCCGATGGCCTCGGCATAGTCCTTCAACTTGGTGAGCAGCTTCTCGGCCTCGGCTAGGACATGGGGTCTTTGATCCGGTCTCTGCGCACGTCCGGTGAGGTTCTTGATGGTTTCCCGAATATTCGGTGGGATCAAGACGACATCCGATCTCCTATAGGGCTTGCGCAGCTCCGGCTCGGCCTTTTGCAGCCAGCCGACGAAGGGTTTGTCCCGGTAGCTATGGTTGGTCAGTGCTACCTGCCACAGGCTGCGCCAAGTCTTGTCGGTGCGCGGGAGGTGGGTCTCGAGCGCCCGCCAGTGGCGCAGAAAGTCCCTCTGGTCTTCAGATGTCTCGGCCAAGCCGGCGCCAAAGCGCGCCAGCCCTGCGATAAGCTCGCGGTTGGCACCCGGTCCCCTGGTGTCCGGTAGGTTGATCAGGCCACTCAGGGCCGGGTCGATCATGCCTCGCTGGGAAATGCGCGCAGCGTCCTGGCACAGGCGTAGCCAGTAGAGGTGCAGACTCCGGTCGGTCTGGGTGAGGGCCGCGGTCAGGGCCAAGGCCCGGGGTAGGTCCCAGTCCTGGGATAGGCGCAGGGGGGCGGCCCAGCGGGTCAGCTCTTGAAACCGGTCCCGGATCCGGTCCTTGCTCCGGGGCAGCTCCAGCCTCCGGATAGTGGACAGGGCATCCATGGTCTCGGTGACGAAGCGCGGTAGGCCGTATTCCGTCTGGCGTTCCAGGTCCTTATCCTTGCGCCGTTCGTCGAGCCACTGGCACAGGGTCTCATCGAGCCGGCCTAGGTCCGGGTGGTCCGCCGGTAGGGACCCGAACAGCCGGTCCAAGATGTCCGGCGGGGCCTCTTGTTCATAGGGGGGGATCCGGGCCAAGCCCCGCAGCATGGCATCGAGGGCTTCCCGGGGCTGCGCCCGAAATTGCTCCAGCCACGCCGGGGCGGGGTCGGCCTCCAAGGGCCTATTCATGAGGTGCTCCGGTCATGCGGCAAGCGGCCGAAATCGTCTCGATTACTGGCATATCGTAGGCAGAAGGGGGCGGCTCGCACAGCGCGTCGAGCCCCGGGTCGACCAGTGCGGTCACGGGCTTGGTGATTGCTCCGACCTTGTGAGTGTGCTCGGGCCTGTACGGGAATTTCAGGTGCAGGAGCTCCGGGACCTTATACTCGCACTCCGGGTCCCGTATCAATGGCCAAGTGCATCCATAGGGTAAGGGGCACGGGACGGGCAGGAAGCAGGCGGTGAATCGATGGTCCGGGACGGTGGGCACACGGATGGGATGCTCGATCTGCGTCTTGTCGCGGGTGGCTCGAAGGCTCTCGTGCACCGGGTAGCGCATGGGCACGGCGGGTATGGGCCTGTCCGGCTCGGGGACTAGGTGTGCCAGTCCGAAACGGTCTCGGATTCGGTGCCAGGAGTCTCCGGCCGCGAAATCGGATATCGGAGCCCCCATGTGGCTCTCCTGCCGGAGCCTCTCATAGTCTTCCTGCCGCTGCCAGGAGTCCCGCTCATCGAGCAGATGGCTGTGGCCGCAAGCCCGGCCCTCGGGGCTACCGTCGGTACGGACGGCTTGGAGTAGGTCTTCCAGGTCCTTAGGCATGGGGGAGCACGGTGTCTTCTTCTCCGTTACGGTGTGCGGCTTCCATCCGTTCGGGTAATTCCCCGTAGGATGTCGGAAGCTATCACGATTCGACCCGAGCCGGCAATTGTCGGGCAGGGCTATGTAGGGAGCAAATAAACTGTCCGGACTTGTAGCCCGTGATGTGTCCGGTTTCATTGGACGCCGAGGAGGTGTCCAATAAGCCGAACGAACTTGCTGCAGGAGATTTGGAAGATGAGATTTGAAGAGGCGTCTGGGGGGTGGCAAGCAGGCCGATTGAGACAGGAGGAGGCGGCCCGGCTGCTCGGGGTGGGTATGCGAGCGGACCTCGAGCGGACCTTTCGGCGCTATGTTGACCGCTACGAGGACGAGGGTCTGCAAGGGTTGATCGACAAGCGCCTGGAGCAGGTCTCGCACCGGCGGGCGCCCGTGGATGAGGTTAATGGCGCTGGTGGAGCGCTACCGTCGACGACAGGCGGGCTGGAACGTCAAGCCTTTCCACGCTTAGTACCAATGCGACGGCGGCAAGCGCAGCTACACCTGGATCAAGAACCAGCTGCAAGAGGCCGGTGTGGTACAGAAGGCACCTGGGCGAGGCAAGCGGCGCACCCGCGCGGCCGGGCCGGGCATGATGCTGCACCAGGACGCGAGCACCCACGAATGGGTACCGGGAGTGAAGTGGGATTTGGTCGTAACCATGGACGACGCCACCAACGAGCATTACTCGATGCGCTTGGTTGCCGAGGAAGGTACGGCCTCCAGCTTCATGGACGTGCGCGACGTGATCAGGCAACGTGGATTGTTCGCCTCGCTCTACACCGATCGGGGCAGCCACTACTGGTATGCCCGGAAGCTGGCGGCAAGGTAGCCAAGGAGAACCCCACGCCATTTGGCAAGGCCATGGCCCGCTTGGGGATCGAGATGATCCCGGCCTAACTCTCCTGAGGCACGAGGATGCTCAGAGCGCATGTTCCGTACCCAACCAGGGGTGTCTGCCACAGGAGCTGGCCATCGCCGGCATCCGCGACATGACAGCAGCTAACCGCTACCTCGATGAAATCTACCACCGGCCTTCAATACCGAGTTCATGCCGCCAGCGCTGGCGGAGGGATCGGCCTTCGTGCCCTGGATCGGCGGCAAGCTGGATGACTTCCTATGTGAGACCTTCGAACGTGTCGTTGGCAAAGACAACTGCGTGGCCTTCGGGGGGATGGCCTTGCAGATCCCCAAGGACCGCCACCGGATGCATTACATGAAGGTCAAGGTGCGGGGTGCATTGCTATCCCGATGGCAACCTTGCCGTGTTCCACGGACCGCGTTGCTTGGCTCGATATGATGCCCAAGGTCAGTCGATTCCGCTCCAGCTACAGGGTGTCGCGCAGGTCCGCTGCCGTATCCAAAGCGGACAGTTGATATGCTACTAAACTGGGCAGTTCTATTTGTTGCCAACATGTCGGGCAGGGCTACCGAATGATAATCACTGCTGGAACAAGCTGTTGGTAGGTAAGTCGGAAGCTTTTTTGCCGCCAATGAACGCAAATCAACGCAAATCAGTCGAGATCGGCCCGCTATCAGCGACGCTTCTTGACTCCTTAGAACCGCCTTTTTAGACAGGCTATTTCCGGATAAAATATTTGGAAACAAAGCGTTAATTTTTATAAAGCCGCAGGTCGTAGAGGCGATCCTAGACAGTTCCTATAATCTTTATTTGCGGCCATTTGCGGCTGAAATTTCCATAAAAATCTTGCTCGCTCAAGGTTACTGGTAATCCGTACTCACAACGGGTAACTGATGGCGACTATTTCAGTCCCTACTGCGTACTTTAAACATCTGAAATCACCAAGCTGTTGCTTTCTATCGAATGATCATTCGGTAGCCCTGAATTGTCAGGGCGTCGCCCCCGATTCGGCCGAGATTGTGCAAGAATTCGCCTCTGGTATGGTATATCCGGCACTGATCTTGTTACAGTCGAATAAAGGGAACCTTAGAAAGACGACCTCCCTGGGATTTTTCACAGTGCCCACTTCACCGGATACGACAAAGTTGAAATCCCACCGGCAAGAGAACGCGCTATTCCCTGCACGCTATGCCTTGCCTTGGCGCGGTTGGGGGCTCTGAGAGTGCAAAATAAGGTGAAACGGGGTGCCGGTATCCCGAATCCCTGCAACTTGGCCGGTTGGGGGGTGCTGGTCACGCGCCCTGCAGCCCAAGCCGAAGGGTTGTGCCGGTTGGTCGAGGCCGCCGGCGGGCGGGCGCTCTGCTTCCCCACCGTGGCTATCGAGCCCGTCGCGGACCCGGGACTGGCATGCGAGCAGCTGAGTCGGGACTGGGACCTGATGCTGTTCGTCAGCCGCAATGCGGTTGCGCAGGCCTTGTCCGTGCTCCCGGGGCGTCGTTTGCCCGCAGGACCGCAATTGGGTGCTATCGGTGCGGCTACCGCACGGGCTCTGGCCGCTGCCGGTCGGGCCCCGGACTTGGTGGCTTTCGGTCGCTCCGATAGCGAGTCGTTGCTCGCACTCCCGCAGCTCGCGGATCTTACGGGCCGGCGGGTGTTGATTGTGCGCGGGGTAGGCGGTCGTCGTTTGCTGGGGGATACTTTGATCGAGCGGGGCGCACGACTCGCCTATGCCGAGGTTTATCGCCGTGTGTTGCCCACCGCTGATATGGCTCCCTTGCTCATGCACTGGCGGCGCGAGGTGCAACTTGTCACGGTTACCAGCGGGGAGATACTGGATAATCTGCTGACGCTCGCCGGGCACCGCGGACGGGATTTGCTGTTCGAGACGCCTCTGGTGGTGGTTGGCAGACGGGTCAAGAAAATAGCCGAGGTACTCGGATTTATCCGTGTGGAGGCGGCGCAAGGCGCCGCGGATGCGGCCATGCTGGCCGCCTTGTGCCGGATTACCGAAGCCCACCGCCGGTGCTAGATCGTGTTGGCATTCAACCAGATGAACGACGAGCTCGAGGGACCCTATGGAAATAGCGAGGGGGGATGCTGCTGGTTGCCTAATGGTCCCGTGAAGGGCCTTGACCCGACACCTTGAAAGATTGGAAGTACCCGTGTGGGGCTGGGATCCCCCGCCGGCTTCAAAGCACACCGGTGCTCGAGGGCCGGGAGCGGAGTGAAATGTTTCGGCTCCGCGACTTGAAGAATGCCGAGGACGGAGATTTTCAAGGTGCCCTGAGAAAGCCCTAGCATTCCACGCAGATCGGATCGGCTCCTAGCCCCGGCCGGGCGCTGCCGCTAGAATCATCCATAGCGCCGTTTTCCGCCCGGCTCGGTGCCGATTTCCGGAGATTTTCCCCATATGTCCGTGTTGGCGTTGGATTTCGACGGGGTCCTCTGCGACAGTGCGCGTGAGACCGGTATTACCGGCTGGAAGGCGGCGACGGCTCTGTGGGGGGATATGACGGGGGCGCTGCCGCCGTCACCGCTTCTGGAGCATTATGATCGGGTCCGTCCGGTGATCGAGACGGGCTACGAAGCGATCTTGATGATGCGTTTGCTGTGGGATGGGGAAGGCCCGGAGGAGCTCCTCGGGACATTTCCGCACCGGAGACGGACGGCGATCGACAGGTCCGGGATGGAGGTCTCGGGCCTGAAGTGCCTGTACGGAGCGGTGCGCGACCGGTGGTTCCAAGAGGACCCGCAGGACTGGCTGACGCTCAGCCCCCTGTATCCCGGAACCGCTCACAGTCTCGGCCGGCTCCCGCCTGGGACCGACTGTTACATTGTCACCACCAAGCAGGCGCGGTTCGTGACGCGCTTGCTCGAGCATAACGGCGTACATTGGGATATCGATCGTATCTTCGGTCTGGATCGGGGGATGACAAAGGAGGCGGTGCTGCGTCGGCTCATGGAGCAGCATCCTGATAGCCCTATCCATTTGGTCGAGGATCGTCTCGACACCCTGAAGAGATTCCTTGCCCGGTCGGATTTGGCGGCGGTGCGGCTGCACTTGGCCTGTTGGGGATATAACACGGAAGCCGAACGCCGGCAGACCATGACCTTGAAAATTCACCTCCTGGGGGCACTTGACTTCACGGAGATCATGAATACGGAGCACGACAGTGACCAGTGAACGACTTGCCTTGAATGCGCAGCTAGCGCAAATGCTCAAGGGTGGCGTCATCATGGACGTAACCACGCCGGAGCATGCGGTGATTGCCGAAGAAGCCGGTGCCGTGGCCGTCATGGCCCTGGAGCGCGTGCCGGCGGATATCCGTGCCGAAGGTGGGGTGGCGCGGATGTCCGATCCCGACCTGATTCGGGCGATTCAGGCCGCCGTGTCCATTCCCGTCATGGCCAAGGTCCGCATCGGACACTTCGTCGAGGCCCAGCTGCTCGAGGCGCTGAAGATCGATTATATCGACGAAAGCGAGGTGCTCACCCCGGCCGACGAGGAAAGTCACATCAATAAGACCCAGTTCGCCGTTCCCTTTGTCTGCGGTGCCCGTAATCTGGGCGAAGCCTGCCGCCGTATTGCCGAAGGGGCGGCGATGATCCGGACCAAGGGCGAAGCGGGCACCGGCAATATCGTGGAGGCGGTACGTCACATGCGCACCATGAATCGGGAGATCCGCATTGTCCGCGATTGGCCCAGGGAGGAGCTCACGGGGTTTTGCCGAGATCAGGGGATCCCCTACGAGGTTGCGCTTGAGGTCCGGGAGGCAGGAAGGCTACCTGTGGTGCACTTCGCCGCCGGCGGCATTGCGGCTCCGGCGGATGCCGCGCTGATGATGCAGCTCGGCTGCGATGGCGTATTCGTCGGCTCGGGTATCTTCAAGTCGAGTGATCCCGCCCGACGCGCCGTGGCCATCGTCCAGGCCACGACCTATGCCGACGACCCGAAAAAGGTCCTGGAGGTATCCTCCGGTCTCGGTGAGCCCATGGTCGGAATCGAGATTCCCACCATCCCCGAGGATGCCCGCTTGGCCGGACGGGGCTGGTGATTCGAGGACTCCGATCCATGGCATCTATCGGGGTCCTCGATCTGCAAGGGGGCGTAGTCGAGCATTTGGAGCATCTCGCCGCCTTGGACCTACCGGCACGGCGGGTGAAGTCATCGTCGGACCTCGATGGTCTGAGCGGCCTGATCCTTCCCGGCGGCGAGAGCACCTGCCTGACCCGCCTGTTGCACCGGTGCAGGCTCGACCGCGAGATCACAAGGCGTTCTCGTGCCGGGCTCAAGCTCTGGGGCACCTGCGCCGGGGCTATCCTACTGGCGCAGGAGGTCGTGGGTGAGGCCCCGAGCTTGGGGCTCATGGATATTCGGATTCGACGCAACGCCTTTGGCTGTCAGCTCGACAGCTTCAATCGCAGCGCGCAGGTCCCGGTGGTCGCCCCCGAGCCGATTCCGCTTACCTTCATTCGGGCTCCCAAGATTCTAGGCCTAGGCCCAACCGTGTCGTCGCTGCTCGAGATCGACGGCTATCATGCTGCTGCGGAAGACCGGGACATCCTGGTCACCGTCTTCCATCCGGAGCTGACCCCGAGTTTCGCCTTTCACCGCTACTTCGCCGACAAGTGCGGCCTTCCAGTCCCGGCCAGCCGAGATGTGCCGACGGCTTGGCGAACGAACTCCTGGGTCGACTATGCGCCGATTCTTTGATGGAGAACCTTGAAAAATTCCATCCTTGAATTTTTTCAAGGTTCTCTTAGAGGCTATCAAAAATTAACTCTATTTTTTTAAAGGTGTTAGCCGAATAGAGACTGTCTAAAAAGGCAGTCTCTTATTTGTTAATGGGTGCGGCTCTTCTAAAGCGACGCGGAGAAACCCGGAAAAGCTCAACCGACCCGACCATAAGGTAGTCTCTAAGGTCCGCGCTTGGCTCGTTCGACGCACAAAGCCTTCTCGTACACGGACTCCAAAGACCAGGACCCAAGACTTTGCCGACTTCGAAATGCACACCCGATAACACGCTGAGAGGTCGGTTTATCCTCGTCGACTTTATCTTGAATACGTTTGCGTTCATTGGCGTTTATTTGCGGCTGAATTTCCTCCCCCCCCAACGCCTCCCCTCAACGCTTACTCGATATTTTCCGGTGAGCACCGCCCAGCCGATGAATCCCCGCCGGTGCGGCCAACTTGGCCACAGAGCTTTTCGAATCCGCGGGGCGGCGTGGATCGCTAGGTCTCAGAGCGGGGCAGCGTGATCGGGACGGTGCGTAAGCTCCACAAGGTGTCTGATAAACCGGCCTCGACTCTCGGATTTTGGGCGGCCGGTATCGTTTCAAAAAAACCGAACCTTTTGTCAATTACTTACGTTCTTGAGGCCCGACGGGGTGTCCCTGTTCCGCGAGAGCACCTTAAATTTTCCAGGGTGTCTTCGAAGTGTCCGTAGGTTGCTCTCGATTCGGCTTCATTCGGACCGAGTCAGGCTGCCGGCCGATAATTTCGCCATATCCTGTTTTCCCCGCTCGAAGTACTTTTTCTGGATCGTGCTGTCCTTCAAGGAAATCGTCATACTCTCCAGATTCTTGGGGCTCAGGACATGGACCGGCTTGTGATAATAGGTCTTCCCATCGATCTCGATGGCGATTTTACCGACGGCCTCGAGCATGCGGTTGATGCGATCGGCCTCCGCGAAGATCTTAGTGTTGGGCAGACTCAATTGGATGTCGCTCACCAGAAGGTACATATCGATACTGTTGAGCGGCAGAGTAAACACTTGGGTGGCATACAGCTTCTTGAGTGCCTTGTGGTAATCGTAGTCGGTGAAGTCGACGGCGATGATCTCGTCCACAGCCGGATCTTCGAATAGGGTTCGCATCGGCGTGTTATCCAGGTAGCCACCTTCCAGGTAGAAGTCGTCATCGATCTCGACCGCCTTGAAATAAGGGATGGTGGTGATGCCGGCCAGGAACACATCCATAAAGCGGTCTAGCGTTCCGGGGTCAATTTTGGATAGGATGTCATTGATCCGGAAGGATTTCCCCGTACGTTGCGTCAGGTTGGTGGTGAAGATATCCCAGCTTACGGTGATCAGGTTTCGGCTCAAAACCTCCTGTCTAGCGGGTTGGTCGAGGGTCAGGGATTGGCAGCAACTGTCCTTGTCGACGGTAAACAGGTGGGAGCCGTTGGGGATCAGCGAAGGTCGCAGCCCGAGGAAGTTTTTGAAGACATGGAAGATGTCTTCCACGCTGAGCCGTATGGTCCGGGTCAGGACCGGTGGCAGCTCCTCTTTCTCCTGATCCCACAGGAGATAATCCAAGGCGATATTGTTCCCCGAGCTGGTGGAGGTGATATGGGATACTGGAACCCCGTTTTGCCGTAACCAGACGAGCGCCCCTTCGGTGTAAAAACTTCTGTAACCACCGCCGGAGGCGACGAAGCCGTATTTTTTCATGATTTTTCCCGTCTTTTCGATTATCCGGATTGCCGGAAAGGCACCCTCAGAAGGGGATATTAGAAAAACTCAAGATGTCCTCGGTGCCTCCAAAGGGCAAGCATACCCTGTCCTACCCGAACAAGTAAGCTCAAGGTCTCCGGATGGTGGTGAGCACCCGGTTTCGACTGATATTGCAAATTCATGGCCTCTGTTGGCCGTCATGCTCCAGGGTAGGATTCAGCAATATCGATCGAAGTTGTGTGCTAGGTGGGGATGAAAGACCCGATTGAATTCGGGCAGGTTTTCGATGAAGGGGACGTGGCCGGTATCCTCAATCACTACTTCTTCGTAGGTACCGCCGGTGGCCCGGTAACGCTCCAACACGGCTCGGGTTTGAGCCAGCATAGGTTGGGGTGGAAAGGTCTCGGCACCCGGCCAGCCGGGGATCTGTCCGGTGGCCCCGAGCGTTCCCAGGCAGGATATCGATGCATCGGAGATCACACGGTCATCGTCGCCGCGTATCCAGAGCACCGGCGGCTTCGGTTCGATGAGGTACAGGTCTTCGACCTTGCCTGCGTACTTGGGCGATAGGGCATTGATCGCTCCCCAACGGCCGGGTGCCACGAATGGCCAGTGCGGAGAGGCAACATGATCTCCTGGTAGATCTCGAGGGCCGAGGTGGCTGCGCAGGGTGGCCGTGACCAGATCGTCTTCACGAGCGGGCACGAACGGCCGTTTGTAGATCACCAGACGTTGGACGGTGCGCGGAGAGAACGCATGATCCAGGCTATCGTCACCGGCTGCGATCAGGCGTAGCAGCTCCGGGGAGGTCAATTTACCGCCGGAGCCGGCGAAATCCTCGTGGCAGGGAGTACCCGACACGTCCTTGGTACCGCCGAAGCCATAGGGAGACCCTGGGGCGATCTGAGTCACTGTCGGGAAGCATTCACAGGCTTGCACCATCAGCCACCAAGCCACCGAGCCCCCCATGGAGTTGCCGACCAGATGGGCCTGCTTTATCCCCAGATGGCCGAGCAGGGCCAGGGCATCGTCCGCCAAATCGGCTAAGCCCCGGGTCGCGTCGATCTTTTTGTCCGCATCCGCCGCCCCGAAGCCGCGTTGATCCGGCGCGATTCCCCGATAGGTCTCGGGTAGGCTCAGTAGGACTTCCTCCCACCAGGTAGCGGAGGAGAGATTGCCGTGCAGGAATAGCACCGGGATCCCCGTCTCGGGACCGGTAAATAGGACGCGGGTCCTGATCCGCGGGGTGGTAATCGCCCGTGCAACGACACCGGGGAGGGTGGGAACAGACAAGATGGGATCCGTGTGATTCATGGGGGCCTTGATAAATTCTACCCTTGGAATTTCTCGATTCGCCAAGTCCGAATGCGATCTCGATTCGGCTCCATTCTCGACCGGTGATCCGATCGAGAATGGCTCGGGTACCTTGAGTTTTTCAGGGTGTCCTCAGGTGGGGATGGAAAACCCGATTGAATTCGGCCAAGTTCTCAATGAAGGGGACATGGCCGGTGTCTTGGATCACCACTTCCTCATAGTTACCACCAGCGGCCCGATACCCGTCCAACGCGGCTCGGGTTTGGTCCAGCATAGGTTGGGAAGGGAAGGTCTCGGCGCCTGGCCAGCCGGGAATCTGTCCGGCGGCCCCGAGCGTACCCGGGCAGGATGCTGCTGTATTGGAGACCGAACGATCGTGGTTGCCGCGTATCCAGAGCACCGGCGGCTTTGGCTCGATGGCGTACAGGTTCTCGACCTTGCTCGCGTACTTGGGCGATAAGGCATTGATCGCTCCCCAACGGCCGGGTGCCACGAATGGCCAGTGCGGGGAGGTAACTTTATCCCCTGGCATGTCCTGGGGGCCGAGGTGGGTTTGCAGGGTGGCCGCGACTAGGTCATCTTCACGGGCCGGAATGAAGGGTGGCTTATAGGTCAGCAGGCGCTGAACGGCCCGTGGAGAAAACATATGGTCCAGGCTATCGTCGCCGTCTGCAATCAGGCGTACCACCTCAGGGTTCGCCAAGCCGCCACCGGAGCCGGCGAAGTCCTCATAGCAGAGAGTGCCCGATACGTCCTTGGTGCCGCCGAAGCCATAGGGAGAGCCTGGGGCGATCTGGGTCACTGTCGGGAAGCGCTCACAGGCCTGCACCATCAACCACCAAGTCGCCGAGCCCCCCATGGAGTTGCCGACTAGGTGGGCCTGCTCTATCCCCAGATGGTCGAGCAGGGCCAAGGCATCGTCCGCCAAATCGGCTAGGCCCCGGGTCGCGTCGATCTTTTTGTCCGCATCCGCCGCCCCGAAGCCGCGTTGATCCGGCGCGATTCCCCGATAGGTCTCGGGTAGGCTCAGTAGGACCTCCTCCCACCAAGTAGCGGAGGAGAGATTACCATGTAGGAATAGCACGGGGATCCCTGTCTCGGGACCGGTAAACAGGACGCGGGTCCCGATGCGTGGGGTGGTGATCGTCCGTGCGACGACACCGGGGAGAGTGGGAATGGATATGATGGTTACCGAGGTTGCTCCCGGTCCTCCTCCGGATTATCAAGGGAAGCCTTGAAAGATTCTATCCTTAGGAATTTTTCAAGTCACAAAGCAAAGACACAATTTTCGTTTCGATCTCATTTCTCAAGCAGTTGCATGCTTGAAGGCTGGCGGGGTGTCCCTGTCCCGCTATCGTCATCCGCCGCCAGGATTTGCTCCACCTTTTTCGGCGAAAGACCCAATAGCTCCGAGACCTTCGCTACGTCGAGCCGGTGCAGCAGACGACGCACGATCCGTGCCTCACCTTTTTCCCGGCCTGTCATTCGGCCCTCTTCTTCCTACCGGCCTTCCGACCTTATGCCACGGAGGAGCACAGGAAAGCGAGGGAGCGTAAGCGACGGGCGGAGTGCGCGCCGGGACGGACGGACGCAGGACGCACGTGGGCCGCCGAAGGCCGTGGCCGTTGCCTGATTTTTTGCACCCGAAATCGGACGGACCCCATTTCGGGTTTCGCAAAAAATGGCGACGCTCCGGGTTCATAGCCGATGGCAAAAGACGGCAGGCGTTCGATATCGATTTCGGTCAACATGTATTCGGCCTCCTCGACCTGTGCCCTCAGATTCCGGTTCTCCGAGAGGAGCTCCAGCAGCATCATGTACTCGCGGAACCCTCGCTCATTCGCACCCAACAGCTCCCGTAAACGGCGCACGATGTAGGTGACCACGTCTCCCCGGGTCTCGGTCACCAAAGTCGCACAACACGCCAGCACCAGGGCATTGGGGGTATCCTATGCTAGCAAACCGGTGCATGTCTACCAGACCATAGCGATAGTCCAGCAGCCCCGGCTCATCCAGGCCCGCTGGCATGGTGAGGCGCTCGGACCCGATGTAGGTGAGGAACTGTCGGATCGGCCCGCGCTGGCCGGAGAAGCGGATATCCGTATAGTAGCGCAACATCCGCAGCGGCATGTCGGTGGAGTTGTTGTTGGCGATCTTGGCGTGGAGCAGAAATTCCTCGCCGTCACGGCCCCACATGTGGGCGACCAGATCCGCCCGGCGGTCCTCGATCCGACGGTTCTGCGTCTCCAACAGCTCGATGGTCTCGGCATGGATCCGCAAGGATGTGGTACGCCAAGTCGCTGGTGAGCTGCTTGAGAGTATCACGGCTGATGATGTCTTTTACGGTCGTGGGCTTCGAGGCCGTTCGGAAATCGAAGCATTGAAAAAGGCACCTTGAAAAATCCTATCCTTGGATTTTTTCAAATCGCAAAGCGAAGGCGCAATTTTCGTTTCGCGCCCATTTTTCAAACAATTACGAGCTTGAAGGCCGGTGGGGTATTCCTAAATACACGGGTACCTCGAATTTCCGAGGCACCCTTCAAGGTGCCTTCGAATAACGTTGCTCGAGTACGGCCTTTTGCACCTTGCCATAAGGCGAGTAGGGCAGGGCATCGGTAAACACCACCTGTTTGGGGACCTTATAACGTGCTAGGTGGTCCGTGCAGGTCCGGAGTATGGCATCCGCGGTGGGCGCCGTACCTTCCCGGGCTACCACTACCACAAGTCCCACCTCTCCGAACTTGTCGTCGGGTATCCTGATGAGGGCCGCCTCCACGACTTCCGGGTGCTCCAGGACGGCGGCCTCGACCTCGGCGGCATAGATGTTCTCGCCGCCGCTGATGATCATGTCCTTGAAGCGGCCGACGATCGAATAGAAGCCATCGCAGTCGCGCCGCGCCATGTCTCCGGTGTGAAACCAACCGTCGCGGATAGCCGCGGCGCTGGCCTCCGGATTCTCCCAATATCCCGAGCAGACATGGGGGCCGCGGATCAGGAGTTCTCCTACGGTATCTGCGGGTTGCTCCTGGCCGGCCTCGTCGACGATCCGCATCTCGCTATGGAAAATCGGTTTTCCTACGGTTCCGCTCTTGGTCACGGATTGCTCGTCCGTCATGCTGAAGCAATTGGGGCCAACCTCCGTGAGCCCGTATCCCTGCCGAAAAACCACGCCCTTTTGCTCCCGCCAAGTCCACATGATCGCCTCGGGACAGGGCGCCCCGCCGCTGATGAACCAGCGCACGTGGCTGAAATCCGCTGCCGCGAACCGGGGCGATTTCATCCACATTTGGAAAATCGTCGGTACCCCGAGGATGACCGTGCAGCCCTCCTCCTCAATGACCCGCAAGGACTCTTCAACCTCCAAGCTGCGGGCCAGGATGATCTTACCGCCGAGATAGAGCAGGGGGGTCAGGAAGGCAAAGAGGCCTCCGGCATGAAACAGGGGAACGAATACCGGCGACACATCCTGGTCCGAAAGTCCCCAGCTAGCCGCGGTATTGATGCAATTGAAGAGCACTTGGCGATGAGGGATCACCGCGCCCTTCGGCTGCCCGGTGGTGCCGGAGGTGTAGAGGATGCAGTAGGGGTCCTCGGCATCCGGGTCCGACCATTCCGGCGCCGTCTCCGGTGCCTCTGCTAAGCCTGTCTCATAGTCACGGGCATCGTCGATGATAGCGCCTTCGAGTGCGACGACGATGCCCGTGTCCACCTGGGCTTGCAGCTCGGCCAGGGTGGTGGTGAATTCGGGCCCGCACAGCAGTACTTTGGGCCGGCTGTCGGCGATGATATAGGCCAACTCGCGCGTCGCCAAGCGCCAGTGCAAGGGTACCAATATGGCCCCGAGCTTGCCCACGGCATAGAACAAATCGATGTAGACGATGCTGTTGTGGGCCAGGATCGATACCCGATCCCCCTTTTTTACCCCTAAGCCGGCGCGTAGAAAATGGGCCAGACGATTGGCACGGGCGTCGAGGTCGGCGAAGCTATAGCGCCGCTCGCTCGCTAACTCTACTAGGGCCTCCCGTTCCGGCGTCAGCAGGGCGCGCCGATTCAGTAAATGGGCTGCGTGCATGGGCATAGCCTCTCTCCTCGGTCGATCCGGTATCTAAGGCGATTTCTGTCAAATGAAATACCATCTTGCTGGTCTTTTCGTCCGTCTTCCGTGTTATGCCAACCGTTACATAGTCCACTTAGGCGCCGGTTGCCGCGCCTTGAATACGAACCAAAATCCGGCCCAAGCTCGTACACCATTTTCTGGCAATCACCTAAGTCGTAGTGGTTTCATCAGGCCTCGATGCATTGCTCAGAGCCGGCCATTATCCTGCTCGACGGCGTGCCGCAGGTGCTTATAGATCTCCGGATAGGTATAGGCGACTCGGTTCCAGGAGGGGATCAACATGGCCTCTTGAGGCCCCTTGCTTTGCTCCCAGGCATCCCACAGAAAGCCGCGGAAATGACCGACAGCGGATTCCTCCTGGTGCAAATCGAAGGCCAACCCATTGACATCCGCATCATAGCTGTACTTGCGGACGTACTTGAGCGCGGTCTGATAATAGCTGTGGAGCAACATGTCCACGAAGGCGTCGTCCAGCGGCACCCCGTGGGAGCGCATATACGTCAGGTAGAACTTGGCGATATCCACCACCATGCGATGCAGACCGCGGTCGGTATTCTCTGGGGATAGCTCCTGGTGCTTGTGCTCGTAATTGGGCAGCAGGTCGATCTGGGCGATCTGGCGGGTGGTCAGCTGATCATAGACTTGGGATAGGGTCGCTACCTCCAACCCCCAGTCGTAGGCGATGTTCAGGCCCCGCGCCAAATCCGCGGTAAAACAGAACTCTCCGGCTAGGGTGTACTTGAAGGCACGGTGATATTGGAAGAAACGCTCCAGCTCGTGTTGTCCGCGCTGACCCATGATCTCGGACAAGGTTTGCATGAAGGGGGTGACGAATAGCCGCGTCACCCGCCCCTTCAGGGCCCGCTCGGTAGGTGAGATGCGGGCGTAATAGCCCTTGCAGAATTGGAAATCGTTGTTCGGATTAACCACCGGCTCGATCAGCCGTCCCAGGAGGATGCGGTCATAGGTCACGATGTCGCAATCGTGGAGCGCGATGACGCCGCCGCCATTGCAGGCGAACAGATAGCCCAAGGCCACCCACACCGCTTGCCCTTTGCCCTGCTCCCCGAAGGCGATCCCCCGCCCCGCCATCTCCTCCAATAGCTTCCGGATGCGGGGGCCATCGATCCAGATGATGCGCACCTCCCGGTATTCGGCCTCAATGCGCCTGAAATAGGCCTTCGCCTCCTTAAAGTGTTGCTCCTCCGGAGCTCCGCCGAGGGCAACCACGATATTGCTCAGATAACGCACCTGCGCGATTTGCTCCAGGATGCGATCCAGCACCCCCGCATTCTCCATCTCGCTGTAGAGCGAAGGTAACAACAGGCTGATGTTCTGATGTCGAGCATGCTGCTCCAACCGCCGCTCGAGCTCAGCCAAATAATCGCTCTTATCGTCGGCCTCGTAGAGGCTATGCAGGGTGGTGATCAGGGGTTCCTGATGAAAATCGGCCATGATGCTCCTCCGCGAATAACCGATTATTGTAGCCGACTCCGCCGACGGTGGTTGGGATCCGTTGACATTTACCCAGGGCTACCGAATGATAATCACTGCTGAAACAAGCTGTTGGTAGGTAAGTCGGAAGCTTTTTTGGGGCTCTCTTGCGTTTGGTGTGGGTAGCGGGTCATAGCGACCTGACTCAAGTCGTGATGGGAAGCCCCGACCGGACGACGAACGGAGAAGTCGGCAGCTGGGTCAACTTACCCGCCACAAGGTAGAGGAT
>Ga0209457_1000161_pt1 | contig 21688 bp, 22 predicted proteins | sample WorMetHEROISLAND_5_FD_187410 | JGI IMG/M metagenome (GOLD analysis project Ga0209457, IMG submission 187410) | Marine gutless worms symbiont microbial communities from Max Planck institute for Marine Microbiology, Germany - Olavius sp. 5 HERON... ... | reverse complement strand
CTTCGGAGCAGCTTCGGTACAATCCTGCGTATGTACCCACAGACACCAGGATTCAGGATACGACGGCGGTATTTACAAACCCAAACAACGTGGTACTGAAGATAATATATGCTATGAGCTGACTTTTATTCCATGGCGGTATTATACCGCCGTCGCGCTCATTCATCCACGGGTAAACCCGTGGTATTCTGTCTTCGACCGCATAAAAAGCTCCTTTCCAGCCGCTTTTACAATCATCTTTTGAAATGGGTGCGGATTTGTTGCACCAGCGGCCGCAGGGTGGGCCGTTTTTGGGCGGAAACAGGAATCCCGTTTAGTTCGCGGGCCAACTGCTGATATCGATCCGCAGACAGGCGATCGATTTTATTCAGAACAAGAATCGTGGGGATGGTGTGGAGATTCAAATCGGTTAAAATACCGGTTACAGACCGCATCTGCATGGCATACTGCGGATTGCTGATATCAACCACATGCAACAATAAATCTGCATTTTCCAACTCTTCCAGCGTTGCCCGGAAAGCGGTAGTCAGCTCTTTGGGCAAATCGCGGATAAACCCAACGGTATCAGTTAGAATGATCCCTACGTCCTGAGGGAAACGGATACGTCGGCTGGAAGGATCCAGGGTGGCAAACAGGCGCGCTTCGGCTCTAATATTGCTTTGTGTCAGGGTGTTTAACAGCGTTGATTTACCCGCGTTGGTATATCCGATGATTGAAACAATGGGCATCTGCCGGCGCTGTCGTCTGGCGCGCTGCACTTGACGCTGACGACGGACATCGGCCAGCATCTGTTCCAGCTGACCGATCCTCCGGCGGGTGCGGCGGCGGTCAATTTCCAGTTTCGTTTCGCCGGGCCCACGCCCACCGATCCCGCCGGCCAAACGACTCATCGCCCTGTTTTTGCCCGCCAGCCGGGGCAGCAGATACTGCAATTGCGCCAGTTCCACCTGCAATTTTCCTTCGCGGGTTTGGGCGCGTTGACAAAAAATATCTAAAATCAACTGGGTTCTGTCGATCACCTTTAATTCAATGATTTCGGCAATACTACGCAACTGGGCCGGCGAAAGCGCTTGATTAAAGACAATCATAGAGACCCCCTTTTGCAACGCCGCCACCGCCAAATCCCGCAATTTACCCTTCCCCATAAGGTGTCGCGGGTCGAGCTTAGCCCTTAGCTGTAGTTGGGTGTCAACCACATGAATTCCGCCGGACCGGGCCAGATCGCCCAGCTCTTTTAATGCGGCCAGAGCCTTTTTTCCGGATTGCGTTGAAACGCTCACTAAAAAGGCGGTCTCTTTGCCCTTACCCGCCTGGACCGCCGTTTTGCGGGCGGCCATCTCCGCTTCAAGGGCTTTAATCAGGGATAAGCAATCGATGTCCAGATTGTGAATCGGCTGAGGGGCCAATAATCGGCAGGGCGTCGGATCATTTTGGGGCATGACATGCGCGATATGAATCGTTTTCGCTTCACCGGACGGGTCCAATCGTACCGCCGCCATCAGATCAAGGCGCAACAGGGCCAGGTCAGCCAAGTCGTCATGGGTGAGCCGCTCCCCATCCAGGTGGGTATGAACACAGCGCAGCCCCCTAAGGCGCCCAGGCGCCACCCGGTACCGGGTCAACGCGGGCAGTAAAATCTGTTTGCGGTTGCCCACCATGACCCGTGCAACCCTACCTTTGCGATCCATCAGGACGCCGATCTGCCGTCGAATCGTTGCCGATAGATACCCCATTTCACGCATCATATCGAGCGATACGATCTTTTCCGGTGCAGTTTTGCGGCGATAGAGCCGCTCAATCCGGCGCAGATGGCCGGCCTTCAGACCGGTGGTATGACCGTGGATTTTTTTCATCGGGGAATGGAACGACTATGGGTAGCACACTTTCGGCAATCACGGCGCCAGGTAGGCGGCATCGTAGCGGTCATCGGCAGCGTTTTCAAAACGGGTATACTCTCCCAAAAAGGTCAAGGGTACTACACCTGTGGGGCCGTTCCGCTGTTTTTTCAACAACAGGTCCGCTTTATTTTTATTGTCTTCTCCCTCAGGATGGTACACCTCATCCCGGTAGATAAAGGCCACCACATCGGCATCCTGCTCCAGCGCGCCGGACTCACGCAGGTCAGCCAATTGGGGGCGTTTATCATGGCGCTCTTCCAGTTTACGATTCAGTTGCGAAAGCGTTACCACAGGCAGATTCAACTCTTTGGCCAGAATCTTGAGTGACCGTGATATCTCCGAGATCGCCAGATCACGGCGTTCGGCATTCACATTGGTACGCATCAACTGTAAATAATCGATAATGATCAACCCTAAACCGCTATCACTCATTTTGAGACGCCGGGCCTTGGCGCGTATCTCGGTAACCGATATATCGGGCGAGTCATCAATATAGATAGGAGCACGGCTTAATTGATCGGCCGCCTCCCGCAGCGCCGCCATGTCCTCATTGGAGAGGAAGCCGGTCCGTACCGAGTTGGAACTGACCCGCGCTTCCGAGGCCAACATCCGCATGGAGAGCTGTTCCATGGCCATTTCCAGTGAAAAAATGGCGGTGGGAACTTGATGATCCAGGGCTGCATTGCGAGCCACATTTAGCGCAAAAGCCGTTTTACCCATGCTGGGCCGCGCGGCGATGATAATGAGATCGGAGTTTTGCAGTCCGGCGGTTAAACGGTCCAGCTGATCAAATCCCGTGGCAATTCCGGTAAACAGCGAGCGATTTTTGGAACGTTCATCCAACGTGTCGAAATTGTTGCTTAATAGGTCACTTAGGGGTTGAAACGCCGGCCGGTTGGCATCCTCGGTAGCCTCATACACCGCCGTCTGGGCAAAATCAACAATCTCACCGACCGGGCCGGGATCATTGTAGCATTTCACAACAATCTCATTGGCTTTTTGAATCAGGCGGCGCAACCGACCTTTATCATGCACCAATCGGGCATAATGGGCCGGATCAGTGGCAACCGGGATCGTCTTGACCATGGAAGCCAAAAATGAGGCGCCGCCAATCTCCTCAAGCCTGCCGTTATCACGTAAAAGATTGGTCACGGTTACCAAATCGATGGGATCGTGACGGTTAAACAGCGCCTCAATGGTTTCAAAGATAATCTGGTGACGGCTTTTATAAAAATCGTGGGCAAAGACCTTGCCCGATATCTCCAAATAGCAGTTCTCATCCAGAAGGAGCGTACTGATCAGCGATGCTTCCGCCTCCAGGCTCTGGGGCGGAAGCTTGTGGGAAATGTTTCCCTCAATAGTTTTGCCGGAGGCACCGGCCATTAGATAACCCTCTCTATTCGGTAAGCCAACCGTATACACATGGAAGACCGAACGAGACCTTTGCATAACACCCCTTTTGGCCCAATTTCGGCGTCAGGCTCAAAATGGTATCCTCGAAATATTCAATATATTCCTCCGGTTCCATTTTTCGCCTTCCTTGAACTTGAACAAAAATAGATGTCCTGCAAAGGCCTCGAACCCGTAGTGCCGGAACGGTTTCGGTCGTCTCGCCCTGTTTAGTAACCCGACAGGTTAAAGCGAGCCGACGCTCTGTTCAATGTCACAAATGATGCCGGACAAATCAATAAAAACGTAACCGTTGAGCTAAGATCCCGCTATTCGGCGCCGACCGTTTCCTCGGCGATCACTTCTATTGTCACCTCGGGCTCAACATCGGTATAAACGCGGATAGGAACCTTGTAAACGCCCAATGCTTTAATGGGCGCCGGCAGGAGAACCATGCGCTTTTCCACTTCAACCGCCTGCTTGGCCAAAGCGTCGATGATATCCCGAATAGTGACCGACCCGTAGAGCCGATCTTCATCAGCCACTTTGGCGGAAATCGTGCAGTGCACCTCTTCCAACCGCTTGGCCGTCTCTTCAGCCAGCCCTTTTTCCTCGGTGATTTTAAGATCAATCTTAGCGCGTTGCTGCTCCATTGCTTTGCGGTTTTGAGGCGTTGCCAAAACCGCCTTTTTTTGCGGTAGCAGGTAGTTTCGGGCGTATCCGTCGGCGACGTTGACTTCACTGCCGATGATCCCCAATGATTCTATCGTTTCTTGCAAGATAACCTTCATCATTCCTCCAAAACCTGATGCTGTATAAACTGAATACTGTTATTGCTGATGATGCTTTCATTCACTCATCTTTGGACGACTGATTCGAATTTCGATTGATCCGCCGAAAGTCAGCCCACATGTCAAAAAATCCCAGTAAAATGATCACCAAAAAAACCAGTGGCTGCAAAAGAATCATTCCATACAAGACCACCCGCAGCAATCCGGGAAGTTTTTTTTTGTCAAAATAGAAGGCCGCAATGGCGATCCCTTGAAAAAAATAGATGCTGGCAAGAATCAGTAGCCCGTTGATTCCCGCCCACCGCACACCTGCTTGGGGCAAGAAAGCAGCGGCGCCGCATGCGATCACCACCCATATCAACGGCTCCGGAGCCTTCCAACGGTTCAACCGGCCAATCGTGGGAAATGGGAGCGCCTTGACCCTAAACAGGCGTTGTGCCGCCAAAATCGAAATCCAGTGAACAAATAGCAGTGATGTTGTCATAACGGCCGGTAACAGCCGCACCAAAACCAACTCGAACGTCTCTTGCGCACCAGCGATGGTGTCAAGGGTTTGCTGGGCCACACCCGCATCTTTATAGAGGGTTAGCGTCAATTCCAAGTTCCGGCGCACAAAGCTTCGGATCGCATCCCCCAGGCTCGTGGCGGAAATCAGACTAAGACCCAAAGCCGCCACTACCCCGGCCCCCAACACTTGCGCACTGCTTTTTAGCACGATTTCATCGATGCTTTGTTGCTTTTGAAACTGTTCGCCCAAAAAATGGCCGGTAAGCAACAAAAGCACGATCATCATCGCATCAAAGCTCATCCGCCCGGTAATAACGGTTAGAATCGCCATGACGGTCAGCATCAAGACAAAACTGGGATTACGCCCTAATTTGCACCGATAGAACAGGGTCGGCACCGGTACAAAGGGAATAAAGCAAAAACCCACCAAAGGGAAAATAAGCGCCAGGGTAATAAGGAGGCAGGTAACCACCACCCCCCAGGCAATATCGCCTGCCATGCCGGATTTCATCACCTAGGTCACTTTAATTTTAGCGGCTTAAATTTCCCACAAACGGCAGCAGTGCAATCGTCCGGGCTCGTTTAACGGCGCGGGTTAACTCCCGTTGATGCGTTGCACACGTACCGGAAATCCGTCTCGGGATAATCTTACCGCGTTCGGTGATAAAATACTTCAACGCTCCCGGATCCTTATAATTGATCTCTTTGGTTTTATCCGCGCAAAAACGGCACACCTTACGGCGGTGAAAAACGCGACGGCGTGTAAACTTGGCGCGGGATCTATTTGTTGGCGTTGCCATATTATGCCTCACTCTCCGTGTCGGTTTCCAAGGGCTGCCCAGACGTGATCTCTTCGGCGGTTTGCGCTGCATTTTCCGCCGCTTTGGCTTCAGCCTCGGCCTGGGCTTTTGCGGCTCTTTGTGCGGCCGCTTCCGCTGCGGCGGCCTTTTCAGCGGCTACTTTCTCGGCTTCGGCCCGGGCCTGGGCGACCTCTTCTTTTACCGCTTCCAGGTCCACCCCTTTATCAAGAACAACCGTCATGCATTTCAGATAGGCATCGTTGATCTGAAAACGGCGTTCCAGTTCATTGACCAATGCGGCTTCGCCGCAGTAGTCAAAACGGACATAGAATCCGCGGGACTTTTTGCCGATGTCGTAGGCCAGCCTGCGATTGCCCCAGACATCGGTCTCGGCAAGGAAACCCCGATGCTGATCAATTTGCTCAGCGACTTGATCACACAGGGTTTGGCGGGTTTCTTCCGGAAGATCCGGCGATAAAATAACAATGGTTTCGTAACGTCGCATGACGCCTCCTTATGGGTGTAAAGCCCCGCGACCCATTCACGAAGCAAGGAGACAGCTGGCAAGTGTAGATGATCTAATTATTCGATTTTTATATCTTTACACAGCTATCCAAGATTAATAACAGAACACAAAATGTAAAACCAACGATCCGAAAAGGCTTAATAAGGTCAATCACTTGCTTTTGTCAAGCCATTTCAATCGCCCAAGATCCGTGATGAATCATACGGACAGTAGTCCAAAGGGTTCAAAAACCGCGTGGATTCTGGGAATCGGGATGTATTATTAATTCACACTACGGATCATCACCCTTTATTAAAAAAGTAGCGCCAATTGAATGGGTTCAGCTTTGGTGAAACGTTTCCGGTGGGTTGCATCGATATGGGTTCAGCATTTTGTAACATCCGTTGAGGGTTTTCACGGCAAAGCAGGGCCGCATTCTTATCTCCAATGAGCCGACTCAACCGCTTGTACCCTTCATTGACATTACCGGGATTTCTTGCATAGACATGATGGCTATCGGTCGCCAGCACATGGGCCGCTCCGCTCAAAATCAGGCTCTCGGCCAAGCCCTTGGGACCGGGACCATTATTTCCCAAAAAACTGTTCCATGTGACTTGCAGATAGAGACCGAGGTCAACAAATCGGCGACAAATATCAGGGGTATGGATCAGCTGGGCGGAGCGCTCGGGATGTCCCATTAAAACATGGTAACCGGCTGTTTTCAGTTCCAGCATCAGCCGCTCCCAGCCCTGGGGCAATCGTTGAAACGGCGTTTCCAAAAGCAGGGTTTTGGATCCACCTAAAGAGAGAATCCGGCCTTGCTTCAGCATGGGGATTAATGCAGGATCAATACCGATCTCCATACCTTGTAAAATTGTTAACGGAATCCCCTTTTCTTTCAATACCGCATTGAGCAAATCGATTTTATCCAAAATGACCTGGGGATCCGGGGTGGCAAATGTGCCAGGCAGACAATGGGGCGTCGCGGTCACATGGCTGAAGCCCGCCTTGACATACATGTTGGCCAAGGCAACACTCTCTTTCATATCATGGGCGCCATCGTCGATTTGGGGTAAAATGTGTGAGTGAAAATCAATCATCTTTGCCGATAACAACGTCTCTTCCATAAATATCTTCCAGGCGGACAATATCATCTTCTTCCAAATAGCTGCCCGTTTGGATTTCGATCAGCTCAACCGGCAACTTTCCCGGATTTGACAAACGATGGATCGCACCGAGGGGAATGTAGGTGGATTCATTCTCCGAAAGGGTAAAAGTATCATCACCACGGGTCACTTCGGCAGTCCCCTTTACCACAATCCAGTGCTCCGCCCGGTGATGGTGCTTTTGAAGGGATAGTGTTGCCCCGGGACTCACAACGATGCGTTTAACTTGGTAACGATCTCCTTTTTGAATATTCTCATAGGAACCCCATGGCCGAATCACTTCCCTGTGGAGAATCACCTCCGGCGCATCTTGTGATTTCAAGCGCTCAACAACCTGCTTTATTTCCTGGTCCGATTTCATATCGGCAACTAAAATCGCGTCTTTGCCGACAACAATCGCTAACCGGCGCACACCAACCAGTGCAACCAAGGCCTGGTCTGTGTACACGTAATTGTGGCTCGCTTTATGGGAGATTACGTTACCATTGGTTACGTTTCCCGAATTATCCCGCCGACCCGCCTTCCATACCGCAGACCATGACCCCATATCCCGCCACCCAACATCCAATGGAACCACAGCCATTTTTTTCGTTTTTTCCATAACCGCGTAATCGACTGAAATCCTATGGCTTTTTGCAAAGGCGCCGGCATCGATACGAACAAAATCCATATCATGATATTTTTTAGCGAGGGACGCCCGGCACCATTTCAACACATCCGGCGCATGCTCTCCGATCTCTTTTATGAACTGTTTGGCGGTGAAAACAAACATCCCGCTGTTCCACAGGTAGCCCCCTTTAGACAGATACATTTCAGCCGTTTTTCTCTCCGGTTTTTCGCTAAAACAGGATACGTTATATCCGTCTGTCTGACCAATGGGTGAGCCTTTCCGGATATATCCATACCCCACCTCGGGTTTATCCGGAACGATTCCAAATGTGACCAGGTATCCTTTTTCGGCAACGTCCCTGGCGGCTTTCAAGGAATTGCCCAGCGCCTCTGTATCATCCACCAAATGATCCGATGGTAAAATAAACAACAGAGGGTTTTCTTCCCGGGTCAGGGCCATAAGGGCCGCAAGCGTTATCGCCGGAGCGGTATCCTTGGGTTCGGGCTCCAGGACAATACCTTGATGATCCGATTCCAATATACGAAAGTCCTCAGCCACAAGAAAGCGGTGTGCCTCGTTACAAACCACCAAAGGCGCCTGCGTCTCCTCAAGAGCTTGCAGCCTTTTGACAGTATGTTGAAAAAAGGTCAAATCACCACTGATAGGGATAAATTGCTTGGGGCGCTGCATACGCGACAAGGGCCAAAGGCGGGTGCCGGATCCACCGGAGAGAATAACAGGGAGAATCATTGGTCTCACTTTGCAATCAATTTTGCCAAGACGCTACAAACGGATCAAGTTGTTGCCGATAAAGACGACCGTAACGGCCCTCCTTTTCAAGCAAAGCCTCGTGGGAGCCGATTTCAGTAATGCGCCCCTCCTCCATCACCACAATCCGGTCCGCCATACGGATCGAAGAAAAGCGGTGACTGACAATTATGGCCGAACGCCCGGCCAACATCTGTTTAAACCGGCTAAAAACAGCATGTTCCGATTCCACGTCCAACACACTGGCCGACTCATCCAACACCCGTACTTGGGCCGGACTGATAAATGTTCTGGCTAAAGCCAGCTTCTGCCATTGCCCCATACTGATCTCCGTCCCTTTACTAAAACGGTTTCCCAGGACCGTGTTAAGCTCGTCAGGGAGTTGGGAAATAAATCCGTCGGCGCCCACCTGCCTGGCCGCGGTTTCAAGAGCGGCCTCCGATGCACGATACGCTCCATACGGTGGTATGTTGCCAAATCCGATATTATCCCGCACACTAAGATGATACTTCACCGCATCCTGAAACATTACCCCCACATGGCGTCTTAATCCCTGTAAGTCCAGATTTCGGAGGTCTGTGCCGTTCATCGTGATTCGTCCATCAATTGGGTCATAAAACCGGCACAGCAACTTTATGAGGGTTGATTTACCCGATCCATTGGCACCCACCAGGGCCACCACCTCGCCGGGGTGTATCTTGAAGGAAACCTCTTTTAAAACAAGACGGCTCTGGCCCGGGTAGCGAAAAGTGACCCGATCAAAAATGATTTCGGACGGCGACGTGTTGGAAACCCGGACCGGGTTTTCAGGCTCTTTTACCATGGTCGGCATATCTAAAAAAGCATAGAAATGCGACAGAAAAAGATTGTCCTCATAGAGGTTGGTCAGCGCTTCCACCAGCGTCCGTTGGCAACCAAGCCCCTTTTGAAAAGCCTGGAAGTACATGACCATGGCGCCGATGGTGATGGCCCCATTCACCGTTTTGAAGGCGATATACCCCAGCATTCCAAATACCAGCACGGTGGCGGCGCCCTGGACCGCACTATCACATACGGCGCGGATGCGGAACACCGAAAGACGCAGTTGCCGGACCCTTCGTTTCAACCGCCTGTATCTGCGCGCTAAAAGCGGCCCAAGATTCAGCATCCTGATCTCCCGGGCATGCTCAGTGCTGGTCAGCATGGTATGATAATACCATGATTTTCGTTCCGCCGGTGTTTGGCGCTGATTTGATTTGAACGCATATTGGCTTCCAAACCAGCGGGCCGCGATGCCGGGAAGCACCGCAACGAACAGTAATAACGCGGCAAACCATTTAAAGACAAAAAGAACACCGGCAATCATGACCAGTGCGACACTGTTTTCCCCCATACGAAAAAGACCGTTGACAATCCGTGTGGGCCGGTAGGGCCCCTCCTGTTGTGCCCGATGCAGCGTATCCAGATGAGATGGGTTTTCGTAAAAACCTAAGTCCACCGTAACAGATTTAGCATGGAGCCGTTCTTGAATGTAGTCTTCCACCCGAATTGATTGCCTCTCAGCAAGGTAAGCACTCACCTGTTGCAACCCGATCTGAGCGAGCGCTGCAACACCGGCCGCCGCAACCCAGGTACCAACCGCGCCAAATGCGTACATTGCGTCAGCCTGATCAATCCCCACGGTCACGGCATCAATTATCCCTTTGACTAAATAAAGGTGGGCCAAAGGCATGGCGCCCTTAAGAAAAACAAACAGGGCACTCAACACCATGCCGCCGGGTCCGGCTTGCCAGACCATTCGTACGGCACGCTGAAGATTGAGTGCTGCTTTAATTTTGACGGAAAAAGAGGGTGGCGTGGTTAGGAAAGTCATGTTTCAGGTTTTAGATTGAATCATCCCGCCTAAAAAGATATTACCGTCTCTCTGATTCACTATTAATGTGCATCAATTTTTCCATTACCCGAACCAGCGCCCTATGGAATTGCTCCACTTGGATTAACGTTTGGGGCGCCATCGCCTTATTTTGAAAATTTCGATAAAAAACGACACTACCCAAATATTGTGTATCCGCATTATATAGGGGTATATTCATTTTTAACAGTTTGTCCGGAGGTAAATCCCTTGGTATGTGCGCTGAATCGTGACGCCAGCAAAAAGATGTTGGCGCTGTTCCGGAGCTGTTGTCGGAAGTTCCGGACAATACATCCGGTTGAACATAAAAATCCATCTGATCCAACTCCAACCGTGCTGCGACTGCTTGCATACGCTGCCAAAGGGTCTCTATATTTTGGATATCACTAAAAATTCTCTTAAGATACTCATTGAAAGGTTCCTTGCCGTTTATTTTAGGCTTACCCAACACACCCGCAACCCAATCTTGAAGCGTCCCCAGGCCATAGCTTTTAAAAATGTCCATACGACCTAAGGCCAACACCATCCCCATACCCAGCAGCAGCAACAGCAACCCCGCCCGCTCGTCCCTGAAAAAAACCAGCAGCATGGCCCCCATACCTAACACCAGGGTGATGCCATAGAGGATAAGGACTGCCAGTTGCTGCGAGAAACCCTGACGAAGCAGCCGATGGTGAATATGCTCTTGATCCGCTTTGAAAATTTTACCCCTAACAAGCAGTCTGCGGATAATGGCGTAAAAAGTATCCGTCAGCGGCACGGTCAGAACGATCACTGGTATTAAAATTGTCACGGCAGCCTGGCTTTTTATGGAGCTTACAATTGCCACAACGCCGATTATAAAACCTAGAAAATAACTACCCCCGTTTCCCATAAAAATTGATGCCGGATAATAATTATACCGCAAAAAACCGAATGAAGCACCTGATAAAGCCGCCAGAATCAACGCGGGCATGATCATGTCGGCCATCATGCAGAGTACCAGCAGCACCATCGACACAATCACAACCAAACCTGCCGCCAGCCCATCCAACCCATCAATTAAATTCATCGCATTCATTACCAAAACAATCCAAAGAACGGAGAGCGGTATGCTCAACCAGCCAAAGACCCACTCAATACCGCTCGGTAAAACAATCTGGTCAATCCGCACCCCGCCACCCGTCACCGCAATGAGCGCAGCCAGCAGATGCAAGATCAGTTTACACCAAGGCCCGATCGGATGGATATCATCCCAAAGTCCCACGCCAAAAGCGATCACGGTTCCAATGACGATCCATACAAGGCCCGCCTGTTCAAAAAGAGACCGTAATGGAACCGTTGGCCAACATGCCGCAACGACGAAAGAGAGGTAAAAAGCACAAAAAATAGAAACACCACCGATAGCCGGTGTCGGTTTGTCATGTACTTTACGTGCCGAGGGGTGATCCAAAAGCTCCCACCGAAAGGCAAACCGGACTACCATTGGAGTAACCAGCAAAGAGATTGCAGCCGCAATCAAAAACTGTATGATAATGGTTGTCATCTACCCCTCAATTTCCTATGACCCTGCCGCAAGTGATCCATACCAGCCGCAATCCTGGCAGCCCAGTAATTAACAACCAGTCTCAAGGGGCGCAAAAGATATGGTGCAACAAAGTTGGCGCCGCCCCGTGAAAAACGGCGCCAGTCCTCTTTTGAAGGCGGAAATATAAGCCGTAGGGCGTACCGAAGGGTATCTGCGAGACGGTCTCGAACCCTGAAATGGAAGATTGAAAAATCTGAACCGATCCCATCATCCGGATTGTTAAAAAGTGAAGGAATGATTTTCTCAGCAAGTCGGGTCGTTGCTGGATCAGCTTCAAAAGTGCAAGGCTTTAGAGCAGACGGATGTATATCGAACAGTTCGTCCGCCAATTTCAGACCCAGATGCAACATCCGCAGGCAGCCAAGCCTTTGAACCGTTTCGTGTACCCGGCGCCAATCGATATCAGGATACAACTGCACCAGCCGGGCGACAGCATAAACACTTTCCAGGTAAGGCCATATATGTTTGGCCCCATGCGCACACAGGTAAATCAGCGTCGCATCCTTCGAAAGGCCGCGAACCGGCCGGCCTTCCAGTTCAATCCACCTCGTCTCCCCAACGGTTTTAAGGTCAAACCTCCCGCCCAAATACCTTCCCAAAAGTTTCCAGTGAAGATCCGCTGAGACGCCCACAGCGGCATTATAGCAGGTAAGACTGTACTCTGTCTCCAAAACAAGCTTTTCCAAAGAGCGGTGTATCTGAAAAGAGGTATAGAACCCTTGTTCTTCGAGAAAGGCTTTTACCCGGAAAACATCTTGCGGTGAGACAACAATATCCAAATCATCAAACTGCCGTAAGGTGACATCCCCGTAAAGTTCCTGTCCTAAAAGGGGCCCTTTAAAAGAAACGGCAATGACTCCTTCCGACTCAAATTTTGCCAAAAGGGTTGTCAAGGTGGCGGTTAATTGCAGCGATCGAGCAGCATAAGAACGGAACAATTGATCAAAACGCTGCATCTTCGACTCCGGGATGTGGTCGGCGCCATGCTTGCGCAGCGTTTGCGCGACCAGTGGCAGCACCCGCTGACGCCGCGCCGTCTCCAGCACATAATCCCAATCGAGACCGCTTTTGTTCAAAATGCGGCTCAGGCGAGAAGCATCAACGTCCTGCCAGACCCGGGTACAGACCAGCAACAGCTCATTTTCCAGTGGATGGCCGGATGCTGCAAAAAAGGTATTGAACCGTGTCATGTCTCACCCTTGGGCATCGGCTTGGCGCCACTTTTCTCCTGGATCAACTCACGGGCGACGTGCCATAAAAAGCGCGGCCCTTCAATAAGATCCCGGCGCCACAGTTTGCCGGGCTCTTTAAGAAGCCGCCACAACCATTCTGCGCCAATTCGTGCAACCCATTCCGGCGAACGTTTTACTGTACCGGCCAAAAAACTAAATGTCGCACCAATTCCTACGGCCATTGGCACTTGTAAACGGTCCTTATGCGTGTAAATCCATATATCTTGTTTAGGACAACCGAGAGCTACCCAGAGGACATCCGGTTTGGCTGTGTTGATCATACGAATGATTTCATCTTCTTCTCCACTTGACAGTTGCCTAAAGGGAGGTGAGAAGGCGCCCACAATGCGATGACCGGGGTATTGCCGATCAAGATTGACTACCAGTTGCTTTAAGGTCTCTTCTGTCTCGCCATAGAAAAAACTCTTGTACCCTTTATCATTAGCCGTTTCCAAAAAGGCCCTGACAAAATCAATAACAGCCAATCTTTTGGCTTCCTTACACCCTTTCAAATTGGCAATCAGCTTAACGGATATCCCATCGGGTATCCACAGGTCAGCACTACGATAGATTTCCTGAATTTCAGCAGACCGGGCAGCTTCCCAAAGCCCGTGAAAACCGGTAGCAACAATCTGGCGGCAGGGCTGACCTTCAGAATAGCTGTCTACCATTTGCCCCATAAACGAAACAATATCAGGGATGTCCAGCGCCGGGATCTCGTTACCCAGAATTATTGCTGTTGGGTGATTTACAGGCATGAGACCTTTGCATAACACCCCTTTTGGCCCAATTTCGGCGTCCGGCTCAAAATGGTATCCTCGAATTTAAAGTATATCACGGTAGATCGCGTTTAATTGCTCAGCCTTACTAGCCCAGGCGAAATCTTTGATCCTGTTCAAGGCGCCCTCCGCCAGGTTGCGACGCCATATCTCATCTGCGTCGAGATGTTCAAGCGCCGCAGCGAGGTCACGCTCAAATGAACGCCGGTCTTTTACCGGAATCCGGATTCCACAGTCCGATGTCACCACATCGGCAAAGCCACAGTGATCCGGGCAGATGACCGGCACGCCCTGGGCAAATGCCTCTAACAAAACTGTTGAGGTTAAATCCTTCATGCTTGTAATAACAAACACATGCGCATTATGTACAATCTGCAAGGCCGTATCTCTTTTGACCCAACCATGCCACCGGCAATACTCGTTCAACCCATATGACTTCGCCTGCTGACGCCATATTCCGGTGAGCGGTCCCTTTCCGAGGATCTCCAGCCGCCAGTTCATCGATTCATCTATCCGGGCCATGGCGCCCAGTAGCAATGGCAATGCTTTACCGGGCAGATGCTCCCCACTCCAAGCGATGACAAATGGTTCCTCGACGCTTCGTTTTACAATCGCCGATACATTTTTACGTGGTGGGCCGACTTCACAGATCACCTCACTCTCACGTCCATACCAGCGCATAATTTCACTACGAATCCCTGATGTCGCCGCAATCACCGCTTTTGCACGACCAAAAGCATGCTTTGGCCCGGGCAACAGCTTTTTTTGAACAGTGTTGACAATATTTCTCAGCCCGTATTCCAGGGCGCCACGAGAGCCCATCACGGGTAATAATCGCCATGGCACGTTCACCAGGCCGCCAATCGGTCCCCAAACAAAAGGCGCATCAAGTTTCCACAGATGGCCGGGAAACCGAAAGCCAACGTAAGTGATCTGGTGAATCAAGTCGAAACCAAACCGATTGTGCAGCGCCGTCCCAAGCCGTCCGGCGTCCCGCAGCCATAGAGAATAGGCAATGTGCATCAACGGTTTAAACAGTGAATTCTCGATTTTTATCCACAAACCTTTCGGTATATAGCCCCATGGGTGGGGAATGTAATGAAAATGCATCCTGCGGTATCGTTCCGGATCCGCTGCCACGGCCTGTTCAATATCCTCCCGATGAAACGCCGCGGTCAGCACCCACAATTCATGATGCCCTGCCAGCATGGTCACCCACCCCCAACCGACACCCTCTTCGGAGCCTCGGTAGGGGTTACAGGCATAAGCTGAAACCATCACCTTAAGGCGTTTTTTCATTGAATCCCTCATTAAACCCGGATTTTGCATGAAATTTTACCAACTGTTATCAATGTCAAAACACCCAAACGGTGTTTGGGAAATAACCGTAAACATATGGTAACAAGCTGAAATATCAAATATAAATAATTTTCCGGTAAAATTCCATGCAAAATTCGGGTTAAAACTGAACGCCACAGGAAAGCCAAAAAGGATCTCGGTCAAATAACCGGTATAATGATTATTTCCGCAGTCCATATGAAACTCAAATAACTATTCTCTTCAAAATCACGACAGCTTATCAACAGATAGTCCTTTTACCCCTTCTTGAAATAAGCATTGATAACCATTCCCATCCCAAAAGGGTCAAATGACTTCAGTAGAAGATAAAGCCAAACCCAGGCCAAGGTAGATAAAATTGGAAATCTTACCATTCGCTCAATTCGTTGGCGCGGCACTTTGGAGGTGGTTTCGGAAAATAGGAGTTTTAAACCGTGGCGGCGGAATAAATGTTCAAGCCCCTTGAGGCTGAAAAAGTTCAAGTGCTCAGGAGGGCTGATAAACATGTCATTTTTGCCTTGAATCTGCGAGAGCGCCGATCCGAAATGGGGAGACGCAACAGCGGCAATACCATTTTTGTCAAGGACCCGCCGAATATTCTGCACAAAACTGTTGGGGTCCAGAATATGCTCCAAAACGTGGCTAACGACCACCATGTCAAAAGATGAAGCCCGGTTCAAACCATATCCGTCATCAAACACACTACCATCCGGCTCAAATCCGTTGAGCGATTTAAAGGTCTTTCGGGACAAGGGGTTCGGTTCAAGGGCGCTTACTGAAAGACCTTTTTTAAATGCTTCACGGGAAAGATGCCCCAAGCCGGCGCCCACATCAAGAAGCCGTCTTCCTTGTGAGAGTTTATTGCACCGCTTAAGGATGAGACGTGCGTCCATCCGGCCCGTCGGATGATAATAGTATTCCTCCTTTCCAACTGAATCTATGGTTCGGCCCTTATACTCAGGATCGGTATATATGGCCTTGATGAGTTCCGATTTCGGTCGCGGCCACACAAAGGCGCCTGAACAGAAGTAACATCTATAGATGGAATAACTCTCCACACCTCGAGTTTTGGTAAAATAATACCTCGCCTCAACCCGGTCACAAAATAGGCATGCAACTTTCCTCTCCATGACGGTCTTACTCCGAACCCACCAAGGGCTTGTGGAACATGCGCTTAACGCACCTGGTCAGTTGACCTGATAATGTCATCTGTTCTATCTGTCGAACCACCACTCATGATGACCCATTTCAAGGGCCGTAACAATTGCCGCATCACAGACGCAATGGTTTGGGCGATTGAGCCCTCTTCATTCCATACGGCTGTAACCAGGGGATAGTCATTCGGCATTATGAACATCCTTTGCCTTGTTTTGTCCAAGAGTCGCTTCGCCCAGCCCGACCATGTTACCCAATGCCCGCCACAACTGGCTTTTATCTTTTTCCCGGACAAACATATACAGGGTGATGACCATCCGTCCGAACAATCCCAGGTAGCAACCGGTAAGTGAAAGCCCATGTTTTTTCACAATATATAATCGGTTACGAACCTCTTTTTTCCCGAACTGATAAAGATTGATCCTTGCCGTTTCAGAATGATAATGTTCAAATCCGGCATCGCAAAGCACCACCAGCCGATAGTGCCTTGAGACACTGTACGTAAAATCCAGATCTTCAAGATAGCTATAGCCTGTAAAAAAAGGGTCAAAGGAAAAATGGTCGAATATGCTTTTTCGCCAAAAAGAGGCGCCAATGCTAAGCCAGTCGACAAAAAGGTTTTTTTTTACAGCGCCGAAGAGCGTTTGCCAACCTGAAGGCATCACCTTCCCTCGAATGCGGCTGTAAAGCCCCAATCTCTCGAAAAGGGCTGATTCTTTCAAGGTTCTACCCGGAGTAGGCTGAAAGTTGAGCAACTTACAACTGCAGCCGGCTATATCCATTGGCGCGTTTTGCCAGAATCGCATCACATTTTTCAAACTATTTTTTGCAAGCAGCACATCATCATCGAGAATCCCTACAATCTCGATATTGGATGAAACGGCGCGAATTCCCACATTCCGCTGCTCAGCCGCCGACGGATAGGGATAATGGATATAATACAAATTCAACGTCTTTTTGAACGGTTTAAGGTTGATATTAGCTCTACGACTGGCATCGACAATGACAACCATGTCAGGCCGCAAAGTTTGTTGTTCTAAATTAAGTAACAGCCGGTTTAACTCAGCAGGCCGGTCTTTAGTGGGGACAACAATGGCAAACGATATCATGCTTAAGGTCTTACTCCCGTGGTATTTTCTTCTTCTTTTTTATGGCGGCCCAAAGATAACCGCACAACATACTAGCGCCAGCTAAAATATATGGTTTGTAATACATTCTTTTTAGGGATCGGGCTATTTCAATCCACCATTTTTCTCTTGAAATATAATGCATCTGCCCTAAATAAAATGTAGTTGGTATTTTGGATTTTATAGTAGGTGCGTAACCTTTATCAGGAACATAGTGATCAACGACAATGTGTAGAAAGTTTTTCATTTTCCAACCTTTTTTGATTGCCATATCACCTGCTATACAATCATCATGACCATAGGGTCTGTAGCCGCCTATTTCTTCATAACACTCCCTTCTGAACATTTGCACGGGTCCTCCTACAAATGATTTTTTAAAAAATCCTCCTGGAGCTATTTCCCCATTTGGCAATATGCATCTAACCGCACCACCACCTATTCCCAGCTTTTTATCAAGTTCGAATTCATTTATAATCATTTCATAATATTTTGGGGTCAATTTTACATCAGCGTCAAGATTGGCAAAATATTTAAAATTAATACTTTTGATTATTTCGTAAGCTAATTTAATAGCCATAGCTTTTCCAGGAGAGGCTTTTTCGATACGTTTTTTTTCTTCCTCTGATTTTTCTCTTCTTAAGTAGTTAATCCAAGTATATTTTGAGGCATATTTCTTGATTATTTCATCTGTACCATCCGTTGACCCGTCACTAACAATACACCAGCGTATAGGTAATATGGTTTGTTTTGTAACAGAAACGATAGTCCTTTCTAAATCATTTTCTTCATTATGTGCAGCAGTCGCAATAACATATGGCCCAGTTTTTGTCATTAGATTTGCGCCTTCCTTTAATCACTTTAAAATCGCACGGTGATTCACGAGGCGTTTGACAACATTTATAACAGGCCGAGGCATACGGGACAACATTGATCCACGATACGCCGGATGAATATTAAACGCCGACCATGTCAGCGGTAAGGATTGCGTTGGCGAAGATCTTAAAATCGCATTCAGGAAATGGTTATAATCAGCGCCCATTCTATCAAGGGAAAACCGGTCTTCAACTACTTTTCGGGCATTATGGGCCATTTTTATCTGCCGCGATCTGTCAGCATGTAACAACAAGATAGATTCAACGAAGGAGGCTGCGTTATCCACCTCGCATAAAAACCCGTTTTCTCCATGGTTAATCACGAAATCGGTCACATTCGGCAAGTGAGACACCAAAGGTATTACACCTGCAGACATGGCCTCCACAAGGGCAAAGCCGAATCCCTCAACAAAGGATGGCACCAAAAGACAATCGAAGTCGGGGAGCCGACGGGCAAGAACATCGTCGGTTACCGTACCATGGAGTCGCACATGCTCTGAAACCTGAACCTTTGCAATTAATTTTTCCAGCCGCCGCCTGTCCGGTCCGTCGCCGAAAACTTCCATACTGAACAGCACACCGGTCTCCTTGAGTTGTTCAGCAATTAATGGAAGCAGCAATATCCCCTTGGTTTGATGATCTAGGCGGCCAATATAGGTTATCCTGATTGGATCTCTGCCCACTTCTTTTTCTCTGACTTTTGAGGAAAATAGCTCCGTGTCGACACCGTGAGGGATAAGCGCTATTTTGGTTTCCGGAATACCCTGCGCCAAGAGGCCTTGTTTCTGCCGGGGCGTATTGACAACAGTACCCGCCAACCTTTGTGGATAGATCGCGCTAATACGATAGGCAAACGCAGTTGCACTGCTACACCGGGTGACCAGCCGAATTGAGGCGGGCAGGTGCGGCACACAGGATCCGGCGACAGGATCATCCATGGGTATCAATATATTGATTCGATTTTGTTCGATCCACTGAACCAGCGCCATGGCCGCCTCGATTTTCTGGCGGGTATCCTCCGCAATGAGGTGGCACCCTTCGTCGGCGAACGAGTGATCCCATCTGGCGGCGGCCACCGATCCGACACCCACAGCCCGCACGTCCCAGTCATAGTTGGCGAGTGCTTTTCTCAGGTTTTTATAAAAGCGAAATAACCCGCCGGACTCGGGAACGACACTATAGGCGACCCGCCGTCTCAACGCCTAAACCGGTTCAAGGTTCCCCCTCTTTCCGGGGTATTGTATTCATCTGTTCGGATAAATGGCTAAGATAGGCTAGCGCCGGCAGCATTATCATCAGGTCCACTCCAAACATGGCCCCACACACCTCCGGGATGCTTCGAACCGTAAAAAATGCCAGAATTCCAGCGATTTGCATCAAAAAGGGTTGTTGCCCCAAGGGCTCAGCACTTTTTAGAAGAATTGTCTTAAAAAACAGTGTCCAGGCCCATATCAACCCACCAGTAAAAAAGATCGCCCCTAAAATCCCACCCTGCAATAGGGCGTAATAGTAGGTATTGTGCACATGTCTATTGATCAGATACCGATCCGCCTGAGGACCATGGCCGATGACAAGTGATTTTTTTATTTCCCTTTGGGCCCGTTTCCATGCCAAGGTTCTGCCGGTCAAGGTGCGAAGTTCCTTCACTGTCTGGCCGCGTAAAAAATGTTTTTTCGCGTAGGTCACAGAACGCTCAGATATACCATCCGCCCAATAACCAGCGCCTATCAGCAGCAGTATTACAATCCCCAGAAGCCGTATCCTCAGGGAGAAAAAAAGCATGATAAAAGAGAGGGAAAAAAATAATGCCACAATCGCGCCCCGAGACTGCATGAACCAAATCAGGGTACAGGAACCGAAAAAAGGCAGCAGCCAGAAAAGACGTTTAACCCCCCTTTGGCTGAGAAAAAAAACAAATGCCACTATACCCGGCACTGCGGCAAACCGGGCCATCCCGGAAGAACGGGAAAAGGCAACATCTGAAACCGTCCCCACTCTTGCCAAAATCCCGTAGCCGGTAATACCTCCCCGGTAGTCCACAAAAAGTACATCCCTTGCCACAAGCAACATGATGATCAAAACTGCTGCTGTGACAACCCAGCAGCAATAATTCAACAATATTATTTTACTGTCCGCGTCTTTTCCCTGAAGGCAAAGAAAAACCGGAGCAAAAACAGAAAGATAACAGGCTGCCCAATATAACGCCTGGGCAGGCCGCGGCGACACCAGGCACGCAAATAGCCCTACGGCCCCGTAACCCAGCCAGGCGCGGATGGGCGCCAGACTCTTCCTGCCATGGAAATGTATATCTTGGAAAAACACGAAAGGCAGTAGTACAAATACACACACGGGTAGCAGCGTTCGGACAAGGTGTACCCATGCCAAAGCCGATGCCGGGTTATGGCGAAATACCCACGGGCCTGTATTGACCCCTGCCCACACAACTACGTAAAGGACAATACTCCATCCAAAACCACTCTGAATGATCGTTCTGAACAATGGCCTTGCACTGTCAGGAGAAGCTGAATCGGTCATCATCGAAGATGACGGTCCATTTATGCGCATACGCACGCCGTTCATTGAGGAACGTCTTTATTGTGTTTTACGCCGCGGAATATCAAAAATTCCATGCTGCACCCGTTTGATTTAGTTGCGGCTACAAGACTAAATTGAACAAATGTTCCAAATACCACTTTAAAAATCCTGAATGAATCGGGCAAATAAGTTCCTGGTAAAAATCATATACCGTTTAGATTAATAAAATTCCATACAATTTTCAAGCTAAATGAGACTGAAGAATACCCCGGCAACTTGTTCTGCAACCCACGCGTCGATCAAAATACTTTGAAGTGAATTCTCAACCGTCTAAAGTAAAGGCGGCGGCTACGTGCGCTCGGCCTGCCTGCGGCAGGCAGGCCGGATGACATCCGGCCGGCGCAGCCGCCATAAAAGACCGTCCTTTGGGATCATTGCAATAATTCTTTGGTTCCGTATTTTCTTCCACAATCCCATCGGCCAAGACAGGCTGAATCGAGAATAACAAGACGACCAGCAACAGAATAGTGTCTTTGAATCTTTGAACCATATCGAGCGCCTTTTTAAGGATGGCTGGAGTGGTAACTACCTATCCCGGAAATTGCATAAAAAAGAGGCAAAACCCTTTTACGAGCCTGTCCGACAACCCCCAAAGAAACCGACACAATGGGTTTTCGATCATGGCTAAAAAGGATGAGAGAACAACGCTGGGTCACCTTAAATGCTTGATATGATTTACCATATGTGGTATACGGTTA
>Ga0209457_1000160_pt1 | contig 21700 bp, 24 predicted proteins | sample WorMetHEROISLAND_5_FD_187410 | JGI IMG/M metagenome (GOLD analysis project Ga0209457, IMG submission 187410) | Marine gutless worms symbiont microbial communities from Max Planck institute for Marine Microbiology, Germany - Olavius sp. 5 HERON... ... | reverse complement strand
GGGGTGATCGACCAAGGGAGCGAGTGACACCGCGTCGGCCCGGTTGTCCACCGGGCTTGCGCCCGCTTGGCGGGCGTGGTGGCGGCTTCTTGAACGGTGAGTCCGAGGATGGCGGCCGGCTGGAGTTATGGCTATCCTTGGCCAGGCGCGCTTCCAATCTCCTGGATGTGCTCGAGCGGATGCTTAATGAGCGCCGTTTGCTCCGCCACCCGTTCACGCAACCGCTTAAGCTCGTCTTCAGGCTTTTCCGGAGAATGGGTTAGGTTGGGTTATTCCAGCATGGGAATAGATTTCGTGTGTAGCCTGCCGTTTGGCAAGAGGTCCTGAATAATTACGGCTGGGAGGCGATTTTTCAAGATTTCATCGAGGTACCCTGACGACCGACCTGGTGACCCCGAAACAGCGGCGCTCCGGCGCCCGAGGCCCATGGAGCAAGATCCCGACACCAAAAACACGACCGCCCTCAGCTACCACGATGCCGGGGTCGATATCAATGCGGGCAATGCGCTAGTAAAACGCATCGAGCCTTTGGCCGCAGCGACTTTCCGCCCTGGCGTCATCACTGGCCTGGGGGGATTCGGCGCCCTGTTCGAGCTGCCGACGGACCGCTACCGCCAGCCGGTATTGGTCTCGGGTACCGACGGCGTGGGGACCAAGCTCAAGCTGGCTCTGGATCTGGATCGGCACGATACCCTGGGCATCGATCTGGTTGCCATGTGCGCCAACGATGTCCTGGTCGCCGGTGCCGAGCCCCTATTCTTTCTCGACTATTATGCCACCGGCCACCTGGACCTGGCGGTCGCCACCTCGGTGGTGGCGGGTATCGCCAAGGGCTGCGAGCTTGCCGGTTGCGCCCTGTGCGGCGGCGAGACGGCGGAGATGCCGGGGCTCTACGCCCGTGGCGACTATGACCTAGCCGGATTCTGCGTCGGCATCGTCGAAAAGGACCGACTCTTGACCCCCGAGCGGGTGCGACCGGGAGACGCCTTGATCGCCCTGGCCTCTTCCGGACCCCATGCCAATGGCTATTCCCTGATCCGCAAGGTCCTCGAGGTTTCGGGCGCGAACCTAGCCACGCCCATGGATGATTCCACCCTCGGCGAGTTCCTGCTCACCCCGACACGGATCTATGTCGAACCCCTGCTCACCCTGCTGCAGGAGGTGCCGGTCCATGGCCTAGCCCATATCACCGGTGGGGGCTTGGTCGAGAATCCGCCCCGCATTCTGCCCCCGGGGGTACGGGCCCGGATCGATCTGGCCTCCTGGCACCGCCCGGCCATCTTCGACTGGCTCCGGACCCAGGGGGGTATGACCGAGGCGGAGATGCTGCGTACCTTCAACTGCGGGGTCGGCTTGATCGTCTGCGTCCCCGCCGCGGACAGCCGCCAAGCCTGTGATCTGCTCACCGGTCTCGGAGAGCAGGCTTGGCCCATCGGCCGCATCGAGACCACGACCGAGGCCCCAGAAGTGACCTTCAGCGGAGGCGATATCAGATGACGATGCCGGCTCCACTCTCGGTGGTGGTGCTCATCTCCGGCAGCGGCAGTAATCTGCAGGCCCTCATCGATGGGGCGCAAGCGGACCTGCCCATCTGCATTCGCGCCGTGATCAGCAACGAGCCCGGGGCATTCGGTCTGGAGCGCGCCCAAAACGCCGGCATTGAGATCCGGGTTCTGAATCACCGGGACTATCCGAGCCGGGAAGATTACGATGCCGCCCTGAGCACGTTGATCGCTACCTTCGACCCCGGTCTCGTAGTGCTAGCGGGTTTTATGCGCATACTGACCCCGGCGTTCGTCGCCCGCTATCGGGGTCGCCTACTCAATATCCACCCTTCCCTGCTCCCCAAATTCCGCGGCCTGCATACCCACCAGCGAGTGCTTGCGGCTGGCGAGACCGTCCATGGGGCCAGTGTGCATTTCGTTACCGAAGAGTTGGACGGCGGTCCCGTAGTGTTACAGGCCAGGGTGCCCGTGGAACCGGGGGACGACCCGGAACGGCTTGCCGCGCGGGTGCTAAGCCAAGAGCACCGCATCTACCCTCGAACGGTATGCTGGTTCGCCCAGGGCCGACTGTGGTTGGATACCGCCGGCGCGCCACAGCTCGATGGCCGAGTCCTGGTGCGGCCCCTACAGCTCGACGAATCGACCGTCGAGCTACTACGGTGACCCTCGGGGAATCTCGAGGGACCTTGAAAAACTTTGTGGTGTTCTAATTCTGTTGTATGTCTGTGTAGTGAGCACCGTGGAAAATCCCAGTAAGACCATCTTTCAGGGTCCCCTTTATTCGGTAACAACAAGCTCAGAACACTACTCTCTACCCAAACCGAATCCCCATGACCGATGCCCTGTTTCACCCCGCCGTCGAGGCTTGGTTTTGGATCGACTTCGAGGCACCGAGCCCGATCCAGACCGCGGCTTGGCCGGCCATCGCCGGCAGCGACCATACACTGTTGGCGGCACCCACAGGCACCGGCAAGACTCTGGCGGCCTTCCTCGCCGTCATCGACAATCTCTTGCGCGAAGGTCTTGCCCAGGCCTGCCCAAGCACACCCGGAAGCTCTATATCTCCCCCTCAAGACCCTGTCCACCGATATCCGGCTCAATCTACAACGGCCGCTGACCGGCATCGCGGACCAAATTAAGGCGCTGGGCCTACCGCCGGTGGGAGCTGCGCGCCTGGGTGCACACCGGTGATACCCCCCAATCCGAGCGCAAGCGAATGCGCCGCCGGCACCTCACATCCTGGTGACTACCTCCGAGTCCTTATACATTCTGCTGACCTCGGCCTCCGGGCGCGCCATGCCGGGGACAGTGCGAATAGTCATCCTGGACGAGATCCACGCCATCGCCAGCAGCAAACGGCCCACCCAGCCCTGTCCCTGGAGCGGCTGGAGGCCATCACCGGACAGCCGTTGCAGCGCATCGGCATCTCCGCGACCCAGGAATCCGTGGCGGACATGGCGCGCTTTCTCCTCGGTACCCGCAAGACACCCTGCACGACCATCGACCTGGGCCGCGACCGTCCCCTGGACCTGGGACTGGGGCTCTCCGACTCGCCCCTAGAGGCGGTGATGGCGGGAATGGTCTGGGGCGAGATCTACGATCGCTTGGCGGCCCTGGCCCGGAAACACCGCACCACCCTCATCTTCGTCAACACCCGGCGCCTGGCCGAACGGGTGGCCCACTACCTCTCCGAACGCCTGGGCGCGGACGCGGTCATAGCCCACCACGGCAGCTTGGCGCGGGAGCATCGCCGCGAGGCCGAGACCCGACTCAAGGCCGGGAGCCTACGCGCCCTGGTAGCCACCGCCTCCCTGGAGCTGGGCATCGACATCGGCGACATCGACTTGGTCTGCCAGCTCGGCTCGCCAAGCTCCCTGGCCACCCTGGTACAGCGGGTCGGCCGCTCCGGCCATGCTCTGTCAGCCACTCCCAAGGGCCGTCTGTTCCCCCTATATCCCGGGATGATCTGGCGGAATGCATCGCCCTGCTCGCGGCAGTCCGGAAACGCCGGCTCAATCCCATCCGTATCCCCCATCAGCTCCTGGACGTACTGGCCCAACAGATCGCCGCCGAGGTCGCCACCCAGGGGTGAGACGAGCAGGAGCTGTTCGACTGCCTGCGCCGGACCTAGCCTTACCGCAAGCTCTCCCGCGCGGACTTCGACACAGTCCTGCAAATGCTCGCCGACGGCTTCTCGACCGGGTCGGACGCCGCGCCGCCTATCTGTACCGCGACCAGGACCAGATCAATGGTCGGCTGCGGGGGCGCATAGGGAACGCTCCTGACCGCCTTCACCAACGGCGGCGTCATCCCCGACCGCTTTGACTACGATGTCCTACTCATGCCCGAGGGCCTGCGCATCGGTACTTTCAACGAAGACTTCGCCTTCGAGAGCCTGCCCGGTGATATCTTCCTGCTCGGCAACACCAGCTACCGCATCCTGCGGATACAAACGGGCTAGGTCCTGGTCGAGGATGCCACGGGCCTGCCCCCTAACATCCCCTTCTGGCTCGGCGAGGTACCGGGGCGGGGCGACCTGTTGTCGGCGGTCGTCTCCCGGCTGCGCGCCGGGGTCGCGGAACGGCTGGCAGTCGGGGATGACCAAGCCCGAAGCTGGCTCCTGGATACCTACGGCCTGGAGCCCGCGGCGGCCGACCAACTGCTGGCCCACTACGGAGCCGCCCGGATCGCGCTGGGTCTCCTGCCCACACAAGACCGGATCGTGCTAGAACGCTTCTTCGACGAAACCGGCGACACGCACTTGGTCGTGCACTCCACCTACGGCTCCCGCATCAACCGCGCCTTTCAACTTCGAGCTCCAGGCCACCGCTCTGGAAGATACCGGATCATCCCCTGGTCGGGTAAACCCTGCGGGATTGCCTCACCCAAATGATGGACAGCGCGGACCTGGAACACCTGCTGCAAGGCATCGAGACCGGCGCGGTCCGGGTAATAACCCGCGATCTGGCCGCCCCCTCCCCCCTGGCCGAAGAAATCCTGACCGCCCGTCCCTACGCCTCGCCTTCCTCAACGACACCCCGGCCGAAAAACGCCGCACCCTGGCCGTCACTACCCGCGGCCTAGCCAGAGCGTCGCCATTTTTCGCGAAACCCGAAATGGAATCCGTCCGATTTCGGGTGCAAAAAATCAGGCAACGGCCATAGCCTTCGGCGGCCCACGTTTGTCCTGTGTCCGTCCCGGCGCGCACTCCGACGAAACGCCCGGCCCTACGGCTACGCGGGGGTCGTCGCACTCCTCCGCTCGTCGCTTACGCTCCTCGCTTTCCTGTGCTCCTCCCGGCTACGAGCAGGCCGCCGACCTCACCCGTCCGGACCCGGCCGCCGTGGTGCGGGTCCGGGAGCAGGCCTAGCCAGACCTTACCGACCCGGACGAGCTTCACGACGCCCTACTGCTGGTCGGATCCCTGACCTGGGACGAGCTGGGCTCCGGCGTCGAGCACTACCCCCGGCTCGCCGCGGAAGGGCGCGCGGTGCACCTACGCATGCCGGGCGGCACGGACATCCTCTGCGCCACCGAGCGGCTGTTGGAGCTGGCGGCCCTACATCCCCTCGACCCAGCCCTCACCGCCGGTATCCCCGCCACCATCCTACCCCCGGCAGACCGGGAGAGCGCCCTGCGGGAGCTCATCCGCGGCCGCCTGGGGTGTCTGGGCCCAGGACCTCGCCCCGGGCCCTGACCCTGACCCTGACCCCGGACGACCTGGAACAGACCCTGACGGCGCTGGAGACTCAGGGCTTCGCCGTGCACGGCCACTTCGCCCCGGACCTAGCCGGCGAGCAATGGTGCGAGCGACGACTGCTGGCGCGCATCAACCGCTACCGGGTAGAAAACCTGCGCCGGGAAATCGCCCCCGTCAGCCCGGCGGCCTACATGCACTTTCTGCTCACTTGGCAGGGCTTGGCCGAAGACCACCGGGTAGAAGGCCGAGACGGCACCAGCAACGTACTCGACCGCCTCGCCGGCTTCAGCCTCCCCGCCGCTGCCTGGGAGGCCGAAATCCTGCCGGCCCGCATCACCACCTATACTCCGGACCTGCTCGACGACCTCACCGTCAGCAGCCGCTACACTTGGCTGCGACTCGGTCCGGGCCAGGGTGGAAAAACCCCGATCCGCACCACCCCCATCGCCATCCTGCGCCGGGAGGCCGTCTCCCAGTGGCGGCGGGACGACGCACCGGAGACCGCCGGGCTCTCCTCCCGCGCCGTCCGGTTGCTGGAGCTGCTCCGGGACCACGGCGCCCGCTTCTTTATCGACCTAGTGAGCGACAGCGGCCTGCCGCGCACCCCGGCCGGCGCGCCCTGATCGCACCAGCGATACGCGGCACCAACCGGCACCTCCGGTACGGCGCCCCGAACCATGGATCGGGCCAGGCGCTGGGATGCCTTATCCGTCCCGAGCACCGCCGACCAACCCGAGACCCCGGCTAAGCGGGACGGCCACTTGGAGGCCTTGGCGCGTCAGGTGATCGCACGCTATGGTTTGGTCTGGCGGCGGGTACTGGAACGGGAGCGGGACCTGCCGCCCTGGCGTGGCCTGCTGCGCGTCTACTGGCGCCTGGAGGCGCGGGGCGAGGTCCGGGGCGAGCGCTTCGTCACCAGCTTCAGCGGTGGGCAATTCGCCCACCCGAAGGCCGTCGCCGCCCTGCGCCGACACCGCGAGCCTGGGCCCGAAACCCTGATCGTCTTCAGCACCACCGACCCGGTCAATCTCACCGGCCCCCTCACTCCCGGAAAGCGAGTCACCGCCATTCTCAGCAATCGGGTCCTCTACCGCCGAGGCATCCCGGTGGCCGCCCGTATCAAGGGCAAGCTACGGACCTTCGTGGACCTGAGCACCGAGGAAGAACGCAGATACGGACAGCTCTTGACACAAGAGCGGAGTAAGCGTCATAACATCGGCCACCGGCGGGTAATGAAGTCCGGATGGTAAGGTCGCCTTGAAAAAATCCCAGTGATCTTGCGGATAGCGTTTTAATTCCGTTGTATATCGGCGTAGCGGACACCGTGACAAAATCCCAGGGAGACCCTTTTTACGAGGCTCCCTTTATTCGGCAACGGGTGCGGCTCTTTTGAAACGACGCGGAGAAACCCGGAGACAAAGGCCCGGAGTTTTCTATGACTGAAGAAAAGATTCAATCGGCTGTCAGGGTACCCGAGTGACCTCACCGACAAAGAAGGGGAAGTCCTTGAGCCCATCATCCCGGAGCGTCGCCATTTTTCGCGAAACCCGAAATGGGGTCCGTCCGATTCCGGGTGCAAAAAATCAGGCGACGGCCATGGCCTTCGGCGGCCCACGTTCATCCTGCGTCCGTCCCGGCGCACACTCCGCGCAGCGCCAGGACTCCCGCAAGGACTTGACGCCGTGTCGCATGGCCTTGCATTTTGTCTCCACCGGCGCTCACGCGCCGCACTCCGACGAAACGCTCGGCCTTACAGCTACGCGGGGGTCGTCGCACTCCGCTCGTCGCTTACGCTCCCTCGCTTTCCTGTGCTCCTCCAACAAATTGGAATCCTATACCATCGGACGCCCACGAAAAAATGATCTTCGCGAACTCCTAAATGCCATTTTTTATCTGAATAAAACAGGTTGTCCCTGGCGGTATCTGCCAAAAGACTTCCCTCCCTACAAGCTCGTTAATTACTACTATAATAAGTGGACAGATAATCGTTTGCCAGAGAAAGTCAATACAGTGCTTCGTCAGCGGTTACGCAAAAAAAGACCGAAAGCCAGATCCAACGGGAGCAATTATTGATAGTCAAAGTATCAAGGGAACCCCGGAATCCTAATGTAGAATCGGGATTTGTCGGGGGCAAATTCGTTAAGAGCAGAAAACATCCTATCGTTATCGATACAATCGGTTGCGTGCTTGTCGTCCAGGTACACGCCGCCAATGTGTTTGACGGTAAAACCGCTTGTCAAGTCATTACGAACTTGTTCATACCGCCAAAAAAATCTGGGGCGATCGTGCCGATTCCGGTGCGAACCTGTCTAACTGGGTCTTGATCCAATTCGAGTGCCCGCTCGAAGTTGTTAGAAAGAAAAAAGGACAGCGAGGTTTCCACGTTTTACCTCGCCGCTGGGTGGTCGAGAGAACATTCGCCTGGCTGAGTCGATGGCGTCGATTGAGTAACGATTATGAATGGAAACCAACTTCGAGCGAAACACAGGTTTATTTCGCATCCAGTCGTTTGCTTCTCCGGCAAATCTGTAATCATCAGACACCCTATAAAATGGCTGTTCGTCGAGTTTTCATTATTAGTAAATTTTTAGACAGACTCTAAGCCGAATATTTTTCGGCTCACTGGCATCCATTCACGTTCATTTGCGGCAAAAAAGAAAATATCGAGCCCAATGGTGGGCACAGCTCACTCTAGGGTCGGCTGAGAGACTGTCTAAAAAGGCAGTTTCTAAAACTCGATACCGGTAGACTCCCGATCTTTCAGGCTCAAGTGGAAGGTGAACTCGAGATGCGGATCCAAGACAGCGACCTATTGCGGGAACAGTGTCCTATTGGTGGTGAGTGGGTGGAAGCCCATAGTGGTGCCCGACTGGAGGTGACGAACCCGGCCACCGGCGAGACCATCGCCCAGGTGCCGAACCTGGGTGCCCGCGAGACTCGACAGGCCATCAAGGCCGCGCAGGAGGCCTGGGGACCCTGGCGGGCACTGACTGCCGCCGAGCGGTCGGAGCGGATCAAGCGTTGGCGGGAGCTGATGCTTGCGCACCAAGAGGACTTGGCCAACCTCATAACCGCAGAGCAGGGCAAACCCTTGGCGGAAGCCCGCACCGAGGTGACCTACGCCGCCTCATTTCTCGATTGGTTCGCGGAAGAAGGGCGGCGGATCTACGGTGATGTCATTCCCACTCACCAGAGTGACAAGCGTATCCTGACGCTCAAGCAATCGATCGGGGTCTGTGCCCTCATTACGCCCTGGAACTTTCCGATCGCTATGATCGCCCGCAAGGTCGGCGCGGCTCTGGCCGCCGGTTGCACCCTGGTGGCCAAGCCGGCGGAGGATACCCCCTTATCGGCCTTGGCCCTGGCGGTGCTGGCAGAGCGGGCCGGCCTGCCGGCAGGGGTCTTCAATGTCGCCACCGGTGATCCGATCCCCATCGGCGAGGAGCTGACCGCCAATCCGCAGGTGCGTAAGCTGAGCTTCACCGGCTCCACTCAGGTGGGGCGGTTGCTGATGCGTCAATGCGCGGATACGGTCAAGAAGCTGTCTCTGGAGCTCGGTGGTAATACCCCCTTCATCGTCTTTGACGATGCGGACCTGGATGCCGCCGTCAAGGGCGCCATGCAATCCAAGTATCGCAACAGCGGCCAAACTTGCGTCTGTGCCAACCGTATCCTGGTGCAGGATGGTATCTATGAGCCCTTTGCCAAGCGCCTAGCGGCCAAGGTCGCCGCCCTGCAGGTAGGACCTGGGACCGAACCAGGGACCGAGCAGGGTCCGCTCATCAATTCAGAAATCCTTGCCAAGGTCGAGACCCACGTTGCCGATGCCCTCGATAAGGGTGCCCGTGTGCTTACCGGTGGCGCCCGTCATGCCCTGGGCCGGACCTTCTTCCAGCCCACGGTTCTGGCCAACGTGACCCCGGACATGCGCATCGCCCGTGAGGAGACCTTCGGCCCGGTGGCGCCCTTGTTCCGTTTCGATACGGAGGAGGAGGCGATCGCCATGGCCAACGATACCGAGTACGGGCTAGCCGCCTACTTCTACAGTCGCGACTCGGGTCGTCTGTGGCGGGTCTCCGAGGCCCTAGAATACGGAATAATCGGTATCAACAGCGGTCTGGTCTCCACCGCCATCGCTCCCTTCGGCGGCATCAAGCAATCGGGCCTGGGGCGCGAGGGGTCCCGCTACGGCATCGACGAATATTTGGAAATCAAGTACCTGTGCCTAGATATCGGGGTATCTTGAGATCGAGGGTGCCTTGAAACATTCCGTCCTTGGAGTTTTCCACGTCTTGATCCGAGAACGTTTTGCTTCCAGCCTTCAAACACCTAGGCGCCTGAAGGCTGGTTAGGATACCCCTGCTTTGCACTGGCACCTTGAATTGATGGGCCGTGCTCGATATGTGGTGATCGCAAGATCGCGACCTTTAGAAAAACAAAAGTCCGGCAGGCAGTCCATCCCTCGGATCGGAATTCCGGCTGTCGAAAATCCTTGCTCCCTCCGGGAGAAGGATTAGGGAGCGGAGAAGCAAGAGAGGGTGGCGTTTTAACTTCATTGTCTCTGGTGTGTAGAGAACCGTTTTGGGTGCGGCTCTTTTGATAACGACACCGGGCATCGAAAACCCGAGAATCGAGGCCGGTTTTCCGGAGCGTCGCCATTTTTCGCGAAACCCGAAATGGGATCCGTCCGATTTCGGGTGCAAAAAATCAGGTGACGGCCATTGCCTTCGACAGCCCACGTTCGTCCTGCGTCCGTCCCGGCGCGCACTCCGCTCGGCGCCAGGACTCCCGCAATGACTTGACACCGTGTCGCATGGCCTTGCATTTCGTCTCTGCTGGCGATCGCGCGCCACACTCCGACGAAACGCCCGGCCCTACGGCTACGCGGGGGCCGTCGCACTCCGCTCGTCGCTTACGCTCTCTCGATTTCCTGTGCCCCTCCCAAGGTCATTAGTGTCCCAACATTATGACCGGCAATTCAGGATAACCCATACATTAAAAAAGAAATATTTGGAACTATACCGGTTACCGACTTGAGCTGCGGTACGTTAAGGTGACAGCCCCTCCCGCGAAATTGCGGGCTGAGAACAACGACGCATGTCCACAGGTCTATTCGTCTTCTCGAGCTCGCCAGTTCCGCCTATGTGCTCATGGCCATTATCAAGAAGCGGCTGAAAACCGATGTCAGTTTCTACACAATGCTACAGATTCTGAACCTCAATCATATTCGAATAAATTTAATAAAATCAACTTAATTATTTAATATACATACAATACCTACGAGCTCTACCACGATAACTAACTGAATTCAGTAAATAACTAAACACTGGGGCACTAGTGCACCAAGATGGTATCTCATTTGACAAAAATCACCTCAGGTCCTGGGTCTTTGGAGTCCGTGTACGAGAACGCTTTGTGCGTCGAGCTAGCCGAGCGCGGACCTCGGCCGAGTATTTTTTGGCTTATTTGCGTTCATTTGCAGCAAAAAAGAAAATATCGAGTAAGCCCAATGGTGAGAACAGTCCACCCTATGGTCGGCTGTGCCTTTGTTTCCAGATTTCTCCGCGTCGTTTCAAAAGAGCCGCACCCATAGCCGATAGCCATTCTTATGCATTCGTCCCGATATGGTATCGTCCGTGGCGTGCCGATTCCTGTACGTACGTAATGATCTCCACCTGGGTACCACCCGGCAGCCCCGACTCACCCCGACCCGATTACCGCGTATAAGATCCGGCGTCATGTCCCAGGATATCCGAACCCCGACCTCGGGGCCTACCGTTATGGTGGGTCTGTCGGGTGGTGTGGATTCCTCGGTCGCCGCCCTGTTGTTGCTGGAGCAGGGATACCGGGTCGAAGGCCTGTTCATGAAGAACTGGGAGGAGGACGACACCGCCGAGTATTGCGCCGCCGCCGTGGACCTGGAAGATGCCGAAAAGGTTGCCGACCGGCTCGGCATTCCCCTGCATCGAGTCAACTTCGCAACGGAATACTGGGACCGGGTGTTTTCTTACTTTCTTACCGAGTACCGTGCCGCCCGCACGCCGAATCCGGATATCCTGTGCAATAAGGAGATCAAGTTCCGCGCCTTTCCGGAGTATGCGCTGAATCTGGGTGCCGAACATATCGCTACCGGTCACTACGCATGTGTCGTCTGCGATCAGGCGGGTTGGCACCTCAGGCAGGCGGCAGATGCCGATAAGGATCAGACCTATTTCCTATACCTGCTCGGACAGCAACAGCTTGGACGCTGCCTGTTTCCCCTCGGTGGCCTGGACAAGCGCGAGGTCCGGACGATCGCCCGCCGCGCCGGTTTTCCGACGGCCGAGAAGAAGGACAGCACGGGTATCTGCTTCATCGGCGAACGCCGGTTCCGCGACTTCCTGGCCCGCTATCTACCCCACGACCCGGGGCCAATCGAAACCCCGGATGGCCACGTGATCGGCGAGCATCAGGGCCTAGCCTATTACACCATCGGCCAACGCCGGGGGCTGGGTATCGGTGGCCTTGCCGGCAACATGGAGGCGCCCTGGTTCGTCGCCCGCAAGAATATCGCCCGCAATGCCTTGATCCTGGTCCAGGGCCACGATCATCCGCTGCTCATGAGCCGGGGCCTGGATGGCGGCGCCCCTCATTGGATCATCGCCAGGCCGCCCAGGTTACCCTGCGATTGTCGCCTGCGGCTGCGTCACCGCCAAGCTCTCGAAGACTGTACCCTCGCCGAGTTGGGGGACGACCGTTGCCGGGTACACTTCGCACGCGCCCAACGCGCTGTCGCTCCGGGCCAAGCCGCGGTCTTCTATCGGCACGGAGAATGCCTCGGTGGCACCGTCATCGAGCGGGCATGGGCCTAAGCTGAAATGGGACGAAGACAGCCCGCTTAGCTATCCGCTGTGGCTCAATGCCAGTATCCTCTTGCCGTTTGGCTTATGTTATGTTCTTTGCGCACTGTTCAAGGGCTCCTTGAGAAATTGGTGGTACTCGATAGGGAGTGTTCTTGCAATGATCCGCCAAGCCTGGAGCGCCGCCATTTTTTGCGAAACCCGAAATCGGACGGACCCCATTTCGGGTTTCGCAAAAAATGACGACGGCCATGGCCTTCGGCGGCCCACATTCGTCCTGCGTCCGTCCCGGCGCGCACTCCGCGCGGCGCCAGGACTCCCGCAAGGACTTGATGCCGTGTCGCATGGCCTTGCATTTCGTCTCCACTGGCGCTCACGCGCCGCACTCCGACGAAACGCTCGGCCCTACGGCTACGCGGGGGTCATCACACTCCGCTCGTCGCTGACGCTCCCTCGCTTTTCTACGCTCCTCCGAGTATGTATGACAGTTCCGGGATGTGTGGGTCGGTACTCGGATGAAGGAGCTGACCTGAGGACCGAGGATCCCCTGACAAATTCAAGGTATCCGTGCGGTGTAAGGACGCATCGTCATTTATCGAGGAGTCCGTGCCGGGCAAGAGATACTTTACCCTTACGCACCTGCTCCGGATCGTCTTCCCGTGCTTATTCCGGTCGGGAGGCCTTCGGCTCGGCCGCAGGCTGTTTCTCGGCACCGGATTTTTCCGGTTTGGCATCCTTGGACGAGTCCGCGTCTTTTTTCTTCTCGCCCCCCGCCTCGGGCTCGCCGCCTTGGTGCAGGTTTTTCTTTTTGCCGCCTTTGAAGTCCGTTTTGTACCAGCCGCTGCCCTTGAGCCGGAATCCCGCTGCGGAGACCAGCTTTCTCAATGTCGGTCGCGTACACTCGGGGCAGTCTGCGAGCAGCACCTCGCCGATCTTCTGGAGCGCTTCCAGCTCGTGGCCGCAATGCTCGCACCGGTATTCATAGAAAGGCATATCCGTACCTCATCGATCGTCAGTTAGGAAAACTCGAAGCCAATGGAGCTTTCAGTGGGTGATTTCAACCAGGATTCTACCTTTCAAGGGGTCAGGGCCCTCTACGGTCAATGTATCAAGGGCTTTGGGTGCGGCTCTTCTGAAACGACGCGGAGAAACCCGGAGCAAAGGCCCAGCCGACCATAGGATGAGTCGTGCCCACCATTGGGCGTACTCGATATCTTCTTTTTTGCCGCAAATGAACGCGAATGCGCCGAAAAGGTGGGGTCATCCTCGTCGACTTTTCTTGAATGGATTTGCGTTCATTGGCGGCTGAATTTTCTCCCCGCAGCGCTTACTCGATATTTTCCGGTAGGCGCAGCCTGCCGCCTAGGCAATCCCTGCCGGTACAGTCGACCCGACCACGGAGCTTTTCGAATCCACGGGGCGGCGTGGATCGCTAGGTCTCAGAGCAAAGTGGCATGAAACGGACGGTGCGCAAGCTCCACAAGGTGTCCGATAAACCGGCCTCGACTCTCGGATTTTGGACCCCCAGTGTCGTTCCAAAAGAGCCGCACCCAAGGGCTTTGTGGTCAGGTTAGGCGCCTCCTTCGAGAGAGGGCCTCTATCCGGATCATACCTGTAATACTGTCACAGTCTCACAAGCTCCACGGCAATCAAGAACACCCGGGGCCGACGGAGTCCAAGCGGCGTAGCTGAACCTCAAGACCCGAGCTGACGCGATGAGCGCCTCATCAGGCCTCGTAGACAGAGCCTCGTAGAAGGCATAGGCGGTATCGTGCAGACGGCCGGCCCCGATAGCCTGGGCGGTATCGGTGCGAGCTTCGAAACGGGTTGCTGCCTCGGTCTGCAGGAGAATCACCAAGCGTTCGCACAGGCGACTCCAGATAAGAAAGGCTTGTCGGCACAAGCGTTCGTAGCACACAAAGAGGCGTTGCTCGTCATCCTCGGGTACCTGCTCCAGTAAGAATCCATAGACGCCGATCCACTGCACCAACCAGTATTCCAGCTCGGTCGGCCCATAGGGCGTGTCGATTGCCGCTCCCCATTCGAAGGGTCGGTGATCACTGCCGAACTCATGATACATAAGCCAAGCCATATAGCGGCGTGCAAACCGGTCGGAACGTTGCCGCACAACGAATCTTCGATGCTGCGTCAGCAAAGACCGTGCCTGCTCGATCGGGTTACGAAACGGAATCAAGATGATGGCGTTGGGCAAAGCCCTGAGTAATGCGGTCAGACGCAGCAGGTTTTTATTCTTCGAGAGAATAGCGTTTCTTGTTATATCTGCGATTGATCAGGTCGATATAACCTCGAAAGGCGGCAGTGGATTCATCCGCCAGTGGGACGCTCACGAGTCGATCCTTGCGGATATAATTTCCCCCGAACACCCGCTAAAAAACCTCTTCCAAGGCCTCCGGACTGTCGAAGCCGGTGCGTAGGCCATCGCCGGGAGCCCTTTCCACCTCGTCTATCTGCGGCCGCGACCCCGCAGCAATCTTGGCCCATGTCTTCGGCGCCAATACAAAGGGCATATCCCGATAGGTCAGAGCGCTGAATTCCGTGGAATCGTACAGGGCCCGCATCAGCACCATTGTCCTGGACCTAGCAAAACCACTCACGAACACATGCGGCACCGCCACGGATACGGGCGATCTCGCGGCGAAGAGTCGCGCTCCAGAGCAAAGCTAACTTCGAGGACCGCGGGATTACCCAAGGCCAACCGATGCAGAAGCCTTGCCGGAAAGTCGTACATTGCGCTGGCCCACCATAAGCCGAACCGCAACATAGGCAATGGCAATCATGACCCTGAAAGAGGACCTCGACTTTTTCAAGGCGCCCTTGCCTCGCGGGCGAGATGTCCGTGCTCCGAGTATAATGGCGGCTTGGCGAAATTCCATCTCTGGGATTTTTCAAATATAGAAGCTAAAACAATCACTTGCGTACTTGAAAGCTGGCGGGGCATCCTTGACCCGCACCAGCACCTTGAATTCTTCAAGGTGCCCGAATACCGCGCAGATAACAAGCTGCGAGGGGCCTTGTCCATGTTGATCCCCAAACATCTCGATGATTTGGCCCGGTACCTCTCCGGCAGCCTGCCCAAGGGCTTGCAGGTGTTGCAAGAAGATATCGACCGCAATCTGCGCGCATCCCTCGAAGGGGGGTTGGCCAAGCTCGATTTGGTCACGCGCGAGGAGCTTGATGTCCAGACAGCGGTGCTCGCGCGCACCCGCGAGAAGCTGGAACGGCTGGAGACGGTGGTGGCGGAGCTCGAGCAACGGCTCGGCGTCGGTGAGGGCCGGCAACAGCGCCCCACACCGAGCGAGTCGACCACTACACCCACTTGAGTCTCTGTGTCCTCAACAGCTGGGCGCGGGAAGAAATCCAAGCACCGGCCGTAACCGTAGAAGTCCATCTCGGAGGTGGTTTGCCGGTACTCTGCCATCGTCGGTCTGCCCGAGCCGGCGGTAAAGGAGAGTAAAGACCGGGTGCGGGGGGCTCTGCTCAACAGCCACTTCCGGTTTCCCGCCGGCCGCGTGACCATCAACTTGGCTCCGGCGGATCTACCCAAGGAGGGCGGACGCTTTGATCTGCCCATCGCCGTCGGAGTTCTGGGCGCATCCGGCCAGCTCGCGAGCAATCTCCTGGACCGTTTGGAGCTGATCGGGAAACTCGCCCTGTCGGGAAGCCTGCGTCCGGTCACGGGGGTCCTGCCGGTAGCCCTAGCGGCACGGGATGCGGGTCGGGCATTGCTCCTGCCGCGCGCCAACGCCGATGAGACCGCCCTCGTCAGCGGTCTCACCATCTATCCCGCCGAGCACCTGCTGCAAGTCTGCGAGCACATCAACGGAACCACATTGCTACCCTCATTCGAGGGTTCGGGCGCAATAGCCTCCACGACCGACTACGCGGATTTGGCGGAGGTTCGCGGTCAAGAGCAAACGAAACGCGCCCCGGAGCGTCGCCATTTTTCGCGAAACCCGAAATGGGGTCCGTCCGATTTCGGGTGCAAAAAATCAGGCAACGGCCATAGCCTTCGGCGGCCCACGTTCGTCCTGCGTCCGTCCCGGCGCGCACTCCGCGCGGCGCCAGGACTCCCGCAAGGACTTGACGCCGTGTCGCGTGGCCTTGCATTTCGTCTCCGCCGGCGCTCACGCACCGCACTCCGACGAAACGCCCGGCCCTACGGCTACGCGGGGGTCGTCGCACTCCGCTCGTCGCTTACGCTCCCTCGCTTTCCTGTACTCCTCCCTGGAAGAGACAGCCCGTCACCTGCTGAACCGGGCGCTACGGCAGCTCGGACTCTCCGCCCGGGCCTATCACCGGATAATCTAAGGTGGCACACACCATTTGCTGATTTAGCCGCTAGCGAGCGGATCGAGCCCCTTCACCTGAGTGAGGCCATCGGCTATCGTCGGTTGGACCGTGCCGACCCGACGAATCGAGCACCTTGAGGGAACCTTAGAAAAGCTCGAGGAGCCCTTGCAGCGCAAGGATATACGGCCATTTTCAATTGAATTCTTGGGGAGGTGCCACGGAGAAACCGGTCGACCTTATCCGCATCCCTCCCTCATCAAATATATCGTAACATACTGTTCTAAAATTGAATTTATTCGTACACATCAAGCGGCATCACGGACTGTAAAGCCGAGATGCCTGCGCCTTCACACCAGTATCTGAACGATCTCGGTTCCCGCGGCCCCCCATCTTGCCACTTGCCACTTGTTTGCTGCGCGACAGCGCGCCACCTACCGGTGGGGTGGGTTCTTTTTTGAACGGAACCACAACTTCTTGATGGCTCAACCCGATCCTCTTCGGGTGTTTACCGATCGTAGAATCGACAACATTCAGGTCGAACGTCTCGTTGACAATCTCTGCCAATAGATCCCGTGCCCATAATCAGGCGAGATCTAGTATAGGATACGTTTGGAATTTTCAAGGCTCCCTTCGAGGTCCCCGCGAGTGGACAGCCGGGAGGCTGCAAGCTACACTTGTAGCCTCAAATCGGGGGCCATAGCTCAGCTGGGAGAGCGCAACACTGGCAGTGTTGAGGTCGGCGGTTCGATCCCGCCTGGCTCCACCAAGCTCGAGGATACCTTCAAAGATTGCAAGGATGCGGTTTTTAAAAAATGCTCTCGAGTAAATCCGGTCCGATACGACGACCGGATTTTTTTTCCGGGCTTACGGGACCTTGGGTTTTTCCGAGGTATCTAACCGTCCCCATCGTCTAGAGGCCTAGGACACCGCCCTTTCACGGCGGCAACAGGGGTTCGACTCCCCTTGGGGACGCCAAACCATAAGACTATCAAAGGACTATCAAAGGGTTGTTTCTCGGACAACCCTTTGTTTTTCCGTGGGATTATTTTTTGGGCATCGTTATTTCTTTGTTGTTCTCGGGATTCGATAGAAAGATACCCTCGCATTGTGTATACCCGGAAGCAACAGAGCCATAACAGCACCCATCGAATGAGGCACCACTCAATAGACGCGGGCTTGCCCGCGCTTCCGGCACTAATGAGACACCCCGACTCCACCACGGGCACCTCGAATGCTTCGAGAGGTCCTTGATCTATCTACCGGACAGAAGTCATCATTCACCCCCCCGTCAGGTTCATATGGTGGAGGAGAAAGCGGTCGGACCCGAGGCCGAACTCATGGCCTTTGGGCTTGTGTTGCATGGCCGTGCGGATGACTTGGCCCAGCCGGGCGGCATCCCCTGGATACCGGCGTAGGATATGGCGCAGATCCAAGGCCTGCTCTTGGCCTAGGCACGGCAACAACCGACCATCGGCGGTAACCCGCACTCGGTTGCAGTCGCCGCAGAAGTTATGGCTATGGGGGGATATGAAGCCCACCCGGGTTTCAGTATCCGGGATCCGGTAGTAACGAGCCGGCCCCCCCGTGGTCTCCACGGTGGGGATCAGCTGGAATCGGGCTAGGAGGTCGGAACGGATGGCCTCACTGGAGTAGAAGGCCTCCGCCCGGTCATGAGCCCCGATCCTTCCTACGGGCATCTCCTCAATAAAGCTGATGTTGATACCCTTGTCAACCGCGAACCGTACCAAGTCCGGGACCTCGTCGTGGTTGCGATGCTTGAGGATGACTACATTGAGCTTGATGTGCTCGAAGCCAGCGGCGAGAGCGGCATCGATGCCGCGCAGCACGGAGCCGAGGTCTCCGTTGCGAGTGATACTGTGGAAACGTTCCGGCCGCAGACTATCCAGGCTGATGTTGATCCGTCTGATACCAGCAGCCCGGATCGGCCCGGCCAATTCCTCGAGCCGAGAGCCGTTGGTGGTGATGACCAGCTCGTCGAGTCCGGGTAGGGCGGCGATCTCGCGCATGAGCCCCAGGATATTACGGCGCACCAAGGGCTCACCGCCGGTCAGGCGGACCTTACGCACACCCAGCTCCACGAAGGTCCGGGCGATCCGTGCGATTTCAGCGAGATCGAGTAGCCGGTCACGGGGTATGAAGCTTCGGCCCGACTCCATGCAGTAGACACAACGGAGGTTACAGCGGTCGGTGACCGAGATGCGCAGGTAAGTGATCCGACGGCCGAAGCGATCGATCAGGGCGGTGGGTGGGGTGGGCGTGATCTCGATGGTCATCGGAAAGCTTATTCCCGTTTCCGAACAGTTCAGTGATAACAGGATGCCTTGGAAAATTCAAGATGCTCTGATCCCACCGTTCGCCGACACGAAGCGGCTCGGACCGGGCAGCCATTCGGTTGTCCGGTCCGAGCGGGCACCATGGGTTGACAAGTTTCGATGGTCTCTACAGAATTCCTAATTCAGCTTCCAACCGGCGGGGGCTCCGTAAGGGGGCCTTGAAAATTCCATCCCTGGAATTCTTCCGGTCGCGAAGCGAAAATCCTTCACTTCGCTCGGGTTTTTCAAGCACTGGCGTAAATGGCAGGGTATCCCGGATCCCACATGGCCGCTCGGCACGTTTCGAGTCGGCCTCCCGACAGTCCATATTCTTTACGATTTTTCTAAAAGGAGAACTTCAGCTTGGCCAACTCGATCCAGGCCCGAAAGCGTGTCCGCCAAGCGGAGAAACACCGGCGGCATAACACACCCCTTCGCAGCACCATGCGCACCGCCATGAAAAAAGTCATCCGGCTCATTCAAGCGGGGGATAAACAGGCGGCGGCAGAGGCCTTCAAGGCGGCAGTTTCAGTTATCGACAGTGCGGCCGGCAAGGGGCTCATCCACCGCAACAAGGCAGCCCGCCACAAGAGGCGGCTCAACACCCACATCAAGGCCATGGCCTAGGAGTAAGGCCATCCCTGCACCGGAAGCCCATCACCCGCTACCACATCATGGACATCGCCTACCCGGCAACCCGCATGCGCCGCATGCGCCGCGACAAATTCTCCCGCCGCCTGATGCGGGAAACCCACCTACGGCCGGACGACCTGATCTACCCGGTATTCATCCGAGAAGGGGTCGAGCAGCGGGAGCCGGTATCCTCCATGCCGGGGGTGGAACGGCTCAGTATCGATCTGCTGGTAGCCGAGGCGCGAGAGGTCCGGGCCTTGGGCATCCCGGCCTTGGCGCTATTTCCCGTCACCCCGGCGGCGGCCAAATCCGAGGAAGCTCGGGAGGCCTATAATCCCGAAGGACTGGTCCAACGCGCCGTACGTACGCTCAAGGATGCCGTGCCGGACCTGGGGATCATCACAGACGTGGCCCTGGATCCCTTCACCAGTCATGGCCAGGATGGCCTCATCGACGCCACCGGCTATGTCGTGAACGACGAGACGGTGGAAGTACTCGTCCGTCAGGCCCTTTCCCATGCCGAGGCCGGGGCGGACCTAGTGGCCCCCTCGGACATGATGGACGGCCGCATCGGTGCCATCCGCGCTGCGCTCGAAGCCGCGGGTAAAACACACACCCGTATCCTGGCCTATTCCGCCAAATATGCCTCGAGCTTCTATGGCCCGTTTCGCGATGCGGTGGGCTCCGCCGCCAACCTGGGTGGCGGCAACAAATACAGCTACCAGATGGACCCGGCCAATGGCGACGAAGCCCTACGTGAGGTGGCCCTGGACCTACGCGAAGGGGCCGACATGGTCATGGTCAAGCCCGGCCTGCCTTACCTGGACCTAGTCCGGCGCATCAAAGACCGCTTCGGGGCCCCGACCTGCGTGTACCAAGTCAGCGGCGAGTATGCCATGCTCAAGGCCGCGAGCCGGAACGGTTGGCTCGAAGAGCGGGCTACCGTCCTCGAGACCCTGCTCAGCATCAAACGCGCCGGAGCGGACGCCATCCTGACCTATTACGCGAAAGACACCGCCCGCTGGCTACAGGACTGATCCGCACAGCGGCACCTCCCATGGCCGACCAATACGCCGTTATCGGAAACCCCATCGCCCACAGTAAATCGCCGCTCATCCATACCGAGTTTGCCCGCCGGACCCGACAGCAGCTCACCTACGGACGCATCCTGGGCAACCCGGACGACTTCCCGGCGGATGTACGCCGCTTCTTTGCGGCGGGCGGATGCGGGATGAATGTCACCCTCCCCTTCAAGGAGCAGGCCTGGACCATCGTCGACCGCCGGAGCCTCACAGCCGAGCGCGTGGGTGCGGTCAACACCCTGACCCGGCTCCCCGACGGCCGTCTGGGCGGGGACAACACGGACGGCATCGGCCTAGTGCGGGACCTATGCGCAAACCACGGCTTCGACTGCGGCGGCAAACGGATACTCCTGCTCGGAGCCGGAGGTGCCTCCCGTGGGATACTGCCGGCCCTCCTGGAAACGGGACCGGACACCCTGGTCATTGCCAACCGTACGGCCACCAAGGCCCTCGATTTGGCTGCGGCCCCCGGATCGGATCGAGTCGACGGCTGCGGGCTGGAAGGGTTGCCGGGTCGGTGCTTCGACCTGATCGTCAACGCCACCTCCGCCGGTCTCGGGGGAAGCGTACCGACCATCCCTAGTGGCTGCTTGGCCCCAGGTGGCTGGATCTACGACCTGCTTTACGGCGACACACCGATCCCCTTCCTGCGCTGGGGTCGGGAGCAGGGCGCGGCCCGAGTCCTGGATGGCCTGGGAATGCTGGTGGAACAGGCCGCGGAGTCCTTCTTTCTATGGCGCGGCGTACGTCCCGCGACGGCCCCGGTCATTGCCCGACTCCGAGGTAACGGATCGCGCACAGAGGCATCTTGAAACATTCGGGGTACCCCTGCTAGGCAAGAAGGTCAGACCATTTTTCAGGCATGTCAGTGCTTGAAAAATCGGCTCTCTTGCGTTTGGTGTGGGTAGCGGGTCATAGCGACCTGACTCAAGTCGTGATGGGAAGCCCCGACTGGACGACGAACGGAGAAGTCGGCAGCTGGGTCAACTTACCCGCCACAAGGTAGAGGATGGGAATCAGGTGCCTGGTGGTCCCGTAGCCGCGGGCCCTGGCTTTGGCGGCCTGGATGAGCGAATTGACCGCCTCGACACGGTCGTTGGTGAGCCGCCTGGAATCGAACGCATTGAGGGGGCTTGGCCAGTGCTTCTTAAGCGTCTTGGCCACCTCTTTGACTGGCTCCAGGCGGCAGCGGCGCGCCCAGCTGTACCGTCTGTCGAGGAGCGGCTCGGCTTGCGCCGCGCTCTGAGCGCTGTGGAAGATCTCGCGTAACGTCTCCTGGATCCGGAAGCCACGATGT
>Ga0209457_1000159_pt1 | contig 21813 bp, 23 predicted proteins | sample WorMetHEROISLAND_5_FD_187410 | JGI IMG/M metagenome (GOLD analysis project Ga0209457, IMG submission 187410) | Marine gutless worms symbiont microbial communities from Max Planck institute for Marine Microbiology, Germany - Olavius sp. 5 HERON... ... | reverse complement strand
GAGGGAGCGTAAGCGACGAGCGGAGTGCACGCCGGGACGGACGCAGGACGAACGTGGGCCGCCGAAGGCCATGGCCGTCGCCTAATTTTTTGCACCCGAAATCGGACGGACCCCATTTCGGGTTTCGCGGAAAATGAGCGATGCTCCGGTTGAAATGGACGGTGTGCCAGCTCCACAACGGGACCGAAAAACCGATCTGAACTCTCGGATTGTTGGACGCCCGGCGTCGCTTCAAAAGAGCCACACCCATTGGCGTTTATTTGCGGCTGAATTTTTTCCCCGCAGCGCTTACTCGATATTTTCCGGCGGGCACAGTCCAGCCTGGGCAATCCCCGTCGATGCGGTTAACCGGCCTCGACTCTCGGATTTTCAACGCCCGGTGTCGTTTCAAAAGGGCCGCACCCTTTGCGTTTTTGCTTGGGAGTATCTTGTGAAAAACCCCGTCCCTGGGATTTTCAAGGTACTCTCAGGGCGCAATAGCTCCGGCTGAGCCCGTGTCGCGCTCGGGGCGAGTCGGATCATCCAAGCTTCCTAGCCGATCATGAAATTCGTCGATGAGATCACTATCCGCGTTGAGGCCGGTGACGGTGGCCGTGGTTGTATCGGCTTCCGGCGCGAGAAGTTCATCCCCAAGGGGGGACCGGACGGCGGTGATGGTGGCGACGGTGGCAGCGTGTTTCTGGTTGCGGATGCCAATCTCGATACCCTGGCGGATTTCCGTCACCGGCAGAGGTTCCGTGCCGAACACGGAAAAGGTGGCCTAGGCCGTAATATGACCGGTCGTAGCGGCGAGGATCTGCTGGTACGGGTCCCGATTGGCACCCGAGTGTGGGACGCCCGGACCCGAGAGTCGATCGGCGAGCTGTTACGTGCGGGTGAGCGTCTGCTCGTTGCCCGGGGTGGTTTCCACGGGATCGGCAATGCCCGCTTCAAGTCAAGCACCGACCGTGCGCCGCGTCGAGCTACGCCGGGAACCCCCGGGGAATGCCGCCAGCTCCACCTGGAGCTCGTTTTACTGGCGGACGTCGGGCTACTCGGTCTTCCGAACGCCGGTAAGTCGAGCCTGATCCGCAAGGTCTCGAGTGCACGGCCGAAGGTGGCCGACTATCCCTTCACGACCCTGTACCCCCATCTGGGGGTCGTCAGCTCAGGTCCCGGGCGTAGCTTCGTCATTGCGGATATACCGGGCGTCATCGCGGGAGCGACCACGGGGGCGGGGCTGGGCATCCGCTTCCTGAAACACCTTGCCCGTACCCGGTTATTGTTGCACCTGTTCGACATAGCCCCCCTGGACGGCGATCGGCTCGATCCGGTGCAGCAGGTGCGTGAGGTCGAGGGTGAGCTTGCCACCTACGGTGGGAACTTGGCGCACAAGGAGCGATGGCTGGTACTCAACAAATGCGATCTGCTGGCCCCCGCGGATTTCGAGCATCGCCGCGCCGTGATCCTGGACCGCCTCGGTTGGACCGGTCCGGTATTCGGTATCTCCGCGGTCACGGGCGAAGGTACACAGGCCCTGACGCAGGCCCTGATGCAGTACCTGGAGCAGAGGCGGCAAGAAGCGGAGGCCGATCCGGCCGAGACTATCCCGGACTAGGCTGCGGATGGCGGCACTGACTGGCATCCCTTATCGAGGTCTTGAAAAATGGCGGGGCATCCCGGCCCCGGACGGGCGTCTCGAATGTTTCAAGGTGCCCTTGTCCCAGGCGCGGAGCGTACCGGTTTCCAGGTGCCGGAGACATCATGCAGAACTAAGGTGGTCTCGTGATCTCCCGAGACGAAATCCGCGGTACCAGGCGTTGGGTCGTCAAGATCGGCAGTGCCTTGCTCACCAGGGACGGCCAGGGGTTCGATCGCAGCGTCCTGACCCCGTGGGCCGATCAGGTCACCGGCTTCCTGGACCGTGGCGGTGAGCTGGTACTGGTCTCCTCGGGCGCCGTCGCCGAGGGCATGACCCGCATGGGTTGGACCCGGCGTCCTAAATCCCTGCATCGGCTCCAGGTGGCGGCGGCCGTCGGCCAAATGGGGCTGATCCAGGCCTACGAGGCCTGCTTCCGGAAACGTGGTATCCACGCGGCCCAGATCTTACTTACGCGGGAAGACCTAGCCGATCGGGAACGCTACCTGAATGCCCGCAGCACCCTCCTCTCCCTATTGCGGCTGCGGGTGATACCGGTTGTCAACGAGAACGACACGGTGGCCACGGACGAGTTGAGATTCGGGGACAATGACACCCTGGCGGCCTTGGTCGCCAATCTGATCGAGGCTGACCTGTTGGTTCTGCTCACTGACCAGGCCGGCCTGTTCGACCGGGACCCCCGTTTCGCCCCGGATGCCAAGCTCATCACCGAGGCCCGGGTCGACAATATCCGTCTCGATTCCGCGGCTGGCGGTAGTACCAGCGGATTTGGCCTCGGTGGCATGGTGACCAAGGTGCGCGCCGCGCGGCTCGCAGCCCGCTCCGGGACCGCGACCATCATCGCACCGGGACAGGGCCATGAGGTGCTGCGGCGGATCGATGCGGGCGAGCCGGTAGGTACCCTGCTGACTCCGGTCCAGGGGCCGCAGGTCGCCCGCAAGCGGTGGTTGGCCGGTCAGCTACAGGTCCGGGGTACCCTGACCTTGGACGCCGGCGCGGTATATGCCTTGCAGAGACTCGGAAGAAGCCTTTTGGCGGTGGGAGTCGAGGAGGTACGGGGCGATTTCCAGCGCGGCGAAGTCGTTGCCTGTGTCGACGAGCAGGGCCGTGAAATTGCCCGCGGGCTGGTCAATTACAATGCCCTGGAGACGAGCCGCATCAAGGGCCGACCCAGCACCCGATTCGAAGCGATCCTGGGCTACCTGGACGATGAAGAGCTCATCCACCGGGACAACTTGGTGTTGCTCTGAGCTGATTATGGGGCACGTTGAAGAATTCGAGGGCAGTGTTCTGATCTTGTTGTTACCGAGAATGGGCAACCGCAAGGGTTTGCCCCTACTAGCCGTAGAATAGAGGTGACAGGTTGCAGGGTGCGGATCATGTAGGGGCGATTCATGAATCGCCCCTACTTCGGTTCCAAGAATGGGGAACCTTGAAAAATTTCTTTCACGGGATGATTTTTGAAACAACAAAATTATAGCACCATCGGAATTTCCACTCATCGGTCATGCACATCGGAGGGTCGGCTTCCACCGATCCAAGACCCAGGCGTGAGCAATTCGACCCCAGCTGCGAAGAAGCGATTGCCATGCGGAACTTTATCGATCTGATTCAAGAGAGCCTTGGCCAAGTCCGGGAAATCATGCCCTGGGACCTGGAAGAGCGCCGGCAAGAGGACCCAAACCTGCTGCTTTTGGATGTGCGTGAGCCTGACGAGTTCGACGCCATGCACATCGCCGACTCCCTCAATGTTCCCCGCGGTATCCTGGAATCCGCCTGTAAATGGGAGTACGAGGAGACGAGTGCCGGAGCTGGTACGGGCACGGGAGCGGGCCATCATGGTGGTTTGTCGCTCCGGATACCGGAGCGTCCTCGCGGCCCATGTCATGCAGGTTTTGGGGTATCGGGACGTGGTCTCGCTGCAGACGGGGCTGCGGGGCTGGAAGGACTATGAGCAACCCCTGGAAGATGCTCGGGGGCAGCCTGTCGATCTCGACAACGCGGATCTGTATTTCACCCCACGGCTGCGACCCGATCAGATGCAGTCACCCGCGGACGCGTCGACCTGATGCCTCAGGACACCTTGGAAGAATTCAGCGGCGCTCGATTTGTAGTATCGAAAAAAATTCCAAAGATGGAATTTTTCAAACCCCCTCGATGTGCCCTCATACGGAAAGTGAGGAAAGATCGTGTAAGCATAGGTCCCATGCTCACCGAGACAAGAGACCGATGACCACCCAGGGACCCTGGAGCTTCCCACAGCGGAAATTCAAGGTGCCTTTACCACCAAAGCAGCACGAGAAATCTTATCTTATGTTCGATCAAACGTCGATATTAGAGCGATTGGGCGTATTCATGGTGCGCGACTTCATAGATATCCGATTTTGTCGGCAGATACTCACGGAGGCCCGGCGGCCACTAGTGTCCCAACGTTATGACCAACAGTTCAGGATAAACCATTCATTAAAAAAGAAATTCTTCTCGTGGCCATTATCAAGAAGCGGCTGAAAATCGATGTCAGTTTCTACACAATTCTACAGATTCTGAGCCTCATCATCTTCAAATAAAAAAATAAAATCAAACGGTTAATTGATCGGCATACAATCCCGAAGAGCGCGACCAAGATAACCAACTGAATTTATTCAACTAAACGTTGGGGCACTAGTGTCCGGCGGCATTATCAACCCCGACGGCAACACCATAATCGACGAGAATGCCCGTAAGGTGCAGGAAACTGGTTTACCGAAAGCCATTTTCGACACAGTGACCCGTAAGCTGATGGCGATAAAGCCACAATTGGAGGCACGATTCGATGTGGAGCTGGTCGATCTCCAAGGCCCTCATTTCCTGTTATATCGGAAGGGCGGCTTTTTCATGCCCCATGGCGATCAGGTGTACAGCGGGGATATCTCGAACTATGCCCGGAAACGGCGAGTATCCACCGTCATTTTCGTCAATGGCGAACACCAAGCCGAAGCACCGGAAGATCCGCAAATCGATACCTAACCAAGGCGGGGATTTGGTATTTTATGGCTTACTGGAACGGGAGGAAATGGCCCGGGTCGGCTTGAATTTTTCAAGGCGTCCTGACTTTCTATCGATAAACTTCCGAGCGTAACGCCATGACCCGAGTAGAAATCGAGCAAGCCGCCGAGTCGATTTGGGCCCTGTTCCGGGAAACCGACCGGCAATTCAAAGAGACCGACCGGCGTCTTAAGCAGCACTTCGAAGAAACCCGGCGGGAGATCGCAGACCTCTCGGCGACAATCCGCGCGACCGAGAGCCTGTTCACCTGCCAGTGGGGGCGGTTGATGGAGATCCCCGTGAAGCCGGGAGCGGTGAACCTATTCCGGGATCGAGAGATCTGGGTCACCCGCGGCCTGGAGCGGGTGCGGATACGCCGGGGCGGGGAGGAGAGATCGATCTGCTGCTGGTGAACGGCGAGGCTTTGGTGGTCGTGGAGGTCAAGAGCACTCTACGGGTAGATGACGTCTGTGGAGGAGCATAGGAAAGCGAGGGAGTGTAAGCGCCGAGCGGAGTGCGACGACCCCCGCGTAGCCGTAGGGCCGAGCGTTTCGTCAGAGTGCGGCGCGTGAGCGCCGGCGGAGACGAAAGGCAAGGCCATGCGACACGGCGTCAAGTCCTTGCGGGAGTCTTGGGCGCCGCGCGGAGTGCGCGCCGGGACGGACGCAGGACGAACGTGGGCCGCCCTGACCTTCAGTGAATCCTCGGAACGTTATGCCTATCGCCAGGGGTTGTTCGTGCTGATCATGGACCGAGAAGGGCTGGTTACCCTACGCAATGACGCGACCTTCCGAGCGCAGGATTTTGCCACCGGCAAGCGTATCCGAATGGTCGCTCCCCGGGAAGAGCCTTGAGCTTTTCGATGGTGCTCAAGGAGCCCCTGCGTTCCTATTGGGTGCGCTCTCATCAAAAATATCGTAACATTCTGTTTTTAGGTTGGATTTATTTGCCCACGTCAAATGGCCTCACGGACTGTAAGGCCGAGATACTTGGCCTTACGCGGGATAGAGCGTAGTAGCCGATCCCGGCGGCGGGCCTCGAATTCCTCGAGACCTCGTTCAACATATTGTCCTGTGTCAGCAGGGCATAGATGAGACGTGCTGGCTGGTGAGCGGTGGCTTTGACCGCCTTCGCGGTGTTCCTGCGGGCCAAGCGTGCGCGGTGAGCGGTCCCGATGAAGGTCTGGCTGCGTCGCGCATGGAAGGCCACTTGGCGTAAGGCCGGCCCGGCCCGGTTGAAGACCTTGGGCTGGGAGCCGGCGACGAGGGTCTGGCCACCGGAGATCCGTGTCGGTGGTGCCAGCCCGAGCCAGGAGCCAAAGTGCCGAGCGGACGGAAAGCGAGACAGGTCGGGTCCGATCTCACTGGCGAGCACCAACACGGTGTTGATCCCGAGGGTTGGAACGCGCGTGAGGTCCACACCGAAAACCTGGTTCAGGGCTTGATGCCATTGCGGTGGCTGAGCACGGGTACGATGGGGACTACGCATCGGTTTGACGGGGGCGGAAATCTGATTGGTTAGGCTCGGTAGGCGTTGCAACGCCTGACGGATCATGTGGTCGCACTCGGCAATCTACTGACCCAAGAGATCATAGTGAGCTAAAGCCTGAGCCAGGGCAAACTGGTGCTCCTCACGCCAGTTACCGTAGCCGGCTACGGGCAACCGTCTGTTCGTTCGCCCGAAGACGATGGTCACGTAGGTAAGCTTTCGGGATCGCGTTTACCGGCCACGATCTGGCGCAAGATGGCCAGTCCGGTTTTCCCGGTCAGATCGCTCACCACATTATCGAGTTGGATGTTCATCGGTGTCAGCGCCTTCTGCCTGTGCGGCACACAGCGCGATTGCTCTTGGACCTGAGCGGCGCGTTGGCGTACCACCGAACGTAGCGAGCCGATCTCGTTGGCGGGACGGAAGGCCCCCTTGAGCCGGCCATAGGTCATCAGCAGTCAAATCCACGGGCAGTTGTCACTATTCAGCTATTCCAATTGGGGCATTGGGGGTTGCCCTTGGAACGTCAGGACGAGCGAGTTGAAAAGATCGTCGGACTGTTTGCGGCGGGTCGAAAGGTAGGAGCGGATGATGGCAAAGGTATCTCCGCCGATTTCGGAGCGGAAACAACCGGAGACTTTCTGCTTGAGTTTGGGCCTTTGCAGGTCGCGTTCGGTCTGGTTGTTGTCGAAGGGAACGCACAGGTCGGTGAGGAAGCGCAGGACCTCATTGCGGTGCTCGCGCAGTCGCCGAATGAGGTGGCAGGCCGGGGATTGTTTGACTTGCCCGCGGGTGCCAGGATGGCGGGGACGGGGAGGATTGCCAGCTTCGGCTTCGGTGAGGATGGTGTCGTAGCGGGTCCGCAAGCGCTCGACGTCGCCGGTGGGCAACGCCTTGGAGGAGCGTAGGAAAGCGGGAGGCGTAAGCAACGAGCGGAACGGTCAGGATCGACCGCGACCCAATGCTCTCGGCTACCAATGTCAATCCCCGCGCAGCGGGGATGAACGATTTGCCGTGGCTGTTTTTTGGACTTGCGCGCCATGGCCGATGACCTCACACTGGAAAGTGAGGTGTGCGGGGAAACACGGCGGTGAAAGATTTAAAGGCTGTCTAGAAAGTAATATATTGATTTAAATTATAAATATGTACATTTTGTGGTTTTTTGCGAGGTTGACCCCACCTCTCGGTGCGTTCTCGGGTGTGCATTCGAAATTGGCAAAGTCTTAGGCGATTGACGGAAAATGATACACTGGATTGGTCCGGATTTTCGTTCGTATTCAAGGCGCAGCAACCGGCGTCTAGTGGACTATATAACGGTTAACGCAACACAGAGGACGGACGAAAAGACTGCCAAGATGGTATTTCATTTGACAGAAATCGCCTTAGGTCCTGGGTCTTTGGAGTCCGTGTACGAGAAGGCTTTGTGCGTCGAGCTGGCCGAGCGCGGACCTCAGCCGAGCATTTTTCGCATTCTTCGGCTCATTTGCGTTCACTTGCGGCAAAAAAGAGGATATCGAGTAAGCCCAATGGTAGGCACAGCCTATCCCCTGGCCGGCTGAACCTTATGTTTCCAGGTTTCTCCGCGTCGTTCCAAAAGAGAACCCACTTCCCCGGTAGGTGGCGCGCTGTTGCGTAGCAAACAAGTGGCAAGATAGAGGGGCCGCGGGGAACCGAGGCCTATCAGACATTGGTGTGAAGGCCAAGCATCTCGACCTTACACTCAGTGAGGCTGCTTGACGAGGACGAATAAACTCCATTCTAGAACAGTATGTCATGGGATGTTTGATGAAAGCCGCACCCATTCCCATTTAAACGGTCCCCGAGCCCCACGAACAGGGTAGAAAACGCCGTCTGGCCATGACGGCCGCCGCCTCCGGGTCGCCCTGCCGATCATAAGGATAATCATGCTCGTTCTACGCGGTGCCCCCACCCTCTCCGAATTTCGTGTGCGCAAGCTTGAGCAACGGTTGCTGGAAGCCACCGGGTGGGCCTTGCGGGTCTATGCCGAATCCCTGCACTTTGCCGACCTGGAGCAGCCCCTGAACGCAGAAGAGCGGGTCCGGTTGGAGCAGCTGTTGCACTACGGTCCCTGGCGATCCCGGCAAGAACGAGTCGGGCAGCTGGTGCTGGTGACACCACGTCCGGGGACCATCTCCCCCTGGTCCTCCAAGGCCACGGATATCGCCCGTAATTGTGGGCTCGACCGGGTGCGCCGTCTGGAGCAGGGGATCGCCTACTATCTCCGGGGTCTACCCGATCCGGTCGACGAGGAGTTTCTCTCGGCCGCCGCGGCTCCGCTCCACGACCCTATGACCCAGCGTCCCCTATACAGCATGGAGGACGTCCGGCGGCTGTTCCACCGGGCTACACCGACCCCGCACCGGTCGGTGGATGTGATGGGCGGGGGGCAAGCGACCCTAGTCGCCGCTGACCGCGAGCTGGGCCTCGCCCTCTCCGAGGATGAGATCCGCTACCTAGTCGAAAGCTTCCGCGAGCTGGGGCGCAATCCCACGGACGTGGAGCTGATGATGTTCGCCCAGGCCAACTCCGAGCATTGTCGGCACAAGGTCTTCAATGCCGCTTGGATCCTCGACGGCGAGCCCAGGGACCAGTCCCTGTTCGCCATGATCCGCAATACTACGACCTGTGCGCCCCAGGGGATCCTGTCCGCCTATCGGGACAATGCCGCCGTGGTGACAGGTTGGCCGGGGCGGCGCCTTCTGGTCGCGCCCGAAGACGGTGTCTACCGCGAGCACGACGAAGCCATCCACCTGCTGATGAAGGTGGAGACCCACAACCACCCCACCGCAATCGCCCCCAATCCCGGAGCGGCCACTGGCTCCGGCGGTGAGATTCGGGACGAAGGTGCCACCGGTCGGGGTGGCAAGCCTAAGGCTGGCCTGTGTGGCTTCTCGGTATCCAACCTACGGCTTCCGGGCCATGAGCTGCCCTGGGAGCAGGACTACGGCAAGCCGGAGTCGATCGCCTCGGCCCTGGACATCATGCGCGAGGGCCCCATCGGTGCGGCGGCTTTCAACAACGAGTACGGGCGCCCCAACCTGTGCGGCTACTTCCGCACCTTCGAGCAGGCGACACCGGACCCCGCGGGTACCCGATTGCGCGGCTACCACAAGCCCATCATGGTCGCCGGCGGGATCGGCAACATCCGTACCGAGCACATCGCCAAGCAAGAGTTTCCGCCCGGAACGCCCCTGATCGTACTGGGCGGACCCGCTATGCTCATCGGCCTCGGGGGGGGCGCTGCCTCCAGTCTGGCCTCCGGGACCTCGGCCCAGGACCTGGACTTTGCCTCTGTACAGCGTGCCAACCCGGAAATGGAGCGGCGGTGCCAAGAGGTCATCGACAACTGCTGCGCCCGCGGTGCCCAAAGCCCGATCCTGTTCATCCACGACGTGGGGGCGGGCGGGCTCTCCAACGCCTTGCCGGAGCTGGTGCAGGACGTCCACCGGGGCGCACGCTTCGAGCTACGGGAAATTCCCAACGCCGATCCGGGCCTGTCGCCGATGGAGATCTGGTGCAATGAGGCTCAGGAACGCTATGTGCTGGCCGTGGCCGCCGAGCGGCTGGTGGAGTTCGCGGCCATCTGCGACCGCGAGCGCTGCCCCTACGCAGTCGTCGGCCGGGCGACCGAGGATCGGCACCTACGGCTCGCCGATCGGCACTTCGGAGACATTCCCATCGACCTGCCCATGTCCCTGCTGTTCGGTAAGCCCCCGCGGATGCTGCGTACCGCCGAACGACTTCCCTTCCGGTACCCGGATCCGGATCGATCGTCGGTATCCGTGGCGGATGTGGTCCACCGGGTGTTGCGCTTGCCCACGGTGGCCAACAAGGGCTTTCTGATCACCATTGGCGATCGCAGCGTCACCGGCCAAGTAGCGCGGGATCAGATGGTGGGGCCCTGGCAGGTACCGGTCGCCGATGTGGCGGTCACCCTGAGCGATTACTCGGGGGCAAGGGGCGAGGCCATGGCCATGGGTGAGCGGTCCCCGGTCGCCTTGATCGACCCGGTGGCCTCGGGACGCTTGGCCGTGAGCGAGGTCATCACCAACTTGGCCGCTGCCGCCATCGAGCGGATCACCGACATCCGGCTATCCGCCAACTGGATGGCCGCGACCGGACATCAGGGAGAAGATGCTGGGCTCTTCGAGACCGTCCGTGCCCTGGGCCTGGAGCTGTGCCCGGCCTTGAGGATCGCCATCCCCGTGGGCAAGGACTCCATGAGCATGAAGACCCTGTGGACGGACCGGGACGGCCATCCTCAGGAAATGACGGCCCCCCTGTCGCTGATCATCTCGGCCTTCGCCCCGGTATGGGACGCCGGTCGCACCCTGACCCCCCAGCTGCGGACCGACGTGGGAGATACGGACCTGATCCTCATCGACCTCGGACAAGGACGCAACCGTCTCGGGGCCTCCTGCTTGGCCCAGGTCTACGGGCAGGTCGGCCGTCTAGCCCCCGATTTGGACCACCCGCAGCTGCTCGAGGGATTCTTCGCCGGAGTCCAGGCCCTCAATCGGGAAGGCCGGATCCTGGCCTACCACGACCGCTCCGACGGGGGGCTGCTCGTTACCCTGTGCGAAATGGCCTTCGCCGGCCACTGCGGCCTGGACATCGAGCTCGATCCTCTGGGGCCGGACGATTTGGCCGTACTCTTCAGCGAGGAGCCGGGCGCCGTGCTTCAGGCGCGCAGGACGGACACGGCCGCTATCCTCCGGCGGCTCGATCAGCAGGGGCTGGCCAACTGTAGCCGGGTGATCGGCAGGCCGCAGCCGTCGGAGGCCATCCGATTCCGGCGTGGAAAGGTCGATGTCTTCGCCGCATTCCGTGCCGAGCTACAAGGGATCTGGTCGGAGACCAGTCGGCACATGCAATCCCTCCGCGACCATCCGGACTGTGCGCAGGAGGAATTCGCGCGGATCTCGGATCGTACCGATCCGGGCCTGACCCCGGTCCTGGGCTTCGATCCCGACCGGGACGTGGCGGCCCCCTATATCCTCAGCGGTGTATGCCCGCGGCTGGCGGTGCTCAGGGAGCAGGGCGTGAACGGGCAGCTAGAAATGGCCGCGGCCTTCCACCGGGCAGGCTTCGAGTGCGTGGACGTACACATGTCCGACATCGGCTCCGGCCGGCTGGGCCTGGAGGGCTTCCGTGCCCTCGCGGCCTGCGGCGGCTTCTCCTACGGCGATGTGCTGGGCGCGGGAGAGGGCTGGGCCAAATCTATCCTGTTCAATCCGCGGGTGCGGGACCAGCTCCGGGCCTTCTTCGAGCGGCGGGACACCTTCACACTCGGGGTATGCAACGGTTGTCAAATGCTCTCTAACCTGCATACCTTGATTCCGGGTGCGGACCGGTGGCCCCACTTCGTGCGTAACCGCTCGGAACAGTTCGAGGCCCGATTCGTGATGGTCGAGGTGACGGACTCACCCTCGATACTCTTGACCGGCATGGTCGGCTCGCGGCTACCGATCGTGGTGGCCCATGGCGAGGGACGGGCGGAATTTCCTGGCGCCGGGGAGGGGACGCACCCGGAACCGCGGGTGGCCCTGCGCTATGTGGAGAACACGGGCGAGATCGCGGAGCGCTATCCGGCGAACCCCAACGGCTCCCCCGCCGGCATCACTGGTCTGACCACCGCCGACGGGCGCGTGACCATCATGATGCCCCATCCGGAGCGGCTGTTCCGTACTCTGCAGTACTCCTGGCGGCCGGACCACTGGGGACCGGACGGTCCCTGGATGCGGCTATTCCGGAACGGACGGGCGTGGGTGGGCTGAGGTCCTTGTTTAGAACGGGAAGAATTCCATCTCTGGAATTTTCCCTTACGCCAAGTCGATTCGACTTGGCTTCATTTTCAATCGGTGACCCGATTGAAAATGGCAGTGTGTCCCTGCGCCGCCGGATGCCTTGAATTTTGGCGTCGTTCTAATTTTGTTGTTGCCGAATAAACTGAATAAAGTTTGGGGAATATTTTGCTCTTGTTGTTTCCGAGAATGGCCAACCGCAAGTAGGGGCGATTCGTGAACCGCCCCTACGGCACTTTCAGGCCACGGCGGTGCAGACCGGATTCTCCAGGGCCCCGATAGACTCGATCTCCACCCGCACTTGGTCTCCGTCCGCCAAGAAGGCCGGCGGGGTGCGTGCGAAGCCTACCCCCGGTGGGGTTCCGGTCAGGATCAGGGTACCCGGCAACAGGGTTGTATCTTGGCTGAGGTGGGTGACGAGCTGGGCCACGGAGAAGATCATATCGCTGGTATGGCCGATTTGCATGGTCTCGCCGTTGAGCACGCACCGCATATCCAGGGCCTGAGGATCCGGGATCTCCTCGGCGGTGACCAGCACCGGACCCAGGGGGCAGAAGGCATCGAAGCTCTTGCCGCGTACCCATTGCTGGGCACCACCGTGCTTTTGCCAGCGCCGGGCCGAGACATCGTTCGAGCCGGTATAGCCCAGGACATGATCCAGGGCTTGCGCCTCCGACACATCCTTGGCGGTGCGTCCGATGACCACCGCCAGCTCCGCCTCGTAATCCACCTCCGGGCCGTGGGTGCAGGATGCGGGCAAGATGATGGGCGCTCCGGGATCAGTAATCGTAGTAGTGGGCTTCATGAAGAGGATCGGGTGCTCCGGGATCGAGGCTCCCGTCTCCTGGGCATGGGCCCGATAGTTGAGCCCGATCCCGAAGATATTGACCGGGACGACTGGGGCCAGCCACTTGGTGACGGCGATCGGCTCCTCGGTCTCACTCAGACCCGCGTAGAGATCCCCCGTCAGCCGCAAGGCGTGTCGGTCATCGACCGGGGTGCCATAGTGGACAGCCCCAGCGGCGTCCTGAAAACGTGCAATGCGCATGATGCTTACTCCCGGGAACTCTCCGGATTCGATTAAGGGTACCTTGAAAAATTCGGTGGTGTTCGATTTTCGTAATGGCCAACCTGCGGCCGAACCTGTGTTCTTCGATAGGTGTCGGGTCCGCTCCCGATCTCCCTCTCCCCAATCCTTAGGTTTTAGCATACACTCAACTCCATCAAGCCGATCCGTCGGCGGCTATAAGCCCTTCTCCCTTTGGAGGTAGAGGGGGGGCGCCCCTACATACTACGGGGATTCCACCCGAGCGAACGCCGGCACGCCGGCGCCTATGTCCGGTGCTATGCGGTAGGCGCGGGCTTACCCGCGCTCCATCCGGTATCACGTGGTCATGGTTCCATACCTACGTGGCTTGGCACACACTGTACCCTGGGGATCAACTCTCCGTGGTCAGGGGGATGATCTCGATATCCACCCGGCGATTGCGGCGTCGGCTCTCTTCGGTCGTGTTGCCGGTGATGGGCCGGTTCTCGCCGTAGCCGGTAGTCTCGATGCGGCCGGGATAGACATTCGAGCTGAGCAGATAATTCTCCACCGCCTGGGCACGCTGCTCCGATAGTCTCTGGTTGTACTCGGTCGCGCCGGTGCTGTCCGTATGGCCGCCGATCATCAGCCGGGTCTTGCCATACTTGCTCACCACCCCCGAGATCTTAACCAGAGTACTGCGGAAGCCGGGCTCGATCCGGTCCGAATCCACCGCGAAAGCGGTCTCGCTGGTCATTCCCACCAGCAGCCGGTCATGGGGAAGGGGCTCGACGCGGATGACGCCGGCGGCAATTTCCGGGGCCAAGAGCCGCTCGAAGTCACGGCGCTGCTTCTCCATATAGCTGCTGAGCAGGCCGCCAGCCAAGCCGCCCCCCATAGCCCCGATCAGGGCGCCCTTACCTGGCTTGTCCGATACCGCGGCGCCGATCGCGGCCCCGGCAAGGGCACCGATGGCGACCCCCTGCTGGGTCTCCGTCAGCGGCCGCTGATTCCCATACTCATCGGTGGCGCAGCCGGCCACCAACAGACTGCCGGCGCAGATTGCACCGCCAAGCCGGATCCAAAGTTTATTCATCGCTCGATCTCCGAATAAAGGTGCCCCGAGGGCGTATGAACAATTCAATGCCTCACGGCCGGATTATAGGGGGCCTTGAAGAATTTCGGAAACGGCACTAGCGTCCCAAAGTTTAACCAAATAAATTCAGTTAGTTTGGTCTGAACAGAATTGTAGTTTAGATTTTTAACTATCTGATTTAATAGAATTAGTTCGAACAGGGTGAGGCTTAAGACCTGTAGAGTTGTGTAAGAGACTAACCTCAAGTTTCAGCCGTTTTCTGATGATGGCCACGAGTATGTAGACCGACACGGCGATCCAGATCTAGCTTTTGACCGCATTCTCTGGGGTACCGAAGAACGCCTTGATGCGCAGGTGTTGCTTGATCCATCTGAAAAACAGCTCCACTTGCCAACGGCAACGGTAGAGATCCACGATGGTCAATGCCGACAGGGAGAAGTTGTTGGTCAAAAAGGCGAAGGCTTTCTCGGTGGTGGCGTCGTAGTACCCGATACCCCACAGTGTTTCAGGATAGTAGCGCGGCGTACGGACACCAGTAAGCACGATGGTCTTGGTCTAGTCGAATTTGAGCCCCGTACTCTTGTCCACCGGGCGCAAATACAGACGGTGGTATTGGGTGTTGGACTTGGCTCGGATGAGGAAAAAGGCACTAACCAGAGCCAGGTGATAGAGCCGAGCAAAAACCAGATAGCCGCGATCCATGATGTAGGAAGCGCCTAGCTCCAGGGGCAACAGGTCCAACACATTGACATCGTGGAGCTTGCCTTCGGAGATATGGGCAAAGGTCGGGATGTTCCCGCGTAGATCCAGCAACGTATGGAGCTTCACTGCGGCCTTGGTGCGACGTGATGATGCCCACGGAAAGAACGACAGGCACAGGTCGATGGTCGAGGCATCGAGTGCGTACGCGGTATTGTCCAGGTCGACGGCGAAGCCCTCGTCGACATAGAGACGGCGTGCAATCCGGATCAGGGCTTGGGCGAAGTTCGCATAGAGGCGCCAGTCGCGTACCTTGTTGGCGTTGGCCAGGGTATTGCGTGAGATCCCGCCGCGGAGGCCCATGTGATAGAGCTTGCTGCGTGGGCACGCAGACAGACCTCGATATCGCGCAGGCTCTCGCGGTAGGTGAGTTGGGCGAAGGCCATGCACAGGAACTGATCGAGACAGGTAAAGGACTTGATCTTGTGGTTGCCGTTGTAGCGCTGCACACATTGGCGGAAGGTGTGTATTGGCATGTGGTCGATGATTTGGGAGAAGACAAACTCATCCAATATACATGCGTCGTTAACCTCAGTCCACAAGTTTGCGGGCGAGGCTGCAACCATCGCGCATCGAAGTTCAAGTCGGTAACAGGCATGATCCTGATATTTCCTTCTTCTTTTAGTATGTTATGTCAATCCGGACGTCAATGTTAGGACATTAGTGCCGTCTTTGGAATTTTTCAAGATCCTCCACAGTACAGGACAAGAAAACTCAATATATTGATTTAAAATAAGTATTTTTGTTACAGTTGAGCTGAGCGTTCAAGCTACCCTTGCCGAACTTTAGCATAACCATTTAATAATAAATAAATTTTTTCGGGAGCTCCAACGATGGATTCAGAATGTCGCCGCTCTTATGCCTCTGTTGCCTAGCTGTTTCGGTTGGAACTTGGCCAGAACCAAATGCCTGGCCGGTCTGATTATCGCTTTGATCAAGGTCAGAACCGTCAATTTCGTGCAATTAGCCACCGCTCTTCCCGGTGGCACCTTGAAAGACTCGAAGTATAAACGTATTCAACGCCTGTTCAGAACCTTTCCTCTCGACTTCTCCATCGTGGCTTGGTTTATTGTCAGTCAGTTACCTGATGGTCAGTATCTACTGACCCTGGATCGGACCAACTGGAAATTCGGTCAAACCAATATCAATATTCTGTGCCTGGCGATCGTCCAGCAAGGTGTGGCGATCCCCGTGTTATCGATCCTGTTAGATAAAAAAGGCAATTCCAATACGGACGAACGCATCCCACTCATCAACAGGTTTATTGATCTATTCGGGGTGGAAAAAATTGATGGCTACCTCGCCGATAGAGAATTCATCGGTATGTAGTTTTTTATATATCTCATTGAAAATAAAATAAAACTCTTAATTTGCATTAAGCACGACACACGCGTCGCTCGGCGCCGGAATGGCACGACACCGGCTCGCAATTTCTTTCGTAACTTGGCACGCGGCGAAGTCATCTAACTGAGGGGACAACGGTTGTTTGTGGCCAAAAGCTCTCGGTCACGGGAACGCGCTTGATGAGTGGTGAATCCCTCATCATTCTCAGTCCGGATGCCTCTCGGATCACCGCCATCCTGGGTGACGATAAACGGCGTTGGGAAATCGAAACCTTATTCAGAGCCTTGAAGAGCCAAGGATTCGATTTTGAAGCAATCCATCTGACCGAGTTGGATCGTATTGAGGCGCTTCTGGCCTTGTTAGCGATCGCCTTCTGCTGGGCGCATCTCCTCGGGGAATGGTTACACGAGCAAAAACCGATCCCAATCAAGAGTCATCACCATCCGGCCATCCGTATTTTCAGGTATGGTTTGGACTAGCTGAGGGAGATTTTATTCAACATAATGGAAAAGATTGAGGCGTTTTACTAGGCCATCGCTTTATTCGAAAAACCACGAAGATCAACCTAGACATCTAATTTTAAATGGAAATTTATGTCCTGTACTATGGGGATCCTCTTAGAAGCCCCTATACGCATCCGCCCGCGGGTCGTGTAAGCTTTGGTGGTACCACATTCATGCTGTGGGTCAGCCGGACGATCATGGGCCCTGGGGTGGCGGCCGATAGCCGTTGGAATGAGACTCCCACCGGTGGGGTCCCCGTGGGTATGGAGCAAGCCGGTCGCCCCGCCCCCTCCTCTCCCCAATCCCTCTTCCGCCAGGGGAAAGGGGCTTGTAGTCGCCGGCGGATCGGCTTGGTGGAATCGAGTATGTGCTAAGACCAGAGATCGAGGAGGGCCCCATCGAGCCCTAATCCTTGCCGAGGACCCAATGAAGAGAGAAAGAAGCCTGGACGATCTGATCGAGACGCTCAAGAACAACAAAAAGTGCACCCTGCTGATCGGTGCAGGCTGCTCGGTAAAGGCCGGTATCCCGACCGCCGCCGGCGGGGACAGGGACTATTCCGCGACCTCATCGAGGTAGGGGCGATTCATGAATCGCCCCTCGGCTATTCCGTGGCCACTAGGGGCAATCCTTGTGGTTGCCTATTTTCGGTTTTTCGGTAACAACAAGATCAGAACGCTACCAATGAATGATGCGAGCCGCACCGGTGCCGGTGTCTTTTGGGATATCCTGCGCAATCTGGAGGTTGCCTATCTGTTCGGCCATACCGGGGGGGCCGTGATTCCCCTCCATGTGGAGCTGAACCGACGCATGAGCCGTGGCGAGCCGGTGCCCAGGTTTATCCTTTTCCGTCAGGAAGGGGGGGCCGGCCACGCAGCCGAGGGTTATGCCCGGGCGAGCGGCCGGATCGGCGTCGCCTTGGTCACCTCGGGTCCGGGGGCGACCAACCTGATCACCCCGATCGCCGATGCCTATAAGGATTCGGTGCCGACGGTCTTCATCACCGGGCAGGTCCCGAGCTTTGCGATCGGGACCGATGCCTTTCAGGAGGTCGATACGGTCGGCTTGACCCGTCCCATCTCCAAGCACAATTATTTGGTCAAGGATGTGGCAGACCTGGAATGGGTCCTGCGCGAGGCCTTTCATCTGGCCGCTACCGGCCGGCCCGGACCGGTGGTGGTGGATCTCTGTAAGGATGTCCAGCTAGCAGCGGCTGGGCCGGTCAATCCCCCCCGCAAGCGCCACGGCACACGTATCCCTTTCGATCGGGAGAAGGCGGACGCCATCATCACCGCCCTGCTACGGGCCGAGCGTCCGGTGGTCAAGGCCGGCGGCGGCATTATCCATGCCGGTGTTGCGGGGCTTCTGCGCCGCTTCGTCGAGTGCTTCGAGGTCCCGGTGGCGACCACCTTCAATGCGCTGGGCACCATGCCTTTCGGGCATGCCTGTAACCTAGGGATGCCGGGTATGCATGGGAGCATCCCCGCCAATTATGCGCTCCGGGGTGCGGACTTTATCTTGACCTTGGGGGGCCGCTTCGACGATCGGGTGGCGGTGAAGGATTTCGCGGCGGGCAAGTGTATCGCCCATGTGGATATAGACCCCTCGGAGATCGGCAAGGCGATCAAGGCGGCCCCAGCCTTGGTCGCCGATCTCGGGGACTTTCTGCGCTATGCTCTGGCGTCGGGCCATAGTGCCCGGCACCCGGACTGGTTGGCACAGGTCGGCACTTGGCGGGAGCAGATGCCCAAGCCTTACGGGGCAGGGGACCATATCAAGCCGCAGGCGGTGGTGGAGGCGATTTCGGAGCTGACAGGGGGCAATGCGACCCTGGCTACGGGCGTGGGTCAACACCAGATGTGGGCGGCCCAGTACTATCGGTTCATGCGTCCGCGCCAGTGGATCAGCTCCGGGGGGCTGGGAACCATGGGCTTCGGTCTCCCGGCCGCCATCGGGGCTTGGTACGCGAATCCGGATAAGCCGGTGGTGCTGATCGATGGTGACGGCAGCTTTCAGATGAATATCCAAGAGCTAGGGACCCTGATCGCCAATCGCATCCCGGTGAAGATGTTCGTGCTCAACAACGGTTATCTCGGGATGGTGCGCCAATGGGAGGACATGATGGATGGCGGCAACCACTATGAGACCTGTCTCTCGCGTACCGCCGAGTGCGATCCCGGCTGTGTCGATTTGAACCGGAAGTGCCGCACCCAGCTCCCGAACCTGACCGCGCTCCAGCTCGTCTACCAGCGGCTCAAGACGCTGCGAGTCAGGAAGCCCCAGGCGATGCCAGAGACCGTAGCCGAGGCCCTAGCACACCCGGGCCCGGTCCTGGTGGATATCTGGATCGATAAGGCCGAGGACGTACTACCCATGGTGCCGCCCGGGCGCGCCCTGGAGGAGATGATCGAGTCCTGATCCCGGCTTCAGGATGCGTAGACTGTGTGAGGGTAAGGGGTATTCTCCTGCGGGCGCTGGCTGTCTGTTGCCGACTCCCGGCCGGGTTGCTCGTACTGCTCGGGGTTGTTTTTTGTTGTTTCCGGTGTAGCGGGTACCGTGAAAAATCCCACTGAAGCGTAGCGATCTACGCCACCCCGTGGAATCGAAAAGCTCCGTGGCCAAGTTGACCGGACCGGCGGGGATTCACAGGTTGGATTGTGCCCACCGGGTAACTATTCAGCTACTCCAATTGGGGCATTGGGGGTTGCCCTTGGAGCGTCAGGACGAACGAGTTGAAAAGATCGTCGGACTGTTTGCGGCGGGTCGAAAGGCAGGAGCGGATGATGGTAAAGGCATCTCCGCCGGTTTCGGAGCGGAAGCAGCCAGAGACTTTTCTGCTTGAGTTTGGGCCTTCGCGGGTCGCGTTCGACTTGGTTGTTGCCGAAGGGAACGCGCCGGTCGGTGAGGAAGCGCAGGATCTCGTTGCAGTGCTCGTGCAGTCGCCGAATGAGGTTGCAGGCTGGGGATTGTTTGACGCACCCGCGGGTGCCAGAACGGCGGGGACGGGGAGGATTGCCAGCTTCGGCTTCGGTGAGGATGGTGTCGTAACGGGCCCGTAAGCGCTCGACATCGCCGGTGGGCAATGCCTTGAGAGCCTGGGCTTTGCCGACCAGGGCATTGGCTTGGCACAATAGTGCGATCGTATCGGTTGCCCACGGCTGGCTTGGGGACCTCTCAGCGATAGCGGTTAGCTCACGTAGATGATGGGCATTGCAGAAGGCATGCCAACATGAGTAGTGCTGGCAGGCTGACCAGTGATCATGCATGAGTACGCCAGCGCACGGCGCCAACAAGCCGTTCGCATCCAGGGCCTCGGCACCACGTTTGGGATGAGGGAAGTAGGCCGTAAGCCGGTCGGTGCTGAGTACGTGTAGCCAGTACAGGTTCCGGAGCGTCGCCATTTTTTGCACCCGAAATCGGACGGACCCCATTTCGGATTTCGCGAAAAATGGTGGTGCTCCGCTCGACCACTTGGCGTCGCTCCGCGAGCACTGTAGCCGCGATCCCGGTACCGCAACGTCCGCAGGCGCAGGTCCCCGTCAATGGGATGATCACGCACTGATCGGGGTGATCGATCAGGGAGCGAGTGACACCGCGTCGGCCCGGTTGTCCACTTGGTTTACGCCCGCTTGGCTGGCGTTGCGAGCGTGGTGGCGTCTTCTTGAACGGTGAGTCCGAGGATGGCGGCCGGCTGGAGTTATGGCTATCCTTGGCTAGGCGCGCTTCCAACTCCCGGATACGCTCGCGCAGATGCTTAATGAGCGCCGTTTGCTCCTCCACCCGTTCACGCAACCGCTTAAGCTCGTCGTCAGGTTTTTTCGGAGAATGGGTTAGGATCGATTGTTCCAGCATGGGACTAGATTACGTGTGTAGCCTACTGCTTGGCAAGAGGTCCTAAATAGTTACCCCACCGGAAAATATCGAGTAAGGGCTGCGGGGAAGAAATTCAGCCGCAAATGAACGCCAATGAACGCAAATCTATTCAAGAAAAGTCGACGAGGATGAACCCACCCCTCGGCGTGTTCTCGGGTGTGCATTCGAGATCGGCGAAGTATTGGGTCCTGGGTCTTTGGAGTCCGTGTACGAGAAGGCCTTGTGCGTCGATCTGGCCGAGCGCTGATCTTACCCGAGTATTTTTTAGCTCATTTGCGTTCATTTGCGGCAAAAAAGAAAATATCGAGTAAGCTCTATGGTCGACTAAGCCTTTGTCTCCAGAGTTTCTCCGCGTCGTTTTAAAAGAGAACCCACTCCCCCGGTAGGTGGCGTGCTGTCGCGTAGCAAATAAGTGGCAAGTGGCAAGATAGAGGGGCCGCGGGCACCGAGGCCTATCAGACATTGGTGTGAAAGACAAGCATCTCGACCTTACACTCAGTGAGTCTGCTTGACGATGACGGATAAAATAAATTTTAGAACAGTATGTTATGGTATGTTTGATGAGAGCCGCACCCAACCTCGATATCCATGTCATAGAGTGAACTTATGTCCTCTTACACTTGCGACCAAACTAAATCATTCGCCGAAATGGGGTATTGGAGATCTGATCAAATGGGAGGTCCTACCTGAGCAGCGAAAATTATTAGCTCTCTTGCGTTTGGTGTGGGTAGCGGGTCATAGCGACCTGACTCAAGTCGTGATGGGAAGCCCCGACTGGACGACGAACGGAGAAGTCGGCAGCTGGGTCAACTTACCCGCCACAAGGTAGAGGATGGGAATCAGGTGCCTGGTGGTCCCGTATAGCCGCGGGCCCTGGCTTTGGCGGCCTGGATGAGCGAATTGACCGCCTCGACACGGCCGTCGGTGAGACTGGAATCGAACGCATTGAAGGAGGCCTGGCCAGTGCTTCTGTAAGCGTCTTGGCTACCGCTTTGACTGGCTCCAGGCGGCAGCGGCGCGCCCAGCTGTACCGTCTGTCGAGGAGCGGCTCGGCTTGCGCCGCGCTCTGAGCGCTGTGGAAGATCTCGCGTAACGTCTCCTGGATCCGGCAGACCGCGCCGATGTTCTCGGCACAGGCACTAGGAGCCTCGAGCGCATCGGCAAACTGGGCCACGACCTGGGCTTTTCGCCCTTCGCAGGCATAGAGCCCACGCGGGGCATCGAGATCGTGAAAC
>Ga0209457_1000158_pt1 | contig 21843 bp, 25 predicted proteins | sample WorMetHEROISLAND_5_FD_187410 | JGI IMG/M metagenome (GOLD analysis project Ga0209457, IMG submission 187410) | Marine gutless worms symbiont microbial communities from Max Planck institute for Marine Microbiology, Germany - Olavius sp. 5 HERON... ... | reverse complement strand
GGGAAGTAGGCCGTAAACCGGTTGGTGCTGAGCATAGGCAGCCAGTGCAAAGTGCCGTTCACGCGCCGGCTGGTTTCATCGGCATGGGCCACTGGCGCCGCGACGAGTGCGTCGCGAATCGCGGTGATTGGCGCCTCCAGGCCAGGCGGCGGCCACCCGTACGGCGCGCTGGAGGATACCCGGTGAGATCGCCAGACCGGCCAGCTCTTGAGCACCCCGGCGGTGCGCTGGTAGGGCAGCAGCTGATATTGAGTCATGTACACCGCAAAGGCCGACCCGCTCGGTCCGTATTGCACCGGGGCCTCGATCCCCGCGGGAAACGTGCTGCGTTGCGCGCGCCCGCAGGCACAAGTCCCGCTGACAGTGCGGTACTCAATGACCTCACGTTGGATCACCACCTCGACCACCTGGCGTCGCTCTGCGAACACCGTACGCGCCTGCCCGCACAGGTTCCCGGCAGCGGGATGATCACGCACTGACCGGGGTCATCGACCAGGGAGTGGGTGACGCCGCACCGACCCGATTGTCCACCGGGCTTGCGCCCGCTGGGTTGGCGCCGCGAACGTGGTGGCGGCTTCTTGAACGGAGAGTCTGAGGATGGTGACCGGCTGGAGTTGTGGCTATCCTTAGCCAGACGTGCTTCGAGTTCCTGGATGCGCTCATGCATCTGCTCAATGGTCGCCGTTTGCCCCTCAATGATTGCAGCCTGCTCCGCAACCCGTTCACGCAGCCGCTTCAGCTCGTCGTCAGGGCTTTCTGGAGAATTGGTTAGGGCGTTCTGTTCAGGCATGGGGCCATGGGTACGCGCGTAGCCTACTGCTTGGCAAGAGGTCCTGAATAGTTACGAACAGGCGGCGTTGCATCCGGGCGGAAGCCAGGGATACCGAGATGGACCCATGCTCCTTCGCTATACTTGGCTCGGGTGCCCATGGGTCCCGAGTCAAGCCCGGAATGCCGGCCAGAGGGCTGCGCATCCTACATTCCCAGTCTCTCCAAAAGCGAGATACGTCTATCGTGCCCGAAAGCAATACACGATAGACGTATCTCGCCTACCAAAATATTCACGTGCAACGGATATACGACCTTCCACGAGTGGTCAACCGGATTAGCGTGGATGCGTTTGGGGATTACTGTGCCCGGCGAAGACGAGCTAAGCCTACCAAGGCTGTTGCGCATCTGGTTGGATGAGACTGGACCGTCTTTTCTTATGGTCTCTTGCCGTTCTGACAATCGGCAACCCGTTGACGGGTGCTCAGTGGCCGTCGGCCACTCATTTGAGCGCCTTTACAGGGGTTCTATGCTTCCGATGCCCGGAAGCTCACGCTGAGGATACGCCCGCGAATTCTTTCGTAATCTCCGGGGAAGCGGGGCTTTTCGGTGGACCCGCATACCTATGATTTTTGTACTTCTCGCTACGCCACCGTTGGTGGAGCCGAACAATCCCTATCCCGCAACCGCATACCTGCCCGGGTTTCTGCGCACGCACGGGATCACCGCCCACTAGGTCGACTTCTCGATCTTACTGACGACACGGCTGTTGTCGGGGGCGTTTTTGCCCCGGCTGCGGCAGGCCGCCGAGCAGTACGCCACCACGCACGAGGACGTGTCCCCGCCGTTACCTGTTTTCTCGCCGCCTACGACGACTATGCCCAGGCCATCAATCCGGTCATAGCTTTTCTCCAAGGCAAGGACCTCAACCTAGCCTACCGGATCGGCTCCTGCGCTTTCTATCCCGAAGGCCCTAGCTTCACCGGTCTCCAGGTGCGGATCGATTTGCTCGAAGAGGCCTTCGGTGAGCTGGTGCTGCAAGACCGGGCCAAGTACTTGGCTACCTTCTTTCTGGATGATTTTCTCAGTGTCATCACCACTACCATCGACCGAGATTTCACCCTCACGGACTGCGCGATCTGGGAGTACGGAAGAAATCTCGTTGGCCCCGACTTCGGCCTCCTGGTTGCCAAGCTGGCGCGGGAGCCGTCCCTAATCGACCGCGAGCTATGGCCTTATGGACGCCGATCCTGAAGGCGCATCGCCCGGACTTGGTCGGCCTGACCGTACCCTTTCGGGCACCTGCTACGCCGGGCTGCGTCTCGGTAAGGCGTTGCGCGAGGTCCTGCCCACGGCCAAGGTCGTCCTCGGTAGCGGGCTCGCGGGCGGCTACCTGCGGGATCTGAACGAGCCGGCCGTATTCGAGTTCGTCGACTACATCGTGCTCAATGACGGTGAAGCGGCCCCTGGAATGCTTGGTCGAGCGGGCGACAGTCCCTGTCGGGGCTTGCACTGGACCTGGGTGCGCGAGAACGGCCGACCGATACCGGGTCCAAGACGGCTTGAGGGACATCCCCCAGGCTCATACCGGCATCCCCACCTACGGTTCTCTACCCCTCGACCAGTATTTCTCGATGATGCGGCTGCCCAACGCCAGCGCTCGGCTGCAGATAGACATGCGTTGGTACAAGCTCCCCCTGGCCCATGGCTACTACTAGCACAAATGCACCTTCTGCGACACCAGCCTGGATTATGTCTGCCGCTACGACCCGGCACCGGTCGCACTCACCCTCGAGCACATGCACGAGATCGCCGTGGAGACCGGCTGTACCGATTTCCATTTCGTCGACGAGGCGGCGCACCCAGGCTGCTCAAAGCTCTGTCGCAGAGGTTGATCGAGCAAGGATCACGTTTCAGCTGGTTCACCAATATCTGTTTCGAGCGGGCCTTCGCTGACTCGGTCCTCACCGATCTCATAGCACGCACCGGGTGCATCGGTGTCGCGGGTGGTCTGGAGGTCGCTTCGGACCGCCTGCTTAAGCTCATGGACAAGGGCATTACCATCGGACAGGTGGTGCGTGCCTGCCGCGCCCTGACTCGCTCGGGCATCCTGGTGCATGCCTATCTGATGTACGGCTTTTCCACTGAGACCGAGCAAGACACCATCGACAGCCTGGAGCGGGTACGCTAGATCTTCGCGGTGGGCTATATCCGGTCCGCGGCTTGGGGCCGCTACATCGCGACCCTCCACAGCCCCGTGGTCCGCAACCCCGAGCTACGGCATCCGGCTATGCGTCCCCGCCGGGGGATTTGCCCATTACCGCATCCCCTACGAGGACCCTACATCCACGACCACGAGCTGATCGGTGCCGGCCTCGGGCGGGCACACAATGGGTTTCGTCATAGGGTTGGGGTTGGATCGAGATGTCCGCTTCTGGTTCACCAAGCCCTTCGCCCCGCCGAATGTTCCGCCGGATTTTATCCGCTCCCTAGTGCCGCCCGACGAAGAGGAGAGCAGACACCGACGGCGACTCTGGCGGCTCGCCGGTGCGGGTTGGCCGGAGCGACCCCGCACGGATTCCGGGTCCCGGTCTTGGTCACCCTGCGTAGGGAGGGGGAAGATCTGGTGCTGACCAACCTCGGTAACGAAACCTTCTACCGCTTCGAGAAGGTCGGCGCCGAGTGTTGGTGGTGACAGAGATCGCAGAACGCTTGGCGGTAACCTATGACGCACCTCGTGAGCAGGTCGCGGCCGCCATCTCGACACTCATCGACGATCTGTGCGAGCACAGGGCTCCTGCAACACGATGCCCCGGACTTACTGCAAGGTGAGGTCCGATAGAGCCGCAAAGGTACCCGTGCCTATCCGGCGAGAACCGATTTCAGCACGGACAGTTATGCGGTAGTCCCGAGTCTTGGGGATCTTGATGGGTAGTGTTATAATTCTGTTGTTTCCGGGTATTCGTCCCGGTATTAGCCTCAAATCCCGCGTGATCATATACCAAAGAGAAGTTATTCTCTGCCGGAGGGAGCTGATAAGGAGCCCGAAGGGAGTCGAGCAGCCCGATTGTTAGATTGGCCTCCAAGGAATCCGAATAGACCTCGATACCGAGCTTCTCGGCAACCTGCCCGGCCGGCTCGTCGACCGTCGGCGAGATTATGATCAAACGACCAGCCTTGCGATTATAGAATTTATTTTAAAAACAGTTCCTTGAGTGCGAAGAGATACATATCGACCTTATTCTTGGGTTGTTGGGCGAATTTTTTCGCTATACGGGTATGGTTTAATCGTTCCCTTCAGTCTTTGCTATGGCACCATTTGTTCTATCTTCGAGAGAAAGTGCCCGCGACCTGTTTCGGCAAACGAAACTCATTTCATTCGGTGCTCCAGCGAGTGTGTAGGATATCTTGGATATGGTGGTACTTGCTTCGTATATGGTCAGGCTTCCTGCCGAACCTATGTTCTTCGATAGGATCATGGCACGATCACCCGATATCGAGTACCCACCAAATTAGAGTCAAGTACCGAAGCGCCTTTCTTATTCCCCCTCTCCTCAACCCTTGCTCCCGGAGGAAGAGGGGCTTGTTCGCAACTGCAATCCCGATGGGATAATCCAAGACCACTACAAATCGAGCATCACCAGCAAATCCAAAGTGCTCTCAGGAAGAAAATGCCCCGAGCCAAGCAACAACCAAGACTTCGAAATCGCTATGAATCCGATGTGCAGCTCAAAGGCACCGTCATTTCGATTGTTAGAAGCTCTTTTTTGGCGTCTACAAAGATGATTTCTCCATTTTTCCACCTAGGCACCTTTAAATTCTTCTCCGCTGCCCTTGCAATGGCCTCTCGTGAAGCACGACGCATAGCATCAAGTGCTAGGTTTGACCGCGAAATCTTTTCTCTCATGTGTTTTCATCCAAAATTACAGAGGACTGTCCGGAGTTATCGAAAACTACCCATGCATCCACCCGTTGTTTATAATACCGATTCAGATTTCCCCAACCTTTATGGTATCGTCTTCTAATTGCCTTCTCCGGTACATCGTGTCCACCGCCGGCTACGCGAAGGTGGACACGCTTAATCGCCATCTTTTCACTCGGAAGTTTTAAAAAATACAAGACTACGGAATATCCCATCGACTTCCATTCTTGAATACGGCGAATGTAGCCGAGTCCACTCAATGTTGTTTCGAATGCAAAGTCTTCTCTTTTCGATACTAAATCATCAATCCTGTTCAGGAGTAATCTGCCCGCTGAAAAAGCCACGCTTTCCGGCTTGAAAGGGGCTAGACCTTGTGCAATCAAGTCGGTGTTCAAAAAATTCAAGCAGTTCACCTCATTGGGGAGAAAGTTCTTAGCGAATGTCGTTTTTCCTGCACCATTCGGTCCGGCTATAATGTAGCATTTCATTTGCGGTCTTACAGCTGCGATATACTCCTGGCGGCTGGCTGATGGGCTGTGGCCGACATAGATTCTACCCTCATCTATGGTAACTTCAGCTACTCCAATTGGGGCATTGGGGGGCGGCCCTGGAAGGTCAGGATCCTGGAAGGTCAGGACGAGCGAGTTGAAAAGATCGTCGGATTGTTTGCGGAGAGTTGAGAGGCAGGGTCGGATGACGGCAAAGTCCGGCGCCGGTATCGGCGCGGAAGCAGCCAGAGGTTTTCTGCTTGAGCTTGGGCATGCGCAGATCGCGTTCGACTTGGTTGTTGTCGAAGGGAACGCGCCGGTCGGTGAGGAAGCGCAGGACCTTGTTGCGGCGCTCGCATAGCCGTCGAATGAGGTTGTAGGCCGGGGATTGTTTGACCCGCCCGACGGGGACGGGGACAGGGAGGATTGCCGGCTTCGGCTTTGCTGAGGATGGTGTCGTAGCGGGTCCGCAAGTGCTCGCCGTTGACGTTGTTGGCGGGCAGCGTCTCAAGGCCCTGGTCCTGGTCCTCGCCGACCACGGCATTGGCTTGGCATAACAGCGTGATCATATCGGTTGTCCACGGCTGGCTCGGGGACCTCTCAGCGATAGCGATCATCTCGACAACAGCCAAGCCGAACGCGATCTGCGCATGCCCAAGCTCAAGCAGAAAACCTCTGGCTGCTTCCGCGCCGATACCGGCGCTGGGGACTTTGCCATCATCCGCCCCTGCCTCTCAACTCTCCACAAACAATCCGACGATCTTTTCAACTCGCTCGTCCTGACCTTCCAGGATCCTGACCTTCCAGGGCCGCCCCCCAAATGCCCCAATTGGAGTAGCTGAATAGTTACCGTATTTTCTACGTGCTGTCACGCTTTTACCAAAATCGATCACCAAACCGATATTTCTATTGCGATCAGGGCCATTGACCAACCGAACCTCCACTTTCCTTCAGAACCGTACCAAAAGCCTTGAGTTCACAGAACGCAAGTATGAACTGCGGAAAATTACTCAACCTTTCAGTGTGTCCAGATCGGCTACGTCGATCGTTTGACGAGCACGGAACAAGACCACCAGGATCGCCAAGCCGATAGCGGCCTCTGCGGCCGCTACCGTGAGGATGAAGAATACGAAAATTTGCCCCGTGATGTTTCCCAAAAAGTGGGAAAAGGCAATGAAGTTCATATTCACCGCTAACAACATGAGCTCGATGCACATGAGCAGGGTGATGACATTCTTCCGGTTGAGGAAGACCCCGGCAACACCGATGGAGAACAGGAGCCCCCCCAATAACAGATATTCGGTCAAGGAAATCATGGTGTTTCCACCTTGTCCGGTGCGGGCTCTGTCCTGGGTTCCGTCGGCACCTCGACGACTCGAATTCGATCCGGCCCCTTCCTGATCCGAACTTGTCGCGCTGGGTCCTCGTATTTGGTGTCGGGACGGCGGCGTAAGGTCAACCGGATTGCAGCGACGATGGCGACCAATAGAATTACCGCCGCGATCTCGAATGGGTACATGTAGAGGGTGTAGAGGACCATCCCCAGCTCGGAGGTATTGCTGTAGTCCGCCGGCCGGGCCTCGGGCTTGGCAAATTGCTCCAAACCGAAGGTATCCGGGCCTACGACCAGAAAGATCTCGACCAGCATGACGACGGCGATCAGGAGTCCAAGCGGGAGATAACGGATGAACTGCGAACGCATGGCCGCCAAGTCGATGTTCAGCATCATGATCACGAATAGGAATAGGACCATCACGGCACCCACATAGACTAGCACTAGGGCGAGAGCGAGGAATTCCGCCTCCAGGAGCATCCAGAGCCCGGCGCTTGCCACGAAGGCCAGTACCAAGTAGAGCACTGCATGTACCGGATTGCGACGGGTGACCACCATGCCGGCCGTAACCACCGTGATGGTCCCGAAGATGTAGAAGAGAATCTTTTCAAAGCCCATGACTGAATCCGGGTAGCTTTGTTAACCGTGAGAATAAAAAAATGCATAAAGATTCCCTAAAAATAGGGACGCATTTATAGGCAAGAAACGACGCTTTCCCAGGCCGTTTGAATTTATTCATCAGGCTCTTCTTCAGCTATTTTACTAATCAGTACATCCAGAACCATGAGGTCATTTGCTGGCTTCATGTATTCGTCGGAGTCCTAATCCATTTTGCCAAGGGATTCTTTCCCAAGATATTAGAAAGATGGTATTTTAACGTTCTGATCTCAATTACATTGAGTTTCACATGCACCATCCTCCACCTAAATTGATTGCACCAAAGAAGCATGGATGTGCCGACCGCTCCAATTCCCAGAGTATTCTTCAAATACTCTTTCAAAGGCGTGTTGTAAATCGGGCGAACAGTATGGTGACTTTTCCCGGATCTACTCCCACTATCGAGGGAAATATGCAGGCCTTCCAGTAGTTGCATACCTTTTGGTATCTTCCATCAGAAATTACCGAGAAGCTAGTCCCTGCGGTTGAGAAAGTCCCCCTGATTTCGAATCTACATAATCGGTATTCTTCCGCCTGATTATCCGAACGTCCCACTTTTTTCTCTTCCGAGCGAGGAGGCATTGTTCGAATATAATCCATCGTAACTTTGGTTTTAACCGGAATAAAGAATAAATCTTCAGGTAACTGCACATAAAATCCCAAGGAGGAGCACAGGTAAAGCGAGGGAGCGTAAGCGACGAGCGGAGTGCGACGACCCCCGCGTAGCCGTAGGGCCGGGCGTTTCGTCGGAGTGCGGCGCGTGAACGCCGGAGGAGACGAAATGCAAGGCCATGCGACACGGCGTCAAGTCCTTGCGGGAGTCCTGGCGCCGCGCGGAGTGCACGCCGGGACGGACGCAGGACGAACGTGGGCCGCCGAAGGCCATGGCCGTCGCCTGATTTTTTGCATCCGAAATCGGACGGACCCCATTTCGGGTTTCGCGAAAAATGGCGACGTTCCGGTGGAGTATGCATAGAATTTGTGCCCTTCTAACTGTTGGGTCCCTAATGATTCAAGGTACTTTAGGGTGCGGCTCTTTTGAAGCGACACTGGGCGTCCAAAATCTGAGAGTTGAGGCCGGTTTTTCGGAGACCTTGTGGAGCTTGCGCACCGTCCCTATCATGCCACCTCGCTCTGAGACGTAGCGATCCACGCCGCCCCGTGGATTCGAAAAGCTCCGTGGCCATGTTTACCGCACCTGCGGGGATTGGTGGCGTGGGCTGTGCCTATCGGAAAATATCGAGTAAAGGCTGTAGGGAGAAAATTCAGCTGCAAATAAACGCCAATCTATTCAAGAAAAGTCAACGAGGATGACCCCACCTCTCGGCGTGTTCTCGGGTGTGCATTGACGTCGGCAAAGTCTTGGGTCCTGGGCCTTTGGAATCCGTGTACGCCGTGTTATGCGTCGAGCTAGCCGAGCGCGCGGACCTCAGCCGAGTATTATTCGGCTCATTGACGTCCATTCGCGTTCATTGGCGGCAAAAAAGAAAATATCGAGTCAGCCCAATGGTGGACACAGCCTACCCTATGGTCGGCTGAGCCTTGTCTCCGGATTTCTCCGCATCGTTTTAAAAGAGCCGCACCCGGTATTTTATTAGAACTTTAATTAAATATATAAAAATTAATAGGTTATCAGTAGAAGTAAGTATATTATTTCGATTTCTATTCAATCTAGCGATAGGGTGCATCCGCTGTCCGGGCAGTGGTGATTTCGGCTTCGTATTTATCACCGATCGCAAGGAGCTTTTCCTTGGTCATGATCTGCTCGCCACGTTCTTCGAAGCAGTATTCATAGGTCCCTGTCTCTACGATGGAATCGACGGGGCAGGATTCCTCGCAGAAACCGCAGAAGATGCACTTGAACAGGTCGATGTCGTAGCGGGTCGTGCGCCGGGAGCCATCCGCACGGGGCTCGGCCTCGATAGTGATGGCCAAGGCCGGACAGGTCGCCTCGCACAGCTTACAGGCGATGCACCGCTCCTCTCCGTTCGGATAGCGACGCAAGGCGTGCAGACCGCGGAAGCGGGGCGAGATGGGTGCCTTTTCCTCCGGGTATTGGACTGTGAACTTGCGGCTGAACAGATAGCGTCCGGTGACGCTCAAGCCCTTGAAGAGTTCCGCCAGCAGGAGGCTTTTCAGATAATCGCGTGCGACTTGCAGCATTTCACGGGACCCTAGACTCTATTTTCTCTGTAACATTCAGTTTATTTCGTTGATTTTGGGCATCTCCTTTCACCAAGGAGGTAGTTTGTAGGTCACTACGAACCCGACCATACGGTATCACCCCTTCAACGCTCCAGGTGTTGGAGCTTGTCCGAAACCCCTGCCCATTCTTCGGCATCGGGTAGGGGGTCTTTTTTTTCGGTGATCACCGGCCATTTCTCCGCTAGCTCGGCGTTCAATTCCAAGAAGCGCTGCTGATCTTCCGGCAGATCATCCTCGGAGAAGATAGCTTCTACCGGACACTCCGGCTCACATACTCCGCAGTCGATACACTCGTCGGGGTGGATGACCAGAAAATTAGGGCCTTCGTAGAAGCAATCTACGGGACAGACCTCGACGCAGTCGGTGTACTTGCATTTGATGCAGCTTTCCGCGACAACATAAGTCATGGGGAAGCTCCTATGCAGTCCAAATAAGGCAATATCATGTCGACCACCAGGGCGGCAGCTTATAGATCACCGCCAGCCCTACTACCAGGATCCAGACGATGGTGATAGGGATGAATACCTTCCAGCCCAAGCGCATGATCTGATCGTAACGGTAGCGGGGGAAGGTGGCCCGGAGCCAGAGGAACAGGAACATGAAGAAGAAGGTCTTGAGCAGCAGCCAGTGAAAGCCGTCGTCGAGCAGAAAGACCCCGTCCACCCAGGTAGCCGGCAGGGGCGAGAGCCAGCCGCCGAGAAATATCAGGGCCGACAGGGCCGAGATCAGGATCATGTTGGCGTATTCGCCGAGAAAGAAGAGCGCGAAGGCCATTCCCGAGTACTCGACATGGAAGCCAGCCACGATCTCGGATTCGCCCTCGGCGACGTCGAAGGGGGCGCGGTTGGTCTCCGCCACGCCGGAGATGAAGTAGATACCGAACAGGGGCAGCAGGGGCAGCCAGAACCAAGTCAGCAGGTTACCTTCCTGGGCGTGCACGATATCCCCGAGGTTGAGGCTGCCGGCCGCTACCAGGACCCCCACCAGGGCGAAGCCCATGGCGATCTCATAGGCGACCATCTGGGCTGCCGCGCGCATGGTCCCGAGAAATCCGTACTTGGAGTTGGAGGCCCAGCCGGCAATGATGACGCCATAGATCCCCAGGGAGGTCAGGGCGATGATGTAGAGGAGTCCGGCATCGATGTCCGCCAGCACCAGTCCGGCGTCGAAGGGGAATACGGCCCAGGCGGCCAAGGCCGGGCCCAGGGTGAGCATGGGGGCGATGAGGAACAGGAGCTTGTTCGCCTGGGTGGGAAGCACGATCTCCTTGAACATGAGCTTGACCGCATCGGCGATGGGTTGCAGGAGGCCCCGCGGCCCGACCCGGTTGGGGCCGATGCGGATCTGCATGTAGCCGATGACCTTGCGCTCGGCCAGGGTGTAGTAGGCCACCAAACCCATGAGTGGCCCCATGAGTACGAGGATCTTGATCAGGATCCGGATGATCTCCGGCAGTGAGCCCCAGAACGCTATCATGGTTTTTTATCCGTTCGGACTTTGGTCACGGATATGGGACCGATCTGGTCCCCCAAGGTCTCGCTGCCGACCACCCCGGCCGGAATGCGCACGCAACCTGCGGGAACCGCCTCGTCCAGGCCCACTTCCGTCTTGGCGGAGAAGCCGTTCTGGCGTATCTCTACCGGATCGCCTTCAGCCAGCCCGAGTGCGGAAGCTTGGCTACCGCAGAGAAAGGCGCCAAAGTGGCCGGCCGCCGGCGTACCTTGGAGTGCCGGGGCGCGACGCACCAAGGCATCCCCAGCATAGATGGGTAAGTTACCGATTCGGGTGAACTCTTTGTCGACTATCCGCGGCTCTACCTCGCTATCGGTCTTGGATCGATGATCCGGCTTACGATCATCGCAGAGTCCCTTGAGTTCCGTGAGCACATCCGTGGAGCTGATGTGCTCGAAGCCGGGGAGATCGAGCCGATTGCCAAGGACCCGCAGTAGCTTCCAGCCGGGCCGTGCCTCGCCGGGCGGGGCCACTGCTCCGCGGAAGGACTGCCAGCTTATGTCCACGTTGACGAAGGTGCCAGAGGTCTCGGCGAAGGCCGCGATGGGCAACAGGATGTGGGCCCTTTGCTCCAGGGCCGGGTCACGATGGGTGACACAGGCCACGACTAGGTTGGCTTGGTCGAGGGCCTTCATCGCCCGGGCCGGGTTGCCCAGGTCATAGCCCGGCTCGATGTCCCATAGGAGGTAGGCCTTGCGGGGGTGCTCTAGCATGGCGGCGGCGGACATGCCAGCGGTCGGGCTCGGTTGCGCGCCGGGCAATACATGGGGCAGGGCACCGGCCAAGTAGGCCCCCAGGCTGTTGGCGGCCACCGGCAGGTAGCCGACCCGGGCCTTAGTCACCGCAGCGATCATTCGGGCTAGGGCCTTGAGCAGGCAGTAGTCCGGGTGGGCGGCGGCCAGTGCACCGAGCAGGATCAGACAGGAATCCCGTTCCCCCGCCGCTTGCAACCGCCGGGCTGTCGCTTGGTGGGAGTCCTTCGGCTCGGTCTCGGCGATCAGGTCCGCGAGCGGGCCCTGGCCGGATACGCCTAGCGCCTTGGCGATGGCCCCTAGGTCCTTGATCATTCGAGCCGGATGGCCGATGTACTGGGTACTTGGGAAGGTCAAGGAGAGCCGGAGCGGATTGACCAAGGCCACTTGGGCCCCGCCCATGACGGCCTTGCGAATGCGATGGGCCAACAGCGGCTGTTCTTGACGGATGTCCGTGCCGATCAGCAGTAGACTCTGCTGCCGCTCCAGCTCGGCGATGGGCACTCCGAGCCAGGGCAGGGGGAGGGGGGACGTCTCCGTAGTATCGTCGCGACAGTCCTGTTGCCGCAGGCGAGTATCGATGTTGTTGCCGCCCACGCCCTGCACGATCTTCCGGAGCAGGTACATCTCTTCCAGGGTAGCGGACGGGGAGACCAAGGTAGCCAATTCATCGCCCCCAGTCGTTTTAGTTTTGAGCCCATCGGCGACTAGGTCCAAGGCCTCTTGCCAACCCGCGGTCCGCCACTGCTCGTCTTGCTTGACCATAGGATGCAACAGGCGATCATCGGTATTTAAGCCCTGGTAGCTGAAGCGATCCCGGTCCGAGATCCAGGTCTCGTTCACCGCCTCGTTGTCCTTGGGGTGCACCCGCATTATCCGATTACCGCGGATGTGGAAACGGATGTTCGATCCCACCGCATCGTGGGGGGCGATACCCTCGGCCTGAGTCAGCTCCCAGGACCGGGCGGTGAAGCGGAAGGGCTTGGAGGTCAGGGCCCCCACAGGGCAGAGATCGATGATATTACCCGAGAGCTCATGGGAGATAGTGTGTGCCACATAGGTACCGATGCGCATGCCCTCGCCGCGGCCGGTGGCACCCAGCTCGCGGAGGCCCGCGATCTCGGCCCCGAAACGCACGCAGCGGGTGCAATGGATGCAGCGGGTCATATCGGTGGCGATCAAGGGTCCCCAGTCTTCGTCCTTGACCACCTGCTTGTGTTCGCTGTACCGGGATACATCCCCGCCATAACCCATGGCTACATCCTGCAGCTCGCATTCGCCGCCTTGATCGCAGATCGGGCAATCCAACGGATGATTGATGAGCAGAAACTCCATGGTGCCTTGCTGGGCATCCATGGCCAGGGGGGACCGGGTCAGCACCCGCATACCTTCGGCGACGGGTGTACCACAGGCGTGCGCTGGCTTGGGGAAGGGACGCCCGTTCTGCTCGACCTCTACCAAGCACATGCGGCAATTGGAGGCAACGGACAGCTTCTTGTGGTAACAAAAACGCGGGATAGGGATACCTTCACGGTCGGCGACCTCGATGATGGTCTCCCCGGGAGTCGCCGCGCAGACGCGCCCGTCAATCGCAATGGTGATCTTGCCCGTCATTTTTTCTCTGGTCGCTCAACCTTCTAAAAACCAACGCTAGCCTCAACCGTCGCCCGAAAAGCGGCGAGCGAAGCAAGCAACTCTTGGGGCGGTCGGTCGAAGGCGCTCGTTAGGCGGTCCGACCCATTCCATACTCTAGTTTATAGAATCCAGCTTCTTATTCTACTACAACTCCCTCGACCTTAACTCCGAGAGATAGGGGGACGCAACAGGAGATTTTTCCGGGATCGGATCATAAATGATCAACCTATAGAGATATGAATGATAGCTAGTGCTTGACCGAAAAGTATTTTTTATGTTGAGGAACAATGGGTTATAATGTATCCGCAAGGTCGAGGTTTTGGATGCCGCTCCGGATATCGGCGAAGGCTTCAGGTGTTAATACTCGAACTTCATGACATAATACGCTTATTTTATTCGAGTTCTAGTCACGCGGCCAAGCTAGAGAGAATATGCAGGGAGCGCGCAGAGCATCCACTTCGTCAAACGTCCTCATTTGAAATCTAATGCGTCAAGTCATCAATCCGCAAAAGCCGCTCGGTGCGCAGAGCATCTCGGCCATCCAGTTCGACCCGAAATCGCGCATGACATTCCACAGATCTTGCGGGGTCTGCAATAGCTGCGTGAGCGCGTGCGGATTCACGAGCTGGCCAACCAGCACAACACCCTGCGCCAGATGCTCGGACAGAACGACTGAGCCTACCCAATATAACCTGCAAACGTTCAGACAATCTGCGCCTCTTCACCCCCGAGCGTCTCGATCGCATCAACCAAGAGGTGGTCCGGGCCGGTCACCAGCTGCTCAAAAAAAGCCCGCCGGCGCCGTTGAACAGACGCTGTGATTCCTTCGTTGTCGAGACCAATATCCACTACCCGACCGACATCAACCTGTTGTTCGACGCCCTGCGCAAGACCATGAGGTCTGTGCACACCTTGGTTGCGGACAAGGTCTGACGGCCTGGTGTCAAAGCGACCATAACCTGCGCCAGCTCAAGAGGCTGTATCGACGCGCCCAGCGCATCAAGCGCTTCCACGTCCAAGCAGGAGAGAACACGCGGCACACCGAGCCGCGATCAAAGCGGCGTATCAAGCCTGCCCTGGAGCAGGCTGAAGCCTATCTGTACCGTGCCCGAAATACCCGCACGCCCCTGGGAATCCGCGGCGGCGTACTCTCCGCGTCGCTGGTCGACCTCGACATCTACCTGGCCCACGCCGAACGCCAGATCGACCAGACCCGCCGCCGCGTCTTGTTGGGCCAGACGATTTCCCACGAGGAGAAAGTCTTCTCGATCTTCGAGCCCCACACCGAGTGGATCAGCAAGGGCAAGGCCGGCGTGCCCGTAGAGCTCGGGTTACGCGTGTGCGTGCTCGAAGACTAACATCGCTTCATCCTCCACCACCAGGTGATGGCGAAGCTCACCGACGATCAGGTCGCCGTGGACATGGTCGACGAGACCCGCAAGCGTTTCCCACAGCTAGTCAGTGTCAGCCTGGACCAGGGATTTCACAGCCCGGACAAACATTCAACGCCTTGGCACAATACGCTACCAGCAGGAGCGCGAACGTAAACAGCGAACACGAGGTCCCTACAAAAAAGCTGCCTGAGCTCAGCTCTTCCACTACCGCCGAGTCGGCCCACGGGACCGGTCCGCCTGAAATCCGTGGCCAAGGCGATCTGTTCTCAATTTTATGCAGAACCACGACGACAGCCTTAAGCATTCGGTGAATATAGGCCGTCGTCTGGCGAGCTACCGGTCAAATTACAATTCAATGATGAGTTTTCTGTCTGGCACTAGCTAACCTGGAGGGTGGGCTGTGCCCACCAAATACTACGCCTGACCAGTGGCTACAGCCCACCCTACGGGTCGGCTAAGCCTTTGTTTCCAGGTTTCTCTGCGTTGTTTCAGAAAAGCTGCGCCCTTTGGAAGATGGGAGTAACGCAAAACCGCGGTTCGTATACAAGAATGGTAGGTCGATTGCCGGCTAAGATGGTACGGCCTTTCCCCTTTCCTTATCGTCGGACTAGGTCAGCCGATTCACGCGGGCGGCTTGTGTAGGCCTTTAGGCCCCCTGGCTGACCTCGAGCTCCACCTCATGCCCTTCCTCGAGGGTTTTGTCACCGTCTATATCGATAGCCAAGAAATGGACGAAGAGATCTTGGCTCTCTTGCGTTTGGTGTGGGTAGCGCCATTTTTCCCATCGCGTAGGGTAGCCCGCTCCAGGCCTACTCTGTGCCCTTCTTTTCGCCTGTTAGGCTCGGACCCGTCGCCAAGCCAAACGTCGGAGGTTTTCATCATGGACCCGTTGTCGTTGTTTACCGTTGCGCTCGGCCTTCCGGCTCTTTGGGAGGTCATTGACGTGGCCTTCGATCCCAAATCGGGCCGGATCGATTTCCACCGCACCTTCGCCCCGGGGACACGATTCTCTTGTTCGCATTGTGAGGCGGAACACCAGCCGGTCCACGATACGCTTGAGCGCGACTGGCGTCACCTGAACTTCTTTCAATTCCAAGCCTACATCCACGCCAAGGTGCCCCATATGCGCTGCGGGACCTGCGCCAAGACTACCCCCAGGTCGTGGCGCCCTGGGCGCGCCCCAACAGCGGCTTTAGCCTACGGATGGAGACCTTATTGGTCACCCTCTGTCAGGCGATGGCGGTCTCTCAGGTCGCTCAATTGCCTGGCGTCAGCGACGGGCGCGTCTGGCGCACCCTCGATCATTACGTCGATCAGGCGCACGATCAAGAGGACTTCTCGACCGTCACCTCGGCTGGTCTCGACGAGACCGCCTCGCGGCGTGGACACATATTACATGAGCTTGTTTCACGATCTCGATGCCCCGCGTGGGCTCTATGCCTGCGAAGGGCGAAAAGCCCAGGTCGTGTCGTGGCCCAATTTGCCGATGCGCTCGAGGCTCATGGCGCCTGTGCCGAGAACATCGGCGCGGTCTGTATGGATATGTCGGCAAGCTACCAGGCTGGCGTATGTGAGCATCTGCCCTGGGTGGCGATCACCTTCGATGAGTTTCACGCCATTCAGCTCGTCAACAAGGCGGTTGACGAAGTGCGTCGCCAAGAAGTCAAAAGGGCCCCGGAGCTGCGGCGTACACGCTACATCTGGTTCAAGGATAAGCACGCTTGGAGTAACCGCCAGAAAGCCCCGTTTGCGGAACTCAAGTGCCGAAACCTCAAGACACACCGTGGCTTCCGGATCCAGGAGACGTTACGCGAGGTCTTCCACAGCGCTCAGAGCGTGGCGCAAGCCGGGCCGCTCCTCGACAGATGGTACAATTGGGCGCGCCGTTGCCGCCTGGAGCCGATCAAAGCGGTGGCCAAGACACGTAAGAAGCACTGGCCAGGCCTCCTCAATGCGTTCGATTCCAGGCTCACCAACGGCCGTGTCGAGGCGGTCAATTCGCTCATCCAGGCCGCCAAAGCCAAGACCCGCGGCTACAGGACCACTAGGCACCTGATCATCATCGCTTACCTCGTAGCGGGCAAGCTGATCCCTCTGCCGGCTTCTCCGTTCGTCGTCCAGTCGGGGCTTCCCCTCACGACTTGAGTCAGGTCGCTATGACCCGCTACCCACACCAAACGCAAGAGAGCCGAGATCTTCCTCTTCATCCATCCGGCTTGACGAACCCATACTCTCTGGCATCGTCGAACCATTTCATGCTACTGGTCACCACCGATTGTACTCCTCCGGGTTTTTTCCGAGTCTTTAATCTTCGACAGAGGAGAACTTTGAAAAATGCCGGAGCCGGAATTCTCCTAAAGTACCCGAACAAGCCCCGTAGTGCTATACCCGTTGCAGCTACCTGAAAACCGCCCAGGCAGCACCCTAGCATCCCATTTCGATTGATACTGCTGACTTCCATACTGAAATATGTGGGCCCGAAAACGCTATAAATTTGCAATATCCTATGATTTACACTAGGGCTTAAAGGGCATTTTGAATTTTTCTTCGTTTGGCACGGGAACATTTCATCCCCGGAAATTTTCAAGCCGCAAAGCGAAAACGTAGTTCTTACTTTGCTCGCATTTTGATTTTCCGAAACAGCCTTAATGTATAGTGATCCGACTTCACCGGTCAAATAGCAGATTTTCGTCACGGGACCGGTACCGATATTCGGTGTTCGAATGCCCGGCTTCGGATCGAAGGCACCAAGGCACCTTGAGAACTTCAAGGGATCCTATCGAATCAGCAACCTGGGCTCCAGGGCTCGCCATCATGACGAGCGGCTCCATTTTTTACTAGAATCGAAACACCATGAGCGGACACGATTTTAACGAAAAACACGAATCCGGCCTCTCGGTAGAGGAAGCCGAATCGGAACTGCAGCAACCGCCCTTATATCGGGTGCTGCTTCTCAACGACGACTATACACCGATGGATTTCGTGGTCTCGGTGCTTGAGACCTTTTTCCATATGGACCAGGAGCAGGCCACGCAGATCATGTTGCACGTGCATACGCAGGGGGTCGGCTTGTGCGGTGTTTACACGCGGGATATCGCAGAGACCAAGGTATCACAGGTCAACGACCATTCCCGTGACCATCAACATCCGCTGATGTGTGTCATGGAGAAAGCCTAGCGGGGTATTCCACCCAAAGGGCGTCTTGAAAGATTCATGAATTCCAGGGATAGAATTTTTCAAGGTACTCTTCGGTGAATCCGGATGCCCGATGATCCGGATCGATTCCGGCTCCCTATAGCGAGGTCGCGGCCGTCGGCTTGCACCTTATGGATTGATACAGCCATGATGAGTAATGATCTCAAGTCTTCATTGAATCAGGCCTTCGAGTATGTCCGCGAGAAGCGTCATGAGTATATGACTGTCGAGCACTTGTTGTTGTTTCTGCTGGATGACCCCTCCATAGCCGATCTTCTCATGGCCTGTGGTGCCGAACCCGACCGGCTGCGCATGGAAATTTCCGAATTCATCGAGGAAACCACGCCGCTGCTTTCCGACGGGGACAAGTATGAGGCCCAGCCCACATTGGGCTTCCAGCGGGTCTTGCAACGGGCCCTCTATCACGTTCAGTCGACGGGTAGGAGAAAGGTGACGAGCGCCAATGTGTTAGTGTCCCTGTTCAGCGAGCGGGACTCCCAGGCCGTGTATCTACTCAACCGTCAGGATGTCACGCGCCTGGATGTCGTCAACTTCATCTCGCATGGAGTCTCGAAGGTAGCAGGGGAGGGTCGAGATGGCCTATACCCGAGCGGAGCGGACGAGGACCACGGTCGGGATAAGGAGAACGCCGGGCCCCTGGAGAGCTTTGCCTGCAACCTCAACGAGCTGGCACGCCAAGGACGGATCGATCCCTTGATCGGCCGCCGATCCGAGGTGGAGCGGACGATCCGGACCCTATGCCGTAGGCAGAAGAACAACCCATTGCTGGTCGGGGAGGCCGGCGTCGGCAAGACGGCCATCGCCGAGGGACTGGCCAAGAAAATCGTGGACGGTGAGGTGCCGGAGGTGCTAGCGGATGCCGACATCTATCGTCTGGATCTGGGTGCATTGGTGGCCGGGACCAAATACCGAGGCGACTTCGAGAAACGGTTGAAGGCGGTGTTGGCCCAGCTGCGGCAGCGGCCACACGCTGTGCTCTTCATCGACGAGATCCACACCGTCATCGGTGCGGGAATGACCTCGGGCGGTGTGATGGATGCCTCTAACCTCATCAAACCGGCGTTGTCCTCCGGTGAACTGCGCTGTATCGGCTCCACGACCTATCAGGAATTCCGGGGTATTTTCGAGAAGGACCATGCCTTGGTACGGCGCTTTCAGAAGATCGATATCGTCGAGCCCAGTGTGGCCGAGACGGTCGAGATCCTCAAAGGACTCAAGACCCGTTTCGAGGAACACCACCGGATCAGCTATACTCTCCCGGCGTTGCGGGCGGCGGCCGAGCTCGCGGCGAAGTACATCAGCGACCGCCGACTACCGGATAAGGCCATCGACGTGATCGACGAGGCCGGCGCCAAGGCCCGCATACGACCCAAGGCAAAACGCAAAAAGCGGATCGACGTTGGGGATGTGGAAGCCATCGTCTCCGGGATCGCGCGCATACCGCCCAAGCGGGTCTCCCTATCGGACACGGATATCCTCAAAAACCTGGATGCCGACCTCAAGCAGGTGGTCTTCGGTCAAGACGAGGCCATCGAGACGCTGACCGCGGCCATTCGTATGGGCCGTTCCGGTCTCGGGCACGAAGAGAAGCCCATCGGGTCTTTTCTGTTTACCGGACCGACAGGGGTAGGCAAGACCGAGGTGACACGCCAACTGGCACGTATTCTCGGCTTGGAGCTGATACGATTCGATATGTCGGAGTATCGGGAGCGCCACACGGTCTCACGCCTCATCGGAGCACCGCCGGGTTACGTGGGCTTCGACCAAGGTGGCCTGCTGACGGAGGAAATCGGCAAACACCCCCAAGCGGTTCTGCTGCTCGATGAGATCGAGAAGGCCCATCCGGACGTATTCAATCTCCTGTTGCAGGTCATGGATCACGGTACCCTGACGGATAATAACGGTCGCAAGGCCGATTTCCGCAATCTGGTGCTGGTGATGACGACCAATGCCGGTGCCGAGGAGACCAGCCGGCACTCCATCGGCTTTACCGAACAGGATCATTCCAACGATGGGCTAGAGATCTTGAAGCGTTTCTTTACGCCGGAGTTCCGCAATCGGCTCGATGCCGTGATCCAATTCGCCGCTCTGGAGCCGGCGACCGTAGCCGGCGTGGTCGACAAGTCTATTTTCGAGCTGGAGCAGCAGCTAGCCGATAAGAAGGTGGCTCTGAATGTGGATGCCGATGCCCGCAGCTGGCTGGCCGAGAAGGGCTATGACCCCCGCATGGGTGCTCGCCCCATGGTGCGGATGATCCGGAACCACATCAAAAAGCCGTTGGCCGATGAGATTCTATTCGGATCACTGACCAACGGGGGATCGGTACGGATCCATGTCGAAGACGGGGACCTAGCCTTCGAGTACGGGGGCCGGGGGCTGCATTGAGGACACCTTAGAAACATTCAAGGTCCCCATCGAGGGCGACCCCTTGAAAAATCCAAGATGCCCGGAAAGCCTACGGGTGACAGGTCGATCAACGAGCCCGGTAGGTGATGCGTCCTTTGGACAGGTCGTAAGGGGTGAGTTCCACCGTCACCTTGTCCCCGGTCAGGATGCGAATATAGTGCTTTCGCATTTTTCCCGAGATATGGGCGATGATTACATGCCCATTTTCGAGCTTCACGCGAAAGGTGGTATTCGGCAAGGTATCGATGACCGTACCTTCCATCTGGATGACGTCTTCTTTAGCCATTAATCACTTGAGCTATTCGTAAGGGATGGATTGTCATAAACGATGTAGAGTATAACACAAGTTCCCAAATAAGCGGCTGCGGTACAAGGGCTCCTCATTCCAGATAAGGAATTTTCAAATTCCCTTTAATCCTTACAAAGCTTCCGGAGTGCTGCTCGTGGGTAACAACGTCGTCTGGCATCATCATCCCGTGGACCAATCGGTGCGGGCGAAGCAAAAAGCTCAGCGTCCGGTGGTCATCTGGTTCACGGGCCTGAGCGCCTCGGGAAAATCGACGCTGGCCGGGGCCTTGGAGGAAATCCTGACGGCTCAGGGTTACCATACCTACCTGCTCGATGGGGACAATGTCCGCCACGGTCTATGCGGAGATCTGGGCTTCAGCGATGCCGACCGTAAGGAGAACATCCGCCGGGTTGGTGAAGTCGCCGGATTGATGGCCGATGCGGGCCTGATTGTCATGGCGGCCTTCATCTCTCCATTCCGGGCGGACCGACGGATGGTACGAGAAATGCTCCCTGCCGGGCAGTTCGTCGAGGTCTTCATGGACGCCTCCCTGAAGGTATGCAAAGCACGCGATCCCAAGGGGATGTATGTCAAGGCGGAGCGCGGCGAGATCAAAGAGTTCACGGGCATCGACAGCCCCTATGAGGCACCTTTGAAGCCCGAAGTGAGGGTGGACGCGGATCGACTTAGCGTGCCCGAGGGCCTAACTCTGCTGCTCGACTACTTGCACCAACGGAAAATCCTCGAAGGGGGATATCGACGGGTTGCGGAAGATGGCACCAATTGACACGGCTGGGTAAAGCGCAGAAAGTGCGGTGCCTCTCTCAGGCTCGAGGGCCAAGATGCAACGGGAAATGGTCGGCGACCTCGGATTCTTGATGATAATCGACTCGGAGTGATCTCGCGACTGTCCACAGCACAGAACATAAATTTACCTTATAAAATCAGATGTCTAGATTGGTCTTCGTGGTTCTTCGAATAAAGCGACCGTTTGGTAAAATGCCTCAAGCTTTTCCGTTATATTGAATAAAATCTCTCTCAGCCAGTCCAAACCATACCTGAAAATACTGATGGCCGGACGGTGATGACTCTTGATTGGGATCGGTTTTTGCTCGTGTAACCATTCCCCGAGGAGATGTGCCCAGCAGAAGGCGATCGCTAACAAGGCCAGAAGCTTCTCAATACGATCCAACTCGGTCAGATGGGTTGCCTCAAAATCGAATCCTTGGTTCTTCAATGCCTTGAATAAGGTTTCGATTTCCCAGA
>Ga0209457_1000157_pt1 | contig 22049 bp, 21 predicted proteins | sample WorMetHEROISLAND_5_FD_187410 | JGI IMG/M metagenome (GOLD analysis project Ga0209457, IMG submission 187410) | Marine gutless worms symbiont microbial communities from Max Planck institute for Marine Microbiology, Germany - Olavius sp. 5 HERON... ... | reverse complement strand
ACTCGAATAAAATCAGCGTGTTAGGGAATGAGGTCCGAGTGTCAATACCTGAAGCCTTCGCCGATATCCGGAGCGGCATCCAAAACCTCGACCTTGCGGATACATTATAATCCCTTGTCCTATAGGATAAAAAACGACTTTCCGGTCAAGCACTAGTTAGTAAAAAATCCTCTCTTAAGAAAGGGGGGCTTTGGTATAATCGCTAGTAAGGAGATGAATCGGCCTTTGCCTCCAGAAGAGGCAAGGTCTGGCTATCCCCAATATGGAGTGAGGTCGGCTAAAACTTCAGCCTACCTTGCTCCGCTATTTGTTCCCGTTTCTCTTGGTACTGGGCGTAAGCCCGAATCTTCTCGGCATCGAGCCCAACCGTGTCGGTGCAGTAACCATCGACCCAAAAGTGATTGCCCCAATAGGGCTTACGTTTTAAATGCTGAAACCGGTTGAAGACTCGAATCGCCGTTCGACCTCTCACCGTCCCGACATAATCCGATACCGAAATCTTCGGCGGAATCATCACCAATAAGTGCACATGATCGATTTGTACGTTTCATTCCACCACCTCATACTTTAACTGCTCCGAAAACGTTCGGATACAGCGGTTCACTTCCTCCACCACCGGACTACTCAAGATCCGAAAGCGACATTTGGGCGTCCAAACAAGATGATACTGACAGTGCCAGATGGCATGTGATCGCTTGTGAAAACGATTCATTGGTGTACTCCTCGTTCGAGACTGTGGGGACAGCTCAAAGTTAGGAGTACCATTGAGTCGTGCTATCGGCAAAGCTTCAGCACTCTGACCACGTCCAGAGGCGGTGGATTCCTAAACCGCATTAAAAATTGATCACTTCATCCACTAGATGCAACGAGAATCCTAATTATCGATTAAAATCATAGTGTTATCTTTAATTGAAAACGCCCCTAGCCCCGGCATATCTTTACGGTTCGAACGGTTCCCAAGTACACTTCTCGAAGTGCCTTGAGGAATTCCCTCCTTGGAATTTTTCAAGGTGCTTTTACCCTATACCCGTCACCCATGGGTGACAGGTATACATTCAGGTGCTTTGAGAAGACGCCGATGGTCGACCATACTCGGTCGGCATCGGTCGGGCGTTTGGGGCTGCAAGCTCGGAATGTCTGATGAGCTTAATAGGGAACCCCGTGCAAGTCGGGGGCGGGCCCGTCACTGTAACCTGATCCCTTCGCGCGGAACGAAGGGAAGCTCCGTCGGCCCTGTGTGCCACTGTCTCGCGGTAGCGAGGTGGGAAGACCGCCGACGCAGGAAGGAAGCCAGGAGACCTGCCTGAATATTCTCGGGAATACCTTGAGGGGCCTTGAAAAGTTCAGAGTCTGTCTAAGAACTAACCTATTTGATTTTAATGGATCCGTACCCGTAGGGTGGGCTGTACCCACCGGTCAGACCCGGAGCATCGCCATTTTTTGCAAAACCCGAAATGGGGTCCGTTCGATTTCGGGTGCAGAAAATCAGGCGATGGCCACGGCCTTCGGCGGCCCACGTTTCCGCCGGCGCTCGCGTGCCGCACTCCGACGAAACGCTCGGCCCTACGGCTACGCGGGGATTGTCGCACTCTGCTCGTCGCTTACGCTCCCTCGCTTTCCTGTGCTCCTCCGTGGTATTTGGTGGACACAGCCCACCCTACAGGTTAGTTAGTTTTCAGATGGCTTTTCTCAAGACCCCCTCGCGGTGCCCGTGGGTGCTCCGTGGACAGAGTGACCCATTCACCCCTGGGATACAATCGGGAAATCCCGGGTTGGTACCCAACCAATCCGGGATTTTTTTTGCTCGGATATTGTTCCTGATGGGTGAGCGAATGGTAACAAACGGCAGAAGAATTCGACCGGGACTGGCCTTGGGGATACTTCTGGCAACAGTCGCGGTACCGGGCCGGACCGAGACGGGGATCGACGGCGAGTCCCAAGTGCTACCAGAGCTGGAGACCCTGGTAGTGACGGCGACCCGGTACGAAAAGCGGGTGGAATCCGTGCCCGCCAATATCACCGTAATTACGGAAGAGGATATCGCCAACTCGACCGCGAGAGATGTCCCCGGCATCCTGCGCAAAGAGGTCGGGCTGCATGTCTACGATATCACGGCAAACGGCCGGAGCTATCGGCTGGATCGTAGCGGATTCGGGGCGACGGCGGGCCTCAATACCCTGGTGTTGGTCGATGGTCGGCGTATCAATAATCCCGACTTGTCGGGAGCGGACTGGACGCTGATCCCACCGGACCGTGTAGCCCGTATCGAGACCGTGCGGGGCAGCCGCGGCAGTGTGCTCTACGGCGATAATGCGACCGACGGTGTGATCAATATCATTACCAAGCGAGGTACCACCGGTCTCGGGTTCGGTATCGAAGGTGCCGGCGGCAGCTATGCCACCTCGAGCCCCAGTGCCTATATCAAGGGGTCCTACCGGGGTTTGTCCTACACCCTTTCGGGCCGCTACCACGAATCGGACGGATACCGGGAGAACAGCGCCACCAAGCAACACGATATCGGTCTAAATCTGGACTACGCCCTGGGCGATATGGCTCAGATCGGGCTGAGCGTGGGATATCACCGGAACGACACCGGGCTACCGGGATCGCTTCTGCTGAGCGAGCTGGCGGCAGGCTTCGACAGACGGGATAGTACCAATCCGTTCAATTTCTCGGATACCGACGATGTCTACATCCAGCTGAGTCCCGAGCTCTATTTCCTCGAAGACAGCTCATTCAGAATTCCGGTCTCCTACCGTAAGCGGGAGCGGGCTTTCTTCGTATTCTTTGACGCCGGTGAGTTTCGGGGCAATACGGTGACCGATTCGGTGACCGTCTCCCCCCAACTCGTGGTCGAGGAGACAATCGGCCGTTTCGACAACGGGCTGACCCTGGGCCTCGACTACTACTATGCGAAGGAAGATATCCGTAACGAATCCCGGTCTCCCAGCCTGACCAGTGTTGGCCGTTTCGATCTGGAGAAGGAGAACTACGGCGTCTATGTCCATGACGAGCTTTCCGCTACGGATGAGTTGACCCTGTCGGCCGGCTATCGCTGGGACAAGGTGGACTACAGCTTCTCCCCGACCGCACCGGGTACCCGCGACGGCGCGGACTATGACGAGCGTGCCTTCTCCGCTGGCGTGAGCTACCGGTTTCCGGGGAGTTCGTATCTCTACTTCAGCTTCGCCCAGGGTTTCCGATATTCCGTGCTCGATGAGGTCTTCAGCTTCTCCAGGAATAGGGTCGACCCGGACCTTGAGCCCCAGACCTCGGACAACTACGAGCTCGGCGTTCGCCACTACTTTACGGATAGCCTCTACGGAAATCTCAATCTCTTCCGTCTGGATACCAACGACGAGATTTTCTACAACTCCGCCACCTTCGCCAATGAGAATCTCAATGCGAAGACTAGGCGTGATGGCATCGAGGTTTCTCTCGGATTCGATGCGGATCGCTTCAACCTGAAGGGGAGCTACACCTATCGGGATACGAAGATCCGGGGCGGTGTGTTCGCGGGGAACGAGGTACCGAATGTCCCCCGGCATCAGGCAAGCCTGGACCTGACTTGGCGACCCCTGGAGGGTCTGACCCTGGCGTTGCATGGCATCCATGTCGGCACAAGACACTTCGAGAGCGATTTCGCGAATGAGTTCATGCGACAGGAGGACTACCGGGTCTTCAACCTCAAGGTGAAGTACGCTTGGCAGAAGTACACGGCGTTTTTGGACCTGAACAACCTCTTCGACGAACGGTATTCGGCCTACGGCGTTATCAGCTCATTCTATGGCGAGCCGGCCTTCTATCCATCCCCGGAATTCAATCTGTTCGCCGGTCTGCGTTTCGACTACTAGGGCACATCGAGTCTTCGAGGTGCCCTTCAGCGAAGGATAAAAGATGCCTTACCGACGCATCGAAGCATTTCCCGAGAATGCTGCAACGCTCGGGTTATCCGAGCTCGAGGCGCTCGGGACAGTCTGGCGTGAAAAGAGGGAAGCACTGGAGAAAACCGGTGTCTTTGCAGGATTTCCTAAAAAAGCTGCAACGTGAATGGGCGATCGAGCCCGGAATCACCGAACGCCTATTATACCTGGGATCGAGGGGTCACGGAAATCCTGGCCGAGCAGGGAATAGACGCTACTCTGATTGCCCATCGGGGGTATCCGGCGTGACGAGGCGGATCACGTCAAGGACATGATCGAGGATTAGCTGTCCGTTGTCGAAAGGCTATTCTCCCATGTAATAAGGATATCAACCATTGACCGAACATTTTATACGGGAGCTACAGGCACAATTCACGAGCCATCAGGACCATGCCGAAGCCTCGACTCCGGATGGGGCTCCGGCCAGTGTTCCGCTCCTGTAAAGGGGCTTATAAGAGGCTCTCTTGCGTTTGGTGTGGGTAGCGCCATTTTTCTTGTCGCATAGGATAGCCCTTTCCAAGCACACTCTGTGCCCTCTTTTTCGCCTGTAGGTGTAGGCTCGGACCAGTCGGTGGAACTGGCTGGCCAGTCGCCAAGCCAAGCCCCATTGTCGTTGTTTACCGTTGCGTTCGGCCTTCCGGCTCCTTGGGAGGTTATTGACGTGGCCTTCGATCCCGAACCGGGCCGGATCGATTTCCACCGCCCCTTCGCCTCAGGAACACGATTTGCCTGTCCGCATTGTGGGGCGAAACATCAGCCGGTCCACGACACGCTCGAGCGCGACTGGCGTCACCTGAACTTCTTCCAGTTCCAAGCCTATATCCACGCCAAGGTGCCGCGTGTGCGATGCCATACCTGCCAAGACTACCCCCAGGTCGGGGTGCCCTGGGCGCGCCCCAACAGCGGCTTTACCCGACGAATGGAAGCCTTGCGGGTTCACCCTATACAAGGCGATGACGGTCTCTCAGGTCGCTCAATTGCCTGGCATCAGCGACGGGCACGTCTGGCATACCCTCGACCATTACGTTGATCAGGCACACGCTCAAAGGCTGTCTAAAAATTTATTAATAATGAAAACTCAACGAACAGCCATTTTATAGGGTGTCTGATAATTACAAATTTGCCGGAGGAGCAAACGATTGGATGCGAAATAAACCGGTGTTTCTCTCGAAGTTGGTTTCCATTCATAATCTTTACTCAATCGACGCCGTCGACTCAGCCAAGCGAATGTTCTCTCGACCACGCAGCGGCGAGGGAAAACGTGGAAACCTCGCTGTCCTTTTTTCTTTCTAACAACTTCGAGCGGGCACTCGAATTGGGTCAAGACCCAGTTAGACAGGTTCGCACCGGAATAGGCACGATCGCCCCAGATTTTTTTAACGGTATGGAGGATCGAAAACAAGTTCGTAATGACTTGACGAGCGGCTTTACCGTCAAACACATTGGCGGCGTGTACCCGAACGAAGAGCACGCAACTGATTGTATTGACAACGATAGGACGGTTTCTACCCTTAACGGGTTTGCCCCCGTCAAATCCCGATTCTACATAAGATTCCGGGGTTCCCTTGATACTTTGACTATCAATAATTGCTCCCGTTGGATCTGGCTTTCGGTCTTTTTTGGCGTAACCGCTGACGAAGCATCGTATTGACTTTCTCTGGCAAACGATTATCTGTCCACCTATTATAGTAGTAATTAACGAGCTTGTGGGGAGGGAAGTCTTTTGGCAGATACCGTCAGAGACAACCTGTTTTATTCAAATAAAAAATGGCATTTAGGAGTTCGCGAAGATCACTTCTTCGTGAGCGTCCGATGGTATAGGATTCCAATTCGTTGATGATGGGCTCAAGGATTTCCCCTTCTTCGTCGGTGAGGTCACTCGGGTACCTGACAGCCGACTGAATCTTTTCTTCAGTCCTGGAAAACTCCGGGATTACATCTCACAACACCAAAAAATATACATATTTCATAATTTACAATGTGTTACTTTCTAGACATCCTCTCAGGAGGACTTCTCGACCGTCACCTCGGTCGGTCTCGACGAGGCGCCTCACGGCGTGGACACAACTACATCAGCCTATTTCACGACCTCGACGCCCAGCGTGTGCTCTACGCCTGCGAAGGGCGAAAAGCCTAGGTCGTAGCCCAGTTTACCGGTGCACTCGAGGCTCATGGCGCCTGTACTGAGAACATCCATGCGGTCTGTATGGATATGTCGACGAGCTACCAGGCTGGCGTACGTGAGCATCGGCCCTAGGCGGCGATCACCTTCGATGAGTTTCCGTCATTCAGCTCGTCAACAAGGTGGTTGACGAAGTGCGTCGCCAAGAAGACAAAAGGGCCCCGGAGCTGCGGCGTACACGCTACATCTGGCTCAAGGACAAGCCGGCATGGAGTAACCGGCAAATAGCCCATTTCACGGATCTCAAGAGCCGAAACCTCAAGACACACCGCGCCTTCCGGACCCAGGAGACGTTACGCGAGATCTTCCACAGCGCTCAGAGCGTGGTGCAGGCCAAGCCGCTCCTCGACAAGTGGTACAGCTGGGCGCAACATTGCCGCCTGGAGCCGATCAAAGCGGTGGCCAAGACACTCAAGGATTACTGGCCAAGCTTCCTCAATGCGTTCGATTCCAGGCTCACCAACGGCCATGTCGAGGCGGTCAATTCATTCATCCAGGCCGCCAAGACCAGGGCCCGCGGCTACGGGACAACTAGGCACCTACCATCGCTTACCTTGTAGCAGGCAAGCTGACCCCTCTGCCAACTTCTCCGTTCGTCGTCCAGTCGGGGCTTCCCATCACGACTTGAGCCAGGTCGCTATGACCCGCTACCCACACCAAACGCAAGAGAGCCCGATATTTTCTGGTGGGCGCAGCCTGCCCCCTGTGAATTCCCGCTGGTGCGGTAAATTTGGCCACGGAGCTTTTTGAATCCACGGGGCGGTGTGGATCGCTAGGTCTCAGGGCAAGGCAGCATGATCGGAACGGTGCGCAAGCTCTACTCTCGGATTTTCGACGCCCGATGCCATTTCAAAAAAGTCGCACCCAAATACGATCTTGACTTGGCTTCATGTTCAATCGGTGACCCGATTGAACATGGCAGTGCATCCCTGCACCGCACGGGCACCTTGAATTCTTCAAGGTACCCCCGATCATCCCAGCCTGCGTCCGGATGGAGATACCGAGCCAGGACATCCAGCCCACGGACAATCCGCGGTGACGGCCGGTTGGTCAGATCGGCATCGACCAAGTGGACGCGACCATCCCTGGCCGCCGGGATCAACGTCCACTTCAGCCACTGCTGTCGGGCCTCCTCGAACGCTCCCTGTCTGTCCATGGAGAAAATCAGAATCACCTCCGGCCGACCGCGGATTACCGCCTCCAGGCCGATCCGCGGGTAGGTGGCCGGCTCGTCCCGGGTCATATTCACGCCACCCGCTAGCCGGACCAGATCGTCCAGAAAGGTATTCTTGCTCGCGGCCATGATGGGCTTCAGATTGATCTGCAGGAAGACCAGAGGCTTGGGGCGGCCCGCGGTCCGGGCGACGATGGCATCGACCCGGCGCGACAGACCTGCGGCCAGGGTCAGGGCCCGCTCGCGCACGCCGCAGAGCTCGCCGACGATCACCAAGGCCTCGATAACCTGCCGGATATTCTGCGGATTAAGCACGAAGACCGGAATACCGACCCGCTCCAGAAGATACACCACGGTGGGTGGATTCCCGTCCACCGTGCCGATGACAAGGTCCGGGGATAGACCGATGATCTGCTCCGGATTCGGGTCCACATAGCTCCCGATCTTGGGCTTCCGCGCCGCCTCCGGCGGATAGGCGCTGAACCGGGTGACGCCCACCACCCGATCACCGAGCCCCAGGAAGTAGAGGGTCTCCGTGATACTCGGGGCCAGGGCCACGATCCTGCGCGGGGCTTGGTCCAGCTCCACCTTGCGGCCAATGCCATCTGTGAACAAGGCACCTCGGGACCCGCCCGCCCAGACGCCTAGGGTCAGTACCAAAAAAAGTAGGTAAACAAGCCGCATCCGTCTCGCGGCATTCGAATGGATTCCGGCATTCGAGCCGGCAGGCAATGTGATCATCCGGGACTCGATCATCAGGCCGATATAAGCCGTTTCCATTCACTCATGGCGATTGCCAGAGTGCTTTCAAGCCAGCCCTTGAAACGATTCGTTATACTTTCCCGTGGTTCGGTATAATTGAATTGGGACAGATCCGTCGATGCCGGTTGCACATCGATAGGTTCGGTGCCCCCCTCTTCTTTCTCGACACGCCTGTCCGTGAACGTGGCCGCGGCCATGATTCCGTGATCACCGTATCCATAGCCATGAATACTCACAATAAGCTCAAAATGCTCCTGGGTTTTGATAGATATCCTGACCCATGCGCGGCAGCGTTCGAGGTTGGCGAAATAACCGAATTTTTACGCCACCTCTATGACCGGAGCGTCGCCATTTTTTGCGAAACCCGAAATAGGGCCGTCCGATTTCGGGTGCAAAAAATCAGGCGACGGCCATGGCCTTCGGCGGCCCACATTCGTCCTGCATCCGTCCCGGCGCGCACTCCGCGCGGCACCAGGACTCCCGCAATTACTTGACGCGACTTGACGCCGTGTCGCATGGCCTTGCATTTCGTCTCCGCCGGCGCTCACACGCCGCACTTCGACGAAACGCTCGGCCCTACGGCTACGCGGGGGTCGTCGCACTCCGCTCGTCGCTTACGCTCCCTCGCTTTCCTGTGCTCCTCCTTTGCGGCAAAAAAGAAAATATCGAGTAAGCGCAAGGGTAGGCACAGCCCACCCTCTGATCGGCTGAGCCTTTGTTTTCAGGTTTCTCCGCGTCGTTTCAAAAGAGAGCCCACCCCACCGTTAGGTGGCGCGTTGTCACGCAGCAAACACATGGCAAGATAGAGGGGCCGCGGGGAACCGAGGCCGTTCAGGCACTGGTGTGTTTGTATCCGCCAAAAGAGAGTAGCCCGCACGGTATCGGCGTGGAGTCGTTGACGACCTAAGCGTAAGCCGTGACCTCGTTAGGAGAGATTGAATCCTTCGCCGCCGTGTTCCCCTGCACACCCCACTTTCCAGTGGGAGGGCATCGGCCATGGCGCGCAAGTCCAAAAAACAGCCACGGTAAATCGTTCATCCCCGCTGCGCGGGGATCGATATTGGTAGCCGGGAGCACTGGGTCGCGGTCGATCCGGACCGCAACGACAAGCCGGTTCGGCGTTTCAGCACCTTCAGCGATGATCTCTACACCCTGGCTGACTGGCTAAAGTCGCTGGATGTCGAGGTGATGGCGATGGCAGCCACCGGAGTGTATTGGATCCCTCTGTACGAGGTGCTCGATACCTGAGGGTCCCCAGTGAATTTGGTCAACTCGCGGGCCACCCGTCAGGTCTCCGGGCGCAAGTCCGACGTCTTGGACGGCCCGTGAATTTGCCGCTGATGACCTATGGCTAGCTCAAGGGAACCTTCCGTCCCGCCAACGAGATCGGCTCGCAGGGACACGGCTAAGGCGGTCAAAGCTACCGCTCACCAGCTAGCACGTCTCTCACCTACGCCCTGCTGACACAGGGCCAAGAATTATGTTGAACGAGGCCTGGAGGAATTCGAGGCTCGCCGCCGGCGATCGGCTACTGCGCTCCTCCCGCGTAAGGCCAAGCGTCTCGGTCTTACACTCAGTGAGGCCGCTTGATGCGAGAGAATAAATTCAATTAAAAAACAGTATATTACTAAATATTTGATGAAAGCCGCACCCATCAGATTTGTCGCCGGGTAACACACTCGGTACAGACACCATCGGCTCATTCCACCTCTCCCTCTGCATCTAGCTGCCTCGATACATCCGGTACCGGCGAAAGTCGAGCCTCGTAGGCACTGGTCGGTGCCCTATCGGCGCGGTCACCGATGAACTCCGGCTGAACGGGTTGTATGCTTCCCCAATGTTTACAACTCGGACACTGCCAATGCAACCGACGAGCGAGGAAACCACAATGATCACACTGGTAATCGGGCCGACATGCTCGTAGATGCTCGACCACAGCCAGCGCGGCTTGCAAACTAGTCCGGATTCGGGCGTCATTCATCGGTTTCGACGCATGCAGTGTCAGCAGAAGCGCGAGGCTGGCCAAATCGGCATGGGCGGCAACATATTCGACCAGAAAAGCGATGGCGGCCTTATCCCCTCGCCTCTTTCGTATCGTATCGGTAAGCCGCATCACCAATGCCGGACTAGGGCACACGCGATACAGGCGCTCGAGCTCGCCGAGTGCATCCTCCGAGCCGCCGCAACGATAGGTGGCCATCAAATCCGGCAGAACTTCCGGTAGAAATTGTGGCCCCTGCCGGACAACGCGTCGATAGAACCTTGCCGCCGCTCGGGCATCCCCCTGACCCATCGCTATCCGGGCCTGCAGCATGGTTGCCCGTACGCAATCGGGATCCGCTTCCTGGGCCCGAGTTAGGTGGATGGCGACTTCCGACTCCTTCCCCTGCCGTAGGGACTCCTCGGCCAGCTCGCAGTGGTACTGAGCGCATTCGGCGCTCAGCGACTCTCCGGTGAGCTGCTGCAGCTGCTCGACAACCTCCAAGCAACGAGGCCAATCTTTTTCCTGCTGATAAATTTCGCGCAGCCCTTTCAGGGCCCGCTTGCGGTGGAGCTTCATCGCCACCAGCTCGTTGAATATGCGCTCGGCGCGATCGAGAAGCCCGGCACGCATATAGTCCTGTCCCAGCTCACAAAGGACGTAACCGCGTTTCTCCTGGCCGAGATGCGGCCGTGAAATCAGGTTCCGGTGAATACGGATAGCCCGATCCACCTCACCCCGACGCCGAAACAGACTGCCGAGAGCTAGGTGGATCTCGGCCGTCTCGCCATCCACCTCAGCGAGCTTTACAAAAATATCGATAGCCTTATCGGGCTGCTCGTCGAGGAGGTAGTTCAGTCCTTGGAAGAAAGCCGAATCAGAGGTAGAGCTGGAGGTAGAACCCGAAACACCCGGACGAACACCGCTACGCTTGGCAGCCCACCACCCGGACGCCGCGGCCACGGGCAGAAGGAGCAAAAGCCACTCGATCACGGGAGCGCGCCTCCGTACCGACACCTCGGCAGATACCGGACCACCGGCACCCGGGCACCGAGCACCGGCCCGATAACCGGAAGTGTCACCGCCGACATCGCGGTGCCAGCCACAGAGGCTATGCGCGCGCGTAACCTACCTATCCGGGGTATTGGCCCGATTCGAGTAACCACCACATCGGGGCTCTCGGCAATCCCTTCGGGGAACCTTGAAAAATTCCAAGAACGGAATTTTTCAGGCTCTCTTGCGTTTGGTTTGGGTAGCGCCATTTTTCCCATCACGTAGGGTAGCCCGCTCCAAGCCTACTCTGTGCCCTTCTTTATCGCCTGTAGGCTCGGACCCGTCGCCAGGCCAAACGTCGGAGGTTTTCATCATGGACCCGTTGTCGTTGTTTACCCTTGCGCTCGGCCTTCCGGCTCCTTGGAGGTCGTTGACGTGGCCTGCGATCCCAAATCGGGCCGGATCGATTTCCACCGCGCCTTCGCCCCGGGGACACGATTCTCTTGTCCGCATTGTGGGGCGGAACACCAGCCGGTCCACGACATGCTTGAGCGCGACTGGCATCACCTGAACTTCTTTCCATTCCAAGCCTACATCCACGCCAAGGTGCTCCGTGTGCGCTGCGGGACCTGCGCCAAGACTACCCCCAGGTCGTGGCGCCTGGGCACGCCCCAACAGCGGCTTCAGCCTAAGGATGGAGGCCTTACTGGTCACCCTCTGTCAGGCGATGGCGGTCTTTCAGGTCGCTCAATTACCTGGCGTCAGCGACGGGCGCGTCTGGCGCACCCTCGATCATTACGTCGATCGGGCGCACGCTCAAGAGGACTTCTCGACCGTCACCTCGGTTGGTCTCGTCGAGACCGCCTCGCGGCGTGGACACAGTTACATGTGGACACAATTACATTAGGTAACTATTCAGCTATTCCAATTGGGGCATTGGGGGTTGCCCTTGGAACGTTAGGACGAGCGAGTTGAAAAGATCGTCGGACTGTTTGCGGCGGGTCGAAAGGCAGGAGCGGATGATGGCAAAGGCATCTCCGCCGGTTTCGGAGCGAAAACAACCGGAGACTTTTCTGCTTGAGTTTGGGCCTTCGCAGGTCGCGTTCGGCTTGGTTATTGTCGAAGTGAACGCGCCGGTCGGTGAGGAAGCGCAGGACCTCGTTGCGGTGCTCGCACAGTCGCCGAATGAGGTTGCAGGCTGGGGATTGTTTGACGCGCCCGCGGGTGCCAGGACGGCGGGGACGGGGGGATTGCCAGCTTCGGCTTCAGTGAGGATGGTGTCGTAGCGGGTCCGCAAGCGCTCGACGTCGCCGGTGGGCAATGCCTTGAGGTCCTGGGCCTCGCCGACCAGGGCATTGGCTTGGCATAACAGCGCGATCATATCAGTCGCTCACGGCTGGCTTGGGAACCTCTCAGCGATAGCGGTTAGCTCACGTAGATGATGGGCATTACAGAAGGTATGCTAACATGAGTAGCTCTGGCAGGCTGAACCCGTGGTCATGCACGAGTACGCTAGCGAACGGCGCCAACAAGCCGAACGCGTCCAGGGCCTCGGCACCACGTTTGGGATGAGGGAAGTAGGCCGTAAGCCGGTCGGTGCTGAGTCCGTGTAGCCAGTACAGGTTGCCGTTCACGCACCGGCCGGTTTCGGCGGCATGGACCACTGGCGCGGTGACGAGTGCGCGGTGAATCGCGTTGACTGGTGCCTCCAGGCGGGTGGCGGCCACCCGCACAGCACGCTGGAGGGTGCCCGGTGAGATCCCAAGGCCGGCCAGCTCATTGAACACCCCGGCGGCGCACTGGTAGGGCAACAACTGGTATTGGGTCATGTAGACCGCAAAGGCCAATACGCCCGGTCCGTATTGCACCAGGGCCTCAATCCTTGCAGGAAACGTGCTGCGTTGCGCGCACCCACAGGCGCAGGTTCCGCCGACAACGCGGTATTCGATGACCTTACGCTGGATCTCCACCTCGACCACTTGGCGTCGCTCCGCGAGCACTGTAGCCGCAATCCCGGTGCCGCAACGTCCGCAGGCGCAGGTCCCCGTCAACGGGATGATCACGCACTGGTCGGGGTGATCGGCCAGGGAGTGAGTGACAGCGTCGGTCCGGTTGTCCACTTGGCTTGCACCCGCTTGGCTGGCGTTGCGAGCGTGGTGGCGGCTTCTTGAACGGTGAGCCCGAGGATGGCGGTCGGCTGGAGTTGTGGCTACCCTTGGCCCGGCACGCTTCCAACTCCCGGATGCGCTCGCGCAGAGGCTCAATGAGCGCCGTCTGCTCCGCAACCCATTCACGCAACCGCTTAAGCTCGTCGTCAGGGTTTTCCGAAGAATGGGTTAGGGTGGATTATTCTAGCATAGGACTAGATTACGTGTGTACCCTACCGCTTGGCAAGAGGTCCTGAGTAGTTACAAAATCTGGGGGGTTACCATGCCCTTTCGGGGAAACTTCGAGCTCGATGACAATAGTGGCCGCTTATCTGTTCTATTGGGTGGGGGTGCCTTGGCCTTGATACTGGAGGGTCTGCTTGGTCGCATTGGCTCTGTTCGCCATCTTTTGGTACCCGTTCAAGCGTATCTTCAAACGCTGACAACCGGCCCGTCCGGAACGGAAAGATCGCGAACACGAAGCAAGATCGTCGGCCGCAAGCAACGAATAAAGGATCGGAAGCTAAAGATCCGGCCTGATAGATCGGAGGGGACCTTGGGGAATTCTAAGGTCCTTCAAGTCCCTCAGGATGCCCATGCTATTTACTAAATTCACCTGCGTTGGTATCTTTGTGGTTCTGCTCAAAAAAATTGTTGCGAAAAATATCCTGGAATACTGAGGTACCCGTGCGGAGCAGGGATGGCCTGTCAGCTCTCAAGCACATAAGTGCTTGAGAAAGGGGAGCAAAGCGAAAACCATATTTTCGCTTTGCGATTTGTTAAAGAGTCCAAGGATGGGTTTTTTCGAGGTTTCTTGGGCTACCTTGCGCCACGCCCGTAGCTTGCGTTGTCCGTTTCACTTGCTGAAGATAAACACCACACTCCAATCAGGTCCGAACAAGATGAAACCTTGGAAATTTATCGCTACCGGTGCCGCCCTATCCGTCTTCGCTCAATCCGTAGGTGCGGCGGACATCGCCCAGGCAGAGTCGAAATACCCTCATACCATCAGTGCCAACGTATCCTTGGCCACCAACTATATGTTCCGCGGTATTAGTCAGACCGACGATGGACTGGCTATCCAGGGTGAGTTCAACTATGAGAACGACCCTTACAACGTCTACGCCGGAGTTTGGGCCGCCAACGTCGACAGCACTTCCGGCGGCTACGACGGTGCCAGCATGGAGCTGGACCTCTACGCCGGTTGGACACCGTCCTGGCAGAATATCGACTTCGATCTCGGCTACATACGTTACCAGTATCCGGGAACCGATACCTCCGAGAACAATACCGACGAATTCCACCTCGGCCTTTTCTATGATGTCCAGGATCAGTTTACCCCCGGCTACACTGCGCACTATAGCGACGATTTTTTTGGCAGCGGTCCCGCTTGGTACCACGATTTGAGCCTCGAGATACCTCTACCCTATGACTTCACTCTGGCCGGACACTACGGCTGGAACCGGTTCGACGACAGCACGGATAACTATCGGGATTACAGCATCGGCATCGCCACCGAGTATTCGGGCTTCGAGTTCGATCTGAGCTGGATCGACCGCTCTGACAAAGAGGCCTGCTCGGCACCGTTCCAGTGTGGAAGCACTGCCGTATTCAAGCTCTCCAAGTCCTTTTGAATACAGTCCGCGGCGGTCGTGCTACGACCGTCCACAGCCACGGGGCTTTTTGTCATGAAACTCGTCACCGCCATCATCAAACCATTCAAGCTCGACGATGTGCGCGCGGCCCTCGCCGAGATCGGGGTCTCCGGAATAACCGTCACTGAAGTCAGGGGCTTCGGCCGCCAAAAGGGACATACGGAGCTTTACCGGGGCGCCGAATATGTCGTGGACTTTCTGCCCAAGATCAAGCTGGAGATCGCCGCCGACGACGCTCTGGTCGAAAAAGTCATCGAGACCATCACCAACTCCGCGCGTACCGGTAAGATCGGGGACGGCAAGATCTTCGTCTTCGACCTCGGCCAAGTCACCCGCATCCGCACTGGCGAGACCGGCCCAGATGCGCTCTAGGGGATCTTCGAGAAGGACACCTTGCAAAATTCAAGGTGTCCGTGCGGAGCCAAGGATACCCACCATTTTTCAAGCACATCGGTGCTTGAAAGCTTAGAAGCTATCTAAAAATTAACTAACCTGTGGGGTGGGCTATGCCCACCAAAATACCTACGCCTGACCGGTGGGCACAACCTACCCTACAGGATTTTTTATAAAAATCAATAGGTTAATTCTTAGGCAGCCTCTTAGGAGCACGCAAAAATGCAGTTTTCTCTTTAGCGACTTGGAAGATTGCCGGGATGCAATTTTTCAAGGGCCCCTTCTATGAAGGTGTCCGGGAAGCAATTGCTGCCGAATAGCACACGAGCCTGCCGGTCCTGATCGTCCGCCCGGTCATCCTGTGACAACTATTGATCGAGCCCACCGGGCACCTGGAGTCACAGATCAGGGACAAACGAAAGTTCGGCGCAATTCGGCATTCCATTCTCCTCCATCGTCCAGACATCAGCCGTTGCTCAAGAGGATTGCCCAGTGGAACCACTCGTCCGACTCACCGAACTCGCCTACGCGCTCGATACCCTCTATCTTCTATTGTCCGGTGCCCTAGTCATGTGGATGGCTGCCGGCTTCTCCATGCTCGAAGCGGGCCTTGTGCGAGCCAAGAACACGACCGCGATCCTGACCAAGAACGTGGCCTTATTTGCCATCGCCTGCATCATGTACATGGTCATGGGTTACAACATCATGTATCCGTCCGCCGGTAACGGCATCATCCCCACCTTCGACCCGAGCTTCATGTTCGGGGGCGACCACTCGGTTGCAGCGGTACTCGCCAGTAACGGAGAGACTACCTATTCCGGTATGTCCGATTTCTTCTTCCAGGTGGTATTCGTGGCTACGGCCATGTCCATCGTCTCCGGCGCGGTGGCGGAGCGTATGAAGCTCTGGTCCTTCCTGTTGTTCGCCATCGTCCTGACCGGCTTCATTTATCCGGTGCAGGGCTATTGGAAGTGGGGTGGTGGTTTTCTCGATGAGCTTGGCTTCAACGACTTCGCAGGCTCCGGAGTCGTGCATCTGTGCGGTGCCTCAGCGGCCATGGCCGGCGTGTTGCTACTTGGTGCCCGCAAGGGTAAATACGGCAAGGACGGCTCCATCAACGCCATTCCGGGGGCCAACATGTCTCTGGCTACCCTCGGCACCTTCATCCTGTGGCTCGGCTGGTTCGGCTTCAACGGTGGCTCGGAGCTGAGGATCTCCGATATCGGGGAGGCCAACGCCGTAGCGGCGGTATTCGTCAACACCAATATGGCCGCTGCTAGTGGCTTGGTGGTCGCCCTGGTCACGGCACGTATATTGTTCGGCAAGGGAGACTTGACTATGGCCCTGAACGGTACCCTAGCGGGTCTGGTCGCCATCACCGCCGAGCCTCTAACGCCGGTACCCCTGTATGCGGCCTTGATCGGTGCCGCCGGTGGTCTGATCGTGGTCCTCGCCATCATCACTTTGGACAAGCTGCACATCGACGACCCGGTCGGAGCCATCTCCGTCCACGGCGTAGTGGGTATATGGGGCCTGCTCGCCGTTCCCATCACCAATGCCGATGCGCACATCGGTGCGCAACTGATCGGCGTCGGGACCATCCTCGGCTGGGTCTTCGTAACCTCTTTCATTACGTGGCTCGTCATCAAGCTCGTTATGGGCATTCGGGTAAGCGAGGAAGCAGAATGGCAGGGCCTGGATGTCGGCGAGTGTGGGTTGGAGGCCTACCCCGAGTTCGTCGGGGCCAACGGGGCCGGGACTTGATCCGTAGCTTCCGGCTTCCCACGGGTACCTTGAGGACACTTGGAAAAACTCGAGGTACTCGTTGGGAGCGAAGCGCCCCCCTTTTCGTTTCGCGATTTGAGAAATTGCTGGGATGCGGTTTCTCAAGACCTCCCTTATCGAGGTGCCTTCAATTGCTTATGCGCACCATCGCATCTGGGCTTGTCCCCGCTGCGCTTACAACCGCAGAGCCAAACCTTCTCGGCCTCGGTAAGCTCTAGCTCCACCGGTTCGAGGCCGGTACCCTGATGAGAGCCGTCGCAGAACGGCTGATTTTCGGACCGGCCACAAGCACACCACCAATAGGTGCCGGCATCCAGCTCCAAGGCATAGGGACTTGTTTTCGGGCATTTGGGCTCTTGCATGGCCTTTCTCCGTTTCTTAAGGAAACCTTGAATTTTTCAAGGTCGGGAGGTCAACGCGGATAATGATCGTCCAGGTTCGCCGGACACAGCACCTCACGCATGATTCCGATCAGCTCCAGTAGCTGAGGATTGCGAATGCGGTAGTAGATACGGTTCGCTTCTTTGCGCGCGGCTACGATATTCTTGTTACGTAGCTGCTCCAGGTGCTGGGAGATATTGCTCTGGGAGGTCCCGGTACTTTCTACGATTTCACCCACGGAGAGTTCCTGGTCGCCGAGGGAGCATAGGATCTTCCAGCGCAAGGGATGGGCCATTGCCTTGAGAGCATTGGCGGTCAATGCGGTGTCTTCATGCTCCGACCCCGCGGCTCTGGTGAAATCGGTCATCGGTGTGCTCCCGAGTATCCCCTCTATCATACATACGGCCTGTGCCCTGTCGCGGCGGATGCCGTTTCAGTACTCTTCCTCGGCTCGGATCCGCACATAACCTGTCATATCCTTGGCGATGCAGATGATGTCGGTAATCCGACCGCCGGGGTCTTTGACGGCAGTACGAGAAAACAGGATCGGTACCCGGCGTTCGTCCTTGGCGATAAACCGGGCCTCGATTTTGCTCAAGGCACCGGTACGGATCAATGCCTCGAGCCAGATCCCCATGAAGGCCCCGGCTTGCTCGTCACCCTCCTCCTCGAACACGTCACCGATAGACATGCCGAGCAGGTCGTGTTCGCTGTAGTCGAGCATGTGGCAGGTGGTCGGGTTGACCATTTTGATCTCGCCCTGCGGGTTGAGCACCAGCAGGGCCTCGCCCATGTGGGTGATGATGTTTTCGAGATACTGGTTCGCTTGGGTGAGTTCCGCGGTGCGTTCGGCAACTTTCTGCTCGAGGGCTCGGTTGAGGCCGCGCTCCTTCTCGATCAACCGAAAGTAGGTACTGATTTTATTGATGAGCTGGTGATCTTCGATCGGCTTGAGCAGATAGTCCACCGCACCCACGGCGTATCCTCGTTGTTGAAACTCCTCGGATTTGAAGGCGGCCGTGAGGAAGATGATGGGGATATCTCGAGTACGCTTACGCAGCTTGAGCTGCGAGGCGGTCTGGAAACCGTCCAGCTCCGGCATCTGTACGTCGAGAATAATGAGATCGATATCCGGCTGCCGGAGCGTGACATCGATTGCCTGCTGCCCGCTGGTGGCCTCCAGAATGGTCACATCCATATGTTGCTCGACCAGCGTGCGAAGGGCATACAGATTGTGGGTGTGATCGTCAACGACGAGGAGTTTGAATCCGGTATAGCGAGTCATGGCGTCGGTCACCCTTGCTACTCGGGGCCAAGTGCCGAGCCCGTATCGAGATAGGCTCTGATTGCGTCCCGGCTTGCCGGCTTGATGATGAAACCATCGGCACCGGCGGCGCGAAACAGGGCACTATGAGGCACATCCGCCGGGGTACCCAACACCAGGATTCGAAGCTGCCGATAACGCTCGTTGCCACGAATAGCCCTGATCATATCACAGGTATTATCCGTAGACATCAGGGTGGCAAGCAGTACCAAGGTACAGGTACGCTCCTCTTGCAGTGTCTCCAGGGTCTCGTCCGCATCGGCCGCCGTTCGTACCTGTAGCCCCAAGGATTCGAGCAGGGCCGTCTCGGCTACCAAGCTCGCCACTTCCCGCTCCACCAACAGGACCCACTGGCCGGTAAAGGGCTGCGCACCAGGGATAAATTCCTGCACACCGGTCAAGGGTACCGACCTCACCGGCTTGGCTGTATGGGTGACGGACTCGGAAGCCGAGTGGTCGGGGTCGAGATCCACCGATAGCACTAGGTCGAAACGTGCACCCTGTCCCTCTCGGCTCCGCACCCGAATCTCGCCGCCTAGGAGCCGAGCCAGCTCACGACTGATGGACAGCCCTAAACCGGTTCCACCGTAGCGGCGGCGAGTGGAGCCGTCGGCTTGGTGAAAGGCCTCGAAAATGACCTCCTGTTGGTCCGCCGGGATACCGATACCTGTGTCGGAGACCCCCAGTACCAGTGGATAAGATTCCTCCGCACGCCATTGCGCTAGAAGGACAACACGTCCTTGGTCAGTGAATTTGACGGCATTGGAAAGGAAATTCTTGAGGATCTGGCGCAGCTTGTCCCGATCGCTGTGGATATGTTTCGGAACCTGTTCGTCGATTTCAAGTGCCAATACCAATACCTTATCCTCGAACTGGGGCAGCACGAGTTGGATCAGCTCATGGAGCAGAGGACGCAGCTCAATCCACTCCAGGTTGATCGGTACCTGTCCGGCATCCACGCGGGAAAGATCCAGGACATTGTCGATCATGGCTCGCAGATCGCGACCGGCAGCGTGGATGACCCGCGCCTGATGTTGCTGATCCGAGGTCAGGCCGGCATTCCGATCCGCCAGCAGCTTGGATAACAAGAGGATCGAGTTCAGGGGCGTACGCAGCTCATGGCTGACATTGGCAAGAAACTCGGATTTGTAGCGGTTGGATTGCTCCAATTCCCGGGTATGCTCCCGCACCTTATGGAGATGCTCTGCGTGGACCGCGGCTAGGGCGGTAAGCTGCTCGCCCAGCGCCCTCACCTCCTGTGGACCTTTCCAGGTAAAGCGAATGCGTTCCCCATTGCGCAAGACCTCACCGAGCCCCCGGGTCAGCGCCTGCCCAAACTGCTCCGCCCGAGCAGCGATCCAGCGAGCCATGAGCATGACCAACAAGATCACCGGCAACACCAGGGTGAGTACCCGCCCGATCATCGCATTGCGAAAGCTCTCGATGGGAGACGGATCCACCGGGCGGCCGACCCACAGCGGGAGTCCGGCCTCGGTGAGGAACATCGGGACCCAGATCAGCTGTCGACCTCGGTCATCCCGCCACAGTGCCAGATTGCCGGCTTTGAAGATGTTGGCTAGGCCGGGAAAATCGGCAAAGGCCTCCGGCTCTTCGCTGACCGGCTGCCCGGGACGCAGGTAGCTACCGTTATTGTTAACCCACAATGTGTCACGACCAAACTGGGCCAAACCGCCAACGTCGATGCTCATCACCACCAGACCCAGCACCGCTTCCTGCGGACTTCCGCCGATGGTACCGACCAAATGTAGGGTCATGAGCTTGCGGGGATCGCGCGTCCCGGCAATGGGATCGATCCGGATACGGCCGATCATGACACCACCCGGCTGCATCCGCAGACCGGCATCGAGTAGCCGTTCGTGCGGCCGCTCTGGGAACTGTGCCGTGGGAGACCAAACCGAGGTCATCTCGTCTCGCTCAAGCCAAAATCTTTCCTCGGCGTCCGCATCGAGAAACAGGATTCGGATAATATCCCGTTGGTCGTCGAGGATCTGATTCACCCAGCCCGTGTAACGGGCACGCGCACGATCGATCTGCTCCTCGTCCCCCCGACCACCCAGGATCAAGCCCGGCTCCGGGAGCTTTGCCAATAGTCGCACCATCTCGTGACGACTAGCTAGGTGTTGGTCGAGATCCCGAAAATCCGCGCGGAGATTTTGTAGATGGGCCTTATGGTAGATCAGTGCGGTGCGGTCCAGAACCAGGGGCAGATTGAAAGCAATCGAGATCAGTAACGGCGCCAAGCCGAATACCAGGAGCAGGACGAGTATCTGATTTCGGAGCTTCACGCCGATCGCGGTGGCGTAGGCGAAAGCCTACAGCCCCCGCACCAGCTCCAAGATCCGAGCAGCATGTCCCTTGGGCTTAACGTCATACAGCACGTGGCGGACCCTGCCGTCTCTGTCGAGGATGAAGGTGGAACGAACGATACCCATACGCTTCTTACCGTGGGCCTCCTTTTCCTGCCAAACACCATAGGCATCACAGACCTCCCCTTCGGTATCCGCGAGTAGACGGATATTGGGATATTGATACCATGTTTGTCACGAAAGGTGCCATGACTGCTGCAGCTGTCTTTGCTGATACCGAGGCCCTGCGCATCCGCAGCTTCGAATTCGGGTTGCAGATCACTGAACTCGAGGGTACACCCCGGCCCCCGGCGTATCGTCTTTGGGGTAGAAAGAAAGCACGAGGTTACGGCGGCCTTTGAGCTGCTCCAGATCGACACGTTCCAGGTCGGCATCCGGGAGCGAGAACTCGGGGGCCTGATCTCCGGGCTGAAGCATGCGAGATCGCTCTAGTAATTCGATCGGGGTCGATACGATGACATCCTGAACAATTCCAAGGTCGGAATTCTTCACGATTCCTGTGAAATTTAGAATCGACCCGGGGAAACGTCAACCGCATTCGATGCACGCTTTTCGAGGCTCTCTGGCGTTTGGTGTGGGTAGCGGGTCATAGCGGCCTGACTCAAGTCGTGACGGGAAGGCCCGACTGGACGACGAACGAAGAAGTCGGCAGCTGGGTCAACTTACCTGCCACAAGGTGGAGGATGGGAATCAGGTGCCTGGTGGTCCCGTAGCCGCGGGCCCTGGCTTTGGCCGCCTGGATGAGCGAATTGACCGCCTCGACACGGCCGTTGGTGAGCCTGGAATCGAACACATTGAGGAGGCTTGGCCAGTGCTTCTTAAGCATCTTGGCCACCGCCTTGATCGGATCCAGGCGGCAACGGCGCCGCCCCCAGCTGTACCATCTGTCGAGGAGCGGCTCGGCTTGCGCCGCGCTCTGAGCGTTGTGGAAGCTCTCGCGTAACGTCTCCTGGATCCGGAAG
>Ga0209457_1000156_pt1 | contig 22484 bp, 19 predicted proteins | sample WorMetHEROISLAND_5_FD_187410 | JGI IMG/M metagenome (GOLD analysis project Ga0209457, IMG submission 187410) | Marine gutless worms symbiont microbial communities from Max Planck institute for Marine Microbiology, Germany - Olavius sp. 5 HERON... ... | reverse complement strand
TACCACAGGAAGTAATAGATAGTAAGGTAGTGGTACAGATTTATGATATTACAGGTAGACTAGTGAAAACATTAGTTAATAAATCGCAGAGATCAGGCTTACATAGTGTTCAATGGAATGGAACTGATAAAAATAATAATCAAGTATCTGCGGGGGTCTACATTTCGAGAGTTACATATGGTGCAGAAGTACAGACAATTAAGGTTATGTTACTAATGTAAATAGCATAAAATAGGTCATAGAAGCCTCTTGTGAAACTAAGTGGCTTTTTGTCTGTTTATAAAACTACACGGTCATTAAAAGTATCGATTATCATAGAGAAATTAACACAAAATTTGTGAGTTTTGAATCATTACTTGTGTCTATGCAGAGATTTAGCAAAGTGTGTTAGTAAAATTTAAATTATTAATATAATTTTTCACTATTTAATTTTCACCAATTTGATTAATTTAAATCTAAATAGTAGGATAAAAAATGAAAACTAAATATACAGTATTAATTGTTGGAATTATTGTTTCGGCAATGGCTTTACTAAGCTGTTCAAATTTTCATAAAAAAAGTGATATTCATACTAGAAATGCAATTTCTGAAAATCCGCTACTGGTTGAGTTTAATGAATTAAATCCATTTGCGGATTTGAATGCTAATCATATTTCAAGCGCCACTGATATTACATTAAAAAAGTCTCAAATTGCTCTGGATGCCATAATCAATTTGCCGAAAGATCAGCGGAATTTTCAGAATACAATCTTAGCACAAGATGATATTTGGAATTTAATTGGTCGAGTTGAATATCCGATTTATTTGCTGAACGAAGTCCACCCTGATTCAATTATTCGCGCTAAAGCAGAAAAATCGATTCTGAAATTTTCCGAATGGCAAAACGAAATGAGTTTAAATGAAGATTTGTACCAAGCTGTTGTTGAATTTTCAGAAAGCTCACGTTCAAAAAATATGAAAAAAGTTGAACAGCGCTTATTAAAAGATATTTTAGACGGATTTATTCGTCAGGGATTTAATTTAAGCAAAGCAAAACGTGACTCAGTAAAGGCTATAAAAAATCGAATCCAAAAAATTGGCTTGGAATTTGGGAAGAATATTTCTACGTATACAGATACGCTAACGGTTGGTGAACAAGAAATGCTCGGATTACCTGATTGGTATAAGGATAAGTATCATGTTGAAGATGGAGTATATAAACTTGATATCAGCTATCCAACTCGGCGAACTTTTATGCGCTTATCGGATTCTGAAGAAGCCCGAAAAAAATATACCGAAAAGTTTTTAAATCGTGCCGCTGATACGAATCTTGATGTAATTAAACAATTAGTTATTGAGCGGCAAAATTTAGCTAAAGTGCTTGGGTATCGTTCTTATGCGGAATATCTTTTGGAAGATAGAATGCCTAAAAATCCTGAAACAGTTTGGAAATTTGAAGAAGATTTGAATACCGCCATTAAAGCAAAAACCGATAAGGAATTGAAGGAATTATTAGAAATCAAAACGAAAATGACCGGTAAAAAAGCCAAGTCAATAAATTATTGGGAATTGCACTATTTTACAAATCTCCTGCAAGAAGAAAAATACCAGCTTGATTCAGAAGTTGTAAGTGAATACTTTGAATTGAACAACGTTAGAAAAGGACTTTTTGACATTACCCAAAGCGTTTTTGGTTTATCGTATAAAGAGGTAACAAATCCGAGTGTTTGGCATAAAGATGTTGAATTATTTGAAGTTTATGACAATTCCACCAATGCTTTGCTGGGTTATTTTTATTTAGATTTATATCCACGCGAGAATAAATATAGTCATGCGGCACATTTTGGTATTGCTAAGGGCAAGATGACTGAAAATGGTTATCAAAAGCCGATTGCAGCATTAGTATGCAATTTTCCCAAGCCAGCTGCTGACCAACCATCTTTATTACAACACGGAGCCGGTGGCAATGTTGAAACTTTTTTCCATGAGTTTGGTCATTTAATTCACGGAATGGTAACTACTGCAGAATATTTCACATATTCAGGGACAGGAGTTGATCGTGACTTTGTGGAAGCACCATCGCAAATTTTTGAAAATTGGGTATGGTATAAAAAATCGTTGCGATTATTTGCTAAGCATTATAAAACCGGTGAAGTAATTCCTGATGAATTATTAGATAAAATGTTTGCAGCAAAAAATATGACTTCCGGTGGTGATATGGCATTTCAAGTATTATTAGGAATGGAAGATATGACCTTATACGACCGATGGGATCCAAATGGAACTGAAACTGTTTTGGATGTTTCTAAAAGGTTGCATAAGAAAATCCTCAATTGGAATGAAACGCCTAATACAGCAAGAATTGCATCATTTGGCCATTTGGACGGTTATGCGGCTAGCTATTACGGTTATGCTTGGTCGCGTGTATTTTCGGCAGATATGTTTTCAATATTTGACAAGGAAGGTATTTTAAATCCACGGGTTGGAAAACGATTTCGTGACGAAGTATTGGCGAAGGGAGGAACTGAAGACCCGATGTACTTGGTAGAAAACTTTATCGGTCGAAAACCAAATAACGAAGCATTGCTGAAAAGTTTGGGATTATAATATTTTATTTAATTAGAAATAATTTTTAATCAAATTTTTATAATTCTAATTCTTTAATAAAGATTTTTGATATCTCTTCAGCTGTTTGATCGTCAGATAACTTATCCTTTTTTAAAGCTTGCCAAGCATCAATTAATTTATTTAAATCGTTTTTGTTGGAAAAGATTTGGTCTAAAATAGTTGCTGGGATGTTGAAATCACGCAAGCGTTCGTAAATATTTAATTTGTATAATTGCATGATCAAAATTACGAGTATACAAAATATTAAAAAATTTTGTTTGGTTGAATTGGAGTGGGATATTTTTTAATTTCATTAGCGTTTTAAGTAAAATCATTAGATTATTGGCGTCGTGCCCAAGTGGTCTAAGGGAGTGGTTTGCAAAACCATCATTCGCCGGTTCGAATCCGGCCGACGCCTCAGTTATACTGCCCGGGTGGTGGAATTGGTAGACACAAGGGACTTAAAATCCCTCGAGTGATGAACTCGTGTCGGTTCGAGTCCGACCCCGGGTACTTGGTCAACATATTCTTGTCAAAATTAGTGAAAGCACACAAACGTAAATTAAATATTTTCAATAAAATAAATATAAAATTTGACTATTATTAAAATTCTGTGTAAACTTATGTGCTATATTTAAAGACTATTTAACATAAAGGAGGAATCTAACAAATGAATAGTAGATTTATCGCGACTACAGTAGTTGTAACTATTCTCATCGCCTCTGTTGGCTTTGCTCAAACAGCGATGGATAGTGAACTACTTCCGCCAAATGCAAAACCCGGAGAATGTTATACACGGGTATTTGTACCACCTACATATAAAACTGTAACGGAAACTGTTTTAAAAAAGGCTGAATCGACCAAAATTGAGGTTGTACCGGCTAAGTATGAAACAGTTGAAGAGACCGTTATAACCAAAGAAGCATCAACTAAGCTTAAGCAAATTCCTGCCAAATATGGCAAAGAATCCGAAAAAGTTTTGGTTACCGCTGCCAGTAGAGTATGGAGGACTTCTATGTCTGGTGGTACCGCAAGCGATGCTTTATTAGAAGCTGCTAGAAAGGGCGGTATTAATTTGGCTGGTGCATCGCCTGGGGATTGTTTCCACGAGCATTATGTTGCACCCAAGTATGAAACTGTAACAGATCAAGTCTTGCGTAAAGCAGAATCGACACGGATTGAAGTCATTCCTGCTAAATACGAAACAGTTGAAGAAACCGTTATGACCAAAGAAGCATCAACCAGATTGAAAAAAGTTCCCGCTACATTTAAATGGGAAGAAGAGAAAATATTGGTTGAACCTGCTCGTACTGAATGGAAAAAAGGACGCGGATTAGTTGAAAAATTAGATAATGCAACCGGTGAAATTATGTGTTTGATTGAAATACCGGCTGTATACAAAACCGTTCGCAAACAGGTTGTGGATCAATCGGCTAGAACTGAAACAATTAAAATTCCCGCTGAGTATAAAACTGTCAAGGTGAGAAAACTTGTACAGCCGGCTGGTGAAAAAACAATTGTAATTCCTGCCGAATATAGAACTGTAACCAGTAAGAAAATGGTTGCCGATGGTAAATTTGTATGGCATGAAATTCAAAATACGGAATTGCCTGCATCAACCAGAACCGGTAATCAAATTTGCTTAACTGAAACTCCCGAAAAATATCGTACTGATACAAAAACGGTAGTTGTCCAACCAGCTAGAACAGAAACAATTGAGATTCCAGCTGAATATAAACAAGTTAAGGTGCGTAAAGTTGTCAAACCTGCATCTGAACGGACAATCGTAATTCCCGCCGAATATCAAGAAGTCACTAAAACACAAAAAGTCTCGGATGGTTATCTTGAATGGCGTTGGGTATTATGTGAAACTAATATGACCCACGGTGCGATTAGTAAAATTCAAAGTGCATTGAAGAAAGCTGGATTTTACTCTGGACCTGTTGACGGTTTATATGGAAACCTTACTGCAAGAGCCTTGAGAAAATTCCAAGAAGGTAAAGGAATTGCAACTGGAGGAATAACTAAGGAATCATTAGAATCTTTAGGTGTTAGTCTGTAAGTTAAATATTTACACATGATTATGAACTAATATAAAGAGGGAGATTTTGTCTCCCTTTTTATATTTTTAATTATAATTCAATGTAATTTTTGACAAAATTTAAATATATTTCTAAAATAGGAATCAATCTATGATGAGTAAAAAATTAGTCGTATGGTTAGCGATTCTAGGTTTTCTATTATTGGCCATTTATTGTATCTGCACTAAGAAAAACATGATAGAAGATGATATTCGAGCAAAAGCTTTAACATCTATTGAGAGTATTGGTGGATTTGATGGAGAAATTAAAGTGGATGGAAGAGACATAATATTAAATGGCACTGTGCCAACTAAAGAACTTGGAATCAAGATTGAACAATTATTAGGTAGTGAGTATGGTGTACGCAAAGTTATAAATAATCTTGATGTAAGTAACTATACCGTAATACCGCATGAAAAAAGGCAAAAAATACAAGACGAGCTGGATAAATTAATCGAGTTGGAAAATATAGAATTTGAAAGTAACACAGCTGTGATAGTCCCAATTAGTTATGGTTTATTAGATAAAGCTGCTCAAATTCTTGCAGAAAATCCAAATCTATCTGTTGAAATTCGTGGTCATACAGATTCACAAGGTAACGAAGAATATAATCTTGGTTTAAGTCATAGAAGAGCAGAAGCTGTTTTAATTAAACTTGTAGAGATAGGGGTTGCGCGACATCGATTATCCGCAAAAGGTTATGGCAGCAGTCTGAATATTGCCGATAATAGCACAGAACTAGGTCGTCAAAAAAATAGAAGAGTAGAATTTAAAATCAAGGAGGATAAATAATGGGTTATTTAATTTCACAAATATGTATCTGCTTATTACTGGCATTCTTGCTTGGACTCTTAATAGGTTGTCTTTTAAAATCAATTTTTTGTAAAAGAAAAATTCGTGAGTTAGAAGATAAGTATGAAAGAAGTACATTAAGAAGAGTTGAGAAACCGGCAACACCGGTTGCAGCAGCAAAACCAGCTACGAAAAAGGAAATCGTCAAAGATGACTTAAAGGAAATCTCAGGTGTCGCCGAAGTGATGGAAAAAATGCTGAACAAAAATGGAATATATAGTTATAAGGATGTTGCAGAATTAGAAAGAAGAGAAGTGAAGGAATTAGCAGAAGACTTGAAAGGATTTAAAGATCGCATTACGAGAGATGATTGGGTAGCACAAGCTAAAAAACTTCATTTTAAGAAATATAACGAAAAAATATAGACATTTCCTGCATTTTTAAATAAAAAGGGGAATTATAAATTATTCCCCTTTTTATATTTTCAAATATTTGAAAATTATTAGATTTATCAATTAATTTTTCCAATCCCACGAGTATTCAATCAAAAAATAATTAATATTTGAATAATTTATAGTTTATATTCTGAAATAATTAAATATTTTTAGTTAATTTTATTTATTATGAATACTTTGATACTATATTTTTTATTGGCTCTAATAGTTTCATTTATTTGTTCATTGATGGAATCGGTAATTCTCTCGGTTAGCTTCAATCATATTGCGATTATGAAGAAACAAGGTGAAAAAGGCGCTGATCTATTAGAAAAACAAAAAATGAATATTAATCGTCCGCTTGCTGCGATATTAACACTGAATACAATTGCTAACACCGTTGGCGCTGCCGGAGTCGGAGCGGAAACTTTAAAGTATTTTGGTAATGAATTTGTAGCAATTGCTTCTGGTATATTGACATTATCAATCTTGATATTTTCGGAAATAATTCCGAAAACATTGGGTGCCGTGTATCATAAGAAATTGACTGGATTTACGGCCTATACAGTTGGATTCTTAAGTATTTTTGCCTATCCATTTGTTTATCTTTCAGAGGGATTTTCCAAATTATTTAAATCAGATGGTGATTACCTGGCTGTAACGCGCGAAGAAATGATTGCAATGGCTGAACGTGGGGAGGATGAGGGTACAATCAAAGAACAAGAAAGTGATGTAATCGAAAATTTGTTAAGATTGAAGGATGTTACCGCTGAATCAGTTTTAACTCCGCGGTCGGTAGTATTTGCAATACAAAAAGATGAAACTGTAAAAGACGTAGTGGATAATCATTCACCAATTGCATTTTCTCGAATTCCAATCTACAAAGATAATTTAGACAATGTTGTTGGATTTGTTCACCGCTATGACCTTGTGCAAAAACAAGCTGAAGACGATTTCAATTCTAAAATGGAAGAAATAATGGAACCAATTTCTACTATCCTCGAAACTACGCCGGTTGCAACAGTGTTAGATGAATTTGTGAAACGGCACCAACAAATTTTTATGGTAGAAGACAAATTTGGCACCACGGTTGGATTAATCTCATTGGAAGATGCAATCGAAACTTTGTTAGGAGTAGAAATTGTTGATGAACATGATTCAGTTATTGATATGCGCAAACATGCCATCGAACGCCGGCAAAAGCGAATTTCTAAACAGAAACCCTCTAATAGTTCTGACCAAAAATAATATTTTCTTAAAACAATTTAAAGGATAGTTTTGGATCAACCATTAATCAATAATTCGTTTGGACTATTAGCCGTTTTGCTAATTATTCCGGCTATTATTTTTGCAATTGACACACATGCGAAATACGGCAAATTGTTTAAATTCATTCCGCCGTTAGTATTTGCTTATTTTATCCCAACAATTCTCACAGCTTTAGGCATAATCCCTTCCGAAGCGGTCGTGTATAAACAAATTAAAACCTTCGTATTGCCGGCAAGTTTATTATTACTTACGCTTGCAGTAGATATCAAAGGAATTTTAAAACTTGGTAACAAAGCAGTGATAATGTTTCTTGTTGGAACAGTTGGAGTTGTTATTGGCGGGCCGATAGCGTTATTCATTTTTAAAAATCAGCTTCCGGCAGAGATATGGCGTGGTATGGCCGCTTTAGCAGGCTCGTGGATTGGAGGAGGAGCTAATTTTATTGCTATTGGAAAATCAGTTGGGGCTACCGACGCTATGCTTGGGTTAATGGTTGTCGTGGATGTATTAGTGGCAAACATCTGGACGGGACTTTTATTATTTTTAGCGGGACGTTATAAATCAATTGATCAAAAGTTAAATGCAGATAATACAATGATCGAGGAATTAAAAGACAAGGTTGTTGAATTTCAAAGAAAAACCAATCGAGTTTCGACAACCACAGAATATATGATTATTATGGCGTTGGCATTCGGTGGAGCATGGGTGGCATATTTGCTTGGAAATGCTCTACCTGAATTTGGTGATATAATTTCACATACTACCTGGAAAATTATAATTATTACGACAATTGGAGTTATATTTTCCTTTACAAATATCCGAAATCTCGAGGGTGCTGGTGCTTCAAAATTAGGTACAGTGATGCTATATTTGTTAATTGGTGTTATCGGTGCTGCCGCAGATTTACGTGAGGTAGTAAAATATCCATACCTTTTTGCGATGGGAATCACATGGATTTTGGTACATATTTTCATCATGCTTGCGATAATGAAATTAATAAAAGCACCACTATTTTTTATGGCAGTCGGTTCGCAAGCGAATATTGGCGGTGCTGCTTCCGCACCGATTGTTGCCTCGGCGTTTCATCCGGCTTTAGCTACAGTGGGAGTGATGTTAGGAATTGCTGGTTATGTCGTCGGCACATATGCGGCACTCATCTGTGCGGCACTAGTGCAAATGATATAGATTGAACATATAGTTTTATACTGTTAAATTTTCCGGCTAAAATTATTGGAGAAAAGTAAATAATGGCAAAAAAACAAATGAGTTTTGCGGAAAAGGCGGCAAAACAAAAATTACGCAAAGATTGGAAAACGATCAAATATATCAAAAGTGAGCGTTCATCGAAGACCGGCAATTGGCGGTTTAATGAAAGTTACGTCCAACTTGCAACCAATGAAAATCTTGATCAAGCCTTGAAAAGAATTGATGAAGAAGTAAAAGCTTTAACCAAAAAGATGTCCACCATAGATGAAGCATCCAAAGATGTGGACAAAAAATCAAAAGCAGGGTCAGAAGTAATTGATGAAAAAGATGATATAAAAATGGAAAAACCCGAAAAAGTAACCAGTGCTGAAAATGAGCCTCAAGTAGATATGAAAACTGAAGCTGAACCTAAAGCAAGTATTCCGATAAAAGAATCTAAAACAACCAGTGACGATCAACAGCCGGCTTCTAAAACGTAGTTTAATATTTATAACGGAGGCGTGGCAGAGCGGTTGAATGCACCGGTCTTGAAAACCGGCAAGGGTCTTGCCCTTCAGAGGTTCGAATCCTCTCGCCTCCGCAATGCGCTAATGCACTGTAGACGAACTGTTATCTGTGCAATGTTTAAAATAGGGGAGAGGTGTCCGAGTGGCTTAAGGAGCACGCTTGGAAAGCGTGTGTGCAGCAATGTACCGTGGGTTCGAATCCTACCCTCTCCGCTATAGCTACGAAAATGATTTTGTAAATGAAGACTATTAAAGTATTATGGTATTATTAATATGAAGCTTTCACAAACTCCAAAGAAGTATGAATAAACCATATTTCAAAACTGAAACTGTTGCAATCTACAAAGATGACATTTTAAAAATTTCATCTATTCCTGATAATTTTGTAGATTTAATTGTAACATCGCCACCTTACAATGTGGATATTCATTACAATTCTCATTCAGACGACCTTACCTATGAAGATTATTTAGAATTTACTAAGAAATGGCTTAAGAAATGTTTTGATTTATCCAAAGACGATGGTCGTTTATTGTTGAACATTCCCCTTGATAAAAATAAAGGTGGCCAAAAATCAGTTGGGGCAGACATTACAAAAATTGCAAAAGATATAGGATGGAAATATCACTCGACAATTATTTGGAATGAAGGAAATATATCTAGAAGAACTGCTTGGGGATCTTGGATGTCTGCATCTGCACCTTATGTTATTGCCCCTGTTGAGCTAATACTAGTTTTGTATAAAAAATATTGGAAAAAAATAAGTGGGAGTAGAAAAAATGATATTACAAAACAAGAATTTATGGATTGGACAAATGGTATCTGGACATTCCCCGGTCAAAATAAAAAAGGAGCGGGTGGACACCCTGCACCTTTTCCTGTTGAACTACCAAATAGATGTATAAAATTATTCAGTTTTGTCGATGATATTGTACTTGACCCGTTTCTTGGTAGCGGAACTACGCTTATTGCCTCCCACCTTAATAATCGAAAAGGTATAGGAATAGATATTGACAAAGGCTATTGCGACATTGCTATTAAACGACTGGAGCAGGAATCAAAAATTAATCAAACTAATTTATTTTAAATGCTGTGACTAAAAGACAACAATCTCAACTTGATCTATTGATGGAATATTTTAAGAAAAACCCCAATAGAGACATTCCTCATCCAGAAATAGTTGATTGGGCAACAAACGAATGGACAAAACGAACCGGCAAAGTTTATAGAGATCCCGATAGAGGGATAAGGTCACTTCATCAAAGGGGTTATTTGATAAAAGTTAAAAAAGGTGTTTATCATTACAATCCTGATGCAGTGGATAAAAGAAATCTTGAAGATTTTTCAGCTTCGCAAAAAGTCAAGATACTAAAAAGGGATAAGTATAAGTGTGTAATCTGTGGGCGAGGGAAGAAAGAAGGTTTTGAACTGCATGTTGATCACATAAAACCAAAAGATTTTGGAGGGAGAGCCACTATTAGTAATGGGCAAACATTGTGTTCAAAACATAATTTAATAAAGAAGAACTTGAAACAAACTGAGACGGGAAAGAAGATGTTTATACGTCTATACGAACTAGCAAAGCGTGAAAATAATACCGAGTTAAAGAAGTTTTGTACTGACATTCTAGAAATTTACGAGCATTATGATATAAATGGGCATATTATTTGGAAGAGATAATATTAATATTTAATATTTCAAGCAGTTAATTTAATACTTGAATTTTGAGTAAATCTAAATGCGAAGTGATGCAAAAACAGTTCAAGAGTATTTAAACAGTCTTCCGCCAGATAGAAAGATCTTGATAGAAAAAGTTCGAGAAGTAATACTAAAACATATTCCTGAAGGAATTGAGGAAGCAATGAATTGGGGAATGATTTCTTATCAAGTTCCTTTATCAATTTGCGCAGATACATATAATGGTCAACCATTATTATTCGCAGCATTAGCGTCGCAAAAAAACCATATGGCTGTATATTTGTCAGCAATTTATTCTGATGAAAAATTGCGCGGAGATTTCATAAAAAATTATAAACTAACTGGAAAACGGATGAATTTAGGAAAGAGTTGCGTACGATTTAAAAAAATTGAAGACCTGCCTCTTGATTTAATCGGAAATACTATTGCTGCAATGGATTTGGATACTTTCATCAAAAAATATGAATCAAGAACATCTAAAAAGTCCAAATAAAGTATTTTGACATAATAATTGAATTATGAATAAAATAAAACCACGAGTACGATTTGCACCAAGTCCTACCGGACAATTACACCTTGGTGGTGCGCGTACTGCCTTATTTAACTGGTTATTTGCAAGACAGAATAATGGACAGTTTTTATTGCGCATTGAGGACACTGATAAAATTCGTTCAAAACAGGAATTTACTGATCAAATTTGCAATTCACTCCATTGGTTGGGGTTAGATTGGGACGAAGATATTATTTATCAATCAAAGCGTTTAAAAATTTACAGAAGTGCAATTAAAAAGTTGGTTGAATCGGGCAATGCTTATCGTTGCTTTTGCTCAAAAGAGAAAATCGCCAAAGAAAGGGCAAAAGCAGAATTAGCTGGAACTGGGTATCTTTATTCAGGCCAGTGTCTCAGCCTTACTAATGAACAAATTAAACAAAATATTAATCAGGGAATCTTATTTTCAATAAGGATCAAGGTTCCGGAAGGATATACTGAATTTACCGACAATATCTATGGTAAAATCATTGTCAATAATAAAGAAATAGATGATTTTATTATCGCCAGAAATGACGGCAGACCAGTGTATAATTTAGTAGTTGCTGTGGACGATTTTGATATGAATATTTCGCATGTAATTCGAGGTGAAGACCATATTTCTAATACTGCGAAACAATTAACAGTAAATAAACTCCTCGAATATCCAATTCCACAATTTGCACATTTACCTACGATTTTGGGATCGGATAAAAAGCGGTTAAGTAAACGGCATGGTTCTACAGGAATTCAGGAGTATTACCAAAGTGGATATTTGCCCGAAGCCATGAACAATTATTTAGCATTACTTGGATGGAATCCGGGAACAGAACAAGAAATATTTTCTGCAAGTGAATTAATTAAACAATTTTCTATTAAAAGAGTACAGAAAAAGAGTGCTATATTTGATGAACAAAAATTGCAGTGGGTGAATGGTCAGCATTTAAATACAAAATCTTCTGTAGAAATTTTTAATATTATCGGTGATTATACTCCGAACTGGATTATCGGAAAAGATAAAGAATATTTATTGAAAGTAATTAATTTATTGAAGGGCAGATTTAAAACGCTTAATGATGTCAGGGAAATGTCAAAAATATTTTTTAATGATCCACAAAAATATAATCCAATGGCTGTAAAGAAAAATTGGAAGAATATCTCAGTAAATAAACTACTGAAAAAGTTAGTTGGCAAGTTAAAATCTGTAGAAAATTGGAATGCAAACACGATTGAAAAAACCTATCGCAAATTTGCGAGAGCGGAAAATATTTCTGTAGGAAAAATTATACACCCCACACGATTGGCTCTTAGTGGAACTTCTGTCGGTCCGTCGTTGTTTGAAATGATAGAACTATTAGGCAAAGAAACTTGTCTACGTAGAATTGAAACTGCAATTTATAAATTACCCTTAAAGGAGAAAGATAAATGAAAAAAGCACTGATTTTACTACTTTCTTTTACTACTTTTATTTTGGCAGATAGTAAAAAAATACCAAGTATTGAAATTAAATTAATTGATGGGAAGAAAATTAAAATTGATAAAATATTGGAAGATGGTCCAGTCTTGATCAACTTTTGGGCGACTTGGTGTGCTCCTTGCAAAAAGGAAATGCGCTATCTTGACAAGTTTCAAAAAGAGTTTAAAGACTTTACAATTTTAGCCATCAATGAAGATAAAACACGCTCTTTTTCCCGTGTTAAATCCTTTATTCGTTCAAATAGATACAAATTTGTTGTTGGATTAGATCCAAATGGACTGTTGTTCAAACAACTTGGAGGATCTGTTGTGCCTACAAATATTCTGATTGATACCGATCGCACGATACTTTGGCAACATCAAGGCTATTTGCCTGGCGATGAAAAAATTATGAAAAAGGAAATTGGTAAAGCTATTAAAGCATATCAAAAAAGATTCAAGACTTCAGTCAAATAACATACTGATTTTAAACAATCGCTATGCAAATTGCGAAAATACAGTTTATCGCGCTCGCTGTAATTATAAACATGCTATTAGGTCAGGCGACCTCTTTTTCGGGGAACGTAGTTTCACGCTTTGGACATGGTAATCAATTTAGTGTAACTAATGAAAAAACGGACTACGATTATAAAGAAATACTAATTGATTTATATTTTTATCGAGGAGGATTTACAAACTGGCTACAATATGAATACAGCGATCCTCCTGAATATGGTCGCCGTTTGAACACTATTAGACGTTTCAGATTAAATTATAAGAAGAATCTATTTTCAATTGATCTCGGAGATATTTATCGTAGTTGGGATAGAGGTCTAATTTTAAGTCAATTTGACGATCAACAAATTGATTTTGACAACAGCTTGCGAGGCATTGGTTTTCTCTATTATGCTGACAATTTCTCCATTGATATTTTAGGCGGATTTCGAAAACAGTATCAATCATCGCCGTTCAATACAAATTTGCGTAAACATGACGAAGCATTAGATCATAAAGTGTTTGCCGGTCGATTTGGTTTCAATTATTTTGAAATTTTAAATGGTTTTACTTTTTTAGTAGATAATGTGGATTTCCCCATTAAAACACGCGGAAATACTGAAGCGGAATCATCCTCAAATTCCAAAAATTATTTAGCAGGCTATTCTCTGGAGTTTGCCAAATCGCAGTGGGATATTGCCTTTGATGCAATATATAAATATACTAAAATTGATCCCAATTTATATTTTCTTGAGACGGATTTTTCTGATTTTTCAATTGATTCAATTCCACGTGACTCGCAAAAAGGATATAGTATTTATTCCATATTAAATTCATATTTTGGTAATTGGACATTAACATTAGATTATAAAAAATATCATCTTGCAGTTATGGATCCGACTCGTAGGGAAACATATCCTTATCCGGAGGGAAGTTTGATTTACCAAAATCCTCCGTTAACATTTTTTGAGCATTCAAGTACTTTGCTAAATCGCAATATTCATCCGCTCGACAAAAATGATGAAATTGGCTATCAATTCGCATTAAATGGATTAGTTAGAGATAACATTAGTCTTTTATTTAATTATAGTCATGGCAGCCGTAATACGGCCTGGAAACGTGCAAAACCGGACGTCGTGTGGCAATCAGAACCATGGGAAGAGGAAGAAACGGCCACATTGTTACCTCTATCTTCGCCAGCAGCGAATTCGTTTAGCGAAGGATTCGCCGAAATTACAACTTATTTATTTGGTGATCGAGTTACATTAAAGGGCGCATTATCAAAATCAGAGCAAGATTTGATTTTATTCGAAAATATAAAATCTTCTTCCTATGATTCGTTATCCTATGAATTTATCAATGCACTAACAATTCCTTTAGATTTGAGTATTTCATTACCGAAAGAATTCTCGGCCGAAATAAAATATCAGTGGCAAAGATTAGAAAAAGGAATAATAACAGAAGTAAGAAATGGTGCGGATAATTATTCAAAACAAACAACATTTTATTACGAAAAAGTTGGAGATTCAAATATTAACAAAAAAGATTTTCAATATGTTTCGATTCTGCAGCTTGGAGTTCACAAAGCACCTTATTTGGGTTTGAATCTGCTAATCGAGAAAGATAGATATGAGGAAACAGGGGTTAATTCCGAAAATTTAGAGATTAATCCGCTTGAAGAGCTTTTGGAAAATATTGGTTTTTCAAATCATTTAACCTGGTTATCTGTTGAAGCATTAATAAATATTGCATCTAAATACCGATTAAGCGTATTTTATGGTTCGGAAAAAGGCGGTTTGCAATGTAGAAATGGTGTTTGCCGAATAATTCAGCCGTTTAATGATGGATTCCGTGTTGGTTTGACAACCTATTTTTAAAATATTTTAACATAGAAATTAAATGAGGAAATAATCATGAAAAAAGCAATTACCATCTTGTTGTTTTTATCTACAATATTCGCTGCCGAACGTACAACCTTTGTTGAATTCTTTTCCGCTACATGGTGAAGACCATGTGCCTCGGCGGATCCGAAGCTAGAACAAATATTTCAAAACTACAAGGATAAATCTATCTTAATTCAAACTCATCCTTCTCCAGATAATGACCCATTTTATTCTGATAAAAACAGTGAAAGAGCAAATGATCATCAATTGCAATATTATCCTTCCATATTTTTCAATGGCTCAATTCTTTTTGGCATTCCTTCCTATCCAAATCTGGTAAATCATTTCAATGATAATGCTAATAATACTACTCCAATCACAATCGAATTAGCAGGCAATCCTGGCACTGGAAATTCCGTAGGCTATACAGCACGAATAAGTTCTGAATCAGTAATACAATCGCAAGATTTGAAATTCATTTTCTTTGCGCTTGAAGATAGTATATATTATCAAGCTGACAATGGCGTTGAAAATTTTAATCATCTTGTGTTAGATATTTTACCAGACCAAAATGGTGTAGCGGTAGATTTTACCAATGCAAATGATTTGTCAACTATTATCACAGGGAATATAAATCTAGATGATATACCACGGCATTCTAGCTTGCCGGCGTTAAATATAGATCAAGTCAGTTATGTTGGAATTGTTCAAGATTTATCGACGATGGAAGTATATCAAGCTGCTAAAATGACACACACATATTTAGATATTGCCAAAAATGAAAACTCCATTGTTCCCGATAATTTTAGGATTGAAAATGTTTATCCTAATCCGTTTAATCCGACGGTAAGCATTGCACTAAATATCAAAGACAATAGTCCAATTTCGCTTTCAGTATTTAATATGTTAGGACATGAAGTCGCAGTTTTAATAAATAATAAAGCTTTTGAACCGGGAAAATATACTTATGATTGGAATGCCGGAGATCTTCCTACTGGCACCTATTTCTTTAAATTAAATTCAAGTGCCGGGACTAGTATTAAAAAAGCAATTTTCTTGAAATAGTATTTTTGGGGAGTCGTCCAATGGTAAGACTCAGGATTCTGGTTCCTGTTATCGGGGTTCGAATCCCTGCTCCCCAGCTTATAAAAAAATATATTTATAAAAAAAGGGACACAAGCGTGTCCCTTTTTCAATATAATATATAATTAATTGAAACTATAAAGCTTCTACAGCTTCAATTGAATTATTTAACAACGCTTTGAAGTACGCCGGATTGTGTACTCCTTGACTACGATCTTCCTCTAATCCAACCCAATTGAAGAAAGCTTGAACCAATGCCATATCGTAGGTGCCTTTAACCGGATGATATCCGCCAGTAGTTAAGACTTTAACAATATCACCAGTTTCAGGATCTACTTCATATTTTTCTTCTACTTCTTGTTCCAAGATTCCTTTATCTAACAGTAGGTCTCTTAATTCATCTAATAGTGCTTGCGTTTCTGTTTGGACATTGTTCCAATCAAAATCGGTAATTCCGGTATGGCAATCCGTGCAATTTGCTACGCTGGGTTCAAAACTATGACCACCTGTTCCTTTTTCATATTCACCCATGTGGCATCCTACACAAGATACTCCGGTTAAATGAGTAGAAGATTCAGCAGTTGGATAATCATATGAGCCGTCGATTTCGGCAAATCCAACACCGGCCAATACGTTTGCTTGGGCACCATGATGGGGACCGTAATGCGTACTTGTAATCGTAAATGTCTCTCCGGGAGATGCAGTATTAGGTTCAGCACGCCGTGATTGGTGACAATTAGCACAAAGATTACTATTACCCTGCACATCAATTGTTTGAACAGGTGAATGAATCTGACTGACACCTTTTAGCAAGAAATTATAACCAGAATCGAAAAGTGCGGGGGCATCCGTTGTTCGCAATGCGTAGTCTTCCTTTTCGAAAGTTGTATGAATATTGTGACAAGTAGCACATTTCCACGGACTCGGATTTGATACATTAGCCGGAGTATATTCATTGGTGAAGTTAACAAATCCTTCATGCGAATGACATCTATTGCAATAGCTCCGACCGCCGGCGTAAGATACTGCAATATCGCCCGAACTATGCTGTGAAACTGCAAATTCATATTGCGTTTGCGCAAGTGTCTCATTATTATGACAGACTAAACAGGTTACATTTCCATCTGCTCCATCGGCGCCTGCAAGACCGTCGGCCCCATCAGCGCCATCTTTTCCATCTGCTCCATCTTTACCGTCCGGACCCTCACAACCAATGGTTATTAATAGAACTGCTCCGAGTAGTAACAACCATTTTTTATTCCTAAGATTGATCATTTTCACTCCTTTTTTTGTTCGACTGTTGATTCGAAAATTCAAATTATAAGTCGTTAATATTTAATAACTTATTTTTCCAATAGCACATTTAGATATTAAAATAAATAAATATAATATAAAAGGATAATTTTATCTTAAAATATAAATATTTTTAAATAATTTTGTAAGAGTTTTATTTTTGTAAAATATTATCTGTATTAAATTCACACTTACTTTGCGCCCGTAGCTCAATTGGATAGAGTGCTTGGCTACGGACCAAGAGGTTGAGGGTTCGAATCCTTCCGGGCGTACAAATTGAGGCCCGTTCGTCTAGTGGTTAGGACGCCACCCTCTCAAGGCAGTAACACGGGTTTGACTCCCGTACGGGCTACACTTCCTCAATACTGACTCACAATTAAATCAACTTTAACATCTTCAATTGGCAATTTAGTTTCTTCATCAATAATTGTTCCATTTACAATAGTATGATAAGTGGTAATCTCATCTTCATTGCCTAATGAACAAGTCATACATAAAATACATAATAATGTAATAAGTAAATTATTAATTATATTTAACATAACCGTTCCTCCTATTTTGTACAATCTAACGCTGGAGCAATATAGAAATATATAAATGTGTCGTCTAATGATTGTGTGGACAAAATAGCCTTAGAAAAACTATTTTAGTTATAGTGGTTTTAAATGTTGATCATTATAGTGAATCTTTTGATTAGCGCTGATATTTAGGATATTATGAGTCATATCATAGCCATCTATATGAAATTTTAATGCATATTTGGGATATTCTTCTTCAGGTTTTCTTGTGTAATGATCCTCGACCTTAAAATAACCGTTATTATCCGATTGAGTAACCATTGCAGTATCCCAAACTGCGGGGGATGATACATTGCGAAGAAAATAAAAATTAATATTTTCAATAGGTTTTTCGGTACCAGATTCAAGGAATCTACCTGTTGCAATGGTATGAAATTCGGTCGGCCAAGGAGTTAATTCAATGGTAATATCATTTTCCTGTCCTTTAATGATACCTCCTCCATAATCACTTTTTCCATAATAACCTTTTTTATCAATATCGAGATTATAGGAAGCAAAAAACTCTTTTTCACCTGGAGTATAGTAATCTTCAAAATTAAATTTACCTGAATTATTGGTATATGCTCTACCTTTGAAGCGACTATAGAACAAACTGAATGTGAGATCTAAATCAACTTTAACATCTTCAATTGGCAATTTAGTTTCTTCATCAATGATTGTTCCATTTACAATAGTATGATAAGTGATAATTTCATCATCATTGCCTAATGAACAAGACAACCACAACATGCTTAATCCTATTATCAATAAATTTATTATTAGTCTAAGCATTAATTCTTTTTTATTGACTACAATTCAATACAAGAAATAAATACAAATACAAAAAATGTTACAATGGACTTAGATGTGCACCGTCATAGTGAATCGTATCGTTTGCTTGAATATTGAATAAAATATTTGACAAATCATAATTCTCGACAAAAACATCTAACTTATATTTGGGATATTCTTCTTCAGGTTTTCTTGTGTAATGATCCTCGACCTTAAAATAACCGTTATTATCCGATTGAGTAACCATTGCAGTATCCCAATCTGCTGGGGATGATACATTGCGAAGGAAATAAAGGTTAACATTTTCAATAGGTTTTTCGGTGCCAGTTTCGAGGAATCTACCTGTTGCAATGGTATGAAATTCGGTTGGCCAGGGCGTTAATTCAATGGTAATATCATTTTCCTGTCCTTTAATGATACCTCCTCCATAATCACTTTTTCCATAATAACCTTTTTTATCAATATCGAGATTATAGGAAGCAAAAAACTCTTTTTCACCTGGAGTATAGTAATCTTCAAAACTAAATTTACCTGAACTATTGGTATATGTTCTACCTTTGAAGCGGCTATAGAACAAACTGAATGTTAGATCTAAATCAACTTTAACATCTTCAATTGGCAATTTAGTTTCTTCATCAATGATTGTTCCATTTACAATAGTATGATAAGTGGTAATCTCATCTTCATTGCCTAATGAACAAGTCATACATAAAATACATAATAATGTAATAAGTAAATTATTAATTATATTTAACATAACCGTTCCTCCTATTTATTACAGTCTAACGCAGGAGCAATATACAAATGTGTATCATTTGAGTGATAGCCCGGTAATAATCTAATACTTTCAGTGGCCTTTTTTTCACCATAATTCCAAGTATTACCATCTAATACTAAATTCGCCCGCGTAAGTTCATCAGTAAGCCAATCAATAGTTTCTGCAGTTATTTCTAAGTGCTCTTGATTTTTAGTATCACTCAAATCCAACACATCTTTAGAAGCATAATATAATATGTCAAATGGTGTTTTAAGGAGAATATCATCATCAGCCCTTACATCATAAAATGGATCGGTAACATCTAAATCCAAGCTGCTAATTGTTGGAACAAAACAAATCGATTCCTCTAATGTATAAATTTTTAATTCATCAGGTGCAATAAATTTTGACAGATCTATTGATAATTGTCCTCCAGGTGCATGATCATATGAAATATTTTTATAAGGTTTAGGATCATTTGTAGCAGTAGTATATTCATAATAACTTACTAAAGCATTATATTCAAACCGACCTGGGCCATCAACCGTACCAACCAAGTGTGACCACGAATAGGAATAAGGCCCCGGAGCTGCCCATATTTTTGTTTTTATTGGGCAATCCCCAACATCAATACCGAGTATTATACAATCGAGTTCAAACTTTACATCTACCATTATTTCACTATGTTTAAATGGTTGTCCTATACCATTGGGGTTCCCATTTGAAATAGCCACTGTTCTACATTTCTGAGGAAATCCAATATTTTTAAAATCCTCAAGAAATAATTCTCGTTCCCGATGCATACCTATATCTTTATTATTACTTGCCATACGATCATGTTGATAATGATGTATTAACATTTGCTTGGCAGCCATACTATTTAACACTTCTCTCCTAGCCCATTTTATTGTATTTGTTATATCTTCTGGTATACTATACCATGATAACCATTCTACAGTTTCTTGAGCTCCTAATGGGATATTTGCACCACGATGTGGAGTGTCAATAGTTACAAATAAACTGGTTTCATGCGAAATATTATATTTTTCCATGTATCCCAGAGCGTATTTGCCAACTAACCCGCCCATACTTACACCGATGACAACATTAGCATTTTTGGTTATTTTGTATTTTGTATTAATATCTTCAATTAGTTTTATTAATAAATCGGCATTGGATTGTATTGATTTCTTATTGGTATGTGCAAAATCTAATATAAATATATCATAGCCATTATTTAATAGACATTCACCTAAGCCTGTTTTTAAAAATTTTTCAACATATAATACCCTACCAGTATTAGTACCAAATGGATCAAATCCTTCAACAAAAATAATCGGATTTTCAACATCATATAACGCACTCTCTGGATCACCAGCAGAATTAGGCGGAAAATGAGTAATCAATCCCTTTACGTGCATAACTGTTTCTTCTTCCGGCACACCGTCATAAGGATCATATCTTACAACAGTGGTTTCTTCCTCATCCAACCAAAATGAGTGATGGGGTGGTAGTACAAAATCCTTAACATCTACAGTAAAGGCACTTTTGAAAACAGTTTGATTATGAATTATTTCAATAGTTATTGTTTTTAGCCCCTCTTCTAAATATGATACACTTATATCCGTATCAAGCTGAACATCTCTAAAATTTGAGCCATCGGCAAAATCCACCCTTACTGTCGTAGCGCTTAGATCTTGGCTAGTGATGATATTTTGGGAATTTATTCTAAATTTAGCCTGATTACCATCATAGATTTTTCGACGATCTATAGAAGAAATAAATACCCATTTATTGCCATAAGCATCAGGATATTTATCTACATCAATTTCATAAGCTCCATACTCATCTTCTTTATACAAATGATCCTTAATTATTTCATCTGATACTTTATTATAATCAAAGAAAATCAAATCAATATGATATGCTTCATATTCATCTCTTTGATAGTAGGAGTTATAAAATTTATATTGAGTACTCAACCCAGCACCTTGTAAATCGTATAACACTTTATCCAAATCTTTACGAGTAGCCGGTATAATTTGTTCAGTAGTTCCAGTATACTTTGCAATATTAGATATTGGAGCAGTAATAGCTCTATCAATTAGCAATCCAGTTGGTGGTTCCAACTTATCATACTTTGCCTCATGCTCTTGCCTCGCCATTTCTAAAGCATCCGTTTCTATCGGTGCAACAATCTGGCTAAAAACAACCAAAGGAATTAAAACATATAATATTAATAATAAAACTTTGATATATGTTATATTAATGCAATTTTTAATCATCCGAAACCTCAATCATATGATAGTTAAGTTTAGTTTGGGAAATTTATTTCTTTAATTCATTAATTTCTTTTTCAAGCTGGATAACATACAAGGTTAATTCTTCAATTTTCTGCAATAATTTCGCCTGCATTTCACCAATATTAATTCCATTTTCTTCTACTTCAGTCTCAGAGGGAATATCAGGTAAGTGACCGTGCGTGTCAATATAATCTTCTACTTCTTTAAGTGTTGGTAAATAATAGTCATCTTTAAATACAAAATCGGACCAATTGGTTTCTACTTTAACTTCTTTAGCTCGTATTTTTCCATTAACAGCTAATTTATAACCGTTTAAACTAGCAGTATTAATTCCCACTCCACCTGTTCTAAAAATATCAACATTTCGATTTTCACCACTGACCCCCCAAGCGTCTCCATCAGCTGTACCGCTAATGCCGGAAAGTTGTGAGCCGTCACCGATAAAGGCGGTAGCTTGAATATTCCCATTCACATGCAGTTTGTGTGATGGGCTTGCCGTGCCGATACCAACATTTCCTGAAACACCAGAATACATATTTGAATCTGAAATTGTCCAATCACTATCACCATTATTAGGATCATTCAAATCATTCCCTGGTGTCCAAGCGGAGCCATTCCATTTTAAAACTTGTCCATTACCGGCACCCATTTGAGCAATATCTAACGGACTCGTACTACTGCCATTGCCACTAATTCTGTTTGTTGTATAGACTGTACCTGTATTTGGTGGACTACCACCCGCCTTATCTTGAATAGAACCATCAG
>Ga0209457_1000155_pt1 | contig 22574 bp, 17 predicted proteins | sample WorMetHEROISLAND_5_FD_187410 | JGI IMG/M metagenome (GOLD analysis project Ga0209457, IMG submission 187410) | Marine gutless worms symbiont microbial communities from Max Planck institute for Marine Microbiology, Germany - Olavius sp. 5 HERON... ... | reverse complement strand
GCAGCGTAGGTGTCGATGAAAAAGAAATAAAGAGTTACGTTGAGCACCAAGGACACCAGGATTCAGGTCAGCTTCAAGTGAAGCTGTGATGTATTTTAGAACCCCGCGCATGCGCGGGGGTATCTATGAAAAAATAAAAAAATGGAAAAGTGGTGGTTTGGAACCAAGTCAATCAACTTTTTCTCAAGATGAAAACATTAAATTAGATCTGCTGATAAAAATGATTGGTAATCTTATTGACCCGCGCAATGAAAAATATCCTCATCACGATTTTACACTAAAAGAAGTAGAAGACCTGCTCAAGATATCAAAAGAAGCACATAGGGCCTTTGGAGGTAGCGATGCAGAATTGCTTCCCATTGATGCCGATATCCCGCGACCGTTTACTGGAGATTCACTCTTACGTAGTTTGGATGCAAGTGCCGAAATGCTTAATGTATCTGAACATGTGGAGACTATGTTACTTCGTATTCGCACGATGCTTGCCGATACACAGATGAAATCTATCATAAGCGAAACAGGAGCTATCACACTCGACAAATGGTTGGCTGAGTACATCGGTGAGGACCAAGCCGAAAACGGATGCCTTACAATTATCGACTTATCATTAGTGCCTTCGGAGGTTGTCCATATAATCACTGCGGTTATAGCACGTATGATTTTCGAAGCGTTGCAGCGCTATCGAAACCTGCATGAAAAAAACAGGGTGCTACCAACCACACTGGTTATGGAGGAGGCGCATACCTTCGTAAAACGCTATAAAGTAGATGCTGAAAACCAGAATGCCGCTTCTGTGTGTTGCCAGGTATTTGAACGAATCGCAAGAGAGGGCCGCAAATTCGGTCTCGGGCTTGTATTGTCATCGCAGCGTCCGTCAGAATTATCACCGACAGTCCTTTCTCAATGCAATTCATTTCTTTTACATCGGATCAGCAACGACAGAGATCAGGACTTGGTTCATCGATTTGTGCCGGACAACCTTAAGGGTTTGTTTCGCGAGCTTCCATCACTTTCATCTCAGAATGCTGTTCTATTGGGTTGGGCATCTGAATTGCCGGTTCTTGTCAGGATAAATGATTTGCCAAAAGAACAACAACCACAATCTGATGATCCTGATTTCTGGTCCGTATGGTCCGGAAAAGATAAATATGGGAACGAGGTTAAACGCAAAGTTGAATGGAAAAAAATTGCTGATGATTGGCAGAAACAGGAAATAGAAGATAACGCATTAGAGAATGATTCAAACGGTGACGAGGATGCTGATGATGTTCCATTTTAAGATATTTCTCGAACATGCTACTTCTTGCGTGGGCAAAGAGGCTACCCCATGACCAACGAGATCATTCTTTACAGCACCCCCAACAGTGATATGAAGGCAGGTGTTTTAACCATTTTCATATCGGAGACGGTTTACTGAGGAGGCCGGAGGATGACATACAATCCGGATATTCATCATCGATGTTCCATCCGCCTGAAGGGATACGATTATTCTCAGCCGGGTGCCTATTTTGTGTCCATTTGCACGCAAAACCGGGAATGTCTGTTTGGCGATATGGTGGATGGGGAAATGGTGTTGAATGATGCAGGACGTATGGTTTCCGAGACATGGGAATGGTTGGCAACACAATATGATCATGTGGAATTGGATGAATGGGTAATTATGCCAAACCATGTGCATGGGATTATTGTTATCGTTGGCATTGGTAGGGGCGGTTCGCGAACCGCCCCTACGGGGAAACGCAAACCTATCGGTCGTTTAATCGGCGCGTTCAAAACGGTATCGACCAAACGCATCAACGAAATCCGCAAAACACACGGCGCAATATTATGGCAACGCAATTATTACGAACATATCATCCGCAATGAAAACGAATTGAATAGAATTCGTGAATACATCGTCAACAATCCGATGAAATGGGAATTGGACCGGGAAAAACCGGATGTTCCACCTTCGGCAGACCGGCTGGCCGTCGAAACAGGTGAACCATGACGACCATAACCGAAAAGACCCTCGAACAAACCGCGCTCGATTGGTTTTCCAGCCTCGGCTGGGACACCGCCTTCGGCCCGGACATCAGCCCGGACGGTACGGCCTGTGAACGCGACGATTACGACCAGGTCCTCCTGATCGGAAGGCTCCAAACCGCGCTTGAGAACATCAACCCCGACATCCCGCCGGATGCCGTTGAAGAGGCTATCCGGAAAATAGCACGGGCCGAGGCTACCCTATGACCAACGAAATCATCCTCTACAGTACACCTGACGGCGACAAGAAAGTCGGTGTATTGTTTCACGACGAGAATTTCTGGTTAACGCAAAAGGCGTTGGCTGAACTGTTCAATGTAAAGGTACCGGCCGTCAGCAAACATCTGAAAAACATCTTTGACTCCGGCGAACTGGATGAGGATTCAGTTATTTCCATTTTGGAAACAACTGCCGCTGACGGCAAGAACTACAAAACAAAATATTACAACCTCGATGCTATTATTGCCGTCGGATACCGGGTAAACAGTTACCAAGCCACACAATTTCGCATCTGGGCAACCAAAACCTTGAAGGAATTCATTATCAAGGGCTTTGTGCTGGATGATGAACGGCTCAAGCAGGGCAAACGGTTCGGCAAGGACTATTTTGACGAACTTCTGGAACGGATTCGGGAAATCAGGGCCAGTGAGCGATGGAAGATTGGGTCCGGTTCCTGCACAATTTCCTGGAACTATCCAACTATCCCATCCTTGAAGACAAGGGCAAGGTAAGCGCTCTGGAGGCAAAATTGAAGGCCGAGCAGGAGTATGAAACGTACAGAAAGTGGCAGGATCGTGAGTATATTTCGGACTTTGACCGGGAAATAAAACGGATTCAGGGAACGAAAGAGGGAGACGATGAATAAAATATCCGAAACCACCATCGAACAGACCGCCCTTGACTGGTTTGAATCCCTCGGCTGGCAGACCGCCTTTGGCCCGGACATCAGCCCGGACGGTACGGCCTGTGAACGCGACGATTATGACCAGGTCCTCCTGATCGGAAGGCTTCAAACCGCGCTTGAGCACATCAACCCCAACATCCCGCCGGATGCCATTGAAGAGGCTATCCGGAAAATAGCACGGGCCGAGTCGCCCGGCCTGATCGAGAATAACCGGCGTTTCCATCGCATGCTGACCGATGGCGTCGATATCTCCTATATGCAGGCGGGCAGAGAGATTCACAAAAAGGTGCGGCTGTTCGACCTTGAGGAACTGGAGAACAACGATTGGCTTGTCGTCAATCAGTTCACGGTCATCGACCTGCCCGGGCGCAGCGCACAGGCAGGCAGGAACCGGCGGCCCGACATCGTGGTTTTTGTCAACGGCCTGCCCCTGGGCGTGATCGAGCTCAAGAATCCGGCGGATGAAAAGGCCACTATTCGTCACGCCTTCAACCAGCTTCAGACCTACAAGAACGATATTCCCGGCCTCTTTGTTTATAACGAGCTGCTGATCATTTCCGACGGCCTGGAGGCCCGCGGCGGAACGTTGACTTCCGGCCGGGACCGGTTCATGCCCTGGCGCACCATAGACGGTAGAGAGATTGCCCCGCGAGGCTCCGTGGAACTGGAAGTGCTGCTAAAGGGACTCTTCGACAAGAGCCGTTTTTTAGACCTTGTACTGAATTTCATCGTATTTGACGATGACGGCGCCGTCATTGCCAAAAAAGCGGCGGCCTATCACCAGTTCCATGCCGTGAACAAAGCGGTGGAATGCACCTTGTCGGCCTGCGGTATCGATGCTGACTCCGGCATACTGTACGCCCGTTTTCCGGAACATGACGCGCATAATCCTTTTGACCTGCCTGCCGAAGCCTCGGCGCAGGCAGGAGTGCGCGATCCGAAGGCTTCCCATGGTTCGGGAAGCGGACACTTCGGCGGCCGCCGCATCGGGGTGATCTGGCATACCCAGGGAAGCGGAAAGAGCCTGTTGATGGCTTTTTTCGCCGGCAAGATCATCCGTCATCCCGCCATGGAGAACCCCACGCTGCTGATGATCACCGACCGGAACGACCTGGACGACCAGCTTTTCGGTACGTTTTCATCCTGCCGTGATCTTTTGCGACAGACACCCGTACAGGCGCAAAACCGGGAGCATTTGAAGGAGCTGCTTCGGGTTCCGGCGGGTGGGGTGATTTTCACGACGATCCAGAAGTTTCTGCCCGACGCCAAAGGGCGACAATACCCTGGGCTGTCCGACCGGCAAAATATCGTGGTCATTGCCGATGAGGCGCATCGCAGTCAGTACGACTTCATCGACGGATTCGCGCGCCACATGCACGACGCCCTGCCCAAGGCCTCTTTCATCGGTTTTACCGGCACGCCGATTGAGAGTGACGACCGAAGTACGCCGGCGGTCTTTGGCAACTACATCGACAAGTACGACATTCTACGGGCGGTGGAGGACGGGGCGACGGTACCCATTTACTATGAAGGGAGATTGGCGAAGATTGATTTGCGGGAAGAGGAAAAGCCGAAAATAGACCCTGATTTTGAAGAGATCACCGAGGGTGAAGAAGAGCCGGACAAGCAGAGGCTGCGCACCAAGTGGGCCGCCCTTGAAGCGATGGTCGGCGCGGAAAAGCGGATCGCCCTTGTTGCGGAAGACCTTGTGAGCCATTTTGAGGGCCGTCTGCAAGCCATGGACGGCAAAGCGATGACCGTCTGCATGAGCCGTCGCATCTGTGTGGATATGTACAACGCTATTGTAAAGCTTCGGCCCGATTGGCACAGCGATGACGACGACAAGGGCGTATTGAAAATTGTCATGTCCGGTTCAGCTTCAGATCGCGCTGAATGGCAGCCCCATATTCGCAGCAAGCCGCGACGCGAGGCCCTGGCCAAAAGATTCAAAGACCCGGACGATCCCATGAAGGTAGTGATCGTGCGGGATATGTGGCTGACCGGATTCGACTGCCCGTCGCTGCACACCATGTATGTTGACAAGCCCATGCGGGGGCACGGCCTGATGCAGGCGATCGCCCGGGTCAACCGGGTGTTTAAAGACAAACCGGGCGGATTGGTGGTTGACTACCTGGGGCTTGCCTATCAGTTGAAACGGGCTTTGGCCGACTATTCCGAAGCGGGCGGCCGCGGCAAGGCTGCCGTTAGCCAGGAAGAGGCGGTCGCTGTGATGAAAGAAAAGTTCGAGGTGGTCGTCTCCATGTTTCACGGTTTCGATTACCCCTCGGTTCTCAAAGCAGAACCGGCAAAGCGTATCGCCGGCATTGCCGCCGCCATGGAACATATTCTTCAACAGGACGATGGCAAAAAGCGTTATCTCGCAGAGGTGACGGCTCTGTCAAAAGCCTTTGCCCTCGCTGTCCCGCATGAGGAGGCCCTGAAAATTCGAGATGAAGTGGGATTTTTCCAGGAGGTTCGCGCCGGATTGGTCAAAGCAACGGTCGCAGGCGCGGGCAAGACGCCTGAAGATCTGGATACCGCCATTCGCCAACTGGTGTCGAGGGCTGTAGCGTCTGATGAAGTCGTCGACATTTTTGCCGCGGCGGGCCTGAAGAAACCCGACATCTCGATTCTGTCGGATGACTTCCTTCAGGAGGTGCGACAGCTTCCACACCGGAATCTCGCTGTGGAATTGCTGAGAAAACTCTTAAACGATGAAATCAGGACGAACTCCCGCAAGAACGTCGTCCAGGCGCGTTCCTTCGCGGAGATGCTGGAGAAGACCATACGGAAATACCGGAACCGAACGATCGGGGCCGTGCAGGTTATCGAGGAACTCATCAAATTGGCCGAAGAAATGCGCAAGGCTCAGCGGCGTGGTGATGACCTCGGCATGAACGACGATGAAATAGCTTTCTACGACGCGCTGGAAGTCAACGACAGCGCCGTGAAGGTGCTGGGGGATGAGACATTAAAAACGATCGCCCACGAACTGGTTGATGCGGTTCGACGGAGCGTGACCATGGATTGGACCGTCCGTGAAAATGCCCGCGCCCAGATCCGCGTGATCGTGAAGCGGATTCTGCGCAAATACGGCTATCCTCCCGACAAACGGGAAACAGCAACCCGGACTGTCCTGGAGCAGGCTGAAGTCCTCTGTAAAGAGTGGGTTGGTAATTGCTAACAAGCTGAAATATCAAATATAAATAATTTTCCGGTAAAATTTCATGCAAAATTCGGGTTTAATAGCCTGGAGGCGCCCTGAAGCCGCCAACTATTTTCGATAATCCTTTTGCGAAAGCAATTGTGGACAAATCTTCCAGACGGGGGCCAATAATCTGGATTCCAACCGGAAGCCCTGAATCACTAAACCCAATGGGAACGACGGTTGCCGGCAAGCCTGAAACAACGGCTATCCGGGTCCAAATCATGTTGTGATACATTGGTTTCCGCTTTCCATTGACTTCCAGACTGCGCGTCATCAAGGTTCCCTCATGGTCATGTGGAAAGGCGGCAGTCAGAGATACCGGAGCGAGCAATAGATCATATTTTTCAAAAAAATCAGCCCAGCCGGATTGTATTGCTCTCTGGTCTTCGACAACCCAGTCGGGCAGAGGCAATGATCCCCTTACAAGATGTTGAACGATTTGAAGCTGAATAAAATTCATATGATAAAGACTTATATCGGGACGCGCTTCCTCGTCTGTTTCCATACCGGCCGCACGTAATTTCAAAACTGTTTTTTTTAGCAGGGCCAAAATCTCGAAATCTATTTCTGAGGCCTCATAGGGATCAGTTAGCCACACAGCGACGCGATAGTCGTTAAAGTGTTGCCTTCTCGCCGGCAAGATCGCAGGCCTACTAACATTTTCATCCCCATCACCAGGGGTCGTTAAGACTTTCAGCGCCAGTTCCAAATCATCTGCGGTTCTCGCCAGGGGGCCGACGACAAAAAGCGGTACCATCGGCATTACGTCTCGTGATACCCGCCCGGGCATTGGGGGTATATGCCCATACCTGGGAACGATACCGAATGAGGGTTTATGCCCGAATACGCCGGTGTAGTGGGCGGGGAAGCGCACGGAGCCGCCTAAATCACTACCCAGTTCAAGGGACGTTAATCCGGCCGCAAGCGCGGCTGCCGAGCCCCCTGATGAACCTCCCGGTGTTCTGGATAAATCCCAGGGATTATTAGTCGTGCCATAAATTGCGTTGTAGCTTTGAATATCCAGTGCATGGTATGGAACGTTCGTTTTACCAAAGATGATTGCACCCGCATCAATCAGGCGCTGCACCGATATTGCGTTACCCTTCGGCAGGTAGTTTTTCAGCTCGGGATCGCCCGACGTTGCAGGCATACCAACCACTTCGAATACATCCTTTACCGTCATTGGAAGACCATGCAGAGGTCCCCAGTTTCGTCCTTCGGCAAGCGCTTTATCTGCTTCCGCCGCACGGGTTCGTGCTGCCTCCACATCCATGGCTACAATCGCATTGATGTCTTGGTTGTACCTTTCTATACGATCGAGATAGATCTTGAGAAGTTCGGTGGAAGTGATCTCCCCGCGTTGAATGGTACTTACCAGTTCAGTTGCGGATTGGTAATAGAAAGGGGCCGTATCACGAGAAGATTTTTCGGTGGACACCGCGCAACAGCCAAAAACACTGCCGATCGATATGATTACAATGAGTTGGGCAATCCTTCCCGGAAGTCCCATTCTCAGCCCCCTTGTTGAATTTTGCATAACACCCCTTTTGGCCCAATTTCGGCGTCCGGCTCAAAATGTGGCCGAATTCGGGATAAAATGACTTATCACCGGCCTTGCCGGTGGTTTAGCTTTCCAGGTCTTCGACCAAGTCCAGGAGGTCTTTTATCGATTCGATTTTGCGGGACAGGGTTTCCGCTTTTCTTTTGATGTGCCGCCCCTCTTCAATCAGCCTGGCTCCATCTGTGAATTTTTTCTCTGCCAGTTTTTGATAGATCTTCGCATTTGCAGCCTGTTTTGATTTTTTACCAACATCATGGGCAGTCTTGCCGGTAAACGCCTGGGGCTGCGACTGTTTGGGCCGGCGCGCGCGGGGGGGGGCTTTAGCGATCTCTTTCGGTTTTTTACCGGACGAGCTCTTTCTTTCTACGGAAGACGCTCTCGATTGTGAGCTCTCGTTGATAGGGCGTTGGATTGCGGCGATGTCAACTTTCCCGGTCTTTTCCCGGTTGGGTTTCTTTTTCACTGCGCCGGGTGTTTTGGCCCTTGGCGCACCCGTCGATGCGCTTTGACTTGCGGCGATGGTAACCTGTCCGGTTCTGTTTTTTGACGGTTTTCGGTATAATCGCTCAAGCGTCTTGCGCTTTACTGAAGCTGTAACGGATTTTTTCTCTGCCGCCCTAATGGTTCGGGTGGATTCTTCCCCCCTGGAGTTCTCCTTCACATTATCGGTTGCATTGGCAGTTTTTTGATCTTCTGCCCGCACCTTGATGTGTAACTTGCCGGGACGCGGGCCTTTTTTTGCGGTTTTGGAAGCCGTTGGGGGGGGATTCCCCGCTGGATTCTTTTTCGCCTTCCGGGTTGTTGTGCGCGCTGCATCACCGGCAGAGGGGCCTTGGACCGAAGCCAAGGCGATAAGCTTGGCGTTATTCCCCTTCGATTTTTTTCCCAAAGCTTCCGACGCCTTTGGCTTTGGTTGATCTGCACTCGCCTTTGGCGCCTGTTGGCTTTTCCCCTTTTCCGCTCTTGGGATTATTGGGGCGGGTGTTTTCGGATGTGTTTGCGCTGGATTTGGGCGATTGTTCACCGCTTTGGCCGCCAATTGGCCCTTTATCTTGGGAGGCTTGCCTGTTGACTTTTTTGTGGCTCTATCCGACACATCTTCGGTTGGGGAGGGCGGCGGAACCGTGGTTTTTTCAGCCCGCCCCTCCTTTTTAGCGCCTGACTCCCTTTTCAGGTCTGTAATGGCCTTGTCGCGCCCACGCTCTGATGAGTTGTTGAACACTTTGGCTATAAATTGGCCAAAGCGTGCGCTTTTGTTCTCCTCTTTGGGAGACGTCGGAATGTTTTCCGCTATTGTTTTCTTATCCTTGCTGCCGGCGTTCTTTTCCCGGGAGGGTTTCTTTTTCACTGCGCCAGGTGTTTTGGCCCTTGGCGCACCCGCCGATACGCTTTGACTTGCGGCGATGGTAACCTGTCCGGTTCTGTTTTTTGACGGTTTTCGGTATAATCGCTCAAGCGTCTTGCGCTTTACTGAAGCTGTAACGGTTTTTTCCCCTGCCGCCCTAATGGTTCGGGCGGATTCTTTCCCCCTGGAGTTCCCCTTCACGTTATCGGTTGCATTGGCAGTCTGCCTATATTTTTTTTCATGGGACGCATCGTCCCAACTGTAAAAGATCTTGGACAACTTTCTATATGGCAGCAATCGTCCGGCCACTACGTCCGGATCGTACTTGTGGGCGTTTTTCAGGCCCGCTTTCTTCCGATCGAAATTTATGGCGCACAGCTTGCGACCGCGATGGTTGTGCTGGAACCAGAAGTTGGGGTGGCCATAGGCGACCTGGGCATGGGTCAACACCGCCAGGTCGTCAAGGCCGTATATGCGTTGGAGCATGTCAATCAGGCCGCTGACGGATTTGTATTGGGCGTCGGTCAATTTGCCTGCGCTGTAACCCACCATTTCAATTCCGATGGATATGCCACTGACATCCATTTCTCCGTTCCACATGCTATACCCGGCATGGTTGGCGATATATCTGTGATTCAGGGTATAGAAAATTTTTCCGTTTCGGGCGATGACGTAATGTGCATGACCACCGTCGGTGTACTCTTTTTTCCCTGGGGAGCGTTTTCCTTCAGACACGGTGCGCAATGTGCTTTCCAGCGTGGCCTCAGAGGTGTGGATAATGATCAATCGGGTTCGGGTGCGCTTTACTTTTTGATATTTTGGGTTAAGGCGCGCCGTCTTGTCGATTACAGCGACATGGGACGAACGGAGAGATCCACCGGGGGATTTGATCGCCGAAGAGGGGGGACAAAAGATCAGCGCCATCCCCAACAGCCATCCGATTGTCCTGAATGAAAGTCGTAATGTTTTCATTATAGACCTCGGTGTTGCCAAAAATACATGTCGGTGGCAGTTCCATGTTAAGCGTCAATTCAACCTCATTGAGGTGTATTTAGGTTATATAGCATAATCTGCTGAAAAAAATAGATTTTTTTCAGCACGGACACATGAGCCGAGTTTTGTTTAGTGACGTTATGGATTTTAATCCAAATGTCATTGACTTAAGCGCAAAGACAGCGTAACACCCTAAAATATATTGTGAACCGGATGATTTGATCGGTTCGGCATAATGTGCTTTCTTTCAATGATAGCAAGCAATTTATCCACGCGAAAGGAGCATACCATGTCGAAGATCATGGAAAGGTCTCGATCTGTATCACGATAGAGGACCCGTTGAGGAAGATTACAAAACCGTTAAATATCGTATGGAACCGGAAAACTTTTCCGGAAAATCCCTTCTGTCAGTATATCAGGGTTTTCATGCAAGAATTCTCGTTACGAACATCGTCCGGATGCCGGCCTTTCCCGACGGCGGGCGCATCGACAAGGATAACCGGCATCGAAAGTATCGGTGTCCGATCAATATCACCCGGGCGATTTCAAAAACAGTAGGGGACCATTGCACTGTTGGTTCATGATACCCGGAAACAGATCAGACGATTGATCGCTACCATGCTGACAGCGGGCATTTCAGGGTTTTCGCCGACCGCCGGCGGGATGATTGATTCCCGTGCCCCCGATATGTTTACCGTGGGCCATCCATTTTGATGGCATTTACCAGTTGGTGTTGGTCAGCACCTGTTTGGCCTTGTGTGATTCTTTGTAAATCTTTTGGGCTTTCCGGAAATATTCATTCCCCTCCTCAACGAGTTTCTCACCTTCATCGATCTTTTTGGAACCCATTTCCTTGAGCTGATTCGATTGATGATTCAATCGGTTGATCTCATTCTGGATGTTTGCGGCGATTTGCTTTTTTTCTTTAAGAATAGTCTGTTTCCTGGTCTCCAGCCGTCTGATCTGACCATCAACATCACTGTAATCCGTTTTGAGTTTATGGATGTTGGTTTTCATTTTTTCCAGGTCAAGGGCTCCCGCTTCAACCGGCGGTACCGCTGCTTCTGTTTTCTTGGCGTCGGTGGTTTGCGGCTCGACAGGGGCGTCATCGCTGGAGACCTCGCCGATTTTATTTTCGTGGACGCCACTGTCTTCGGTGCCGCCGGCCTGAGCGGTGTTGCCTTTGATGGTAATTCCAATAGAAAGGTGTCCGGTATCGTTGGCCCGACTTTCATCAATCCCCAGCCCGAAACCGAGTGACAGGGCAAGAACCGGTATGAAAAGGATGGAAAAACGAAAGCATTTCAAAGGGAAAATAAGATTACCAGGTGCATTTTTCTCAATGGAAGCTAACATCATACAAAATCTCCTTTGATAGAAATTATCATCTTTAGGAACGGTTGGGATCAAGACCCTTGGGGCACCCCCACTTAGATATCTTTGCAGAACACCCCTTTTGGCCCGATTTCGGCGTCCGGCTCAAAATGGTATCCCCGAAATATTCACTATATTCCTCCGGTTCCATTTTGCGCCTTCCTTGAACGTGAACAAAAACAGATGTCCTGCAAAGGTCTCACTTAGCGCCACATAGTGCCTTACCTTGTTTTGTATGTCAATTATTAATTCTGTTTGTTGCCAACAGGTGCGTAATGCTTTCGTTATCCGTGGTTCCTCTGCTAAAAGGCGCTGCTGTGACATACCGGATCGCCGGTGTCATCGGCTTCGGCATCTCCGATTTCAAGGGCTCTATCCAAAATCGCCAACGCCTCGTCCACCTGTTCGGTCGTAATGATGAGCGGAGGCGCGATGGTTAGTGTGTCGTACCACGGCATCACGTATAAGCCCTTTTGCATGGCCGCTCCGGCGATTTCAGCCGTCATCAGGGGTGCACCGGTCAGCTTGTCCGCCTTGGTGTTGAATGGCGCTTTAGTGCGCCGGTTTTTCACCAGCTCAAATCCCCAGAAATGGCCGATGCCGCGGACATCACCCACACAAGGGTGCTTTTGGGCCAGGTCGAGAAGTTTTTCCTCCAAGTGTGCACTTACGGCCTCCAAAAGACCCGAAGCTTGCAATTTTTTATACTCCTGCATTGCAGCCGGCACCACGGAAAGCGCCAAGGCGTGGTAAGCGTAGGTATGACCGTGGCAGAAAAGCTCCTCTTCAAAAAAGTCGGCTACCTTCCGGGTTGTGGCGGTAATACCCAAAGGCGTGTAAGCCGATGTGCAGCCCTTGGCCGTGGTAATAATGTCCGGTGTGACGTTCCAATGCTCCATGGCCATCGCCTTGCCCGTGCGGAACCAACCCGACATCACCTCATCGGCGATGAGCAAGAGGCCGTGGCGGTCACAGATTTCCCGCACAATGGGATAGTAGGTCGGGGGCGGCACGATCCGGCCGTTGGTGCCCACCACCGGTTCTACAATCATGGCGGCCACATTACCCTCTTCGCGAATCATGTAATCCAGGTAACGGGCGCATTGGGTGTCACATTCGGGATAGGTCCGGGCAAAGGGACAGCGGTAACAGTAGCAGTCCGGGGCAAAGATAACGCCATTGATCGTGTACCCAACCCGCTCCATGGGTATACGGCGGGGATCGCCGGTAAAGGCCAGACCCGCCGGTGTAGCGCCGTGAAAGGAGTGATAACGCGAAATAACCTTATACGCGGGGGCCTTGAACAAACGGGTGATGGCCAGGGCTCCGTCATTGGCCTCGGTACCGCTGGTGGAGAAAAAGAGTTTGGCCGCACTACCGGGCAGCATTTCGCGTAAAGCGTTGAGAGCATTGATCGCTGCCTCTGTGGTGAAGCCAGGCGCGGCGTAAGATAGCTTTTCCGCCTGCCTGGTAATTGCCTCCACCAGGGCCGGGTTTTTATGGCCGAGGCTGCTGCAGACCAGTTGTGAAGAAAAATCGATATAGGGTTTGCCATTGGCATCGTAAAAATAAATACCTTCGGCGTCGGTCACCAGCAGGGGATTTTTCCAATTCTTCTGCCGGTTCCAGGTGCCGAATGAGTGGGCCGCCAGGTCTTCTACTTGTGCTGTAAAATCAGCCATATAAGTCTCCTTCAAGCAAGTTTGAAATGTCCGATGGGGCCAAATTTTGCGCCAAGCTCAAATTTTCATTTCGCCATCCCCCGGTCCGAATATTCGCCTTCCGTGGCCTTGGGCGCATTTACACATTTAGGAATTAGCCCTCCGATAAATCAGCTTCGCTGAATGTTTTCCAGGCTTGCCAAATTCCTTGTATGTTTTTTATACAGCTGCTTTAAATTGCGGGCCACTTCGGGCAGTGCGTTGAGTTTTCCCGCCGCGTCCTGATAGTATCTTTGAGCCCGTACCTCCACCGCCCTGGCAGTGGCAAATATCGCGTCCGCGGTATGGTCGGCCTGGATGGCGCTGTCGATTTCATAGGAGTAGGAGGTGAAATCGGAAACACATTCCAAAATCATTTCGGTGACGTTTTCCCGGCGGATGCGTTGGGCCTCGTTGATGTTCTTGCCGGCAGTTTTGGCCAACCCTGCCAGCAGGTCCGCCTGATCGGCGCAGGCCGGATGGTTTGCCGCCTGGTTATAAAAGGCTTCGTTCTCGGTCTCAATTTTTTCGGCAAAATCCATGACACAGCCGAAGTTTGAAAGATCCATGTTGGCTCCTTAATAGAATTTTCCAGGGTTGATCCGGTTGCGTCCATTGGCTGTGTTATCAATCGATCTGAAAGTATTCATGAAATAGCGGGTTACCAGCGTTCAATGACAACCTTGGTATCGGTAAAAAAGTTGAAAATTTCCTGCCCATGACCTTTGGTGTCGCCAAACATGGAATTGCCTGCTCCGCCAAAGGGGAAGTATGCCATGGGCGCGGCAATGCCAATATTGACGCCGACCATGCTGGGCGTAACGCGATATTTAAACTCCCGCGCAGCCGCGCCGCTCCGGGTGTAGATGCAGGCGGCATTGGCAAAGTTGCGGCTGTTCACCAGGTCAATCACATCTTTTAAGGTGTCACAACGGATAATACTGGTCACCGGCCCAAAAATCTCTTCGTTGGCAATGGTCATTTCCGGAGTGACCTTGTCGAAGATAGTGGGGCCGATATAATAGCCGTCAGGATGCTCCGGATGGACAAAGCCCCGGCCGTCCAAAACCAGCTCGGCGCCTTCTTTTACTCCTTTTTCAATGTAGTTCAGCACCTTCTCTTTATGCGCTGCGCTGCCCACCGGGCCCATGGAACAGCCGGCGTCAAGGCCGTCGCCCACCTTGAGGCTTTTGGCGGATTCGGTGAATCCGGCCACCAGTTCATCGGCAATGGCGCCAACTCCCACCAACACCGATCCCGAGAGACAGCGCTGGCCCGCGCAGCCGAAAAAAGAGGTGCTGATTGACGGCATGGATGTCTCCAGATCAGCATCAGGCATTACGGCCACAATGTTTTTGGCGCCGCCCAGGGCCTGGACCCGTTTACCGTTTTCGGCCGCCCGTTTATAAATGTACGCCGCGGTGGGCGTCGCACCCACAAACGAAATACCTTCGATACCCGGATGATCCAGCAGTGCGTTGACCGTATCCCGGGAACCGTGAACCATGTTGACCACGCCTTCGGGCAGGCCGATATCATCCAAAATCTCAAAAATTCTGGTCTGGGTCATGGGCACCTGTTCCGACGGCTTCACAATATAGGTGTTGCCGGCGACGATGGCGTAAGGCAGGAACCACCAGACCACCATAGCGGGAAAGTTATAGGGGGCAATGGCGGCGAAAACGCCTATGGGCTGGCGGTGACCGTAGCAGTCAATGCCTTCGGCAATATCTTCCAGGGTGTAACCGCACATCAGGGTGGTGACGCCGGTGGCGTGTTCCACATTTTCAATCATACGCCGCACTTCGCCACGGGCCTCATCAATACATTTGCCCTGCTCATTGGTCAGGATGCGGGCAATCTCTTCAAAATTTTCTTCGAAGGCGTTTTTAATGCGGAACAGATAACGGGCCCGGGTCATGGGAGGTGTTTCGCGCCATTCCAAAAAAGCCGCTTGGGCCGCTTTAACCGCCTGATCCACGTCACCGGCGGTTCCGTAAGGCACTTGGGCAATCTTTTCGCCGGTGGCCGGACGGTAAACATTTCCAAAAACCTCCGTGTCGGCATTGACCCATGCGCCGTTGATATAATTTTGCATGGTTGGGAGTGTCATCGTATACCTCGCGTTTTGTTGATGGGAGTTGGTGGGTATCTGCATTGATCATATAGTGGGGTCAAAACGGTGTTCGTTCAACCGAAACCAACATTTTTATGCAGTTTGTCAAGCGGCAGTATGACTGGGGTACCGCTTTGGAAAAAGAGCCCCCAAGACCGGATCCGGACTAATACGGAGATAGCGCGTTCCAGCTGATTTGCCACCCTTTGGATGCTTTCGGGTTCATACACTTGTTGACTAAGTAACAGATGCTTTATTCGTCCGGCAACCACAAAAACAGATCAAAAGTGATTTTTTCATTCAAATCAAATACAACCCCTTCCGTTTCAAGTAGCTGTTTTTGAAGTTCATGTCCCTGGTGGGGTTTTAAAGCGATTTTTCCCTGCCGGTTCACCACCCGATGCCAGGGCAGCCCCTCCTTTTTGGAAGAGGTGTGCAGAATCCGGGCCACCTGCCGGGCCGCCCGGGGACTTCCCGCGGCTGCCGCAATGACGCCATAGGTGCACACTTTGCCGGGGGGAATATTTCTAATCAGTTGTTTGACGGCGGCGGTGAAACCTCTTGCGGCTGGTGAGGTTTGCCGGTTCACTGATCACCATCGGGTTCTTCAAAAGATCGCACCTGATAGGTTTCAACTGCAACGAAATCTTTTTGCCACACCTTTGCCGAAAGCCCCGCTTTGAGGCAGAGTTGGCTTAAAAAATTCTCTGGTTGGGGCAACTGCTCCCACACCTGGGGCAAAAAGGTGGCCCCCAAGGCGCCTTTGTGCAGGGTCACACCATCGACACCGGGCCGGAGCTGACGCAGCAGATCGGCGCTATCGCTGTAAATTAAAGCCTGCGGCGGTGTTAAAACACTCACCTCAATGTGAACCCCGGCCAGTTCGTCCTCCCCAAGAGGATTGAAACGGGGATCTTCAAAGGCCGCTTTGATCGCATTACGGCGAACCTCTTTGCGCAAAGGAGCGCAGCCTTTCAGGGAACCGATGCAGCCCCGCAGACGGCCGCTCAATTGTAACGTCACAAAAACGCCGGCCACCGGGTCAAAGCAGGGATCGGTAAGCTTTGCTTCAAGCGTTTGTTCCGTTTTGGCGGATGGTGTTTGACCCAATTTTTCCATGAGCGCAAAACGGGCCGATTTTACCAGGATTTGCCCTTGGGCGGGTGTCAGCGTAGGGGTTGCCATGGTGTTCCTTTAAGATACCGTTACACGGTAGAGTGGTCCGCTCATATCCGGTTGCCGATTGACGGGTTGAGGTTGTTCGTTGACATGGTGACTGACATAAACCAGTTAAGCATCTGTTTTTTGAGCCGCCTGATCAGTTATGGCCGGGACTTTTTGTCGATTGGCCGGATCCAGTCCCTGGCACGGTTCGTCCAAGATCAGGCTCTTCGGTTTTTTAATCACGGCCCGGGCGATTGGTACTATCCGCCGCTGCCCATAGGATAAGCTGCCCGGGGGCTGTTGCAACAGATGGTCTATGGAAAAAAAAGATCGGCGATACGGCCCACCGTGTCAAACTGTTTAATGGTTTCAAAGACATCCCGTTGACGAACCCGCAAGACTCATCTATACATGAAAATCGCCAAGAAAAAAACGGCTTGGCCTCCAAATTTATTAAAGGGCGCTGAGTTCATTACAAGAAAAAGCCACAAGGAGAAGAAATAACATGAAAAAAGTGGTGTTACTGATAGCTCTATTGTTTCTGTCCGCGCCGATGGCCTGGGGGGCTCCCTACCAGGTGTCAGTCAGCCAGTTTGTGGAGCACCCGGCCCTGGACGCGGTGTTAAAGGGATTTCAGGATTATTTGAAAGAGAACAATGTGGCTGTGGAATATAAAGTCCACAACGCCCAGGCCAACATGGCCACCGCCGGTCAGATCGGCGCCCAGATCATGGGCGAAAAGCCCGACATGATCGTGGCCATTGCCACACCCACGGCCCAGGCTGTGGCCCAGGCGTTGAGCAAGGCGCCCCACATGCAAGGAACGCCGTTTCTGTTTACCGCCATTACCGATCCCGTGGCCGCCGGTCTGGTCAAGGATTTGAATATGCCCGGCGGCAATATCACCGGCGTTTCGGACCTTTTACCCGTGCCGGAGCATATGGGCATGGTCAAAACCTTTCTGCCGGAGCTTAAAAACCTGGGTGTTCTTTACAATGCCGGCGAGGCCAACTCAAAAGTGCTGGTGGAGGAGGTGACCAGGGTGGGTAAAGAGATGGGCTTTGAGGTGACCGGCGCCACCGTGGCCAAAACCGGCGATGTTTTTCAAGCTGCCAAAAGTTTGGTGGGCAAGGTCGACGCCATCTTTATCCCCACGGACAACACGGTCGTCTCCGGCCTTGAAGCGGTGGTGAAAGTGTGCGACGAGAGTGATCTGCCGCTTTTTTGCGCCGATGTTGATTCTGTGGCGCGGGGTGCGGTCGCTGCAATGGGATTTGATTACTATGCTCACGGTCGCCAAACCGGCGCCATGGCCAAACGGATCTTCGAGGGCGCCGATCCGGCCACGACTCCGGTGGAGACCCAGGAAGAACTGTCGCTGCACATCAATGCAAAGTCCGCCGCCGCCATGAATATAACGGTTCCCGAAGCGTTAAAAGTCAAAGCGGATAGAATTTACAAATAGCAAGTCGCTTTAATGACAGGATACGCGGTATTAGGTGCCGTAGAGCAAGGATTGGTCTACGGCATCATGGTGGTGGGGGTCTATCTGACCTTCCGGGTGCTTGATTTTCCCGATCTGACGGTGGATGGCAGCCTGCCGTTGGGCGCCGCCATTGCTTCGGTGGCTATCACCCGGGGAGCGAATCCCTTTGCCGCTCTTTTGATGGCCGCGGCGGCCGGATTTTTGGCGGGCATGGTGACGGCGCTCTTAAACACCAAGCTCAGGGTGCTGCACCTTTTGGCCTCGATTCTTACCATGATCGCCCTCTATTCCATCAATATTCGGATCATGGGCGGGCCCAATGTGTCGCTTTTGGGGCAACCAACGGTTTTTGACCCTTTTAAAAAATTGGGGCTGCCCGGATACTGGGCGGCGCCGCTGATCTTTTTCATCATCGCCGTCATCGTTACGATCCTCATCGTCTGGTTTTTACACACCGAGCTGGGTCAGGCGCTCATGGCTACCGGCGACAATCCCAAAATGATCACCAGTTGCGGGGTCAATACCCACAACATGATCTTGATGGGCGTAGGGCTTTCCAACGCTTTAGTGGCATTTTCCGGCGCGTTGGTGGCCCAAAATCAGGGCGCTGCGGATGCCACCATGGGGGTGGGCACCATTATCGCCGGACTGGCCTCGGTGATTGTGGGTGAAACCCTTTTTGGAAACCGCTCGATTTTACAGGCCTGTTTTGCGGCGCTGTTGGGATCCATTGTTTACCGGGTAGCCATTGCTGTGGCCCTGGGGCTGAAATGGGGCAATTTCGCCTTCACCCCCAGCGATTTGAATTTGATCACGGCGTTGCTGGTGGTAGTGGCGCTCTCTTTTCCCCATATCAAACGAAAGTTGCAAAAGGGGGCAGTGATTGATGGGTCCTGAGACAATTATTCCCAACCACCTGAAGCCGGATGCACCATGATCCGCATCGAAGCCCTCGTTAAATATTTTCATCGCGGCGGCATCAACGAAGTGCCGGCCATTGGGGGGATTGATCTCTCGGTGGCCAAAGGCGATTTTATTACCGTCATCGGCTCCAACGGGGCCGGTAAATCGACCCTGTTGAACTGTTTGGCGGGCACTGTTTCCATTGATGAGGGGCGTCTTTGGATTGATGATACAGATGTGACCCAATGGCCGGAGCACCGCCGGGCCGCCCTGATGGGAAGGGTCTTTCAGGACCCGTTGTCCGGAACCTGCGCCACTTTAAGTGTCGAGCAAAATATGGCCCTGTCCAAAAAAAGGGGTGCGGTCCGCGGCTTGGGGCTCGGCGTCAAACGGGCCGACCGGGACTATTTTAAAGCGCGGCTCAAAATTCTTGATTTGGGATTGGAGAATCGCCTTAACGCTAAAGTGGGTCTTTTATCCGGGGGTCAGCGCCAGGCGTTGACCATGCTGATGGCGATGATGGTGCGGCCCAAGCTGCTGTTACTGGACGAGCACACAGCGGCCCTGGACCCCAAAACCGCGCAACAGATTCTGGATCTGACCCAAAAGATCATCGCTCAACAGAATATCACCACCATCATGGTAACCCACAACATGCGCCAGGCCCTGGCTATGGGCAACCGTTTGATCATGCTCCATCAAGGCCGGATCATCATGGATATTGATGGTGAAGGGAAAAAGGCGCTCACCGTGCAGGATCTTCTGGGCCGGTTTTACTCGTTAAAAGAGGGCGCTTTTGCGCCCGATCGGGCGCTGCTGGTCTGAATTTTCCGACGCCTCCGGCATACTTTTGCAAAAAAACAGATGTTTTCGCGTACCGACACCATCATTTTAGGCGATTCATCGTTTTATGTGGAAAAATAAAAGCCAGGGTGGGTGACCTGTCAAATCGACAAAGGGAGAAGATCGCTATCTTTATCCCATTTATTATTTATTGCCTATTGACAGGCGGAAGGCTCATATGTGTTCGGCTCTGTAACGGGCAGGACCTACCAGGTCGTCACCCCAGCGGAGAGAAATCCCCCCTTTTCATGGAGCTGGCCTCGTCTCGCCGGTTATGAGATTCGTCTCTAGCAGCTCGGTCACCCCATTAATCGGAATGATACTCGATGCCTTGACCATCCACGTCACATCAGGCCGTGGGGAAATGAGCTGATACATGAGCCCCTCCGGCGTGTAGCGAAAGGTAACGACTTGCACCTCTTCACTACCGTTTTCTTTCAGAAGGACAGCCTGCTGGCTTGGAGCAATAACCCTGACCCAATCGCCCGTGGCCTCGCCCGGCTGCCCGACGATACTCACTGCTGAGGGAGTAGTGGCGTTAACGCACTCTTGCAACAACGCAAGGTTGGCCTCAAGAGTCGCATCGCGAGGTTCCAGAGTTTCACTGAGCCGCAGAGCGGCGTGGAGCACCGCCGCAAGGCACTCCACAAGTTGCTTGGTGAGACGTAGACTTCCATGCACGGCGTCATAGATGCAAACACCCTTACACTGCGCGTCCCATACGGAGGATGGCTTCGTGTGGAAGGTCCCAACCCCAAGATCGCGTTCCTGAATCCCGCACACAGCACAAAAGGCTGTAAGTACCCACTGCGCTACAGTCTCGGACAGCACAGTACGATGAGAGAAATGCCAGCAGACACCCGTGGTTTCAAAGAACCTGCTCACAGGGCGTTGCACATGTGGAGAACCTTGTTCGTAAGGATGTGATATTTTGTTCGGCCCGCGCTGCTCGGTAAAGCCCACGACCCGTTCGCTGACTTGCACCTCCGCTTCAGCGACGAAGCCCGTGTCCGAACATCGGATACTTAGCACCCCTTCGGGGAATTTGGGGAATACTATATTCTGCAACATTGGCTGTGTGGTCCATCGGCGTTCTCTCCTGACACGAATCTCCCCTGTGCGGTAGTTGAATTGAGACACCCGATACGGACGCGCCATGTAATAGTAGATTGCACCGGGGTAGGCTTCACGGATCGCCTGAGAGTAGGCCAGAGTTCCAAGTCTAATACCAAGCGGCCCTCGTTCGCGTACATTGAAATTCTTTTCAATACCGCTACGTAATGGAAACTCATAGTGTGGTCCTGCTTGGGCACGTTGTTTGAGTGGATACAGTTCATCGGGCACACTTTCGGTGGGATTGAGTTCATTCTCAAGAAATCGTGTGAAGTCGGCGGGAAGGGACTGAAAAGGTAGCTTCGAATACCGCCCTCCGCCTGCTTCGCTGGCCTCCACGGCTGCACACAGAGCATGGGAGTACTGGATATATTGGTTTTCCAAGTACAACCATCCCGGTTCTGGCGGTTTCTGCAGATAGCCATGGAGCCCCGTTGAGGCACTGGTGATGAGACCGCTGTCGTCTACGAGGAGACACACGCCGTCATGCTTTCTGCCGGCTCGGCCGAGCCGCTGCCAAAATGCTTTCACTGAAGGTGGCATGCCGAGGAGCAAGACAATGTTAATCTCACCAATGTCCAATCCAAGTTCTAGGGCACTTGTTGACACGACTCCAGCAAGATCCCCGCGCATGAGCGATTTTTGAATAGCTTGTCTATCCTCTTCTTCATAGCCAGCCCGATAGGGGAATATACGGAGTTGCCCCGATGTGGCATGGTGTTCTGGTAGCCAGGTGTCTCTACCCCCAGGCTCTTCGTCAAGGCTCTCTGGCTCCCTGTATGCTGACCGCTCTACAATGGCAACAAGCTGTTCCACCATCTTTCGTGAGTCACCAAAGGCCAGAAAACGGCTCATCCCTGCACTCGCAATGTGTAGCACTAGATTGACAAGCCTATCAAATGAATTCCCGTTGCCGTGTCGAGCAAGTAAGATCGTCTTCCGCGGACTAGTCGCCCCGTCGTCTTCTTTTTCCAAGACGGCAGGACGGCGGCCAGTAAGCCTTTCGATGAAATCGCCTGGTTCTCCGATAGTGGCGGTACTGGAGATGACACGCTCTGCAGCCGACACGGCCAGCAGCCTCCGGATAAAATAGGCCATGTTGGTGCCAAATACCCCATCGTAGACATGGGCTTCATCGAGAATCAGCAGACGCAGGCGTGCGAGAAAGCCACGCACCTCTCTTTGCTGTAAGTGACTCATAAGCCAGGCATGAGCCACGTCTGGGGTCATGAGGATCACGCGATGCTTCTCAAGCAGCCCGGGGCGGTCAACCGGAGGGACAGCACCGTCGATGTATCCAGGGATCCCGCTGAGTGGCTTCAGCGTACTTTTCCATTTGGCGATCTGATCCTGAATGAGCGCTTTGGTCGGATACAACGCAAGTATTCTGGCCTCTGGATCGCCTTGCAAACGGTCGGCAGTAGCGGCCATGAATACGAGGCTTTTTCCAGAAGCGGTTGGGGTTGCCAGGCAAAGATCATCTCCATCGAGCACCAGCCGGAGCCCTTGTGCTTGATGTGAGTACAGACCTTGTGGATAAAAATGCGTCAGGACACCACGGACTGCTGGATGGATGCCGCTGGGAACTGGGGCATATTTTGGTGGCTGTCCAGGCATGTTGATCTCGTCGAGGACTTCAAAGCCACTTTGCTCAGCTATGAACGCAAGTTGTGAACCTAGTGTCATCATGGATATTACCATGCATCATCGATCACTCTTGTCCAAAAACGGCATAAAAAGGTCTACTGAGGCCTGAACTTGAAAAAAATCCTCCTTGAGGGCAGAATGTTTTCAAACACGAAAACGATAACCCACAACAAGGAGGATGTCTCCATGGTA
>Ga0209457_1000154_pt1 | contig 22766 bp, 25 predicted proteins | sample WorMetHEROISLAND_5_FD_187410 | JGI IMG/M metagenome (GOLD analysis project Ga0209457, IMG submission 187410) | Marine gutless worms symbiont microbial communities from Max Planck institute for Marine Microbiology, Germany - Olavius sp. 5 HERON... ... | reverse complement strand
AACTCGGGTGCGGGCGCGCGAGCTACTCAACGACTGGGATACCTTCTGGGTCGTGCCCGATCACCCGGAGCTTCCGTTAACGAATAACGAAGCCGAAAGGGCGCTGCGCCATTGGGTCATCGCGCGACGCATCGGTATGGGTACCCGCACACTCCAGGGCACCCGTGCCTTCACGTTACCCGCCAGCGTCATTGAGACCTGTCGCAAGCGTTCTGCGTCGCCCTGGCCCTATCTGGCCGACGTCGTCCGCCAACGGCGCAAAGATCTGCCGGCCCCTCCTCTGCCCACCGCTGCCTGATCGCGGTGACGTGTATGGCCTCTCGAGGCAAGGGGGGCTAAACGCTTACGCCGAGGACCCGATGCCATGAACGACGACCAACTGCTGCGCTACAGTCGCCATATCCTGTTGCCGATGGTGGGCGTCGAGGGACAGGAGCGTCTACTCGCAGCCCGCGTCCTAGTGGTCGGGCTGGGCGGATTGGGCTCGCCGGTGGCCATCTATCTGGCCGCAGCAGGTGTCGGAACCCTGGTGGTCGCGGATTTCGACGCGGTGGATCTCTCCAATCTCCAGCGCCAGATTTTGCACACCAGCGAGCGGGTCGGAATGCCGAAGGTGGATTCCGCTCGGCAGGCCCTGGCGGCCATCAATCCGCAGGTGAGGATCGAAGGCTTCAAGGGCAACGTCGACGCGGATACCTTGCCTACCCTACTTGCCGGGGTGGATGCGGTGGTGGATGGTTGCGATAATTTCGCCACTCGCTTCGCCATCAACGAGACCTGCTTTCGGGCCGGTGTGCCCCTGATCTCCGGGGCCGCCATCCGCACCGAGGGTCAGGTGGCCGTGTTCTCGGGAAGGTCCGGTGGTCCCTGTTATCAGTGTCTCTATCCACGCGATGGCATTCAGGGCGAGACCTCCTGTACCGCCACCGGTGTGCTCGCCCCGGTGGTGGGCATCGTCGGCAGCATCCAAGCCACCGAGACGCTCAAGGTCCTGACCGGTGCGGGGGAGCCCCTGTACGGTCGATTGCTGCTTCTGGACATGATGACCATGGAGTTCCGCAGGCTCCGGCTCACCGCCGATCCGCACTGCCCCGTATGCATGGGGCGACCATCCGCGATACGATCGAACCGTGCCGAGCCCTGATCCACGCAGAAACCCCCTGGTCCTGTTGGTCATGGTTACCGCGGCCATCGGCCTGTTCCTGCTCGGCTATTATGGGGGCAACCGGTATCGGCACCGTGACTCGTCTCCTCCTGCAATTGCCGGGGTCCTGATCCGCCCGATCCATCCGTTGCCCGCATTCGAGCTTCGCGATACGGCTAGTCGACCCTTTACCAACGAGAACTTCATGGGGTGTTGGACCCTGCTATCCTTCGGCGATTTGCACCGGGAGCCGGACCGACGGGCGGTCAAACGGATGATCGAGGTCCATAACCGCCTAGCGGACAAGCCGGATCTCCAAAGGCAGATCCGGCTTGCGCTGGTGATCTCCGGAGACCCGATCCCGGCCTGGGACTTCGACCGCTTATCCCCGACTCTCAGGCTCCTATCGGGAACGGCCGGCGAGCGGCAGCGCCTGCAGGCATCGTTGGGAATGCCAGTGCCGGCGACTACGGGAGCCCGGGAGCAAACCCCTCCCATCCACCTGATCGACCCCGAAGGCCGGCTGCTGGCCCTGTTTCCGGATGCCCAGGTGCCTGCAACCATCGCCTCCGACCTAGCCACCGTGGCCGCCCACACCGATGTTTTGGGACCTCGCTGATGATGGAAAGATTACGCTGGTATCATCGCCTCTATGTGGCTATGCAGTATCTGCTGCCTCATCATCTCCTTTCGGCCCTCATGTTCCGGGCCACCCGGGTCCGCTGGCGACCGTTCAAAGACCTGCTCATCGGCACCCTAGTCCGCCACTATGGCGTAGACATGAGCGAGACTCGGGAAAGCGATCCCACGGCCTATGCCAGCTTCAATGCCTTCTTCACCCGTCCCCTGCGGCAGGACGCCCGTCCCCTCGCGGTCCGGGAGGATTCCGTGGTGTGCCCGGCCGACGGGGTCCTGAGCCAGTACGGTGCCATCAGTGAAGGCCGTATCTTTCAAGCCAAAGGCCATGATTGCTCGCTGTCGGAGCTGCTCGCCGGGCGCGAGGATTGGGCGCGACAACTCGACGGTGGCGAGTTCGCCACCATCTATCTTTCTCCCCGAGACTATCATCGGGTGCATATGCCCGTCGCCGCCACCCTACGCGAGATGATCCATGTCCCCGGTCGGCTGTTTAGCGTCAACCCGGCCACCACGGCCTTGGTGCCGCGCCTGTTCGGACGCAATGAGCGAGTGCTCTGCCTGTTCGAGGCCGCGTTCGCCCCCATGGCCCTCATTCTGGTAGGTGCCATCTTCGTCGGCAGTATGGAGACCGTTTGGGCGGGTCGGGTCACCCCCACCGGTGCTCGCAAGCCGGCTCGAGCCGATGCGGGAGGGACGACCATCCGTTTGGACCAGGGGGCAGAGATGGGGCGTTTCAACATGGGCTCCACGGTCATTCTGCTCTACGGGCCGGGCCGGGTCGCGTGGGAGCCAGGGCTCGAGCCCGGCTCCCGCCTGCGCATGGGCCAGTGCATCGGACGTACCCGTGACCAAGCCCCGTGACTGGGCTTTAGGGAATCCTGATCGAGCGCCGCCCTTGGAATTTTTCGGAGTCGAGTTAAGATTCCAACTGTGCTCCATTTTTCAGGCATTGATGTGCTTGAAAGATGACGAGACATCCCTGTGTCTACGAGCACCTTGAACTTTTCAAGGTCCCTTACAATCTGTTCCGCACTATCCTCGCGAACCGGTAATCCGCGCGGCCTTAAGCGCGATGCCGCATCGGGTCCGGACACCCCCCATGAACCAATCCGCTTTCAGCAAGGCAGCGACGACCGCCGCTGGCATCGTCGATCGGTTCGCTCTGCCTACGCCGGTCGATCGCATCGAGCCCTACGGTAACGGCTTGATCAACGCCACCTTCCTTGTCACCACCGAAGATGCCCATTATATCCTACAACGGATCAACGGCTTGGTGTTCCCACAACCGGAGCGTATCCTAGCCAACCTCTCCGTGCTGTCCACACATGTAGCGACCCGGGTCCCGGCCGAACCCCGTATTCCGGCCCTGATCGTGGCCCGGGGCGGGCTGCCGTGCGTCCGCGATAGCGAGGGCGAGCTCTGGCGCCTCATGGAGTTCATCCCCGATACCGAGGGGCTTACCGGCATCGAGGATCCGGAGCAAGCCCGAGAGGTGGGTCGCATCCTGGGCCGTTTTCACCGTCTCGTCAGTGATCTAGCCGTGGATCGGCTGGCGGTGACCCTGCCCAGATTCCACGTCACGCCGGACTATCTGAAGCGCTTCGAGCAAGTCCTGGCGGGCTCCACCGGTGTCCATCCGCAAGCCTTGTCCAAAGCCATCGCGGCCGTGACCGCGCGGCGGGCGCGGGTCGATGTGCTGGAAGCGGCACGCCGAGCGGGGCACCTCCCGCTACGGGTCATCCACGGTGATCCCAAGCTCGACAACATCCTGTTCGACCGCACCACGGGCCGCGCCGTCAGTCTGATCGACTTGGACACAGTCCAAGCCGGACTCGTCCATTATGACATCGGCGATTGCCTGCGTTCCTGCTGCAACCGACATAGCGGGGCCACCGATACCCGATTCGATCTCGATCTGTGTCGCGCCATCCTCGGTGCCTATGCGGATACCACGGACGGGTTGTTGAATGGGGCGGAAATCGAGCTGCTATTCGAGGCCATCCGCCTCATCCCCTTCGAGCTCGCGATGCGCTTTCTGACCGATCATCTGGAAGGTGATCGCTACTTCCGGGTCACCAAGCGGGGACAGAACCTACACAAGGCCAGAGTCCAGCTCGCGCTGGTAGCAGATATCGAGGCCAAGGAGCAAGCAATCCACCACATCATCGCCGCCTGCTTCGGGGGCTCTTGAAAACTTCGGAGCCCGGTGGATCGGTCCGTGTGCCGGGTCGCAGGTCGCAAACGGATTGACCGATTAGCTGAGAAGAACAGCTCACGCCACGGCGCAACGACACCACGTCAAGGCAATACCTTTATACCCGTTGCGTCGTAGCGCCGTGGCGTGAGATAGGGAAACCATCGCTTCTCCCGGCTTTGTTATTTCCAGGATTCGATAGAGAGACTCCCACACATTAGGCACACCCGAAAACAACAGAGTTATCCGGAGCGTCGCCATTTTTTGCACCCGAAATGGGATCCGTCCGATTTCGGGTGCAAAAAATCAGGCGACGGCCATGGCCTTCGGCGGCCCACGTTCGTCCTGCGTCCAGCCCGACGCGCACTCCGCTCGTCGCTTACGCTCCCTCGCTTTCCTGCGCTCCTCCTCAGACGCCCTATAAAATGGCTGTTCGTTGAGTTTTCATTATTAATAAATTTTTAGACAGCCTCTCAAGATTTTCCGTTATGTTGAATAAAATCTCTCTCAACCAGTCCAAACCATACCTGAAAATACGGATGGCCGGACGGTGACGACTCTTGATTGGGATCGATTTTTACTCGTGTAACCATTCCCCGAGGAGATGTGCCAGCAGAAGACGATCGCTAACAAGGCCAGAAGCGTCTCAATACGATCCAACTCGGTCAGATGGGTTGCTTCAAAATCGAATCCTTGGCTCTTCAATGCCTTGAATAAGGTTTCGATTTCCCAATCGCGGTTTATCGTCGCCCAGGATGGCGGTGACCCGAGAAGCATCCGGACTGAGAATGGTGAGGGATTCACCACTCATCAAGCGCGTTTCCGTGACCGAGAGCTCCTGGCCCCAAACAACCCGTTGTCCCCTCAGTTGGATGACTTTTCCGCGTGGCAAGTTACGAAAGAAATTGCGGGCCGGTGCCTTGCCATTCCGGCGCCGAGCGACGTGTGTGTCGTGCTTAATGCGAATTCTGGATTTTACTTGATTTTTAATGAGATAGCGAACAAATTCCGTACCGATGAATCTCTCCGGCAAGATAGCCATCAATTTTTCCACCCCGAATAGCTCAATAAACCTGTTGATGAGTGGCATGCGTTCATCCGTATTGGAATTGCCTTTTTTATCTCACAGGATCGATAACACGGGGATCGCCACACCTTGATGGACGATCGCCAGACACAGAATATTGATATTGGTTTGACCGAATTTCCAGTTGGTCCGATCCAGAGTCAGTAGATACTATCGGGCAACTGACTGACAATAAACCGAGCCACGGTGGAGAAGTCGAGAGGAAAGGTTCTGAACAGACGTTGAATACGTTTATACTTCGAATCTTTCAAGACGCCACCGGGAAGAGCGGTGGCTAATTGCGCGAAATTGACGGTTCTGACCTTGATCAAAGCGATAATCAGACCGGCCAGGCATTTGGTTCTGGCCAAGTTCCACCGGAGCGTCGCCTAATTTTGTGCACCCGAAATCGGACGGACCCCATTTCGGGTTTCGCAAAAAATGGCGACGCTCCGGTTCTAAATCAATATATTGCGGTTTTTTGTCCTGTACTATGGGCGGCAAGAAAGAAAATATCGAGTAAGCATCGTAGTGGGCACAGCTTACCCCCTGGTCGGCTGAGCCTTTGTTTCCGGGTTTCTCCGCGTCGTTTCAGAAAGACTGCCCCATCTGCATCCTCTGCATCCCCGCTGGGATACCCGGTACACACCTACTCACCCAGCAGTAACCGCTTGGCCGCATTGATCTTAGCCGCCAAGTAGTCCGAGCCGCCGCGGTCCGGGTGGAACTTCTGTATCAAGCGGCGATGGGCTGTGCGGATGTCGTCCTCGCTCGCCCCCGGTGCCAGACCGAGAATCGCCAGCGCCTCTTCCTGAGTCATGGCGACATCGGCCGCCGGTGGTACGTCCCTTGCCCCGCCGGCGTGTGCCCGCCAATCGTCACCCCGGACCCGATCGAGATAGGCCTCGAGCACCGCCACGGATTGGGCATCCTCGTTACGACACAGGGCCAGCAGGTCCAGCAGCAGCTCGCGGCTCAGGGCCGATAGCCGGTGACCCCGCAAGGGTCCTTCCAGCACCACCCCATCCATCTCGCCGCTGGCATGGTCCAGAGTCATGACCAAGAAACGGGTGCGGATCGAGGAAGTCCGGCCCCCGAGGTCGGGACCGACACCCGACCCGATCCCCGGTAGCCCGAATCGCCCCAGGCCTTGCATGATCTGCCGGAGCATCGGTATCAACCGCAGCAGATTGACGGCCCGGATCAGCAAGGGAACGACGGCAGGGAGGGCCGCGAATAGGGGGTGCAGCCGACCACTGATCGCCAACAACACCAGCAACCCCACGGCACCCCACAGTAGGACGCGGCGCAGCACCTTGGTAACCCGCTCCGGGGGAGTATGTCGAAACCAGTGTAGGAACCAAAGCAGCGCCCCCACCAGCGCGAGCAGGAGGATCAAACGACCGAACATGGCGCGGTCGGGATCACTTCTCGACCATCTGACGGACCAGACCTAGGACGGCTCCGCCGCGCCGGCTCCCGAGCTGCTCCAAAGCCGTAGCGTGTCCGGATTTTCCTCGACACAATCACCCACGAACACCAGAGCGTTCACCCGATCGCGCCGGGACTCCTCTGCGACATGCCGCAGCACCCAGCCGATCCGGGTCAGCCCCGCTGCGCACGAGACGCACTCATATAGGTACGCAGCGCAGCCGCCTCCCGGTACCAAAGCGAAAACGCGAACCCCAAAACGCCCCCGTAATGACAAAGCCGGACCTCCAATCCACCCAGATCCGCGCTCGCGCTGAACATGGCCGCTTGGATCTTGGTCGATCGCTCCCAGGTCAGCTGACGGCTCGCCGTGGCATCTATGAAAGATCAAACGATCCAGCCCGCCCGTAGCGGATACCGGCGTTCGGGCCACTTGGCGCAAAAAGACGGCCACCTCATCCGCGGAGGCCGACTTCCGGATTTGTCGCAGAGCCTTCGTCATTACAGTAACGTAACTATTCAGGACCTCTTGCCAAGTCTCAGGCTACACACGTAATCCATTCCCATACTGGAATAATCTACCCTAACCCATTCTTCGGAAAACCCTGGTGACGGGCTTAAGCGGTTGCGTGAACGGGTGGCGGAGCAGACGGCGCTCATTGAGCCTCTGCGCGAGCGCATCCGGGAGTTGGAAGCGCGCCGGGCCAAGGATAGCCACAACTCCAGCCGGCCGCCATCCTCGGACTCACCGTTCAGGAAACCGCCACCACGCTCGCAACGCCAGCCAAGCGGGCGTAAGCCCAGTGGACAACCGGGCCGACGCGGTGTCACTCGCTCCCTGGTCGATCACCCCGACCAGTGCGTGATCATCCCGTTGACGGGGACCTGCGCCTGTGGACGTTGCGGCACCGGGATCGCAGCTACAGTGCTCGTGGAGCGAGCGCTAGGTGGTCGCGAGGTGGAGATCCAGCGTGAGGTACATCGAGTACCGCATTGTCGGCGGAACCTGTGCCTGTGGGCGCGCGCAACGCAGCACGTTTCCTGCAGGGATTGAGGTCCCGGTGCAATACGGACCGGGCGTATTGGCCTTTGCGGTCTACATGACCCAATACCAGTTGCTGCCCTACCAGCGCACCGCCGAGGTGCTCGATGAGCTGGCCGGCCTTAGGATCTCACCGGACACCCTCCAGCGCACCGTACGGGTGGCCGCTACCCGCCTGGAGGCGCCAGTCAACGCGATTCACCGCGCACTCGTCGCCGCGCCAGTGGCCCATGCCGCCGAAACCGGCCGGCGCGTGAACGGCAACCTGTCCTGGCTACACGTACTCAGAACCGACCGGCTTACAGCCGACTTCCCTCATCCCAAACGTGGTGCCGAGGCCCTGGATGCGTTCGGCTTGTTGGCCCCGTTCGCTGGCGTACTCGTGCATGATCACTGGTCAGCCTGCCAGCGCTACCCATGTTAGCATGCCTTCTGCAATACCCATCATCTACGTGAGCCAACCGCTCTCGCTGAGAGGTCCCCAAGTCAGCCGTGGGCAACCGATATGATCGCGCTGTTGTGCTAAGCCAATGCCCTGGTCGGCGAGAACCAGGACCAGGACCTCAAGGCATTGCCCACCGGCGACGTCGAGGGCTTGCGGACCCGCTACGGACACCATCCTCACCGAAGCCGAAGCTGGCCATCCTCCCCGTTCCCGCCGTCCTGGCACCCGCGGGCGCGTCAAACAATCCCCGGCCTGCCACCTCATTCGGCGACTGCGCGAGCACCGCAACGAGGTCCTGCGCTTCCTCACCGACCGGCGCGTTCCCTTCGACAACAACCAGGCCGAACGCGACCTGCGAAGGCCCAAACTCAAGCAGAAAATCTCCGGTTGTTTCCGCTCCGAAACCGGCGGAGATGCCTTTGCCATCATCCGCTCCTACCTTGTTGACCCGCCGCAAACAGTCCGACAATCTTTTCAACTCGCTCGTCCTGACGTTCCAAGGGCAACCCCCAATGCCCCAATTGGAGTAGCTGAATAGTTACACAGCAACGAGAAAAACACTCTTAGAGATCTTGAATTGTCGCTAGGTCCCGGGACCTAATCCGGCCAATCTACGCGGGTCGGGATGTCACCAGCGCGGGTACCGACCAGAGGCGTTCGAGGGCATAAAAATCGCGCACCTGGCGCAACATGATGTGGACCACTAGACCATTGAGGTCCACCAAGGCCCATTCACCCTCCCGCACTCCCTCGGTGCCCAGGGGGAGCTCTCCCGCATCCTTGGCGCGAAAGGCAACCGTCTCGGCCAACGCCTTGACATGGCGCTCCGAGGTCCCGGAGGCCACGATCATGAAGTCGGTCACCGTAGTCTTGCTGCGCACATCCAGCACCGAGACATCCCGGGCCTTCATATCGCCGAGAGTATTCAGGACCAGCTGCTTCAATTGCTCGATCTGCATAGCTTCTCCTCTGCATAGGGGATTTCAAGCATGAGGCGACACTAGGAAAAAATGGCTCTCTTACGGATTGTGTGGGTAGAATGGAGAAGAAAACCATCCTTGATAGGCTGGAAAGGCACAGAAGAGGGGTCTGCATGAGGGGATCGGGGCGTTTTGGCCGCGAGGCCACGCATCACGGTGAACTTAGCAACAGCAGGACATTAGGCTCGATCCACCGGGTGCCCCGAACCCCTCTTGCCCGCATTGTGTTGCGCCCATCCAGCCTGTCAAGGACGCAGCCGCTACGCGGTAGTTTCCTTTTCCTCCCACACCAAACGTAAGAGAGCCGAAAAAATATCCTATCGGCTCGAGCGTCGAATTCATGGACGATACAGCCTCTCCCGCTCAATGATCGCCAGCACGCCGTCGGGGAGGAGGAAACGGGGGCTCAGACCCACCGCCAGCCGGGCGCGGATGGCCGAGGCCGAGATATCCAGCTGGGTCACGTCCCGAAACAGAATCAAGCCACCGGGCTTGCGGGCTAGGATCGCAGGGTCCGTAGCTAGGCGCGGAGTCATCCAATGCCGCAGCTCGGGGTCCGTCACCGTACCCGCCCCCGGACGGCCCATCACGACCCAATGCGCTAGGTCCGCGATATCCTGCCAACGGTACCAAGTCGGGAGCTCCGCAAAGGCATCCAGTCCGATCAACAGGCAAATGGACCTTTGTAGACCCAGTTCCCTTCGGAGAGACGCCAGAGTATCGTAGGAATAGGAGTTGCCGGTGCGCCGGAACTCATGATCGTCCGCGACAAGCCCCGGCTGATCGACTAGTGCGGCGCGCACCATGGCGAGTCGCTGTGCCGCCGTCGCTATTGGCTGGATGCGGTGTACGGCGGTCCGCAGGGGAACGAAGCGGACCTCTTCCAGGGCTAGGTCCTGGAGCATTTCCAGGGCTGAGCGCAAATGGCCGAAATGGATCGGATCAAAGGTACCGCCGAAGACGCCGATCATACCTTCAGGCATCCGAAGTATCCGTCCCTAATACCCAGTTTCGATCGATACTGCCGGCTCCCATACTGAAACATGTAGGCCAGGAAATGCCATGAATTTACAATATTCGTTGAAACTTGGTGCTAGGCATTGCTTGCAATGTCTCGCCACGAAGCTCGCCCTATCGAATCAGTTTCGATCGCTCGTTCACGCTTACCATAACCAAGGGTGAACTCTTTCACAATCTTCGGCGAGGGAAGGGATCGGAAAGACCGGAGCGTCGCCATTTTTTGCGAAACCCGAAATGGGGTCCGTCCGATTTCGGGTGCAAAAAATCAGGCGACGGCCATGGCCTTCGGCGGCCCACGTTCGTCCTGCGTCCGTCCCGGCGCGCACTCCGCGCGGCGCCAGGACTTCCGCAAGGACTTGACACCGTGTCGCATGGCCTTGCATTTCGTCTCCGCCGGCGCTCGCGCGCCGCACTCCGACGAAACGCTCGGCCCTACGGCTACGCGGAGGTCGTCGCACTCCGCTCGGCGCTTACGCTCCCTCGCTTTCCTGTGCTCCTCCAGGGAGGCAAGCACGGGCCCCGATACTTGCCTTGTCGGTGGACGCCGATGCCTAGTGATCGTGCGATGATCCCAGCGAAGAACACAGGTTTGGCAGGAAACCCGCCACTACTGATCGAGCACTACCGAAAAAATCAAGGTATCCGTGCGGGTTAAGGATAATGCCCGCCGTCTCTCAAGCGCGTCAGTGCTTGAGAGACGGCGGGCAAAGTGAGAACCAGGTTTTCGCTTTGCGACTGGGAAAATTCCAAGGACGGAGTTCTTCAAGGTCCCCGAATATCCCCAAGTACCGAACCGACCGGACGGGCGGCCGTATCGAATCCGGGAGCCATATCTTGATGAACCTGATCCCTATCCGGCGCCACCGGACCGTACCAGTATATGTCGGCGGCATTCGCATCGGCGGTAATGCGCCCATCGTGGTCCAAGCCATGACCAACACGGATACCGCGGACGTGGCCGGTACCAGCACCCAGATTGCCGAGCTCGCGCGAGCCGGCTCCGAGTTGGTGCGCATCACGGTCAACAATCAGACCTCGGCGCGGGCGGTACCCGCCATCCGTGAGGCCCTCGACCGGCAGGGCCTGAAGATACCCCTGATCGGCGATTTTCACTTCAACGGGCATCGATTACTCACGGAGTATCCGGAATGCGCCCAGGCCCTGGCCAAGTACCGCATCAACCCAGGCAATGTAGGCCGCGGCGCCAAGCGCGACACCCGATTCGCCGCCATGATCGAGGCCGCCTGTCGCTGGGAGCGTCCGGTGCGCATCGGGGTCAACCGGGGCAGCCTGGACCCGGAGCTTGTCACCCGCCTCATGGAAGAAAATGCTAGGTCCCCGGCTCCCCAGGTAGCGAACGAAGTGATGCGCGAAGCCATGGTGCGCTCGGCGCTCGAGAGCGCGCAGCAGGCCGAAGCACTCGGGCTCGGCCACGACCGGATCCTGCTAGCCTGCAAAACGAGCGGGGTACAAGACCTGATCGCGGTATACCGCTCGCTCGCATCCCGCTGTGACTACGGGCTCCACCTGGGACTCACCGAGGCCGGTCTAAGCTCTAAGGGTATCGTCGCCTCCACCGCGGCCCTCGCGGTCCTATTGCAGGAAGGGATCGGGGATACCATCCGCATCTCCTTGACCCCAGAGCCTGGGGAATCGCGCACGCGGGAGGTCCTGGTCGCCCAGGAGCTCCTCCAGACCATGGGGCTGAGGGCCTTCATGCCCCTGGTGACCGCCTGCCCCGGCTGCGGCCGCACCACCAGCACCTACTTCCAGCAGTTGGCCAAGGACATCCAAACCCATTTGCGCGACCGGATGCCCCACTGGCGCAGCCGGTATCCGGGGGTAGAATCTTTGCAGGTCGCGGTCATGGGCTGCGTGGTCAACGGACCCGGCGAGAGCAAGCAGGCCGACATCGGCATCAGTCTTCCCGGTGCCGGCGAACGACCTTCCGCGCCCGTCTACCGGGATGGTCAAAAGATCGCGACCCTCGAAGGTGATCGAATCACCGAAGAATTCATGCGCCTAGTGGACGACTATGTCCATACTCGCTATTCGGGATGCTCTTGATAGAATATTAAAAATGCCTATCCCTGGAATTTTCCAAGCCGCAAAGCGAAAACATTTCGCCTTGCTCTCGCTTTTCAAGCACACATGTGCTTGAAAACCGGCGGGCATCCCAGTCCTTCAAGGACACCGGATACAACAAAATTAAAACACTACCCATTAGGCTTACTCGATATTTTCTTTTTTGCCGCAAATGAACGCGAATGGGCCGAAAAATACTCGGCTAAGGTCCGCACTCGGCCAACTCGACGCGCAAGGCATTCTCGTACACGGACTCCAAAGACCCAGGATCCAAGACTTTTCCGACTTCATATACGCACCCGATAACACACCGAGAGGTGGGGGCATTCTCGTCGACTTTTCTTGAATAGATTTGTGTTCATTGGCGTTTATTTGCGGCTGAATTTTCTCCCCACAGCACTTACTGGTGGCGTTCTAATTTTGTTGTGTCCGGTGGGTGGTGTTATGATTTCGTTGTTTCCGGTGTGTAGGGAACATGTAGGGACGATTCATGAATCGCCCCTACATGATCGGCTAGTCCGCGGTCATTAGGGACAACCCTCGCGATTGCCCATTCTCGGCAACAACAAGATCAAAACACCACCAAAAAAATCTCTGAAATCCCGTTCATCGGATTCCATCAATTATGGACATGTTGTTGTCTCCTCTGAAGTCAACAAATTCAAGTATACCCAGCTAATACCAAATTTTCGGTGTAACTATTCAGGACCTCTTGCCAAGAGGTTGGTTACATACGAAACCTAGTTTCATACTGAAATAATATACTCTAACCAATTCTTTTGAAATCGGTTGCGTGAACGGATTGCGGAGCAGACGGCGCTCATTGAGCATCTGCGCGAGCGCATCCGGGAGTTGGAAGCGCGTCAGGCCAAGGATAGCCACAACTCCAGCCGGCCGCCATCCTCGGACTCACCGTTCAGGAAGCCGCCACCACGCTCGCAACGCCAGCCAAGCGGGCGCAAGCCCAGTGGACAACCGGGCCGACGCGGTGTCACTCGCTCCCTGGTCGATCACCCCGACCAGTGCGTGATCATCCCGTTGACGGGGACCTGCGTCTGCGGACGTTGCGATACCGGGATCGCGGCTACAGTGCTCGCAGAGCGACGCCAGGTGGTCGAGGTAGAAATCCAGCGTAAGGTACATCGAGTACCGCATTGTCGGCGGAACCTGTGCCTGTGGGTGCGCGCAACGCAGCACGTTTCCTGCAGGGATTGAGGCCCCGGTGCAATACGGGCCGGGCATATTGGCCTTTGCGGTCTACATGACCCAATACCAGTTGTTGCCCTACCAGCATACCGCCGGGATGCTCAATGAGCTGGCCGGCCTTGGGATCTCACCGGACACCCTCCAGCGCGCCGTACAGGTGACCGCCACCCGCCTGGAGGCGCCAGTCAACGCGATTCGCGACGCACTCGTCGCCGCACCAGTAGCCTATGCCGACGAAACCGGCCGGCGCGTGAACAGCAACCTGTACTGGCTACACGTACTCAGCACCGGCCGGCTTACGGCCTACTTCCCTCATCCCAAACGTGGTGCGAGGCCCCGGATGCGTTCGGCTTGTTGGCGCCGTTCGCTGGCGTACTCGTGCATGATCACTGGTCAGCCTGCCAGCGCTACCCATGTTGGCATGCCTTCTGCAATACCCATCATCTACGTGGGCTAACCACCATCGCTGAGAGGTCCCCAAAGCCAGCCGTGGGCAACCGATATGATCGCGCTGTTGTGCCAAGCCAATGCCCTGGTCGGCGAGGTCAAGCCCAGGACCTCAAGGCATTGCCCACCGGCGACGTCGAGCGCTTGCGGACCCGCTACGATACCATCCTCACCAAAGCTGAAGCCGAAGCCGGCAATCCTCCCCGTTCCCGCCGTCCTGGCACCCGCGGGCAAGTCAAACAATCCCCGGCCGTAACTATTCAGCTACTCAAATTGGGGCATTGGGGGTTGCCCTTAGAACGTCAGGACGAGCGAGTTGAAAAGATCGTCGGACTGTTTGCGGCGGGTCGAAAGGCAGAAGCGGATGATGGGCAAAGGCATCTCCGCCAGTTTCGGAGCGGAAACAACCGGAGACTTTCTGCTTGAACTTGGGCATGCGAAGGTCGCGTTCGGCTTGGTTCCGGAGCATCGCCATTTTTCGCGAAACCCGAAATGGGATCCATCCGATTTCGGGTGCAAAAAATTAGGCGGCGGCCATTGCCTTCAGCGGCCCATGTTCGTCCTGCGTCCGTCCCGGCGCGCACTCCGCTCGTCGCTTACGCTCCCTCGCTTTCCTGTGTTCCTCCGAGGAGGGTAAACACGCGCTCACGCAGCTCCAGCGTAGTGTAAATGTATTGCAACCTATTGCAACCCCGCAAGACCTGTGGAATGTCATCGCGCGATTTCGGGTCGAACTGGATGGCCGAGATGCTCTGCGCACCGAGCGGCTTTTGCGGATTGATGACTTGACGCATTAGATTTCAAATGAGGAAGCTTGACGAAGTGGATGCTCTGCGCGCTCCCTGCATATTCTCTCTAGCTTGGCCGCATGACTCGCACTCGAATAAAATCAGCGTGTTAGGGCATGAGGTCCGAGTATCAACACCTGAAGCCTTCGCCGATATCCGGAGCGGAATCCAAAACTTCGACCTTGCGGATACATTATAATTCCTTGTTCTTCAGGATAAAAACGACTTTTCGGTCAAGCACTATTTAATAAACTCGAGGATCATATCGGATTGTCGGATGTGTCTCAGTGGTTCGGTAACGCATGCTCAATACCTTGCCTATCTCTAGCCAGGAGCCAACGGGCAAACAGAGGGCACCTTGAATTCGTTCAAGGACGTGTTGAAAAATTCAAAGTGCTCTCGAACCGGTGTCTTTTTGGAAATGCCTGTACAAATGCCTGTACGAAGGCACCCTGAAAATTGCGGAGGAGTATCGATCGGATAGGTACCGAAAGGCCGAGCACCCGAGTGGTCGTTCCTACGCTATCGGATAAGACACGCCCCATTCACCGTTTTTTCGTTCGGAGCTTCAGAGCAACGCTTGCAAGCCCTTCCCTGGCGATATTTTCGGCAACATTTGCCGACCTTTTTGCCCATTCCGGTACCGATTTTGCCACCGAAAGGAAGGTTACTGTATTTGCGTGGCCGCTGTCTGTGATAGCTGTTTTGCGAATCCTGCCAGCTCGTTGTCGATCAGGAATAATCCTTCGCCGCGTTCTCCGACCAGCTCGAGCCGCCCGATGATATTGCTCACCGTAGCCTCCTCTTCGATCTGCTCAGTGATGAACCAGTGCAGAAAGACGCTTGTCGCGTGGTCTCTCTCAGCGAGGGCTTCTTCTACTAAATTATTGAAAGCCGCAGTGACCTCTTGCTCGTGGGCGAGGGTTCTCTTGAACATATCGAGCACCCCCGCATAGTCGGCCGGCGGCTTGGCTATCTCATCGAGCTCGACCTTAGCGCCCTGGTCGTGCAAGTAACGGTAGATTTTCATGGCATGAACCATCTCCTCATTGTACTTGGCCATGAACCAAGTGGCCGTACCTTTGAGGTTTCCGCTCTCGCTGTGGTTGGACATACTCATGTAGAAGTAAGCCGAGTAGAACTCCTTGTTGATTTGCGCGTTGAGCCTTTGCGCCATGGCATTCGAGATCATCTGAGAACCTCCGCGTCCGAAGAGTCATGAAGTGATTGTAGGAGCACTTTAAGGATACCTGATTATAGGGGACCTTGAATTTTTCGGCAGGCATTATAACTTTGTATGTAGGCGCCGGCTTGCTGGCATTCAGGTGGGATCCCCGTAGGTAGGGAACCAGTAGGAGCAACTACTTTCCCCTACCCCTCTTCCTCCAGGGGAGAGGGGCTTCTCGTTTCGAGCACCGCCCATCTTTCAAGGACCCCGTAAGTCCCAAAGACAGCCTCGTATCCCGCTGCGCCTTCCCAGTACAGAAGCTCTTAATTACCAATAACATTGAGCGAGCAGAATTTTTATGGAAATTTCAGCCGCAAATAGACGCAAATAACGGTTAATGAATCAGGAAGCGTCGCGGATGGCGGGCCAATCTCGACCGATTTGCGTTGATTTGCGCTCATTGGCGGCAAAAAAGAGCTTTCGCCGCACTCGATGGCCTTGGGGTTCGGCGCCCCTTGGTATGCTCAAGGACCTCATCGACCCCCCGCGGCATCCCGCTTGGCCCGTGTACCGGACAGATTCTCCCGCACAGTCCGTGTGCTCGGATGATCCGGACCCAATCGGTCCTCGAAGATCGCCAGGGCCTGCTCGAAATAGCCAATCGCCTTCTCGTACTCCCCAAACGCCTGCCAAGCCAATTCCAGATTGTTGCGGTCTCTGGCCACATCGGATGGTCCTCATCCATAGGTTTCACAGCTACTCCAATTGGGGCATTGAGGGGCGGCCCTGGAAGGTCAGGACGAGCAAGTTGAAAAGATCGTCAGATTATTTGCGGAGAGTTGATGAGGTAGGAGCGGATGATGGTAAAGCGCCCCGGCGACGGCATCGGAGCGGAAGCAGCCAGAGGCTTTCTGCTTGAACTTGGGCATGCGAAGGTCGCGTTCGGCCTGGTTGCTGTCGAAGGGAGTGCGCCGGTCGGTGAGGAAACGCAGGACCTTGCTGCGGCGCTCGTGGAGTCGCTGAATAAGGTTGTAGGCCGGGGATTGTTTGACCCGCCCGCGGGTGCCGGGACGGCGGGGACGGGGAGGATTGCCGGCTTCGGCTTTGCTAAGGATGGTGTTGTATTGGGACAACAGGCCGAACGCATCCAGGGCTTCGGTCCCGCGTTTGGGATGAGGGAAGTAAGGCCGCAAACCGGTTGGTGCTGAGCACAGGCAGCCAGTACAGAGTGCCGTTCACGTGCAGGCTGGTTTCACCGGCATGGGCCACTGTCGCCGCGACGAGTGCGTCGCGAATCGCGGTGACTGGCGCCTCCAGGCGGGCGGCGGCCACCCGTACGGCGCGCTGGAGGGTACCCGGTGAGATCGCCAGGCCGGCCAACTCATTGAGCACCCCGGCGGTGCGCTGGTAGGGCAGTAGCTGACATTGAGTCATGTACACCGCAACGGCCGACACGCTCGGTCCGTATTGCACCGGGGCCTCGATCCCCGCAGGAAACGTGCTGCGTTGCGCGCGCCCGCAGGCACAAGTCCCGCTGACAATGCGGTACCCAATGACCTCACGTTGGATCACCACCTCGACCACTTGGCATCGCTCTGCGAGCACCGTAGTGGTGATCTTGGTGCCGCCGCGCCCGCCCGCACAGGCCCCCGGCAGCGGGATGATCACGCATTGATCGGGGGCATCGACCAGGGAGCGGGTGACGCCGCGCCGACCCGGTTGTCCACCGGGCTTGCGCCGCTGGATTGGCGCCGCGAACGTGGTGGCGGCTTCTTGAACGGAGAGTCTGAGGGTGGTGGCCGGCTGGAGTTGTGGCTATCCTTAGTCAGATGTGCTTCGAGTTCCTGAATGCACTCATGCATCTGCTCAATGGTCGCCGTTTGCCCCTCAATGATCGCAGCCTGCTCCGCAACCCGTTCACGCAGCCGCTTCAGCTCGTCGTCAGGGTTTTCTGGAGAATTGGGTTAGGGCGTGCGGTTCAGGCATGGGGCCATCGGTATGCGCGTAGCCTGCTGCTTGCGCTTTACATTCATTAGCGGCAAAAAAGGTAGTATTCTAGACTTGTTGTTTCCAAATAAAGGGGGCCCTGAAAGACGGCCTTCCTGGAATTTTTCAATGCAGTGTAGGAATCCACGTCCTGTGGACGTGGTCAGAGTGCTGAGGCTTTGCCGATAGCACGACTCAATGGTACTCCTAAGTCTGAGCTGTCCCCACAGTCTCGAACGAGGAGTACACCAATGAGTCGTTTTCGCAAGCGATCACATGCTATCTAGCCTTGTCAGTACCCTCTTGTTTGGACGCTCAAATATCGCTTTCAGATCTTGAGTGGTCCGGTGGCGGAGGAAGAGAGCCACTGTATCCGAACGTTTTCGGAGCAGTTAAAGTATGAGGTGGTGGAGTTAAACGTACAAATCGATCATGTGCACCTGTTGGTGATGGATTCCGCCAAAGGTTTCGTATCGGATTATGTCGGGACGGTGAGATGTCGAACGGCGATTCGAGTCTTCAACCGGTTTCAGCATTTAAAACGTAAGCCCTATTGAGGCAATCACTTTTGGATCAAGGGTTACTGCGCCGACACGGTTGGGCTCGATGCCGAGAAGATTCGGGTTTACGCCCAGAACCAAGAGAAACGGGAACGTCTGATGGAGCACGGTAGGCTGAAGTTCTAACTGACCGAACTCTAATCCTGGGGACAGCCGAGCCTTGCCTCCTCTGGAGGCAAGGCCGATTTATCCCCTTCTAGGGGTTATATCAAAGCCCCCCTTTCTAGGGGGATTTTTTACTGGTACCCGCCACACCGGCATGCAACAAAATTAGAACACCACGGATTCAGGCGCCTCGTAAACGGACTGACCGATAAGCTGAGAAGAACAGCTCACGCAACGATGCCACGTCAAGGCCGTACCTATCTACCTATCACACATGGATTTTTCCTCCGCGATGCCCATTTCTTGCACCCGATAGCGGCGTTGCGACCCGTCACAATAGAGCCATTCATCCTCGTCGCACCTAGCTCTCGGGCATGATAAAGGCACCCCGTTTTCCGCAAAACCCATGGGCAACGGGTATAACCCGTTGCGTCGTAGCGCCGTGGCATGAGATTAGGAAAACCAAAGCTTCTCCTAGCCTTGTTATTTCCAGGATTCGATAGAGAGATTCCCCCATATTATTAGGTATACCCAGAAACAACAGAGTTATAACGACACTCTACCCAATGCTTCGACCCCGGCCACGGCAATTGCCGATCCACGGTAAAATCCCACCCCATGCTCCTCTCCGTCAAGCACCGTTTTCTGTTCGTCCACATCGCCAAGACCGGCGGCACCAGCGTGCGCACCAGCCTGCAACCCCTACGCTGGCGCGATCCCTGGTATTGGCCCATGTTCCTATGCAGTCGCTTCAGCCACCTGAGCGGTCATCGCATCGCCACCAAGCTGCCACGACATGCCAAGATCGTCGCCGCCAAAGAGCTGTTACCGAAGGACTTTTTCGACAGCTTGTTCAAGTTCGCCTTCGTGCGTAACCCCTGGGACTTGCAGGTGAGCTCCTTTTACCACATCCGCCGCGAGCGTCCCCAATACCTCGGTGGCCATACCGAGTTCGCGGACTTTCTACGCTGGAAGCTGGACCCGGAACGCCCCTATCAATACCACCTGAACACCGCCATCGAGCTCCAGACCGATTACCTGATTGATCTGCACGGCACGCTGGTGGTGGATTTCATCGGACGCTATGAGCACCTGGAAGACGACTTTGCCGAGGCCTGCCGACACATAGGTTTCGTCCCACCGTCTCTGACCCATAAACGCAAAGCGACCGACCGCCGACGGGACTACCGGGGCTACTACAGCGACGCCACCGCCGAGCTGGTAGCACGCCACTTCAGGCGGGATATCGAGCTACTCGATTATACCTTCTGAATAGAATAAGGGGTCAGAGCCGAATGGTGCTAAAATAAGGCACAATCGATTGAAAAAGCTTGGGAAAGTCTGGAAAGGATGGTACGGTGAAATCACCAAAACCCACCAACCACCCAGGGAGCCAGCCCGGACGCATCCTAGCCAACGTCCCGCCTTGCCGCAGTCGAAACGCTTCGCACGTTACTGCAAGAATACCGATTCGTCCGCCTTCTTTGATCTGTTCACCGGGCCACAACTACTGACTGAGGTTGAAGACTTGGTGCCCGCTCATCGCGAGCGTCTGTTTCCACCGATGGCGACGCTGTCGATGTTTTTGGCCCAAGTGCTTTCTCCCGACGGCAGTTGCCGCCAAGCGGTCACCGAGGCCACACTCAAGCGACTGATGGAAGGGCGACCGCGTTGCAGTAGCCATACCAGTGCGTACGGCCAAGCACGCGCACGCCTACCAACAGACCTGATCGTGACGCTGACCCGGCAGGTCGGTGCACTCATCACGGCGGATGCGCCGATTTGGTGGCACTGGACGGGTCGTCGGATACGTCTGGTCGACAGCACCCCGGTAATCTTGGCAGATACGCAGGAGAATCAAGAGGTCTTTCCCCAGCCGAGCAGTCAGAAACCGGGGCTCGGGTTTGGGCTGTATCGCGTGGTGGGGTTGTTCTGTCTGGGGAGTGGCGCCTTGCTCAACGCAGCAACGACACCTTGCCAAGGCAAGGGTCGTGGTGAACAAACGCTGTTGCGTGAGATGCTCGACACCCTCGAAGAAGGAGATATCGCGCTCGGCGATGCCTTCTACCCGACGTACTTTCTGCTCTGTGAGCTGCAAACGCCGCGGCATTGACGGGGGGGTTGAGCAATACGGTGCGTGTAAGCGCCATACCGACTTCAGCCTAGGCGAGAAGCTCGGCGTGCGCGATCATCTCATCGTCCTGACCAAGCCCACGAAGAAGCCGGAATGGATGACACAAGAGGTCTATGATTCAGGCACCAGCCGAGCTGACGGTGCGCGAGCTCAAAGCCGGTGGGAAAATTATGGTCACAACCTTTCTCTGTGCCACGAGCGCTCCCCGAAAGCTCCTCAAGGTACTCTACCGTAGTCGCTGGCACATTGAGCTGGATTTCAGAAACCTCAAGACGACGCTTGGCATGGAGCAGCTACGTTGCAAGACCCCGCACATGGCCATCAAGAAGCTTTGGATTTATCTGCTCGCCTCACAGTACATGACATAATTTCCCATTAAAATCAGATGTCTAAGTTGATCTTCGTGGTTCTTCGAATAAAGCGACGGCTTGGTAAAACGCCTCAAGTTTTTCCGTTATATTGAATAAAATCTCTCTCAGCCAGTCCCAAACCATACCTGAAAATACGGATGGCCGGACGGTGATGACTCTTGATTGGGATCGGTTTTTGCTCGTGTAACCATTCCCCGAGGAGATGCGCCCTGCAGAAGGCGATCGCTAACAAGGCTAGAAGCTTCTCAATCGGCTACTGCGCTCCATCCCCGTAGGGCCAAGTATCTCGGGGCCTTACAGCTCGTGAGGCCACTTGACGTGGATGAATAAATCCAACCTCAAAACGGCATGTTACGATATGTTTGATGAGAGCCGAACCCAGCGAAGAACACAAGGCCGACCGCTACCAATTAAGCACCACCCGAGAAAAGGAAAAACGCCCAGTTCCAATGTAACGCCTTTGCGACTGCGATCAGGGGGGCAGTAGACGGAGCCAAGTAGAAGAGCACCAGGGTGCCCAGCAACATGGCCACGGAGGCCGGGGGTGAGGCGATGCTGAAGGGCTTGAGCGCGGTGCCGAAAGATCGTTTGATGCGGTTGTTCCGCAGGTCCACGCCGGCGATTTCGTCGAGGCACAAGTGGGTCAGATATCCGAGCGCCACGAAGCCACCGACCAGCCAGGAGCCCGAGGCCGGGATCCCGACTAGGCGGTAAGCCACCACGACTGTCGCCAAGGCCACAAATGCCGCAGCGAGCCAGGAATGCCAGACTCCCCGATGCACGGTAAAGCGGGCAAAGACCTCGAACAGGCCGAAACGCACCAGGAGGAAAACCAAGCCCCAGAGCAGGACCCGCTCGCCGAGCCCGATACCGTCCGCCAGCGACATGCTGACCAGGAAGGCCACTGCAACCCCGAGCAGGATGAACAGGATACGGACCGGGGTCGAGTTGTCCGCATCTATGTCCGGCAGGAGTCCTCCCACCACCCCGAGCATGAATAAGGCCAGCACCTGATCGGGTTGTGCCCACCCCAAGCTGTCGACGCCCAACCCGGCGGCCGCACTCACCGCCACACTGCCGTAAAGATGTCCTTGAAAGCTCGCCATCGGGGAAATCGACACTCCGGCTGTGGCCTCATGAGCTGAAGTCTTAGAGGCTGCCTAGAAAGTAATACATTAATTTTAATTATAAAATATATACATTTTGTGGTTTTCTGCGATGTAATCCCGGAGTTTTCCAGGACTGAAGAAACGATTCAATCGGCTGTCAGGTACCCGAGTGACCTCACCGACGAAGAAGGGGAAATCCTCAAGCCCATCATCAACGAATTGGAATCCTATACCACTCGGACGCCTACGAAAAAGTGATCTTCGCGAAAGCCTAAATGCCATAGTAACTATTCAGCTACTCCAAGTTGGGGCATTGGGGGCGGCCTTGGAAGATCAGGACGAGCGAGTTGAAAAGATCGTCGGACTGTTTGCGGCGGGTCAAAAGGCAGGAGCGGATGATGGCAAAGGATCCCCGCCGGTTTCGGAGCGGAAACAACTGGAGACTTTCTGCTGGAGTTTGGGCCTTCGCAGGTCGCGTTTGGCCTGGTTGTTGTCGAAGGGAACGCGCCGGTCGGTGAGGAAGCGCAGGATCTCGTTGCGGTGCTCGCGCAGTCGCCGAATGAGGTTGCAGGCCGGGGATTGTTTGACGCGTCCGCGGGTGCCAGTCCGGCGGGGACGGGGAGGATTGCCAGCTTCGGCTTCGGTGAGGATGGTGTCGTAGCGGGTTCGTAAGCGCTCGACGTTGCCGGTGGGCAATGCCTTGAGGTCCTGGTCCTGGGCCTCGCCGACCAGGGCATTGGCTTGGCACAACAGCGCAGGTTGCCCACGGCTGGCTCGGGGACCTCTCAGCGATCGCGGTTAGCTCACGTAGATGATGGGCATTACAGAAAGCATGCCAACATGAGT
>Ga0209457_1000152_pt1 | contig 23056 bp, 28 predicted proteins | sample WorMetHEROISLAND_5_FD_187410 | JGI IMG/M metagenome (GOLD analysis project Ga0209457, IMG submission 187410) | Marine gutless worms symbiont microbial communities from Max Planck institute for Marine Microbiology, Germany - Olavius sp. 5 HERON... ... | reverse complement strand
ATGGTCTTCCCGGAAAATGATCGTTCGAGCCCCGTTGTTTTTGACGTCTTGCCGCCACCGGATTCCGGTAACCCTGGACGTGACCCCAAAATGTTGTCCGATCCATGGCAATAGGGCGCCTTGAAAAGCTTGAGGTTCCCAATGGGGGTCGGTATGGTCCACCATTCCACCATTCCACCATTCCACCATTCCACCATTCCACCATTCCACCATTCCACCATTCCACCATTCCACCATTCCACCATTCCACCATTCCGGCTTCCTATGTATCCATACCCCGGTCACACATGGATTTGGGTGCAGCTCTCATCAAACATCCCATAACATACTGTTTTAAAATGAAGTTTATTCATACGCATCAAGCAGACTCACTGAGTGTAAGGTCGAGATGCTTGGCCTTCACACCAGTGTCTGATAGGCATCGGTTCTCCGCGATCCCTCGATCTTGCTACTGTTTGCTGCGCGACAGCGCGCCGCCTACCGAGGGGGTGGGTTCTCTTTATGAAACGACGCGGAGAAACCCAGAGACAAAGGCTCAACCGACCAGAGGATGAGTTGTACCCATCATTGGGCATACTCGATATTGTCTTTATTTGCCGTCAATGAACGCGAATGGACGCAACTAGCCGAAAATGAGCCAAAAAATATTCGGCTGCGGATTATCCACTCCTTTTGCCGCTCGAAAGGAATTCGTTGCTCGGCCAGCTCGAGGTACAAAACCTTCTCGTGCACGGACTTCAAAGACCCAGGACCCAAAACTTTGCCGACTTCTATATGCTCACCTATATGCCCACCTATATGCACACCCAATAACACACCGAGAGATGGATTCATCCGCGTCGACTTTATCTTAAGGGCGCCTTGAAAAATTCCATCCTTGGAATTTTTGAGGGCGCGAAGCGAAAATGCGATTTTCGTTTCGCTCATATTTTGAATTTTCCAAGGTGCCCTTAAACACATTTGCGATTATTTGCGGCTGAATTTTCCCCCTGCAGCCCTTACTCGATATCCTCCGGTGGGTGCAGCCTGCTCCCGGTGAATCCCCGCTGGCGCGCTCAATAGGGTCACAGAGCTTTTCGATTCCACGGGGCGGCGTGGATCGCTAGATCTTAGAGCGAGGCGGCGTGATGGCGTGATAGGGACGGTGCGCAAGCTCCACCAAGTGTCCGATAAACTGGCCTCGATGCTCGGATTTCGGACGCCCGGTGTCGTTTCAAAAGAGAGCTCCCCCGGTAGGTGGCGCGCTGTCGCGCAGCAAACACGTGGCAAGATAGGGGGCCACGGGGAACCGAGGTCGTTCAGGCACTGGTGTGAAGGCTAGGTATCTCGGCTTTACAGTCCGGGAGGCCGCTTAACGTGTACGAATAAATTCAATGCAGTGTAGGAATCCATGTCCTGTGGACGTGGTCAGAGTGCTGGGGCTTTGCCGATAGCACGACTCAATGGTACTCCTAAGTCTGAGTTGTCCCCGCAGTCTCGAACGAGGAGTACACCAATGAGTCGTTTTCGCAAGCGATCACATGCTATCTAGCCTTGTCAGTACCCTCTTGTTTGGACGCCCAAATATCGCTTTCAGATCTTGATTAGTCCGGTGGCGGGGGAAGAGAGCCACTGTATCCGAACGTTTTCGGAGCAGTTAAAGTATGAGGTGGTGGAGTTAAACGTACAAATCGATCATGTGCACCTGTTGGTGATGGATTCCGCCAAAGGTTTCGTATCGGATTATGTCGGGACGGTGAGATGTCGAACGGCGATTCGAGTCTTCAACCGGTTTCAGCATTTAAAACGTAAGCCCTATTGGGGCAATCACTTTTGGATCAAGGGTTACTGCGCCGACACGGTTGGGCTCGATGCCGAGAAGATTCGGGTTTACACCCAGAACCAAGAGAAACGGGAACGCCTGTATGGAGCACAGTAGGCTGAAGTTCTAACTGACCGAACTCTAATCCTAGGGATAGCCGGACCTTGCCTCCTCTAGAGGCAAGGCCGATTCATCCCCTTCTAGGGGTTATCACTACTGTCCGGTAAAACTGATGCCAATTTTTTGTAACCATTTGTAATAAAAAGAACGTTCGAGTTAAGGGTGTCATCGATTTGAATCGACTTGGTAGTCTTCAAAATATCCCGTTCTGGGAATTTTTGAGAGACCGCCCATAGTACAGGACAAAAAACCACAATATATTGATTTAAAATAATTATTTTTGTTACAGTTAAGCTGGGCGTTCAAGTCATCCCTGTCGAATTTTGACATAACCCTTTAATTAATAGATAACTTTTTTCGGAGGGCTCCCAGAGATAGATCAGAATGTCGCCGCTCTTGTGCCTCTGTTGCCTGGCTATTTCGGTTGGAACTTGGCCAGAACCAAATGCCTGGCCGGCCTGATTATCGCTTTGATCAAGGTTAGAACCGTCAATTTCGCGCAATTAGCCGCCGCTCTTCCCGGTGGCACCTTGAAAGACTCGAAGTATAAACGTATTCAGCGTCTGTTCAGAACCTTTCCTCTCGACTTCTCCACCGTGGCTCGGTTTATTGTCCGTCAGTTGCCCGATGGCCAGTATCTACTGACCCTGGATCGGACCAACTGGAAATTCGGTCAAACCAATATCAATATTCTGTGCCTGGCGGTCGTCCATCAAGGTGTGGCGATCCCCATGTTATCGATCCTGTGAGATAAAAAAGGCAATTCCAATACGGACGAACATTGAGCTATTCGGGGTGGAAAAATTGATGGCTACCTCGCCGATAGAGGATTCATCGGTACGGAATTTGTTCACTATCTCATTAGGAATGAAATAAAATTCAAGATTCGCATTAAGCACGACACACGCGTCGCTCGGCGCCGGAATGGCACGGCACCGGCCCGCAAGTTCTTTCGTAACTTGGCACGCGGCGAAGTCACCCAACTGAGGGGACAACGGGTTGTTTAGGGCCAGAAGCTCTCGGTCACGGGAACGCGCTTGATGAGTGGTGAATCCCTCATCAATCTCAGTTCGGATGCCTTTCAGGTCATCGCCATCCCGGGCGACGATAAACGGCGCTGGGAAATCGAAATCTTATGGCTCTCTTGCGTTTGGTGTGGGTAGCGCCATTTTTCCCACCGCGTAGAGTAGTCCGCTCCAAGCCTACTCTGTGCCTTGCTTTTCGCCTGTAGGCTCGGACCCGTCGCCAGGCCAAACGTCGGAGGGTTTCATCATGGACCCGTTGTCGTTGTTTACCGTTGCGCTCGGCCTTCCGGCTCCTTGGGAGGTCGTTGACGTGGCCTGCGATCCCAACTCAGGCCGGATCGATTTCCACCGCGCCTTCGCCCCGGGGACACGATTCTCTTGTCCGTATTGTGGGGCGGAACACCAGCCGGTCCACGACACGCTTAAGCGCGACTGGCGTCACCTGAGCCTCTTTCAATTCCAAGCCTACATCCACACCAAGGTGCCCCGTGTGCGCTGCGGGACCTGCGCCAAGACTACCCCCAGGTCGTGACGTCCTGGGCACGCCCCAACAACGGCTTCAGCCTACGGATGGAGGTCTTGGTCTTACTGGTCACCTTGCTATAAGGCGATGGCGGTCTCTCAGATCGCTCAATTGCCTGGCGTCAGCGACGGGCGCGTCTGGCGCACCTTCGGTCATTACGTCGATCAGACGCACGCTCAAGAGAACTTCTTGACCGTCATCTCGGTGGGTCTCGACGAGACCACCTCGCGGCGTGGACACAATTACATGAGCTTGTTTCACGATCTCGATGCCCCGCGTGGGCTCTATGCCTGCGAAGGGCGAAAGCCCAGGCCGTGGCCCAGTTTGCCGATGCGCTCGAGGCTCATGGCGCCTGTGCCGAGAACATCGGCGCGGTCTGTATAGATATGTTGGCAAGCTACCAGGCTGGCGTGTATGAGCATCGGCCCTGGGTGGCGATCACCTTCGATGAGTTTCACGTCATTCAGCTCGTCAACAAGGCGGTTGACGAAGTGCGTCGCCAAGAAGTCAAAAGGGCCCCGGAGCTGCGGCGTACACGCTACATCCGGCTCAAGGACAAGCCCGCTTGGAGTAACCGCCAGAAAGCCCCGTTTGCGGAACTCAAGCGCCGAAACCTCAAGATACACCGTGGCTTCCGGATCCAGGAGACGTCACGCGAGATCTTCCACAGTGCTCAGAGCGCGGCGCAAGCTGGGCCGCTCCTCGACAGATGGTACAGCTGGGTGCGTCGTTGCCGCCTGGAGCCGATCAACGCAGTGGCCAAGACGCTTAGAAGTACTGGCCAAGCATCCTCAATGCGTTCGATTCCAGGCGGCTCACCAACGACCGTGTCGAGGTGGTCAATTCGCTCATCCAGGTCGCCAAAGCCAGGGCCCGCGGCTACGGGACCACCAGGCACCTGATTCCCATCGTCTACCTTGTGGCGGGGTAACTATTCAGCTACTCCAATTGGGGCATTGGGGGGCAGTCCTGGAAGGTCAGGACGAGCGAATTGAAAAGATCGTCGGATTGTTTGCGGCGGGTCGAAAGGCAGGAGCGGATGATGGCAGAGACATCTCCGCCGGTTTCGGAGCGGAAACAACCGGAGATTTTCTGCTTGAGTTTGGGCATTTGCAGGTCGCGTTCGGCCTGGTTGTTGTCGAAGGGAATGCGCCGGTCGGTGAGGAAGCGCAGGACCTCGTTGTGGTGCTCGCGTAGCCGCCGAATGAAGTTGTAGGCCGGGGATTGTTTGACCCGACCGCGGGTGCCGGGACGGTGGGGACGGGGAGGATTGCCAGCTTCGGCTTCGGCTTCGCTGAGGATGATGTCGTAGCGGGTCCGCAAGTGCTCGCCGTTGACGTTGCTGGCGGGCAGCGTCTCAAGGTCCTGGTCCTCGCCGACCACGGCATTGGCTTGGCATAACAGCGTAATCATCTCGGTTGCCCACGGCTGGCTCGGGGACCTCCCAGCGATGGCGATCAGCTCGCGCAAATGATGGGCATTGCAGAAGGCATGCAGACATTGATAGCGTTGGCAGGCATGACCCGTGGTCATGCACCAGTACGCCCACGAATTGGGACAACAGGCCGAACGCATCCAGGGCCTCGGCCCCGCGTTTGGGATGAGGAAAGTAGGCCGTAAGCTGGTTGATGCTGAGCACAGGCAGCCAGTGCAGAGTGCCGTTCACGCGCCGGCTGGTTTCATGGGCCACTGGCGCCGCGACGAGTGCATCGCGAATCGCGGTGACTGGCGCCTCCAGGCGGGCGGCGGCTACCCAATACGGCGCGCTGGAGGGTACCCGGTGAGATCGCCAGGCCGGCCAGCTCATTGAGCACCCCGGCGGTGCGCTGGTAGGGCAGCAGCTGATATTGAGTCGTGTACACCGCAAAGGCCGACCCGCTCGGTCCGTATTGCACCGGGGCCTCGATCCCTGCGGGAAATGTGCTGCGTTGCGCGTGCCCACAGGCATAAGTCCCGCTGACAATGCGGTACTCAATGACCTCACGCTGGATCACCACCTTGACCACCGGGCGTCGCTCTGTGAGCACCGTAGTGGCGATCTCGGTGCCGCCGCGCCCGCAGGCACAAGTCCCCGGCAGCGGGATGATCACGCACTGATCGGGGGTCATCGACCAGGGAGCGGGTGACGCCGCGCCGCCCCGGTTGTCCACCGGGCTTGCGCCCGCTGGGTTGGCGCCGCGAATGTGGTGGTGGCTTCTTGAACGGAGAGTCTGAGGATGGTGGCCGGCTGGAATTGTGGCTATCCTTAGCCAGACGTGCTTCGAGTTCCTGAATGCGCTCATGTATCTGCTCAATGGTCGCCGTTTGCCCCTCAATGATCGCAGTCTGCTCTGCAACCCGTTCACGCAGCCGCTTCAGCTCGTCGTCAGGGATTTCTGGAGAATGGGTTAGGGCGTGCGCTTCAGGCATGGTTCCAGGATGCGAGCATAGCCTACTGCTTGGCAAGAGGTCCTGAATAGTTACGTGGCAGGTAAGTTGACCCAGCTGCCGACTTCTCCGTTCGTCGTCCAGTCGGGGCTTCCCGTCACGACTTGAGTCAGGTCGCTATGACCCGCTACCCATACCAAACGCAAGAGAGCCCCATTTTCCGGCAATCGCCTAATGTCCTGCTGTTGCCGAGTTTGCTGTGATGCGTGGCCTCGTGGCCAAAACGCCCCGATCCCCTCTTGCAGACCCTTCTTCTGCGCCTATCTAGCCCTGTCAAGGATGGTTTTCTTTTCCATCTACCCACACTCTCCGTAAGAGAGCCAATAGAAGTCTGAGATGAACGATAAGAGCATTGTCGGAGTTCAGAGCACTGTCGGAATAGCACTTGGCGCACTGGAAGCGCGCTTGGTGCGGCGCCGAAACGGTGGTCGGCCAAGCGCAAGAAGGAGGCGGTCTGCGCCTGCTGCGGGGTGAGCCCATTGATACCCGATCGAGGGAACTTGGGGGCGAGAGGATCGCCTCGAGGCTTGGCGCGAGCGTGCCCTCTGTGTCATGGACGCGGGCCTGAAGGGGCGCACCAACGATCCCCTACAAGCCAAGCTCGACGAGGCCACACATGGTATCGGCGAGTTAGTCATGGGGAATGAGCTGCGGCACCGTGAACGGGAGGCGCGTCGCCCTACGGTCCTCAGGAAGTCGCTGCGGTGAATCGTGAGACTTCGCCAGGGACGGGCCAGCGCTATATGGCCGGCAGCGGGTCGGTCGGGTGCTGAAATTCCTACGTTCGACGCTGTAGGCCCAACCGGCCCAGGCGTCGGCGGTGGCGCCACTATCCCAGCGCCGAGGACCGAAGCCCCAGCGCGCCGATGCGGCCCTCTTGGAGGCCATCCAGGCCGATCTGGCAGCCTCGCCATTCCAGGATGAGGGCCATCGTAAGGTCTGGGCACGGCGGCGCATCCTGCGTGGGATACGGGTCTCGCGTGGGTGGGTGTTGCGCCTGATGCGCGGGCACCACTTGCTCTCGCCCCACCGGTCGTGTCCGGGGACCGCACGGGCACATACCAGCCGCCTCGTTACGCAACGGCCTAACCAGCTCTGGGGTACCAGAGGTATCCGCATCGAAACCGTCGAGGGTGGCTGGGTGTGGGGGGTCACCGCCGTGGACCACTGGGATGCCGGCTGTGTCGGTCTCCACGTGGTTCAGGTCGGTAGTCGCTTTGCCGTCCGGGAACCGATCGCCATGGGCCTGAAGGCCTACCTCGGCCGTACCGCTGCGCAAGCCGGTCGGGGGTTGTCTTTGCGGATGGATCACGGTACCCAATATACCTCCGATCATTGCCTCAACCGGATTCGCTTCTGGGGCATCACGCTGAGCTTTGCCTTCGTCGCTGAGCCCGAAACCAACGGTGTGGCTGAGAGACTGTCTAAAAAGGCAGGCTCTCAGGAAATAATCGAGCACCCGGAGCATTTTCTGTTGAGCGCAAAAATCACATAATAGGACACCTCGAATCTTCCAAGACACCTTATGCTTTGTCGCCATACCAACCCCGGATAAAGCCGGTCTTGGCACACACTCGACTTCACCGAACCGATCCGTCAGCGGCTATAAGTCCCTCTCCCCTGGAGCTGGTCTTGGTACACACTCGACTCCACCAAGCCGATCCATCGGCCGCTATAAGCCCCTCTCCCCTGGCAGGAGAGGGGTTGGGGAGAAGGGGAGCAAAAGTGGAGCCCCGGTACTGGCTTCATCAGTGAACACTCGTCGGTTGTGGCCGATCGGGTCCCTAATTGACACGAGGGCATCGAGATTCACTCCCTTGCCCGAATCTGGAAACCGACAGGAAACACCTAGCCATGGCTAGCCTCGCCGCCTGGGAATTCCGCGACCCTCTATTCTTGCTCGCCGGGCTGCTGGCGCCCCTGGTCTATTGGCTGGCCAACCGCCTCCCGGCGCGGATCACCTACGCCAGCTTGGCGCTGCCGGACCGGGCTCCGGCAAGCCTGCGCGTGCGCTTGGCACCACTGCCGGCCGGGCTCCTGGCCCTGGCCACCCTGGCCCTGGCCGTCGCCCTGGCCGGTCCCCGTACGGGAGACGAGACCACCGAGGTCCGACGGGAAGGCATCGCTATCGTCATGGCCCTGGACCGCTCCGGCTCCATGGATGTCCGGGACTTCGTCGCCGAAGACTACAGCGTCAGCCGCTTGCAGTCCCTGAAGGGGGTCTTCCGCGAATTCGTGCTCGGTGGCGAGGCCGGCTTGGGCCGGCCGGACGACCTGATCGGGCTGGTGGTATTCGGAACCTACGCCGATGGCGTCTGCCCCCTCACCCTGGACCACGGCAACCTGCTCAACATCCTGGATCAAATCCAGGTAGCTCACGAACGCTCGGAATCGGCGACCGCCGTGGGCGAGGGCCTGGGACTGGCGATCGAGCGCCTGCTGGACACCGACGCCCAATCGCGGATCGTCATCCTGCTCACCGACGGGGTCAACAACGCCGGTGAGCTCGATCCGCTCCAGGCCGCGGAGTTGGCCGCCGAGCACGGCATCAAGGTCTACACCATCGGCGCCGGCAGCAACGGCTACGCCCCGGCGCCCGTAACCGGACCGGACGGCCACCAATACCTGCGGCGCGTCCTGGTCGAGATGGACGAGCGGACCCTGCAGGAGATCGCCCGGCGTACCGGAGGTGCCTACTTCCATGCCCGCGATGCCGAGGGCCTAGCCGCGACCTACCGGGCCATCGACCGCCTGGAGCGCACCGAGATCACCGAGGTCCGCTACCTACGCCATCGAGAGCGCTATGCCGGATTCGCCCTCGCCGCCCTGATCCTGATCGCCCTGGCGGGCCTCACCTTCGGGACCCTGTTGCGGAGATTGCCATGAGCGGACTCCATTTCGCCGCGCCCCACTGGATTCACCTGCTGTGGGCCGTAGCGGCCTTCATCGCCCTACTCGCTTGGCTCGAACGCCGCGGCACCGGGGATTTGGACCGCTTTATTGCCGGCCCCCTGCAGCAACGGCTGGTGCTGCGTACCCCCCCTTTGCGCCGCGGGCTGCGCCTAGCCCTGCTCGGGCTATGCGGGCTGTTTCTCACCCTGGCCCTCATGCGTCCCCAATGGGGGGCTCGACTCGTCACCACACCCCAAGTCGGGGCGCGGATCATGGTCTGCCTGGACGTCTCCCGCTCCATGCTGGCCGAGGACGTGGTCCCCAACCGGCTCGAACGGGCCAAAGCCGAGTTCCGGGACCTATTGGGCTATCTGGACGGCGACCAAGTGGGCCTCATCGCCTTCGCCGGCCGTGCCAGCGTACTCGCGCCCCTGACTCCGGACTTCAGCTTCCTGCGCTTGGTGCTCGACGAGACCGGCCCCCACAGCGTGACCCGCGGCGGCACCCAGCTCGAAGAGCCTATCCGCAAGGCCCTGGCGGGATTCCGGGAAGGGGGCGGCTCCGGCGAGATATCCCGCTCCATCCTCCTGATTACCGACGGCGAAGACCAGGCCTCCTTCCCCCTGGAGGCCGCCAAGGCGGCCGCCGAACGAGGCGTGCGCATCATCGCCATCGGATTCGGCGACGAGGCCGGCAGCGAGCTCCTGGTTACCGACCCCCGCACCGGCGTCCGCGCTCTGGTGCGGGACTCCGACGGCAACCCGGTGCGCTCGCGCCTGGAAGGCGAGCTACTGCGGGAGATGGCCCTGGTCACCGGGGGCGCTTACATCCCGGCCGGGATCGGAGCCATTGATCTGGAATCCATCTACCAACGCCACATCGCGGGCCTGACCCGAGGCCGACTCGACGACGGCGGCTATCAGGTACGTAACGACATCTTCCAGTGGCCCCTGCTACTCGCCTTGATCTGCCTGCTGGCGGCGGTGGCGGGTCCTGCGGTTGGCGCCATGAATAGAACCGCAAAGGGACACGAGTAAACACGAGTCAAGAACCAAAGAACATCACGGAACGCAAATGCAAGAGCCGATGAGTGCGGCTCTTTTGAAACGACACCGGGTGTTCAAAATCCGAGAGTCGAGGCCAGTTTCTCAGACACCTTGTGGAGCTTGTGTACCGTGGAGGAGCACAGGAAAGCGAAGGAGCGTAAGCAACAAGCGGAGTGCGCGCCGAGACGGATGACCGATTAGCTGAGAAGAACAGCTCACGCCACGCCGCAACGGCGCCACGTCAAGGCCGTACCTGATAACCCGTTGCGTCGTAGCGCCGTTGCGTGAGATAGGAAAACCTTGGCTAAGCCTTTGTTTCCGGGTTTCTCCGCGTCGTTTCAAAAGAACCGCACCCAACGGGTTTAGCTATTCCGTGCCGCACAGAACGAGTGGACGGATTCCTGTATATCTCGTGTATTTGGGTGCCGTGCGGCTTTACGGCCACCCAGTATCCAGTCCGCAATGTCTTCCAATACAATAGTTGCCTGCAGGTCGCGCGTCAGCATGTGATACCCATGGTTGTAAACAATAGCGTCCCAATGCGCGGTGTGTGCGCCATCAGCTAAATTCCGCAGCCAGTTGCAGGTTGGCTTTTTAGGGATAATTTCGTCATTTTTTCCGTACAGGATGAGCATCTCGTAATTCACACTCGGCGCACCCTTTACTGCGGCATCCATCAAATTACTCACACCATACAAGACATCGACCCGGGTAGCCTTTATGACCAGTAGATCGCGTCCTAATGCCCGTAACATATCGGTGTTGTCCGAGGGCCTTATGCCAAGTCCTTTGCCCGTCAGCTGCTTGCTGGGGATGGTATGTGCGGCCAACCACAGGGCGAACCGCTGGTAGATCAGCATACTATTCCGCGACCAGACGGCAGGAGCCAACAGTATGATGCCATCGATATCCGGTCGATACTGGGCAAGTAAAGCGAGTATCACTCCGCCACCCATGCTTTCACCGATCAAATACAGGGGCTGATCCGGGTAGCTTTGCTTGATCAGCCTTGTCATGGATCGAGCATCATTGACCAACTGCCGTGTTCCATGCCAAAGACCCTGAGCATTGGTGGCACCGAAGCCGCGCTGGTCGTAGGCCAACAAGGTAATACCACGTGCAGCGAGATATTCACCGGTGGATGCGAAGGCATTGCTATAGTCGTTCAAACCGTGAATGGCCAGTACCACCGCCCGACTGTTGCCTATCGGCTTCCAGCGTCTCAATGGAAGACGGTAGCTATCCGACATGACCGCGTACCTGTCGTTGAGACTCGGTACCGAGTCGTTGGTCGCGGGGGGCTGCACATAAGGTGCCGCACAGGCACTCAAAAGAAGTACCGCTAGACCCACCGACTGAAAGGCACCTTGAAAAATCCGAGTCGCCGGCGTGGAACAGAATGTTCCGTCATGTTCATGCGCATAAGAGCACGAGCATAAAGGCCCTTGTAAACCATGCTTTATGATCGCCATCTTGCAAAACCTATGAAAGGAATTTTTTAAGATACTGAAGCAAAAGAACTGAGCAGACCGGCCACTTGAAATTCAGCCACTACCCAACGTGTTCACCCTTTTCTCAAGGTTGTGACAATCACCTTATGCCGCGAATATACCGTCCCGTAACGAACGGAGTGAGCCTGCTTCACGAAGCCTCGGGGAATTACGATGAACGAGTACAAAACCTATGTCGAAGTGGATTCGTCCGGTCGAGTCGTCGCTTGACCGGTGGCACAGCCCACCCACCCTACGGGTATTTATATATTATAATCAATAGGTTAGGACATCTTCTAATTTTGTTGTGTCCGGTGTAGCAGGTACCGTAAAAAATCGGCTCTCTTACGTTTGGTGTAGGAGGGAAAGGAAACTACCGCGTAGCGGCTGCGTCCTTGACAGGCTGGGTGGGCGCAACACGATGCGGGCAAGAGGGGATCGGGGCACCCGGCGGAGGAGGAGCACAGGAAAGCGAGGGAGCGTAAGCGACGAGCGGAGTGCGACGACCCCCGCGTAGCCGTAGGGCCGAGCGTTTCGTCGGAGTGCGGCGCGTGAGCGCCGGCGGAGACGAAATGCAAGGCCATGCGACACAGCATCAAGTCATTGCGGGAGTCCTGGCGCCGCGCGGAGTGCTTGCCGGGACGGACACAGGACGAACGTGGGCCGCCGAAGGCCATGGCCGTCGCCTGATTTTTTGCACCCGAAATCGGACGGACCCCATTTCGGGTTTCGCGAAAAATGGCGACGCTCCGGTCAAGCCTAATGTCCTGCTGTTGCTGAGTTCACCGTGATGCGTGGCCTCGCGGCCAAAACGCCCCGATCCCCTCATGCAGAACCCTCTTCTGCGCCTGTCCAGCCTGTCAAGGATGGTTTTCTTTTCCATTCTACCCACACAATCCGTAAGAGAACCAAAAAATCCCACTTTCAAGATTCCCTTTATTCGGCAAGGACAGGATTTGTAACACAACGAGAAATTCAAGGTCCCCCGTAGTGATGGTGCGATATCGGCCTCGGAATTCCGCGACCGAAAGCCCCTCTCCTCTGGCGGGGAGGAAAGGATTGAGGAGGGGGAAAGACCGGCTGGTCGCTCCTACGTGCCTCCTACCTATGGGGACTCCACCTTAGCGCCGGCAAGCCGGCACCTACATCCGATACCAAGCGGTAGGCGCGGGCTTGCCCGCGCGGAATCTAGCACCACGCGGTCATGGTTCCATACCTCTGGTCTCGGCACACATTCAACTGGTGGAGAGGGGTTGGGAGAGGGCGACCGGTCGGGCGCCCCTACTGATCCGTCGGCCGCTATAAACCCTTCTCCCCTGGCGGGAGAAGGGTTGGGGAGAGGTAATTATTCAGGACCTCTTGCCAAGCAGCAGGCTACGCGCGTACCCATGGACCCATGCCTGAACCGCACGCCCTAACCCATTCTCCAGAAAGCCCTAGCGACGAGCTTAAGCGGCTGCGTGAACGGGTTGCGGAGCAGACTGCGATCATTGAGGGGCAAACGGCGGCCATTGAGCAGATGCATGAGCGCATTCAGGAACTCGAAGCACGTCTGGCTAAGGATAGCCACAACTCCAGCCGGCCACCATCCTCAGACTCTCCGTTCAAGAAGCCACCACCACGTTCGCGGCGCCAACCCAGCGGACGCAAGCCCGGTGGACAACCGGGTCGGTGCGGCGTCACCCACTCCCTGGTCGATGGCCCCGATCAGTGCGTGATCATCCCGCTGCCGGGGACCTGTGCGGGTGGCACCGAGATCGCCACTACGGTGCTCGCAGAGCGACACCAAGTGGTCGAGGTGGTGATCCAGCGTGAGGTCATGGAGTACCGCATTGTCAGCGGGACTTGTGCCTGCGGGCGCGCGCAACGCGGCACATTTCCCGCGGGGATCGAGGCCCCGGTGCAAGTACCCTCCGGTACCCTCCAGTGCGCCGTACGGGTGGCCGCTGCCCCGCCTGGAGGCGCCAGTCACCGCGATTCGCGACGCACTCGTTGCGGCGCCAGTGGCCCATGCCGATGAAACCAGCCTGCACGTGAACGGCACTCTGCACGGGCTGCCTGTGCTCAGCACCAACCGGCTTACGGCCTACTCCCCTCATCCTAAACGCGGGGCTGAGGCCCTGGATGCGTTCGGCCTGTTGTCCCAATTCGTGGGCGTACTGGTGTATGACCACGGGTCAGCCTACGAGCGCTACCAATGTTTGCATGCCTTCTGCAATGCCCATCATCTGCGCGAGCTGATCGCCATCGCTGAGAGATCCCCGAGCCAGCCGTGGGCAACCGATATGATCACGCTGTTGTGCCACGCCAATGCCGTGGTCGGCGAGGCCCAGGCCCAGGACCTTGAGACGTTGCCCGCCAGCAACGGCGAGCACTCGCGGACCCGCTACGACACCATCCTCAGCAAAGTCGAAGCCGGCAATCCTTCCCATCCCCGCCGTCCCGGCACCCGCGGGCGGGTCAAACAATCCCCGGCCTACAAACTTATTCGGCGGCTACGCGAGCGTCGCAACGAGGTCCTGCGCTTCCTCACCGACCGGCGCGTTCCCTTCGACAACAACCAGGCCCAACGCGACCTGCGCATGCCCAAGCTCAAGCAGAAAGTCTCCGGTTGTTTCCGCTCCGATACCGGCGCCGGGGACTTTGCCATCATTCGCTCCTACCTCTCAACTCTCCGCAAACAATCCGACGATCTTTTCGACTCGCTCGTCCTGACCTTTCAGGGCTACCCCCCAATGCCCAAATTGGAGTAGCTGAATAGTTACGTAGAGAGGAGGAACAAGGGCGGAACCCCGGCATTAGCTTCGTCCACTCCAGGGCCCATGATCGTCCGGCGGACTCGAGTGGGAGTAAAGACCGGACGGATGGGGGTGTACAACTCACTGTGTATTTGGTCATTCTTAAGGTGAAACAAGACACCCTGCTCGATGGGCTGCCGCAGGGCGGCACGGGTCCGAAAGACATCATGGGCAAGCATGGTCTGCGTAATCCCCAAAAATACGTCTCAGATCAGCGGCTCCCAAGGATTCTCCAGTGAATGAACCTATTAAAAGGCAAACCCTGAGGCTGATCGTTCTGGGTCTGTTGGCGACGGGCCTCGGCGGCAGCTTGGTCCAGGCCCAAACGACCCCTTCCGGGTCACCCGTCGCGGTGCCGGAGTCGATATCCACTCCGGAGGCGACCGCCCCCCCCGCAGATGCTGTACCGCCGGAGGACGCCGAGGACGAGCCAAAAGACCCCCGCGCGATCTACAACCAAGCGTTGGCCGATCTGGATGCCGGAGAACTCGAGACCGCAGCCCGCGGCTTCGAGGCAGCACGCGCCGGGGCCGGAACCGATGGCGAGGTCCGCTTTCGTGCCACCTACAACCTGGGCTGGGTCGAGGTCGAGCGTGCCGAGGCGGCCCCGGATCAGGAGCTCCGGACGGCGCTCCGCGCCCTGTACCGAGCGGCTGACTGGTTCCGCGAGGCCATCGCCTTGCGGCCGGAGCACGAGGCCTCTCGCCGCAACCTGGAGCGGGTGCTACGCCGCGCCCTGGTGCTGGCTGACCACCTCGCCGAGTCGGAAAAAGAAGATATCACCGCCCGCCTGGAACAGCTCATCGAGGCACAACGTATCCTGTTGACGGACCTGGGGCACAGCCTCGATCTCGCCGCCCTGCAGGACGACCCCAACGCCACCAACCAAGCCCGCCGCACCCTGCGCACCTTCGCCGGCAGCCAGCTGGCTGTGCTCACCCAGGCCGAGCATCTGAGCAAGACCGCGGACCAAGAGCGGGCCGGTCTCCAGGCCAAGCCGGACGCAGAGCGCAGCACCGAGGAAACCCTGCACCTAGCCCGACTCGATTCCCTGCTCGGTCATCTGCACCGGGCACGGGAGCGCATGGGCCGGGCCCGCAGCCAGCTGCGACGGCTCATCGCCCAACGCGCCTACCGCCGGGTCGCCGCCGCCCTGAGCGCCTTGAAACGCGCCCGTGATCAGCTACTCGGTCCGGTGGCGCGCCTGGACGCCCTGATCCTGGACGCCCTGGACCTGCTGCGCCAGACTGGCCGCAAGGCCGGGCCCGAACAACAGGCGCCCAAGTGGCTGACGACGGGGCACCTGAGCGAGATCCAGGCGGAGCTGGAGGTCCGTACCGGCGAGCTGGCACAGGGCCTGAACGCTAGCTTGGCCCGGGCCGGAGCAGCACCGGCGACCGAGGACCCCGAGCAAACCCAGCTCCGACGCAGGATCGAGGCCGCAGCACCCTTGATCGACGCAGCCCGAGAGGACTTTCAACAGGCACTCGCCGGCCTGGAGGCAGAACGGTTTAATCAGGCTCTGGCCCCTCAGCGCACCGGGGTGACCAAGCTGGCCACTGCTCGGGAGCATTTTCTGGATCTTGAGCGCTTGGTGGAGCTGCTGTATCAGGATGAGCAACGCATCGCCGCCCTGCTCACGCCCGGAGCAGAGACCAAAACGGCGGGGGCGGCCCCTGACGAGGACGTCGCGCCCCCGGACGAGCAGGCGACTGCGGACCGGTCGGAATATCTCCCGCTCGCCCGCGAGCTACAGGCTGAAAATCGCGAGCGTCTGCAACGGGCCAGCGCCAGCATCCTCGACCGACTGGGCCGGGTGCTGGACGCGGAAGAGCAGGCCAATCAAGCACAGACCCCGTCACCCAAGGCGCCGACAGTCGATCCCCAGATCTCTACCCCGTCCGACCCCGCCGCCTTGGCGCCCGAACGCCGACACTTGGAGCAGGCCGACCGACTGCGCGTCGAGGTGGAAAAGGCCATGCAACAGGCCTTGAGAGATCTCGGAGCCGCAGAGGCTGCCGCTGAGGCCGCCCCAGCCGACGACTCGGAGCTGACAGGCATCATCAACCGGGCGCAAGACTCCGTCGCACACACCCTGAGCCGGATCGAGGCCCTGCGCCGGATCTTCTTCTCCGTGGTGGATTACCTGCGCGAGACCTTGCGCCGCCAAATCGACCTGGGCGACCGCACCGAAGAGACGGCCGGGCTGGCCGCGACCGAGCCTGCGGAAGCTATCGCCCGCCGCCTTGGCCCTACGGCCTCGGAACAGACCGCATTGGCTGAGATGGCCGGGAGCATCGCCGAGGCCCTGACCCGGCAGACCGAGCAGCCGGCCCCAACTGCGCCGCCGACGCAAGAGGATACCCAAGCCCAACAGGCGGCCGACGCCCAAGAGCAACAGGAACGTCTGCGACAGGCCGCCGACCGGGTCGCTAACGCCCGTGATCGGATGGACCAAGCCGCCGAGGCCATCGCCACGGAGCCCCTCGCCTTCGAGAGGATCCGCGACCACCAGAAACAGGCCGTAGAAGCGCTGACCGCCGCCCTAGCCGAGCTGCAACCGCCGCAGCCACCGGGGCAATCGGGCCCGGAGCAACAACCGGAGCAACAGGACCAAGCGGGGCAACAAGAATCCCAGCAGGATGGCCAAGGTCAACCCGGCGCGAAACCCCAGCCGGAGCCAGGGGATTCGAGCCAACTCCTGCAAGGGGTGCGTGACCGGGAGGCCCAGCGACGAGACGCACGCGCTAGGCAACAGAGCTCCGGCTATGAGCCGGTGGAGAAAGACTGGTAAGACAGGAGTGCTTCGACCTCCTCGTCAGTGGACCGGCATTGCGACGCCAGCGCTATCCAAATCTTCGGAGAACTCCTGGTCTTACCCCAGGATAAGAAGGCAAAGCTATGGGTCGCTTTGGCTAGTCCCGATCCGCGTGTCCACGATTCCGGGTCCAGCGTGCATAAAAAACCGCGACTGACCAAGGCCGGCAACCGCTACCTGAGTATGGCCCTCTTCAGGCCCGCGCTGGGCACCACGCGCCACGATCCCTTTGTTCGGGCCTACTACCAGCATCTCGTCGAGACCCGCGGCCTCAAGAAGATCCAGGCCATCTGCGCCGTCATGCGCAAGCTTCTGCATGCGATTCATGTCAGGCTCAGGACCCGCACGATCTTCGAGAGTAGCCGCTTTTACACATCGGCCAAATCCGTGGCCTGATTAACAGAATTTGTGGGTCGGAAGTAAATTGGATTTGCATCGGAACAGAGTATCTACAGTCGGCTGAGCCTTGGTTTCCAGGTTTCTCCGCGCCGTTTTAGAAGAGTCGCACCCTTCTGCGAATACCGGGATGACAGGTACCCAGCGATTGCTCCGGGCTGACGAGCTAACCGGGAGCGACTCAGGGGTTTCTTCGACTACCCGCCTTCGACTTCAGTAGTGACTTAATAGCACGTTGCATGCCAACCACAGTAGCTCCAATTTGGTGCGGGTCCGAGGAGAGCGTTTCACCAACCCCCGCCCCCTGGTAATCAAACAACGCCGGAGCCGATAAGCAGTCACCGATGACGGTCGGAACCGAGGAGACGCACCCAGGGCATCGACCGGTTCCCAGAATGTTTCAAGGGGATAACCGATCGTCGCCAAGTCTGCCGGATCCAGCCGTGCGACGATGTCGTGCAGAAATCAGCGTTTATCCGGGGCAGCGGCAAGCTCCGCGGCCCACTTATGGATACCTTGTGGTGACGGGCGGCGCCTATCGACGGTAATGGGATCACCCACACCCCGTAGCTGTTCGCGACCGGTCTTCTCTCGGCCCCACCATAGTCGATGATGGCGGGCTCGAACGCCAACCCCGCATGGGCGCAAGCCTGCCGCAGGCAGGACTCAGGGTCGGTTACCAGCACTTCATAGCGCAGATGGAGACAGGGTGTCCGGCTCTGGCGCAAAAAGGCGCCTAGGGTGGGCACATAGCGCGCCAGCACCGGATCGTGCGACTAGGCCTCCCGATAGTCACCGGCGAAAAAGGAGTGTGCGAACGAGGACAGGATAGCGCCGGGATGCCGGGTCAATAGGATATAGGTCGCATCCGGATAGACCCGAGTCACGAACGGCCAAATGGTACTGTACTCGGAGGTCTTGTCGAGGTACATTCGGGTATCGCTAGCTCGGATATGGGCGCCGTAGAGTCGGTCGCAATAGGCGCGGCAGGCGGCCCAATAGTCGTCTGCTCGGCCGGGCAAGGAGGCCACGAAGGCGCGTTGCCCAAGGGTAGCCACCAGATGGTCGTAGGGCACCCGATCGATATTGCGCCAAAAGCCCAGGTGGGCGAGTGGCGTGAGTAAATGGGGCTCGGGTCCGCCCGTGACCAGGGAGTGCGCCGCCAGCATACGCTCCAGCAAGGTGGTGCCGGAGCGGGTGCCGCGAGGATGAAGAGGAGTCGTACCAGCCGGTCCGAGCGCGCCGGCTGCCCGTGTGCGGGAGCCTGGGGGTTACGGTCCCCGCGCCCAGCTCACCCACAGCGACGAGGCTCTATCCAACAATTGCGCTAAAGCGGCATTGTGGGGGGTGAAGTAGTCTTCGAGCAGACGTTCACTCTCCGGGTCCAAGGTCGGCAAGGGGGTTCGGCCCTGATTGAGTCGGCGCAGGAACTCACCGACCTGCGAATCGAGGATGAGCTTGATTAGGCGTGTATAGGCGCGCCGGCTCAGCAGACGGTAGCTCCTGACCAGCAGGTTTTCCAACCAGAGAAAACGGTAGGGACGGGCTACATTGCGCGCCTAGTCGAAGCCCGGCGGCAGAAAGTCCTTATCCGTCACGCCCAAGTGCTCGAAGACCGTCCGCAGACCGGCCATGGGATCGGCCAGGAACTCTTCGGTGATCAAGACCAGGATTCGGTCCCGCGGGAATACATCATAGTAGCGGGTTAGGTGGGTGGCGTAATGCGACGGTAGCAACCGCTGCCGGTCGCCGATAAAGGCGGAAAACGGCTGATCGCGCGCGATATCACCTTTGCGAATGGTATGCAGATAAACCTTTGCGAATGGTATGCAGATAATTGGAAAAGGTACGCTTGACCGGGTTGCGCAGCAGCACCAGCAGCCCGGTATCGGGGAAATGGCACCGGATCCTGGCCGCCGTATGCGGATGCGGAATATGGGTCACGGAGAACTCCCCGGTTTTGAGTCCCGGTGCGCAGCCCGCGAATTGCGCCTCGTACCAGCGTAGCGGACGCTTGTCGTAAAGGGTGCTGAAATAATTTGGGTGCGGCTCTTATGGAACGACGCGGAGAAACCTAGAAACAAAGGCTTAGAGAGGTGTTAGCGAGAAGATATTGAAGCCAGGGCCTCATTTTGGGTATGAAACTGAAGGGATGAAACTTTTTCCCCATACCCAAGGAGGCCCCGCCGATGAAATCTTACACGATTACGGTCGCCGCGATCGAGCATTACGCGGAGCCCCAGCGCACTTTGAACAGCTGCTCGGTAAGCTCACGCATGAGGCAACCCAGCGGGTAACCCACGGTGAATTGGAGGTTATGATGCAAGCCGAAAGGAGCGAGTTGTTGCGTCGGATGATCCAGGAGTATTTCGACTAGCGGGGTGCCGAGGAGCCCATCCACGCGCGCGTGGTGGAAGAGGATAGGATCGTGAGGATCCATCGGCGTGAAGGCAGCAAACGGAATCTAGAGACCCGCTTTGGGGAGGTGGTCATCACCCGCCTTGGCTATGGGAGGCGGGGTGTGAAGAGTGCCTTTCCCCTAGATGCGAAGCTGAACCTACCGCCAGACTAGTACTCGCATGGACGGCGAGAAGTCCTTGTGGAACAGATTGTTCGCGGATCAGTTGGAAGGTTCGGGTGGTGGGCAGATGGCGAAGCGGCAGGCCGAGGAGGTGGCCGTGCACCTGAGCCAGGACTTCGACACCTTTTATGGTCAGGCGCGAGCACGGCCCCAAATGGCTCGGGATAAGGGCACGCTTCTGGTGATCAGCGCCGATGGCAAGGGTATCGTGATGCATCCTAAGGGTCTGCGCGCAGCCACTCGTAGGGCCATGGAGCGAGAGGAGCACAAACAACACACACGGCTCCGTTCCGGGGAGAAGAAGAACCGCAAGCGGATGGCCACGGTGGTCTCGGTCTACGAGGTCGATCCTTATCCGCGCACCGCCAAGTCGATCCTGGGTCTTGAACAACCGCCCGAGCGGAAACGGCCGCGACCAGAGAACAAACGCACCTGGGCCCGGGTGGAGGCCGATCAAGGGACGGTGATTGAGCAGGCCTGTGCCGGAGCCGCGCGCCGTGATCCTGACCAGCAGATGCGCTGGGTGGTGTTGACCGATGGCCAGCCAGACCTGCTGCGCCAGGTCTCGGCCGTCGCCAAGCGCTATCCGGTCGATCCCGTAGTGGCCCAGGATTTTGTCTATGTCCTCGAATACCTCTGGAAGGCCGCCTATGTGCTACACCCCGAGGTCGCCGAAGAACATGAAAGCTGGGTGATGGACCGGACCACAACCGTACTCAAAAGCCGGGCCCAAGACGTGGCGGTGGGTCTGCGCCGCGCCGCTACCCGTAAACAGCTTGGCCAAAGCGAACGCAAACCGGTAGACAAAGCCGCCGACTACATCGACAACAACCAGAAACAACTCCAATACGATCAAGCCCTGGCACTGGCATATGGGCTGCCGATCGCGACCGGGGTTATCGAAGGCGCCTGCCGTTACCTGATCAAGGATCGGATGGATATTACCGGTGCGTGTTGGGATCTGAAGCGGACTGAGGCCATCCTCAAACTATGCTCGCTGAAGGTCAGTGGCGACTTGGCCGTCTACCTGGCGTTTCATTTCGAACAGAAGCATAAACGCCATTACCCCGGACCACCATCCCTCTGGCCGAGCTGGCCGAGCGCGAGGCGGCCTGAAATGGACGGTATGCCAGCTCTACAACGGGACCGAAAAACCGATCTGAACTCTCAGATTGTTGGATGCCCGGCGTCGTTTCAAAAGAGCCGCACCCAGATAATTTAGAGACTGTCTAAAAAGGCAGTCTCTAAGGGATCAGGAGGCGTCGCTGAGAGCGGGCCGATCTCGACCGATTTGCGTTCATTGGCGGCAAAAAAAGCTTCCGATGGAACAGCCGAGCCGATGTTATCGATATTTCGGTATGGCTGTATGAGTAACCCTTAGAGGCTGTCTAAAAATTTATTAATAATGAAAACTCAACGAACAGCCATTTTATAGGGTGCCTGATGATTACAGGTTTGCCGGAGAAGAAAACGACTGGATGCGAAATAAACCTGTGTTTCGTTCGAAGTTAGTTTCCGTTCGTAATTTTTACTCAATCGACGCCATAGACTCAGCCAGGAGAATGTTCTCTCGACCGCCCAGCGGCGAGGTAAAATGCGGAAACCTCGCTATCCTTTTTTCTTTCTAACGATTTCGAGCGGGCACTCGAATTGGGTCAAGACCCAGTTAGACAGTTCCACACCGAAATCGGCACGATCGCCCCAGATTTTTTTGACGGTATGGAGGATCGAAAACAAGTTCGTAATGACTTGACGAGCGGCTTTACCGTCAAACACATTGGCGGTGAGTACCTGGACGACGAGCACGCAACCGATTGTATCGACAACGATAGGACGTTTTCTGCCCTTAACGGGTTTGCCCCTGTCAAATCCCGATTCTACATAGGACTCCGGGGTTCCCTTGATACTTTGACTATCAATAATTGCTCCCGTTGGATCTGGCTTTCGGGCTTTTTTTCGCGTAACCGATGACGAAGCACCGCATTGACTTTCTCTGGCAAACGATCATCTATCCACTTATTATAGTAGCAATTAACGAGCTTGTAGGGAGGGAAGTCTTTTGGTAGATACCGCCAGGGACAACCTGTTTTATTCAAATAAAAAATGGCATTTAGGAGTTCGCGAAGATCACTTTTTCGTGGGCGTCCGATGGTATAGGATTCCAATTCGTTGATGATGGGCTCGAGGATTTCCCCTTCTTCGTCGGTGAGGTCACTCGGGTACCTGGCAGCCGATTGAACCGTTTCTTCAGTCCTGGAAAACTCCGGGATCACATCGCATAAAACCATAAGATATACATATTTTATGATTTAAAATCAATGTATTAATTTCTGGAGAGCCTCTTAACTCTCGGGGTCCGATCCGGCCAGGGTGTTCAAGCCAGCGCATTCCTAAAAGAGTCGGGTAGATAACCCGACCTTGCCAGTGCCGCTACCAGATTGAAGTCAAAAGGGATCTTGTGGGCCGCTAGGCGTTCCGCACAATAGTCGGACAATTGCCCCGGATCGGGTGGCGCGGCTGGATCCCGGGCCACGATCTCAGCCATCGGGATTCCCCCAGCCGGTGGTGCGCCATGCCGTATACACGGTTCTCCCGCACCTGGGGGTGGTTGTTGAGTACCGCCTCCACCTCCTCGGCAAATAACTTCATACCCGCCATGTCGATACGGTTGTGACAGCGGCCACAAATCCCGTGCCGGGAGCCAGGGGACCGTATAGGCGTCGAAGACCTCGCTGCCACGGATGCAGATTTCGCCTGTGTGGTCCGGCCCCGACGCGACGATCGGTCGCCCATGGTCGTCCTTCAGCCGGACCTCGTAGGCCGGCAACGGGCGGCCCACTGCAGGCGGCTTGTCCGCGGCGTGGGCGGTATTGATGACAGGGAAGCCCGACCATCAGCTACTCCAATTGGGGCATTGGGGTTGCCCTTGGAACGTCAGGGCGAGCGAGTTGAAAAGATCGTCGGACTGTTTGCGGCGGGTCGAAAGGCAGGAGCGGATGATGGCAAAGGCATCTCCGCCGGTTTCGGAGCGGAAACAACCGGAGACTTTCTGCTTGAGTTTGGGCATTTGCAGGTCGCGTTCGGCCTGGTTGTTGTCGAAGGGAACGCGCCGGTCGGTGAGGAAGCGCAGGACCTCGTT
>Ga0209457_1000151_pt1 | contig 23099 bp, 21 predicted proteins | sample WorMetHEROISLAND_5_FD_187410 | JGI IMG/M metagenome (GOLD analysis project Ga0209457, IMG submission 187410) | Marine gutless worms symbiont microbial communities from Max Planck institute for Marine Microbiology, Germany - Olavius sp. 5 HERON... ... | reverse complement strand
CCCCCCGGAACCGGATGGCGCGCTTGGCTGCGTACGATCGGCACGGGCAGCCCGACGCCACATCCGAAAGACCTGCGGGAGTGGCTGCGCGGAACCACTGCCTGGCCGCTCGGAGGCCGACCCCTACGCTCCGCGCGACAATCCACCGACATCGGTCGAGCAATCGAATTCCTCCGCTCGGTCATGAAGCGTCAGGCCGTCTGCTTCGTGGTGAGCGACTTCCTGGCCACGGACTACGAGCGCGTCCTCACCGCCGCCAACCACAAGCATGACGTGATCGCGGTCCTGATCACCGATCCCCGGGAGCTGGCGGTGCCCAGTGTCGGACTGGTCGCCCTGCAAGACGCCGAGGGCGGACAGACCCGACTCTACGATACGGGCTCGGCCACCTTCCGGCACGAGCTGGAGCAAGCAGCACAGGAACGCATCCGGTCACTGGAGCGGCGGCTGCGCGCCCGCGGAATCGACTTCATCCATGTGGACACCGCAGGCTCGGTCGTCGATCCCCTGGTCCGCTTCTTCCACATGCGCGAACGCCGGATACGCCGATGATCCCCCGACTACCCATCCTCTGGCTGCTCTGCGCCCTCCTCGCCACCCCATCCTCCTGGGCACAGTCCATCAAGCCGACGGAGACACCCGATCTCCTCGCCCGCCGCTCCGAGCGTGGCCCCGTCACCGCCCGAATCACCCTCAAGCCGGCGACGCCCAGGATCGGCGACTCATTGACTCTGCGCCTGGAAGTCACGGCGGCGGCCGGCGTGGAGCTCCTCATGCCCGAATTCGGCCAATCCCTGGACCGCTTCGCCATCCGCGATTTCGTGCCCCGAGAGACCATCGACGAGGCAGGACACACCCTGGCCACCCAGCGCTATCTTCTGAGCGCCCCTAGGTCCGGCCCCCAATACATCCCACCGCTGGCCATCGAATTCATCGACCGCCGCACCGGGATGCATCCGGCCCCGGAGGACGAAGACGCCTACGAGATACTGACCGAGCGGCTCAACTTCGAGGTCCGATCCGTCCTCCCGGAAGAAGCCGCCGACGATCCCCTCGATCCCCCCCTGGGCGAGCTGGCACCACTCGGTACCCCAGGTGCGGCTAACCCTTGGTACTGGCTCCTGATGATCCTGCCGATAGCCCTCGCCACCGCCATCGGGGTACGCTGGTGGCTCATAGGGCAGACCCGGGCGCGCCGGGCGAGCGCCCACGAGCTCGCCCGCACTCGGCTCGACGCCCTGAAGGCCCGACCCGGACCCGAAGGCGCGGTGGCGATAGACGCCTTCTTCGTAGAGCTCTCCGACCTAGTGCGCCACTATCTGGAAGACCGCTTCGGCCTGCACGCCCCAGAATACACCACCGAGGAATTCCTGGACGTAGCGGCGGCATCCCCGGACCTGAGCGCGGTCCACCAGGGATTCCTACAAGCCTTTCTGCGCCACGCCGACCAAGTCAAATTCGCCCGCCACCTGCCCGATGCGGACTACATCGAAGAAGTGCTGGACGCGGCCGATCACTTCCTGGAGCAGACCCAATAGCCGATCCAATCACCCACTCCTGCCGGCCGAAAGATGGAGTGAAAGAATAAAAGAAAGGATGCGGCTCTTTTGAAACGACACGGAGACAAAGGCTCAGCCGACCATAGGATGAATTGTGCCCCCCATGGGGCTTACTCGATCCGGAGCGTCGCCATTTTTCGCGAAACCCAAAATGGGGTCCGTCCGATTTCGGGTGCAAAAAATCAGGCGACGGCCATGGCCTTCGGCAGCCCACGTTCGTCCTGCATCCGTCCCGGCGCGCACTCCGCGCGGCCCCAGGACTCCCGCAAGGACTTGACGCCGTGTCGCATAGCCTTGCATTTCGTCTCCGCCGGCGCTCACGCGCCGCACTCCGACGAAACGCCCGGCCCTACGGCTACGCGGGGGTCGTCGCACTCCGCTCGTCGCTTACGCTCCCTCGCTTTCCTGTGCTCCTCCATGTAACTATTCAGGACCTTTTGCCAAGCGGCAGGCTACACACGTAATCTATTTCCATGCTGGAATAACCCACCCTAACCCATGCTCCGGAAAACCCTGACGACGAGCTTAAGCGGTTGCGTGAGCGGGTTGCGGAGCAGACGGCGCTCATTGAGCATCTGCGCGAGCGCATCCGGGAGTTGGAAGCGCGCCTAGCCAAGGATAGCCACAACTCCAACCGGCCGCCATCCTCGGACTCACCGCTCAAGAAGCCGCCACCACGCTCGCAACGCTAGCCAAGCGGGCGCAAGCCCAGTGGACAACCGGGCCGACGCAGTGTCACCCGCTCCCTGGTCGATCACCCCGACCAGTGCGTGATCATCCCGTTGACGGGGACCTGCGCCTGCGGACGTTGCGGCACCGGGATCGCGGCTACAGTGCTCGCGGAGCGACGCCAGGTGGTCGAGGTGGAGATCCAGCGTAAGGTACATCGAGTACCGCATTGTCGGCGGAACCTGTGCCTGTGGGCGTGCGCAACGCAGCACGTTTCCTGCAGGGATTGAGGCCCCGGTGCAATACGGACCGAGCGTATCGGCCTTTGCGGTCTACATGACCCAATACCAGTTGTTGCCCTACCAGCGCACCGCCGAGGTGCTCGATGAGCTGGCCGGCCTTATCTCATCGGGTACCCTCCAGCGCGCCGTACGGGTGGCCGCCACCCGCCTGGAGGCGCCAGTCAACACGATTCGCCGCGCACTCGTCACTGCGCCAGTAGACCATGCTGACGAAACCGGCCGGCGCGTGAACAGCAACCTGTACTGGCTACACGTACTCAGCACCGACCGGCTTACGGCCTACTTCCCTCATCCCAAACGTAGTGCCGAGGCCCTGGATGCGTTCGGCTCGTTGACGCCGTTCGCTGGTGTACTCGTGCATGATCACTGGTCAGCCTGCCAGCGCTACTCATGTTGGCATGCTTTCTGTAATGCCCATCATCTACGTGAGCTAACCGCGATCGCTGAGAGGTCCCCGAGCCAGCCGTGGGCAACCTGCGCTGTTGTGCCAAGCCAATGCCCTGGTCGGCGAGGTCCAGGCCCAGGACCTCAAGGCATTGCCCACCGGCGACGCCAAGCGCTTGCGGACCCGCTACGACACCATCTTCACCGAAGCCGAAGCTGGCCATCCTCCCCGTCCCCACCGTCCTGGCACCCGCGGGCGGGTCAAACAATCCCCGGCCTGCAACCTCGTTCGGCGACTGCGCGAGCACCGCAACGAGGTCCTGCGCTTCCTCACCGACCGGCGCGTTCCCTTCGACAACAACCAGGCCGAACGCGACCTGCGAAGGCCCAAACTCAAGCAGAAAGTCTCTGGCTGCTTCCGCTCCGAAACCGGCGGAGATGCCTTTGCCATCATCTGCTCCTGCCTTTCGACCCGCCGCAAACAGTCCGACGATCTTTTCAACTCGCTCGTCCTGACGTTCCAAGGACAACCCCCAATGCCCCAATTGGAGTAGCTGAATAGTTACCATTTTTCAAACACTGACGTGCTTGGAAAATGGCGGTGCGTCCTTTGCGCCTATATGATGGAAAAATTCCTTCCATGGAATTTTTCCCCTACGCCAAGTGGAAATGCGATTTCCACTTGACTTCATTGCTCAAGCACTGGCGTGCTTGAGCAATGGCGGTGCATTCTTGCACCGCAGGCCACCTTGAATTTTTCCCGTAGCGTTATAGTCTTGTTGTTTCCGAATAAAGGGAACTTTGAACGACTGAATCCCATAGGATTTTTCACGTGTCCGCTACACCGGATACAGCAAAGTCAAAACACTACAAATTTTTTAAGGTGGCCCCGTAACCAACGTAATCCCTCAACTGCTTCTCGACGGGAGAGAATCGATGACGGACGTAAAACGTAGAAGCTTGCTGCGTGGATCGCTGGCCGCAGGCGCGGTCGGTGTCGCGGCGGGAGCCAGTCTACTCACACCTCATGCGGTGCTGGCGGCTCGGCCGAAAGAGACTGTCGCAGCCGAGAATCCAGATGATGCGCTGAACGGGCTGTTGGGTACCAAGACCCGTGAAGCCGACGCAGGCATCAAGCTCAAGGTCCCGGAAATTGCCGAGAACGGCGCCGTGGTCCCAGTGACCGTGGAATCCGATCGGGAAGACATCGAGTCCATCTCGATTCTCGTTCCCGGCAACCCGAATCCGCTGACCGCCTCCTTCGATCTGGGTCCGGGTGCGCTCGGCTTGGTGTCGACTCGCATCAAAATGGGCAAGACATCGAAAATTATTGCCGTAGCCGAGACCAAGGATAAGGCCATATGCGCTACTAAGGAGATCAAGGTGACAATCGGCGGTTGTGGCGGTTGATCTACTCGGGACCGGAATACAAAAGCGAAAGGTGGCTCGAGATATGGCAAATTCGATCAAAATCCGCGCTAGGCTCAAGGATGGCGGGGTAACCGAGGTCAAGGCACTGATGACTCACCCCATGGAGACCGGGCAGCGCAAAGATAAAGAGACGGGTGAGAAGATCCCCGCCCACTTCATTCAAGAGGTCGTCTGCACTTGGCAGGATAAGCAGGTGATGAAGGCCCTGTGGACCAGCGGCGTGTCCAAGAATCCCTACATTGCCTTCAGGTTCAAGGGTGCCGACAAGGGCGATACCATTCGACTCTCATGGACCGATAACAAAGGCGAGAGCGATTCGAATACTACCGAGGTCAAATAGCGGTAGTGTTCTGATCTCGTTGTTGCTGAGAATGGGCAACCGCAAGTAGGGGCGATTCATGAATCGCCCCTACTTCGTCCTGTCACAGCGGTCCCTGATAGAGCTTTGACCTACCCGAAGGGCGGGTGCGGAACCGCTTATAGGCCCAGAGGTATTGCTCCGGACAGATAGCGACGGCCTTCTCGATGCCTCGGTTGAGAGCCGTCGCACTCGTGACCTCGTCTTCGGAATCGATCCCCACCGGTGCCGGTAGGCAGTGGAGGTGGAAGCCACGCGCGTGCGGTAGCCGCGCCGCGAAGAGGAAGAGCACACGCGCCCCGGTTGCACGCGCCAGCCGGCGGATCAAGAGCATGGTCAAGGCAGAGACGCCAAAAAAGGGGGCGAATACCGAGCCAGCGGTCATTCTGGGCTCCTGGTCGGGGAGAATCCCGACATACTCCCCTCGCCTCAGGGCTTGAAGCAGCTGGCCGATTCCCCGACGGCCGATCGGTACCAGCTTGGCACCGGCACGTCCCCGGACCTCACGGATCAACCGATCCAGCTCGGGTTGAGGTTTGTAGAGCGTGGTGGTAGGACCTCGGGTCGAAAGGTACAGCCCAGCCAGCTCCCAGGCCCCTAGGTGGGGGGAGAGGACGATGACCCCGCGCCCGTCGTCGCGGTGCAGTAGCTCACCGCCGGAAACTTCCCGTACCAGCGAGAGCACCTTACGGATCGGGCGCAGCCACAGATAGGCCACCTCGCTATAGGTCTTGCCGTATTCGAGGAACGACCGCCGGCGAAAGGCGAGGGCCTGGGGCTCCGTGAGGTGTGGGAAGCAGAGCCGGATATTGATCAGGGCATTGCGGCGTTGCTTGTTGGGGACCTTCAGCATCAGCCAGCCGACACAGGTCCCGAGCCGGTGGACCATGGATAGGGAGGGGCGGGACAGGACCCACAAGACCCGAATCGCAAAGCGTTCGCGTGGGGCAGTCGAGCCCCACCGCTCCTGTCTTGCTCGATCCTGTTTCATCGCTAGCTTCTGATACCTAGCCGAGGGCTGGTCTTATCACACACCTGACTCCGCCAAACCGATCCGCCGGAGTCCGTCGGTGGCCATAAGCCCTTCTTCCCTGGCGGGAGGGGGGGAGCCCCTACCTGCTCCCTATCCACGAGGACCCCACCTTAGCGCCGGCAAGCCGGCGCCTACATCGGACACGAAGTGGTAGGTGCGGGCTTGCCGGCGCTTCGTCCTCAAGTGTGAGTAAAGATCAGGCCCGAAGCGCCTCCAAGCATTCGAGGTGCCCTCAAGATCCCCGCATGATCAGTAGCAATCCACCGGTGCCGTAGAGCCCGATCGCCAGCAGCTTGGCCAAAAAGACCGTGAGGATTCCGGGTCCGAACAGCAAAAGCCCGGTCCCGCTCAGGATGAGGAGACCGCCGCTGACCGCCCGCACCATGGCCGTGCGGTGATTACGGGCCTCGGTACGCAGGCGTTCGAGCTCCTCCGAGCGCCAGTGGATCGTCATTTGGTGTCGGTCCAGGGTATCCAGCACCCGATAGGCGAGGGACGGCAGCTCCGGGATTTGTTCGGAGATCGGGCCCAGATTCTTGCAGGTCCGGGCCAGGAAGGCCCTGGGTCCGACCTGGTCCTTCATCCACTCCTCCATGAAGGGCTTGGCGGTGGTCCAGAGATCGAGCTCCGGGTAGAGCTGGCGGCCCAAGCCCTCAATATTGAGCAGGGTCTTCTGCAGCAAGGCCAACTGGGGCTGGACCTCCATGTTGAACCGGCGTGCCGTCTGGAACAGACGTATCAGAAAATTCCCGAAGGAGATCTCGGCTAGGGGCTTCTCGAAGATGGGCTCGCTCACGGTGCGGATGGCGGCCTCGAAATCGACGATCCGGGTCTCGGGGGGCACCCAGCCGGAGGCTACATGCAGCTCGGCCACCCGGCGGTAATCCCGATGGAAGAAGGCTAGGAGGTTCTCGGCTAGATAGCGCTGGTCCTCCACCGTCAGACTGCCGACGATGCCGAAGTCGACGGCGATATAGCGTCCGTCGGGCGCCACGAAAATATTTCCCGGGTGCATGTCCGCATGAAAAAAGTTGTCTCGGAACAGCTGGGTGAAGAAGATCTCGACCCCCCGCTCACCGAGCATACGCATACTGATCCCCTGAGTCTTGAGGGCAGCGACCTCACCGACCGGGGTACCATAGATGCGCTCCATCACCATAACATTGGGCCGCGTTAGGTCCCAATGCACCTCCGGGATATAGATGGCCTCGCTGTCGAGGAAATTACGTCGCAGCACGGAGGCGTTGGCGGCCTCGCGCTGTAGGTCCAGCTCGTCGAAGATAGTCTTTTTGTACTCGGCGACCAGATCCACCGGTCGCAGCCGGCGGCCATCCTTCCAGTAGCGTTGGATCAGCTGCGCCAGAATATGGAGTAAACCGATGTCGCGCCGGATGGTCTTCTCGATGCGCGGTCGCAGCACCTTGACTACCACCGCGCGCCCGTCCTTGAGATGGGCGGAGTGGACCTGGGCGATGGAGGCCGAAGCCAGGGGAGTGGGGTCGAAAGCGTCGAGCTCCGCCTCCAGGGGTCGCTGCCACGCCTGCTCGATCAGGGCGTGGGCCTCGGTCCCGGAGAAGGGCGGGACCCGGTCTTGCAGCTTGGCGAGCTCGATGGCTAGATCGTCGGGCAGCAGATCGCGGCGGGTGGAGATGAGCTGACCAAACTTGATGAAGATAGGCCCCAGGTCCTCCAGGGCCTGACGGATGCGCACCGGGTAAGGCGGCTGCTTGCCCCGGAACCAAAACCAAGGCGACAGATAGAGCAGGAACCTCAGGGGTCGCAGCCACCGGGTGGCGAACACCACCTCGTCCAGCCCGTGACGCAGCAACACCCGGTTGATGTGGATCAGGCGCAATGCCTGGGAAGGTCGGATCATTCTGGCTCACCAGCCGCACCGTCCCTGAGCTTTGCCAGCCGCTCGACCCGTGCCGCGAGTCGCTCCACGTCGTCGCGCGCTTGGTCGACGGCGTCCAGGAAGGCCCGGACCTCATGGCGGCCGGGCAGCAGGCGTGCCTCCTCTTGGAAATACTCCTTGACATCCTCGGTCAGGACAGCCGAAGTACGCTGTCCCCAGTGCTCGGCGGCACGTACCCAGGTCCCGATCCGGTAGGCGGCGGCGTCGCCGATCAGCCGTGCGAGCTGCTCCTCCCAATCGACCTCCAGGCCGTCCAGAAGATCGCCGAAGGCCTGGGCTAGGTGGGTATCCCCCTCGATCCGGACCGCGTCGGAGAAGAGCTGGCCTGGGCCTGTCTTGCGGTGCGCGAAGACTAGGCGGGCCAAGGCCAGAGGTGTGGCGCTTAGCACACAGTCCGGCTCACCCCCATAGTCGCCATAGACCTGGATCCCTGTGGGGCCTAGTATCAGGTAAATTCGGGCCTCGAAGCCGATCACCTGGATCAGGATCACCTTGCCATGCAGATCGGTAAGCCGCACCGCCCCCTCGGGGTCAAGGGCGAGATAACGATCGATAGCCGTCTCCAGGGTCACCAGGACCGGGTCCGGGATGGTAGCTCCAGTAGTCACAGCTTATAGCCCCGGTGGATAGCGACGATACCGCCGTTGAGGTTAAAGAAAGCGCAGTGCTCGAAGCCAGCCTGCTCCATCATGGCCCGCAGGGTCTCCTGGTCCGGATGCATGCGGATGGACTCGGCCAGATAGCGATAGCTGTCCGCATCGCCGGCGATCAGGCGTCCCAGCACGGGCAAGACCGAGAAAGAGTACAGGTCATAGGCCCTGCTCAGGGGGCGGTTGGTGGGGCGGGAGAACTCCAGGATCAGGGTCCGACCGCCGGGTCGCAGGACCCGGAACATCTCCTCCAGGGCACCTTGCTTGTGGGTGACGTTGCGCAGACCAAAGCCGATACTGATGCAATCGAAATGGTTGGTGGGAAAGGGCAGGGCCTCCGCGTCGGCTTGGATATAGTGGAGGTTGCCGGCAATGCCCAGGTCCGTCAATCGCTCCCGGGCACGGCCGAGCATGGCAGCGTTGATATCCGTGGCTACCACGGCGCCGTCCTGGCCCACTAGGCCGGCGAAGCGCTCGCAGAGATCACCGGTCCCGGCGGCCAAGTCCAGTACCCGTTGGCCCCAGCGTACCCCAGCCAGCTCCATCGTCCGCCGCTTCCAGAGCCGGTGTATCCCCAGGGACATCAGATCGTTCATAAGGTCGTAGCGGGGGGCCACGGAATCGAAGACCTGCCGCACTTGGTCGGCCTTCTCCTCGACCGCGACCTGTTTATAGCCGAAGTGGGTCGTCTGCTCGTCGGACATGATGAGGTTTCCCCTGGATGCTCTGATCTTGGCCCACACTCGATTCCTCTAAGCCTCTTTCCCGGCTCTCTTGCGTTTGGTGTGGGTAGCGCCATTTTCCCATCGCGTAGGGTAGCCCGCTCCAAGCCTACTCTGTGCCCTTCTTTTCGCCTGGAGGCTCGGACCCGTCGCCAGGCCAAACGTCGGAGGTTTTCATCATGGACCCGTTGTCGTTGTTTACCGTTGCGCTCGGCTTTCCGGCTCCTTGGAAGGTCGTTGACGTGGCCTGCGATCCCAAATCAGGCCGGATCGATTTCCACCGCACCTTCGCCCCGGGGACACGATTCTCTTGTCCGCATTGTGGGGCGGAACACCAGCCGGTCCACGACACGCTTAAGCGCGACTGGCGTCACCTGAACTTCTTTCAATTTCAAGCCTGCATCCACGCCAAGATGCCCCGTGTGCGCTGCGGGACCTGCGCCTAGACTACCCCCAGGTCGTGGCGCCGCCCTGGGCGTGCCCCAACAGCGGCTTCAGCCTACGGATGGAGGCCTTACTGGTCACCCTCTGTCAGGCGATGGCGGTCTCTCAGGTCGCTCAATTGCCTGGCGTCAGCGACGGGCGCGTCTGGCGCACCCTCGATCATTACGTCGATCAGGCGCACACTCAAGAGGACTTCTCGACCATCACCTCGGTTGGTCTCGACGAGACCGCCTCGCGGCGTGGACACAATTACATGAGCTTGTTTCATGATCTCGATGCCCCGCGTGGGCTCTATGCCTGCGAAGGGCGAAAAGCCCAGGTCGTGGCCCAATTTGCCGATGCGCTCGAGGCTCCTGGCGCCTGTGCCGAGAACATCGGCGCGGTCTGTATGGATATGTCGGCAAGCTACCAGGCTGGCATGTGTGAGCATCGGCCCTGGGTGGCGATCACCTTCGATGAGTTCCACGTCATTCAGCTCGTCAACAAGGCGGTTGACGAAGTGTGTCGCCAAGAAGTCAAAAGGGCCCTGGAGCTGCGGTGCACCCGTTATATCTGGCTCAAGGACAAGCACGCTTGGAGTAACCGCCAGAAAGCCCCGTTTGCGGAACTCAAGCGCCGAAACCTCAAGACACACCGTGGCTTCCGGATCCAGGAGACGTTACGCGGGAGCTTCCACAACGCTCAGAGCGCGGCGCAAGCCGAACCGCTCCTCGACAGATGGTACCAGCTGGGCGCGCCGTTGCCGCCTGGAGCCGATCAAAGCGGTGGCCAAGACGCTTAAAGAAGCACTGGCCAGGCCTCCTCAATGCGTTCGATTCTAGGCTCACCAACGGCCATGTCGAGGCGGTCAATTCGCTCATCCAGGCGGCCAAAGCCAGGGCCCGCGGCTACGGGACCCACCAGGCACCTGATTCCCATCCTCCACCTTGTGGCGGGTAAGTTGACCCAGCTGCCGACTTCTTCGTTCGTCGTCCAGTCGGGCCTTCCCGTCACGACTTGAGTCAGGCCGCTATGACCCGCTACCCACACCAAACGCAAAAGAGCCTCTTTCCCCTGGCGGGAGAGAGGGGGAGCAAAAACGGAGCCCCGGCACTGGAGTCTCACCCCAACGGCTGTCTGCCGCTACTCCAGAACCCATGATCGTCCAGCGGACTCGAGTGCGAGTAAAGACCAGCCTGGATGCTGGGTGGATTCTACACCAAAGCAGAAGCGACGCATCCGTGTAGAGGTTGGTTGTAACTATTCAGCTACTCCAATTGGGGCATTGGGGGTTGCCCTTGGAACGTCAGGACGAGCGAGTTGAAAAGATCGTCGGACTGTTTGCGGCGGGTCGAAAGGCAGGAGTAGATGATGGCAAAGGCATCTCCGCCGGTTTCGGAGCGGAAGCAGCCAAAGACTTTCTGCTTGAGTTTGGGCCTTCGCAGATCGCGTTCGGCCTGGTTGTTGTCGAAGGGAACGCGCCGGTCGGTGAGGAAGCGCAGGACCTCGTTGCAGTGCTCGCGCAGTCGCCGAATGAGGTTCCAAGCCGGGGGTTGTTTGACTCGCCCGCGGGTGCCAGGACGGTGGGGACGGGGAGGATTGCCGGCTTCGGCTTCGGCTTCGGCTTCGGCTTCGGCTTCGGTGAAGATGGTGTCGTAGCGGGTCTGCAAGCGCTCGACGTCGCCGGTGGGCAATGCCTTGAGGTCCTAGGCCTGGGCCTCGCCGACCAGGGCATTGGCTTGGTATAACAGCGCGATCATATCGGTTGCCCACGGCTGGCTTAGGGCCCTCTCAGCGATCGCAGTTAGCTCACATAGATGATGGGCATTGCAGAAGGCATGCCAACATGAGTAGCGCTGGCAGGCTGACCAGTGATCATGCACGAGTACACCAGCGAACGGCGTCAACGAGCCGAACGCATCCAGGGCCTCGGCACTACGTTTGGGATGAGGGAAGTAAGCCGTAAGCCGGTCGGTGCTGAGTACGTGTAGCCAGTACAGGTTGCCGTTCACGCGCCGGCCGGTTTCGTCGGCATGGGCCACTGGCGCGGCGACGAGTGCGCGGCGAATCGCGTTGACTGGCGCCTCCAGGCGGGTGGCGGCCACCCGTACGGTGCGCTGGAGGGTGCCCGGTGAAGATCCCAAGGCCGGCCAGCTCATTGAGCACCTCGGCGTGCGCTGGTAGGGCAACAACTGGTATTGGGTCATGTAGACCGCAAAGGCCAATACGCCCGGTCCGTATTGCACCGGGGCATCAATCCCTGTAGGAAACGTGCTGCGTTGCGCGCGCCCACAGGCACAGGTTCCGCCGACAATGCGGTACTCGATGCACCTTACGCTGGATCTCCACCTCGACCACTTGGCGTCGCTCCGCGAGCACTGTAGCCCGATCCCGGTGCCGCAACGTCCGCAGGCGCAGGTCCCCGTCAACGGGATGATCACGCACCGATCGGGGTCATCAACCAGGGAGCAAGTGACGCCACGCCGGCCCGGTTGTCCACTGGGCTTGCGCCCGCTTGGTTGACGTTGCAAGCGTGGTAGCGGCTTCTTGAACGGTGAGTCCGAGGATGGCGGCCGGCTGGAGTTGTGGCTATCCTTGGCTAGGCGCGCTTCCAACTCCCGGATGCGTTCGCGCAGATGCCCAATGAGCGCCGTCTGCTCCGCAACCCGTTCACGCAACCGCTTAAGTTCGTCGTCAGGGTTTTCCGGAGCATGGGTTAGGGTGGGTTGTTCCAGCCTGGGGATAAATTACATGTATAGCCTGCCACTTGGCAAGAGGTCCTGAATAGTTACGAAAAATGAAGCCAAATCGAAATTGCATTTCGATTTGGCGTAGGGAAAAATTCCACGGAAGGAATTTATCCATTCTAAATAAAGCGAAATTCCAGAGACGAAATTTTCCCGCTCTAAAACAAAGAGAAATTCGAGGGGTGGAACCTTTCAAGGTTTCCGATAGGTTGGAATAAACAGTCGTAATGGTAAGAATAGCTCAATTCGATGCTCACTGAATACCGCCAAATTCGTTAGGAGGAGCACAGGAAAGCGAGGGAGCGTAAGCGACGAGCGGAGTGCAACGACCCCCGCGTAGCCGCAGGGGCGAGCGTTTCGTCGGAATGCGGCGCGCGAGCGCCGGCGGAGACGAAATGCAAGGCCATGCGACACGGCGTCAAGTCATTGCGGGAGTCCCTGGCGCCGCGCGGAGTGCGCGCCGGGACGGACGCAGGACGGACGTGGGCCGCCGAAGGCCGTGGCCGTCGCCTAATTTTTTGCACCCGAAGTCGGACGAACCCCATTTCGGGCTTTGCAAAAAATAGCGACGCTCCGGCATCCGGGCTTTCGAATAGCCATCTCGGTGCAGAATACCTTTTTTCATGGCCCCTTCTCGGCATCTTCTTCTTCCTGGGCGATGGCATCGCGCCTAACCTGTAACCGGGAGGCATCATGGTAGCTCAAGCCGGGTCGGCGCAGGGCGATATCGAGCTGGCGAATCGCCACTTCCAGGTCACCCTCGGCATAAAATTTTTCCGCCCGGTAGCGATGGGTGGCCGCCTCTTGTCCCGATTTGAGCGCGGCATCCGACATTTTTTGGTAAATCAGGGCCCGACCCGGCTGGCTACGGGCCACCTCTTCCAGGGTTTCGAGCGCCCGCGCGGGACGTCCCGCGGCCATGAGGATATCAGCATAGGCGATACGTAGCGGGACATTCGCCGGTCGTAGCCCGACGGCGGTACCCAGGACCTCGATGGCACGCTCCCCGGCACCCAGCTCGGCGTCGAGCCGTGCCTTCAGAACGATGAATTCGGCCTGATTCGGGTGCCGGACCAGCAATTTGTCGGTAACGGCACGCGCGTCACGGATACGATTGCCGCGGGCCAATCCCAACGCATAGCCATAGCGCGCGGCGGTCTCGTTACGGTAACGTCGGTGCTCGAGCTGGGACTGGAAATAGGTGATCGCCTTGCGCGCATTTCCGAACGCACGCTCGCGCAACCGAGCACGTACCAAGTGAAAGCGTAAGGAATCCGGTCGTTGTTTGTGTCCGTAGCGGTCGGCACGACCCAGGGCGTCGGCGATGCGGTTGGTGGTAACCGGGTGGGTGCGCAGAAACTCGGGGGCACCGATCTCATGGGCACGATTGGCCCGAGCTAGGCGCTCAAAGAAGCCGGGCATGGCGTAAGAATCGAATCCGGCAGCGGCCAGGGTGACGATGCCGATACGGTCCGCTTCTTTCTCATGCTCACGGGTGAAGTTGATTTTTCGCTGGACGACCGCGGCCTGAATACCGGCAGCGGCCGCTGCTCCCAGGTCGGCATCGACCTGGGCCCCGAGTACCGCGGCTACGATGAGCGCAGCGGTCGCAGGAATGCTCATGTGTTTCCGTTGCTCGAACGAGCGCAGTAAATGACGCTGAGTTACATGGGCGATTTCATGGGCCAAGACGGCGGCCAGCTCGCTCTCGCTCTGACTGATCAACACGAGACCGGAAAAGACTCCGATGTGGCCGTCGGGTCCTGCGAAGGCGTTAATAGCCGGATCTTCGATGAAAAAGAAGTGGTAACGGCCGGCACCCGACCCGCTCGCAGTGACCAATCGATTACCCAAGCCCTCGAGATAGTCGGTGAGCAGGGGATCGTCGATAATCGATAGGGCCTTGCGTACGCTTTTCATGAACGCCTTGCCCAAGCGGCGTTCCCGGGTCGAGGAGATGACCCGATCCGCGGAGCTGCCGAAGTCGGGCAGGTCGAACGGCTGCGCCGGGCTCCGGGTCGCGGGAGAGAGCAAGACGAATGCGACCGCCACGGACAGAATCGGACCGTGCATCGACTGCGGAATAGAAAGCTTCTTCATGTCGTTACGAGGGTAGATCCCGAGGCGGAGCTCCATCGACAGGGCACCTTGAATTTTCTTCAAGTACCCTTGAAAAATTCAGTAGCAGGCTCATCACTAAAAATCAAACACCACTGGCTTGGAAACTGGCAGGATATCCCTAACCCGCACGGGCATCTCGGATTTTTCGAAGTACCCATGGGCTTTGCTGAACCGGAGAAAGATGAGAATGAATAACAACCGACCGGACCGGGAGTCGAACAGGCGCATCCGCGTATTGTTCGTCTGCATGGGTAACATCTGTCGCTCCCCGACCGCCCAAGGCGTCTTCCATAACTTGTTGGAAAAGGAAGGATTGCAGGCGATGATCGGCACCGATTCGGCGGGAACCCATGCCTATCACGTCGGCGACCCCCCGGATCGGCGGGCCCGGCAGACGGCCCGACGTCGGGGGGTCGATCTCAGTGATTTGCGCGCCCGATTGATCGGGCCGGAGGATTTCTCTCGGTTCGAATATGTGCTCGCCATGGATCAGGAGAACCTCCTCGACTTGACCGGAATCTGCCCGCCGGGGCTCGAACATAAGCTGGGACTGTTCATGGATTTCGCACCCCATGCTCGGAGCCGGGAGGTCCCGGACCCCTACTACGGGGGGCCCAGCGGCTTCGAGCGGGTCTTCGATCTGGTGGAAGAGGCCGCCGACGGGCTTCTAACCGATATCAAACACAGGTTTCTCAGTGGCACCTCGAAGGAACCTAGCAGACATTCATAGGGGGCTGGCTGTGCCCGTCGGAAAATATCGAGTACGCGCTGCAGGGGGGGGGAATCGGCTCTCTTGCGTTTGGTGTGGGTAGCGGGTCATAGCGACCTGACTCAAACCGTGATGGGAAGCCTCGACTTGACGACGAACGGAGAAGCCGGCAGCTGGGTCAACTTACCCGCCACAAGGTAGAGGATTGGGAATCAGGTGCCTGGTGGTCCCGTAGCCGCGGGCCCTGGCTTTGGCGGCCTGGATGAGCAAATTGACCGCCTCGACACGGCCGTTGGTGAGCCTGGAATCGAACGCATTGATGTTCTCGGCACAAGCGCCATGAACCTCAAGCGCATCGGCAAATTGGGCCACGACCTGAGCTTTTCGCCCTTCGCAGGCATAGAGCCCACGCGGGGCATCGAGATCGTGAAACAAGCTCATGTAATTGTGTCCACGCCGCGAGGCGGTCTCGACGAGACCAACCGAGGTGACGGTCGAGAAGTCCTCCTGGGCGTGCGCCTGATCGACGTAATGATCGAGGGTGCGCCAGACGCGCCCGTCGCTGACGCCAGGTAATTGAGCGACCTGAAAGACCGCCATCGCCTGACAGAGGGTGACCAGTAAGGCCTCCATCCGTAGGCTGAAGCCGCTGTTGGGGCGTGCCCAGGGCGACAACCTGGGTAGTCTTGGCGCAGGTCCCGCAGCGCACACGGAGCACCTTGGCGTGGATGTAGGCTTGGAATTGAAAGAAGTTCAGGTGACGCCAGTCGCGCTCAAGCGTGCCGTGGACCGGCTGGTGTTCCGCCCCACAATGCGGACAAGAGAATCGTGTCCCCGGGGCGAAGGCGCGGTGGAAATCGATCCGGCCCGATTTGGGATCGCAGGCCACGTCAACGACTTCCCAAGGAGCCGGAGCGTCGCCATTTTTTGGAAACCTGAAATGGGGTCCGTCCGATTTCGGGTGCAAAAAATTAGGCGACGGCCATGGCCTTCGGTGGCCCACGTTCGTCCTGCGTCCGTCCCGGCGCGCACTCCGCGCGGCGCCAGGAATCCCGCAAGGATTTGACGCCGTGTCGCATGGCCTTGCATTTCGTCTCCGCCGGCGCTCACGCGCCGCACTCCGACAAAACGCCCGGCCCTACGGCTACGCGCGAGTCGTCGCACTCCGCTCGTCGCTTACGCTCCCTCGCTTTCCTGTGCTCCTCCACTGATTTAATATAGAAAAATTTCTCAGAATGGGCTGTACCCACCGATTAGGTCCTGGATCTTTGGAGTCCGTGTACGAGAAGGTTTTGTGCCTCGAGCTGGCCGAGCAACGAATTCCTTTCGAGCGGAAAAAGGAGTGAATAATTCGCAGCCGAATATTTTTTGGCTCATTTTCGGCTATTTGCGTCCATTCACGTTCATTTGCGGCAAAAAAGAAGATATCGAGTAAGCCCAGTAGTGGGACAACTCATCTTATGGTCGGCTGAGCCGTTGTTTCCAGGTTTCTCCGCGTCGTTTCAAAAGAGAACCCAACCCACCGGTAGGCGGCGCGCTGTCGCGCAGCAAACACATGACAAGATAGGGGACTGCGGGGCACCGAGACCGTTCAGATACTGGTGTGAAGCCTAGGCATCTCGGCTTTACAGTCCGTGATGCCGCTTGACGTGGAAAAATAAACTCAATTGTAAAACAGTATTTTACGAGATGTTTGATGAGAGCCGCACCCGACGGATTCAAGTGTGTCGCAAGCGCGATTGATCGATAAACTGAGAAGAACAGCTTACGCCACGGCGCAACGACGCCACGTCAAGGCCGTACCTTATAACCCGTTGCGTCGTAGCACCGTGGCGTGAGATAGGAAAACCGGAGCTTTCCCCGGCTTTGTTATTTCCAGGATTCGATAGCGAGATTCCCTCACATTACCTATACTCGGAAACAACATAATTATAACGACACAAAATTTTTCAGGGTGCCCTGTCATCGGTCATGGCTTCCACCTCTGCCCGCCTACCGGGCAATGCCGTCGGTTCGGACCCGGATATTCCGGTCGGCGGCAACCGAGAGGTATCGGTGGTCGGTCCCACCTCGGGGGCATCCGCTATTCGCTGTACTGCGGCATTCGCGCGTACTCGTCCGGCTCCGGTAGCCGTGGCCGGCTCGCTATCGGGTGCCGATTGGGCGGCAATCTCCGATGTCGAGTCGGATACCGGCATAGGCCCCGTCGCCTCCCGCAGCACCTGGGTATCCGACCCTTTGTCGGACTGCGGTCCGTCCCCAACCGGGTCGGCGGCAAGATCGGATGACCTCCGCCCGCCGTCGCCGTTACGAATCACGACCTTTTTCCTACTGCGTCGGCGACGTACGGGGCGTAATCCGGGGTCACCGGAATCCTGTTCTTCCCCAGCAGACTCGGTAGCAACCGATTCCGATGCGATGGCGGATGACTCTTCCGGAGGTTGCACCGATCCGCCGGCGGCTGCGTCCGGGAGGGACCGGGGTAGATTTTCAGCCTGACGAGCGGGCAGCTGGGTATCGATCACGGGTTCGGCAACCACGGCTACGGAAGATGCTGCCGGATCGAACCGAGCAGATAAAGCTGGCTCCACCGATTCGGGTTGCTCCGGAGCCGACCGGGCATGGGCCCCCGTGCTGGGACCTGAAGGCACCCGGGGACCCGACGATTGGTCGCTCGCGGGCCCGGCATCGGCGACGATACCAACCGTTGTTGTGCGAATCCCCGGCCCGTCGTCAGTGTCGGCTTCGCGCTTATCGGGGCTCGCGGTCCGGCGTGCCGGCTCGCCGGCTGGGCCGCCCTGACGGGGGCTATCGTCCCGACGTCCTTCGGCACCTCTGCGACCACGCCCGCGACTACCGCGGCGCGTGCCACGTTCTCCGTTTTCGGGTCGGTCCGCAGAGCCTGCGGCCTCATTGCCGGTCGACCACCGTCGGTTACCGCCTCCCGTCGGCCGGTCAGCAGTCCCGGCTGCCGGTGCCCCCCCACCCGCCCGATCCGAACCGCGTTCGGATCGGGCATCCGGTGGTCGCTCGGCCACGACCGCGGTTCCTCCACGTTGCCGCGCCTGCCCGCCGCGCCGCCGCTGGGATGTACCTTGGGATTGCGGTTGCGATGTCGTAAGCTCCGGAGAAAGTGCCCGGTCGTCGGTGCCGTTACGCCCGGGGGTAATCAGGCTGCTCCAGATCCGCTTTAGCAAACCGGCAGCCGGATTTGGGACCATCGATGGCTCTTCCTGGTTTTGCGTTTTTTGCCTCGGGATAGGTGTCACCGGTGCCAGCGGCTTGACGGCAGGCTCCTCCGATCGACCGTCGACCTCGGCCTGTCGGGTGGAGCCGGGAGGCTCGGCCTCCGCGCCGACGGTCATCTCATAGCTAGCCTGCTCCTTGGCAATCCGACCCATCTCCTGGGTACGAATACGCTCGATCCGGTAATCGGGCGTATCCATCAGCTGGTTGGGCACCAGGATGATCTCGATCTCCTGTCGCTGCTCGATTTCGAGAATGGCGCGGCGCTTTTCGTTGAGTAAGAAAGTAGCCACGGCTACCGGTAGCTCGGCCAAAATACGCTTCGTGTTCTCCTTCATCGTCTCCTCTTCGACGATGCGCAGGATCGACAACGCCAAGGACTCCACACCACGAATGGTGCCCTGACCGCGGCAGCGCGGGCATACGAGCTGGCTCGATTCGCCGAGGGATGGGCGCAGGCGTTGGCGTGACATCTCCAGCAGACCGAAGCGGGAGATGCGGCCGAGCTGAACCCGGGCGCGGTCCTGTTTGAGGGCCTCGCGCAGCCGGTTCTCCACCTCCCGTTGGTTACGCGGTAACCTCATATCGATGAAATCGATGACGAACAGCCCACCGAGGTCACGTAATCTCAGTTGGCGTGCGATCTCGTCCGCCGCTTCTAGATTGGTATTCAAGGCCGTCTCCTCGATGTCCGCACCCTTGGTGGCCCGCGCGGAATTGATGTCGATGGAGGTGAGGGCCTCGGAGTGGTCGATGACGATAGAACCGCCGGCCGGGAGTCGGACCTCGCGCTGGAATGCGGTTTCGATCTGGCTCTCGATCTGGTAGCGGGTAAACAAGGGTACCTCGTCTTCATAGAAGCGCAGCTTCTTGAGGTTGTGGGGCATCACTTGGCGGATGAACTGGTCCGCCTTCTCATACATCCGGCGATCATCGACCACGATCTCGCCTATATCGGTGCGTAGGTGATCACGGATAGAGCGGATGATGACATCGCTTTCCTGGTAGATTAGAAAAGGGGCTTTACGCTCCGCGGCCGACTGCTCGATGGCGTTCCACAGCTGGATGAGGTAATCGAGGTCCCACTGCAGCTCTTCGACCTGCTTGCCAACACCGGCGGTACGCACGATCAGCCCCATACCCTCCGGGATCTCGAGCCGGCTCATGGCCTCCCGCAGCTCCGCACGATCCTGACCCTCGATGCGGCGGGACACGCCGCCGACCCTCGGGTTGTTCGGCATCAGCACCAAATAGCGGCCGGCCAGGGAGATGAAGGTCGTCAGGGCCGCACCCTTGTTTCCACGTTCCTCCTTGTCGATCTGAACCACAACCTCTTGGTTGTTGCGCAACGCATCCTTGATACTGATGCGACTGCCGGGAACAACGATCTCCGGCTCCATATAGCTGCGGGCCACCTCTTTCAACGGCAAAAAACCGTGGCGCTCGCTGCCGTAATCGACGAAGGCGGCCTCGAGACTGGGCTCGGTGCGGGCGATGGTGCCCTTATAGATATTGGCCTTTTTTTGCTCCCGGCTAGGTGCCTCGATGTCGAGATTGAAGAGCTTTTGACCGTCGACGATCGCTACCCGCAACTCCTCCGGCTGAGTCGCATTAATCAGCATTCTTTTCATATGTTCTTGTAGTCCCGCACTTAGGCACATATCCGAGCGATAGTGCACCGGGCTGCGGCCGCACGCTCGGAAGTGCTGTATCCCCATCACCTCCGGTCCTATCGATCCCAGAGCATGCAGGGTGCTGTTCTTTAGAAGTAGCTGTCCGATCAAAATCGGTATCGACCGCAGGGATACACCGCCATTTCCAATTGGGTTACCGATTGAAAACGAAGCCAAATCGAAATCGTATTTCGACTTGGCGTAAGGGAAAAATCCAGGGACGGAATCCTCCCGTTCTAAACGCAAGACGCCCCTAACCGGATAGCTTCTTTAAGGTTCCGGCGCGGTCGACACTAGGTATCACCGCACCAATCGGTCCCCATCGATTCCGGGGTACCGTTAAAAACTCGGGGTGTGACGTAGGCGATGGTGGGCGCTCGACTAAGAAGATTTTAGGAAAATGGCAAGGATGCAATTTTTCAAGGTCCCCACAAGCCGCGTTTGTCAGGATAGTTGTCGCGTTTTCCAAGCTGCTTCCTTTTCGTGGTGATCCGGAGCGTCGCCATTTTTCGCGAAACCCGAAATGGGGTCCGTCCGATTTCGGGTGCAAAAAATCAGGCGACAGCCATGGCCTTCGGCGGCCCACGTTCGTCCTGCGTCCGTCCCGGCGCGCACTCCGCTCGTCGCTTACGCTCCCTCGCTTTCTTGTGCTCCTCCCTTGCAATTATCCCATTGAAGAGCAAAGCGGAAAGCCTATCCTCGCTTCGCGACTTGAAGAATTCCAAGGATGGAATTTCTCAAGGTCTCTTGAAGTTGGGAAATCCGGGATTGCGCCTAAAGGCCACCCCGAAAAGGGCATCTTGAAACATTCAAGGCGCTCCCACCGGACAAGGATGCCTAGACATCATCAATCGGGGCGTCGATCGGCAACGAAGCAGAAGCCAAATCACATTCCGACTTCGCGTGGGAAAAATGCCACGGACGGGGCGTTTCAAGGTCCCCTGAAACGCAGGGATGCGGCACGACCTTAGTAAACGCCCTACCACCAGCTACCGCAAATAACACATATTTTTAATACTAGCAGCGAATAACCACGGCTTCAATTGGACACCCGAGGGCTGTGTAGAGAGCAAATAAACTGTCCGGACTTGTAGCCTGTAATGTGTCTGGTTCCATTGGACGCCGAGGAGGTGTCCAATGAGCCGAACGAACTTGCTGCAGGAAATTCGGAAGATGAGATTTGAAGAGGCGTCTGGGGAGGGCAAGCAGGCCACCTGAGACAGGAGGAGGCGGCCCGGCTGCTCGGGGTGTGCGAGCGGACCTTTCGGCGCTATGTTGACCGCTACGAGGACGAGGATCTGCAAGGGTTGATCGACAAGCGCCTGGAGCAGGCCTCGCACCGGAGCGTCGCCATTTTTCGCGAAACCCGAAATGGGGCCGTCCGATTTCGGACGCAAAAAATTAGGCGACGGCCATGGCCTTCGGCGGCCCACGTTCGTCCTGCGTTCGTCCCGGCGCGCACTCCGCGCGACGCCAGGACTCCCGCAATGACTTGACGCCGTATCGCATGGCCTTGCATTTCGTCTCCGCCGGCGCTCACGCGCCGCACTCCGACGAAACGCCCGGCCCTACGGCTACGCGGGGATCGTCGCACTCCGCTCGTCGCTTGCGCTCCCTTGCTTTCCTATGCTCCTCCTTTGGTCGTAACCATGGACGACGCCACCAACGAGCATTACTCGATGCGCTTGGTCGCCGAGGAAGGTACGGCCTCCAGCTTCATGGGCGTGCGCAACGTGATCAGGCAACGCGGATCGTTCGCCTCGCTCTACACCGATCGGGACAGCCACTACCGGTATACCCCGAAAGCTGGCGGCAAGGTAGCCAAGGAGAACCCCACGCCATTTGGCAAGGCCATGGCCCGCTTGGGGATCGAGATGATTCCGGCCTACTCTCCTGAGGCACGAGGACGCTCAGAGCGCATGTTCCGTACCCACCAGGGGCGGTCCCCGCCACAGGAGCTGGCCATCGCCGGCATCCACGACATGATAGCGGCTAACCGCTACTTCGATGAAGTCTATCGACCGGCCTCAATGCCGAGTTCATGCCGCCAGCGCTGGAGGAGGGATCGGCCTTCGTGCCCTGGATCGGCGGCAAGCTGGATGACTTCTTGTGTGAAACCTTCGAGCGTGTCGTCGGCAAAGACAACTGTAGGTCCGCTGCAGTATCCAAAGCAGACAGTTGATGTGCTACTAAACCGGACAGTTCTATTTGTTGCCAACATTGTTAGCAGCTAAGGCGATTAACGGAAAATGATGTACCGGATTGGACCGGATTTTGGTTCGTATTCAAGGCGCGGCAACCGGCGCCTAGTGGACTCTGTAATGCTTGCCGCAACAGGGAAGACGGACGAAAAGACCAACAAGATGGTATTTCATTGGACAAAAATCGCCTAAATTCCGGGTATGGGATTCATGAGCAACCCGAACCCCCTGTTCACCACCGAGCCATGTTCTTTTCCATGTGCCTGCTCGTGCTCCTGATCTACCTAGCGCCCTATGTTTACTATGGGACCGACGCTACCCTATGGATCCGGGATAATCTCGATTCGCACTTTGTCTGGTACAAAGTCCTACTCGAAAGTGGTGCATTGTTCGCGGACAATGATTTCGCCATTGAACACCTGAATAGTTTACCCTGTAGCATCTTGCCTTCCGAGCTCGATGCCTTCGTACTCTTGTATACCCTATTCGGCCCGTATGGCGCCTATCTGGTCAACCGAACACTCATTACACTCATCGGCTTCTTCGGCATGTATTTGCTGCTATGCCGACATGTGGTACCGGGAAGACAAAATCGGGTCATCCAATCAGGAAGCGCCCTCTGCTTCGTACTTCATCCCCTTTTGGCCATTCGGTGGGCTCGGCATCGCCAGTATTCCACTGGTCGCTTATGCTCTCCTCAACCTCAGGAAAAAGGCTTTCGATTGGTATAATTGGCTTATTTTATTCCTATTTCCCTTTTATTCGTGTTTTGTAGTCAGCGGTTTTTTTCGGCTCTCTTGCGTTTGGTGTGGGTAGCGGGTCATAGCGGCCTGACTCAAGTCGTGATGGGAAGGCCCGACTGGACGACGAACGAAGAAGTCGGCAGCTGGGTCAACTTACCCGCCACAAGGTGGAGGATGGGAATCAGGTGCCTGGTGGTCCCGTAGCCGCGGGCC
>Ga0209457_1000150_pt1 | contig 23209 bp, 21 predicted proteins | sample WorMetHEROISLAND_5_FD_187410 | JGI IMG/M metagenome (GOLD analysis project Ga0209457, IMG submission 187410) | Marine gutless worms symbiont microbial communities from Max Planck institute for Marine Microbiology, Germany - Olavius sp. 5 HERON... ... | reverse complement strand
CGAACAACGCATTGAGCTGGGGAGCGTGATGGGCTTGCAAATCGTGAGCAGGCGGTGCACACCGCCGCGGGCGGCGTAGACCGCTTCGATCACTGTCTCGATGACGCGCAGCCCGTGTGTGCCAAAATGGCGGGCCTTATTTGCGGCTGAATCTTCTCCCTGCAGCCCTTGCTCGATATTTTCCGGTGGGCGCAGCCCGTCCTGTGAATCCCCGCCGATGCGGTCAATATGGCCACAGAGCTTTTCGAATCCACGGGGCGGCGTGGATCGCTACGTATTAGAGTGAGGCGGCGTGATAGGGAGACGGTGCGCAAAACTCCACAAAGTGTCCGAAAACCCAGCCTCGACTCTCGGATTTTCGACGCCCGATGTCGTTTTAAAAGAGCCGCACCCTTATAGGCTATCCAGAAAATAGAATATTGATTTTAAATTATAAAATATGTACATTTTGTGGTTTTCTGCGATGTAATCCCGGAGTTTTCCAGGACTGAAGAAACGATTCAATCGGCTGTCAGGTACCCGAGTGACCTCACCGACGAAGAAGGGGTAATCCTTGAGCCCATCATCAACGAATTGGAATCCTATACCATCGGACGCCTACGAAAAAGTGATCTTCGCGAAATCCTAAATGCCATTTTTTATTTGAATAAAACAGGTTGTCCCTGGCGGTATCTGCCAAAAGATTTCCCTCCCTACAAGCTCGTTAATTACTACTATAATAAGTAAACAGATAATCGTTTGCCAGAGAAAGTTAATACGGTGCTTCGTCATCGGTTACGTCAAAAAAAAGACCGAAATCCAGATCCAGAGGGAGCAATTATTGATAGTTGAAAGTGTCAAGGGAACCCCGGAATCCTATGTAGAATCGGGATTTAACGGGGCAAACCCGTTAAGGGTAGAAAACGTCCTATCCTTGTCGAGACAATTGGTTGCGTGCTCGTCGTCCGGGTACACACCGCCAGTGTGTTTGACGGTAAAGCCGCTCACCAAGTCATTACGAACTTGTTTTCGATCCTCCATACCGTCAAAAAAATCTGGGGCGACCGTGCCTATTCTGGTGCGGACCTATCTAACTGGGTCTTGACCCAATTCGAGTGCCCGCTCGAAGTTGTTAGAAAGAAAAAAGGACAGCGAGGTTTCCACGCTTTACCTCGCCGCTGGGTGGTCGAGAGAACATTCGCTTGGCTGAATCGATGGCGTCGATTGAGTAAAGATTATGAACGGAAATCAACTTCGAGCGAAACACGGGTTTATTTTGCATCCAGTCGTTTGCTTCTCCGGCAAATCTGTAATCATCAGACACCCTATAAAGTGGCTATTCGTTGAGTTTTTATTATTAATGAATTTTTAGACAGATTCTTATTTAAAGGAGCCCCGTAGGTGTCCCATATCCGACAGGCATCATGCGAAAGCAGGCAATAAAAAACAATTTCCGGGATCCGACCTTATGGCTGGTAGTCACCTTGGCTTGTGCGGCCTATTTCCCATTCCTGTTTGCTACTCAGGCTCTTTATCCCATCTCCACGCATGAGTGGGACCTCCTAGGCAATTGGCTCGAACCCACCGCCGATGCTGGGTATTGGGATACGCAAATCTACTGGTATCAGACCAAGACCGGACGTTACAGCAGCACGGCTTTGCTCACCTGCCGTACTGGTATAGCTTGACGGCCTTTCGGCTGTTCATCCTGATCGATTTGCTGCTGATTCCCGTCGCTACCTAGTGGCTATTTCGGGGCATGCTGCCCGGCCGCTCCGCTACTCTGATCACCGCCATGGTCCTCATGCTCTATTTGCACCAACTGAGCAATATCTATGACAGCCACGCTTCAGCTGTATACCCATCTTTCTTCACGGGGGTATGATGACTACACTCGTGTTTGCAGGTCTCCTGATACGCTAATCGAGGCTATCCGAGCCGAATTGGCTTCTGTGGTCCGGGACCCTGGTGCTCGGTGCCTTGGCCATTGGCACCAACGAGATCAGCTTGGTGCAGCTGCTGGGGATCATGGTCGCAGTCCTCTCGATTCATAGCCTTCACTCGGAACGCATACCGACCTACCTGTGGATACTATTCGCCGGTCTACTCGCCTGCTCCGCCGTTATGCTGCTTGCGCTTGGTAACTCCCTGCGCATTCAAGGGTATGAAGACGGAGGGACCCTCCTACCTGCTCTGTGGCGAGCGTTGGCCGTGAGTATCTACCTCTGGGTCGGCTGGTTGGCGGATAGCTTGCTCCTGCCTGCGGGTTGTTATGGGCACTGTTATTGGCCAGCGGACGACAGAGACTCGGAAACGACTTCAGGTTCGGACTTCCGGTCTACTGGCTGGTAGGCCTGCTATCGGTAGTCCCCGTCTCATTATTCCCTCTCTCTTGTACGGCACCGGAGGTGGCAGCTTGGCGGAGAGGATCGTGGACATGATATTTTTCATGGTTACCATCCTGTGGTTTCGGAATGATCTCGGCATGGTTCGAGGCCTATGGGCAACGGCTACAATTGCCGACCAATACCAGCTTATCGATAGTGATTCCATTGAGCTTTTTTCTCACCCTCCATCTCTTTGCGGATGGCCTGGGAATAAACTGAGAAACACCCAGGGCAAATACCGATTTGCTCGGCATGATCGAGCTGGATGCCAATATCGGGAAGGGGGGGCTTCAGATCATGGACGGCATGGCCTTACGCTATGCCCGGGAGATGGAACGTCTAGGGCAGGATGTCGAGCAATGCCGCACGGGTGTCTGCCGGGTCGATTCCCCCACGGCCAGGAGCTTCCTGGTTGACGCTGGCCGGACCGCCGCCGGTGACGATGGCCTCGTGTGTACACCCGGCCGTCGTGACACTGGCGAAGCAACTCAGGCCATCGGAAAAGGGGGTCTTGCCGGCGGCACCGCGCCCACGCTTCCCCCCTGGACGTTCGCCACCCAAGCAGGCATCGTCCATCTGGACGTTACCGGACAGCGGCTGGCTGTCATCGTGCTCTTTCATCGCCTGCATCCGCTTGTGTTTCAGACGCCACGCGGTGTTGTAGGAGATCCCCAACTGCCGCTTCAGCTCCAGGACCGAGGTCCCATTCTTCAGCTGCGTCAGGATATATATCCCCAGGAACCAGGTTGTCAGTGGTAGCTTTGTGTACTCGAACAGCGTTCCGCTGATGAGTGAGGTTTGATGGTGACAGCGATGACATGGGTACAGCCCGCGTCCCGCCAGCTCACAGTAACCAGCGTACCCGCATTCCGGACACCGCAAGCCCTTCGGCCAGCGCCAGCCGTACACGGCCTGACGGCACTGCTCTTCGGTACCCTACGGCTTCAGAAAATCCGGCAAACTCAAACCCTTCTGAAACTGAATCGGATTCTTGGCCATGGGGATTCTCCTCTTTGGGCTCAGGTTCAGTATACGCCCCTCTCAGGCTGAATAGCTGAACCTTGAGGATAATCTAAAGATGGATTTTGCCATACCGATATTCACATGCTCGACAACGATTGGGACATCAGCACCTATCCTTCTGGTGCCGGGTCATGAGGTGGTAGGAGTTGGACGCAGGCAGGAACGGATGTCACCACTTTGGCTGTGGGCGACCGCGTGGGTTTCGGATAGATTCGAGATGCCTGCCGACAGTGCGATCATTGCCTACAGGGTGAAGAGGTCACTATTCAGCTACTCCAATTGGGCATTGGGGGTTGCCCTTGGAACGTCGGGACGAGCGAGTTGAAAAGGTCGTTGGACTGTTTGCGGCGGGTCGAAAGGCAGGAGCGGATGATAGCAAAGGCATCTCCGCCGGTTTCGGAGCGGAAACAACCGGAGACTTTCTGCTTGAATTTGGGCCTTCGCAGGTCGCGTTCGGCCTGGTTGTTGTCGAAGGGAACGCGCCGGTCAGTGAGGAAGCGCAGGACCTCGTTGCGGTGCTCGCGCAGTCGCCGAATGAGGTTGCAGGCCGGGGATTGTTTGACGCGTCCGCGGGTGCCAGGACGGCGGGGATGGGGAGGATTGCCGGCTTCGGCTTCGGCTTCGGCTTCGGTGAGGATGGTGTCGTAGCGGGTCCGCAAGCGCTTGACGTTGCCGGTGGGCAATGCCTTGAGGTCCTGGTCCTGGGCCTCGCTGACCAGGGCATTGGCTTGGGCACAACAGCGCGATCATATCGGTTGCCCACGGCTGGCTTGGGGACCTCTCAGCGATCGCGGTTAGCTCACGTAGATGATGGGCATTGCAGAGGGCATGCCAACATGAGTAGCGCTGGCAGGCTGACCAGTAATCATGCACGAGTACGCCAGCGAACGGGGCCAACAAGCCGAACGCATCCAGGGCCTCGGCACCACGTTTGGGATGAGGGAGGTAGGCCGTAAGTCGATCGGTGTTGAGTACGTGTAGCCAGTACGGGTTGCCGTTCACGCGCCGGCCGGTTTCGGCGGCATGGGCCACTGGCGCGGCGACGAGTGCGTCGCGAATCGCGTTGACTGGTGCCTCCAGGCAGGTAGCCGCCACCCGTGCGGCGCGCTGGAGGGTGTCCGGTGAGATCCCAAGGCCGGCCAGCTCATTGAGCACCCCGGCGGTGCGCTGGTAGGGTAACAACTGATATTGGGTCATGTAGACCGCAAAGGCTGATACGCTCGGTCCGTATTGCACCGGGGCCTCAATCCCTGCAGGAAATATGCTGCATTGCGCGCGCCCACAGGCACAGGTTCCGCCGACAATGCGGTACTCGATGTACCTTACGCTGGATCTCCACCTCGACCACCCTAGCGTCGCTCCGCGAGCACTGTAGCCGCGATCCCGGTGGGCCGCGTCCGCAGGTGCAGGTCCCCGTCAACGGGATGATCAACGCACCGATCGGGGTCATCAACCAGGGAGCGAGTGACACCGCATCGGCCCGCTTGTCCACCGGGCTTGCGCCCGCTTGGCTGGCGTTGCGAGCATGGTGGCGGCTTCTTGAACGGTGAGTCCGAGGATAGCGGCCGGCTGGAATTGTGGCTATCCTTGGTCTGGCGCGCTTCCAACTCCCGGATGCGCTCGCGCAGATGCTCAATGAGCGCCGCCTGCTCCGTCACCCGTTCACGCAACCGTTTAAGCTTGTCGTCAGGGTTTTCCAGAGAATGGGTTAGGATAGTTTGTTCCAGCATGGTCATAGATTACTTGTGTAGCCTGCCACTTGGCAAGAGGTCCTGAATAGTTACGTGAAGAGAACATCTGTCGCGAGGGTCATGCCGGACTCATTGTTAGGAAACCATGGTGGTTTTGCGGACAAGCTGCGCGCACCGGCTGAATTCGCTTATAAAATTTAAAATTTCCGCGGCCTTGGAGTCTGCAGACGCCGCACCGCTGTTATGTGCGGGGATCACCGTTTATGCGCCGTTGCGCGCCTATATGACACGTTCCGCGATGAAGGTGGGTGTGATTGGTATCGGCGGCCTGGGACACCTAGCTGTCAAGTATGCTAAAGCCATGGGAGCGGAAGTCACGGTCTTCTCGATTTCTCCCGATAAGGAGACCGAAGCGAAAACATTCGGGGCCCACCATTTCCATATCTGGGAGAACGCGGATGAGATGAAAAAGGCGCATAGCAGCCAAGACCTGATCATCAATACCGTCTTTTCCACCATTGATTTCGAAGCCGCGCTGAACTTGCTTGCAAACAACGGTACCTTATGTCTGGTCGGCATGCCGACCTGTTCCATTGATGTTCCGGTACTGATGCTGGTATCCGGGCAAAAAACGATCGCTAGCAGCTTAATAGGTGCGGGCAGGTTCATGCGTGAAATGTTGGATTTCTCGGCGACTCATAAGAGCACGCCCAAGATCGAAACCATGCCGTTAAGCTAGGTAAACGAGGCGATGGATAAGGTCATGGAAAACAAAGCCCGATATCGTATTGTGTTAATCGCCTGATGCCGGACGATCATGGGTCCTGGGGTGGAGGCAGATAGCCGTTGAGGTGAGACTCCCAACAGCTCGGTGCTGGCAACCTCGAACAGTTGGACCACCGAGTCGAGCCGCTGTACGCTACGCCAAAGTGTCGGGGCTTCGCTTTTGCTCCCCTCCGCCCGTCAACTCCGCTCCCACCAGGGGGGCTTATAGCCGCCGATGGATCGGCATGGCGGAGTCGGGTGTGCGCTAAGACCAGCGCTTGATGGGGTGGGAGCCGCGAGGGAGACGGTCGGACCACAGGCCATCCGGTGACGCAAGGATACCCTCCCAAGTCCCACAATAGGGCGTCGACAGGCTCACCCCGCAGTAGGCGTAGAGCAGCCGTCTCTTCCTTGCGCTCGGCCCACCAACATCTCGCTACCGCTGGTGCCTAGCGCTACAGGGTCGATCAGGGGCTCGGCTGCTCTTGCGGGGCTACGATCGGCTGCGGTCTTGCGGCTCGTGCTCCGTTCGCCCGTATCCGGTCCACAATCCCTGCCAACCGCTCGTCTTCCGGAGATCCTCTATTGATAAGCCAAGCCATGAGGTCTTCATTGCGGCAGTCCAGCAGACGTTCGAAGCTCGTACGGTCGATCGCAGAGAGTGTCTCGTACTGATCCGTTAAAAATCCCTCCAGGAGCAGATCCAACTCGCGCATGCCCCTGCGACAGTGCCATTTTAGCTTAGCGGTTCGAGTCATCGCGCATTACCAACCCTAAAGTGTTGGGTACGCTACCATCCTCCGGTGGCGTTGCCCAACCTATCCGACTTAACCGTTTTTCTCAAAATTAATGTAATCAATTTCAAAATCTTCTTTAAAGTTGAGAACAGGCACTATAAAAAAGAATCTAGGCTTAACATATGCTTGAGTAAAATCGCCTTCTTCAAAGGCAAAAATAACCTCCCATTGAGTAAAGATATAATTTGTATTCACCCTATTCGGCTCACTCCCCAACAGGGATGTCGGTAGTCCCAATTCGGTTGCAGAGGACTCCATTGAAAGTATTTCCGTCATTCGCTTACCGGAAAATTTCTCTGCCAAATCCTGCTGCCGTTCAAGGTCAACTAATGCTGAAATAGGAACCCAAAAAACTACGGCCAGAAAGAAAAAAATATTTGCTACCTATTAACACGATTTGTCACCGGTAGCAGATTTAATTTTCATTATAAAGAAAAAATAATTCTTGTCATTGAGAGAACGTCCTATTGGACAGGTTGCACCGTACAATCGATCATCTTGTGGCTCCCTCTTTCGCCACCGAGCATACTGTTGTCCGATCCATCCATATCGATAACCGATAACAATACCGGCAACTGCATGCTGCAATTGATTATATGGGTCCCGTAAGTTGTGCTTGAAACCGGAAGCGCCAGCAATATTCCCGGCAAAATATACTCCTCGGCCACGACAATTCAGCATACCTGCACCTATCAGTACTGCCTCGAGGTCTCCAACTAAAGAATTCCTGATTACCCTCAAGGTTCAGCTATTCAGTCTGAGAGGGGCATATACTGAACCTGAGCTCAAAGAGGGGAATCCCCATGGCCAAGGATCCGATTCAGTTTCAGAAGGGTTTGAGTCTGCCGGATTTTCTGAAGCCGTAGGGTACCGAGAGAGCAGTGCCGTCGCGCCGTGTACGGTTGGCGCTGGCCGAAGGGCTTGCGGTGTCCGGAATGCGGGCCGCGCTGGTCACTGGGAGCTGGCGGGATGCGGATTGTACCCATGTCATCGCTGTCAGCATCAAACCTCACTCATCAGCGGAACGCTGTTCGAGTACACGAAGCTACCACTGATAACCTGGTTCCTGGGGATATACATCCTGACACAGCCGAAGAATAGGACCTCGGTCCTGGAGCTGAAGCGGCAGTTGGGGGTCTCCTATCAACGCCGCGTGGCGTCTGAAACACAAGCGGATGCAGGCGATGAAAGAGCGCGATGACAGCCAACCGCTGCCCGGAAACGTACAGGTGAACGATGCTTGCTTGGGTGGCGAACGTCCAGGGGGGAAGCGTGGGCGCGGTGCTGCCGGCAAGACCCCCTTTGTCGCGGCCGTTCAGACTAACGGCGACGGCCACCCCATCGCCATGCGCCTGAGTAAGCTCCAGGGCTTTCGCAAGACTGAGCTCACCGCCTGAGCGCAGAAACCATCTGCGGGCCGCTACCCACGTCGTCTCCGGTGGCCTGAGTTCGCCAGTGTCGCGACGACCGGGTGTACGCACGAGGCCATCGTCACCGGCGGCGGTCCCCGGCCAGCGTCAACTAGGAAGCCTTGTACCTGGGTCAACATCATGCTCGGTAACGTTAAGAACGCGATTCAGGGGACATACCATGGCATCAGTGACCAGCACGTGCCGCGCTATCTCGCCGAGTTCGGCTCTCGATTCAACCGTCGCTTTGATTTGCCGGCGATGATTCCGCGCCTCGGATACATCGCAGCTCGTACCCCACCTTCGGGGTAATCAGGAAAGAATTTGTGGGGTTTGGTAAGTTGTTTACAAACTGTAACCGCACGCGTCATTATAGATACTAGATACCAGAATTCGACACCTATTTGGCTTTTTAAATTGCTGTATTGCAAATGACCTTTTAGTTTCTGCAACCTGCCATATTTTTCCCCTTGTCGATTGGCGAGATCATATTTTCCTCCTTATGGATTAGCGAGAAACAATAAGAACAAAGGGCACCTTAAAAATCCCATGGCGGGGATTTTTCAAGGCGCCCCATACACACTGGAAACAATGAAGTTAAAACACCACCACCTAACGCTTAAAACGTGCGCATGGCGATCTGCCGTTTGATCTCGGCGATCGCCTTGCCCGGATTGAGGCCCTTGGGGCAGGTGTTGGTGCAGTTCATAATGGTGTGGCAGCGGAATAGTCGGAAGGGGTCTTCCAGCTCGTCGAGCCGCTCGCCGGTGGACTCGTCGCGGCTATCGACGATCCATCGATAGGCTTGGAGCAGGGCTGCCGGCCCCAGATAGCGGTCACCGTTCCACCAGTAGCTGGGGCAGCTCGTCGAGCAGGAGGCGCAGAGGATGCACTCGTAGAGCCCATCCAATTTGGCTCGGTCTTCTTTCGATTGCAAACGCTCGCGATCCGGCGGGGGAGTGGATTGGGTCCACATCCAAGGCTTGATGGCCGCGTATTGGGCATAAAAGTTGGTCAGGTCGGGTACCAAGTCCTTGATGACCGGCATATGGGGCAAGGGGTAGACCTTGACGTCGCCTTTGATGTCGGAGATCGCTTTGGTACAGGCTAGGGTATTGGTGCCATCGATGTTCATGGCACAGGAGCCGCAGACGCCCTCGCGGCAGGAACGCCGGAACGAGAGTGTTGGGTCCACCTCGCTCTTAATCTTGAGCACGGCGTCGAGAACCATGGGGCCGCAGCTGTCGAGATTGATCTTGTAGATATCGGTGCGTGGGTTCTCGCCGGAGCTGGGATCCCAACGGTAAATCACGAAACGCTTGGTGTTTTCCGCGCCGTTGGCGGCATCGAACGTCTTACCCTGTTGCACGACCGAATTTTTCGGAAGCCGAAACTCAGCCATTGGATAATTCCTCGTATTTGTCGGTTATCGCCACCTTGCCTACCGGCCACCGTCGAGGCGTCCGGAGCCGACAAGGCGCGACAACGCAAAAGAACTCTGGCGACCATTTTTTGCAACGGTCCATAGCCAGCCACGGCTTCAATACACCCGCGCCTTGGGCGGCACCACCTCGACTTCGTCGGTGAGTGTGTAATAGTGGACCGGCCGGTAATTGATGGTGGGCTCGCCGGTTTCCCCGAGCCAAGCCAGGGTGTGTTTCTGCCAGTTTCCGTCGTCGCGGTCCGGATAGTCCTCCCTGGCGTGGGCACCCCGGCTCTCCGTGCGGTTGCGGGCGCTGTGCATGGTTACTACCGAGAGTGCCAGAAGGTTGTCCAGCTCCAGGGTCTCTACTAGGTCCGAGTTCCAGATCAGGTTGCGATCGGTAACACCCACATCGCTGAAGGAGGCACGAATTTCGCCGATCTGCTGGACGCCCTCGTCCAAGGTCTCTCCGGTACGGAAGACCGCTGCATAGTTCTGCATGGTCTTCTGCATCTTCATACGGATCGCGGCGGTCGGCTGGGAGCCTTTGGCATGACGCAGCCGATCGAAGCGCTCCAGGATCTTCTCGTCCGCATCCGCCGGCAAGGATTTATGTGTGTCTCCGGACTTGATGAGCTCGGCGCAACGTTCGGCGGCCGCCCGGCCGAAAACGACGATGTCCAGCAGGGAGTTGGAGCCCAGGCGATTGGCCCCATGGACCGAGACGCAGGCGCTCTCGCCGATGGCCATCAATCCCGGCACCACGGCGTCCGGGTCCCCGTCCCGCAGGGTGACCACCTCGCCGTGCAGGTTGGTGGGGATGCCGCCCATGTTGTAATGCACAGTCGGCAATACGGGAATGGGCTCTTTGGTAACGTCCACTCCGGCGAAGATCCGGGCGGACTCCGAGATGCCGGGCAGCCGTTCGTTGAGGACTTCCGGACCCAGGTGCTCCAGGTGCAAGTGGATATGGTCCTTCTCGGGACCGACCCCCCGCCCCTCGCGGATCTCGATAGTCATGGAGCGGCTCACCACATCCCGAGAGGCTAGGTCCTTGGCGTTCGGCGCATAGCGCTCCATGAAACGCTCACCCTCGGAGTTGGTCAGGTAGCCCCCTTCGCCGCGGGAGCCCTCAGTGATTAGACAGCCGGAGCCGTAGATGCCGGTGGGGTGGAACTGAACGAATTCGTGATCCTGAACCGGTAGTCCAGCGCGCAGGACCATGGCATTGCCATCGCCGGTGCAGGTGTGGGCGGAGGTCGCGGAGAAGTAGGCCCGACCGTAACCACCGGTGGCCAGAATCACCTGATGGGCGCGGAACCGATGCAGGGTCCCGGTATCCAGGTCCCAGGCCATGATGCCGCGACAAGCGCCCTCGTCGTCCATGATCAGGTCTAGTGCGAAATACTCGATGAAGTACTCCGCTTTGAATTGCAGGCTCTGCTGATAGAGGGTATGCAGAATGGCGTGTCCGGTACGGTCGGCGGCGGCGCAGGTACGGTGGGCGGTGCCTTGTCCGTATTCGGTGGTCATACCCCCAAACGGACGTTGATAGATCTTGCCTTCATCGGTACGCGAGAAGGGCACCCCATAGTGTTCCAGCTCGATGACGGCGGGAATGGCCGCGCGACACATGTACTCGATAGCATCCTGGTCCCCAAGCCAATCCGAGCCCTTGACCGTATCGTACATATGCCAACGCCAGTCGTCCTTTCCCATATTGCCGAGCGCAGCACTCATACCCCCCTGGGCGGCCACCGTGTGGCTGCGGGTAGGAAATACCTTGGTGATGCAGGCAGTGGAGAGTCCCGTGGCGGCGGCACCGAAGGTTGCCCGCAGGCCCGCGCCCCCGGCACCGACCACGACCACATCATAGGCATGATCGGCGATTTGATAAGCTTCCGACATGATGGTTTACCCCCCCCAGGCAATGCGCAGGACCGCGACGATGGAAATGACGGCCAACAGCAGCGCCAAGAATCTGACCAGGATAATGCTCGTTACTTGCAGCCAGTGGGAGGAGATGTAGTCATCGAAAACGACCCGCATCCCCAGCTGGGCATGATAGAACAAGGCCCCGACTAGCAGAATCAGCAAAGCGCTGTTCCAGGGGGAACGAATCCATTCTACGACCGTCGCATGGTCGGCCGTTACGATGACAATCAGGGATGCGACGAACCAGAGAAAGAGTGGAATCAGGGCGATGGCCGATAGCCGTTGCGCCCACCAATGATGGGCCCCCGACTTTGCCGAGCCCTGCCCGCGAACCTGAGCCAAAGGTGTCCGCATGCTCATAGTGCACCTCCCCGGATAGCATAAGCCAAGCCGAAGGTGATCAGTGTCAAGGTAGTGGCCACGACCACTACGAACCATCCGGAGGCGTAGACCGTTGCGATGTCGAGGCCCACGTTCATATCCCAGAACAGGTGCCGAATCCCGTTGCATAGGTGGTAAAAGAGTGCGAAGACCCAGGCTAACAGAAGGGTGCGTCCGATTCCGGAACCGAACAGCTCCTGTGCCTGGGTGTAGCTCTCGGGCCCCTGCATCAGGGCCATCAACCAATAAGCCAGCAGCAGAGAACCGACAACCAGAAAGACGCCGGTGGCTCGGTGGAAAATGGAAAGAACCGCGGTGAGCTGCGGTTTGTAGACCTGCAGATGCGGAGAGAGCGGTCGATCGGTGTTACCCATACGCCTTACCTCGTGCCTGTCACAGTGAGAATTCTGATCAGAAAATCGGCAGGAATGCCAAGGAGAATGCCATCAAAAATCGACGCAGCGGCCGGCTTTTTCCCAATCCCCGTAGCGGGTCGGCTCCAGCCCCGGCGGACCACCGATTTCGCGGCCACCCGGTGGCTGTGTCCCCGGCTCCTCATCGGTCCTTGGTAGCGGTTGATTTGCCGGGACCTCCTCGCGGTTTTCGGTTTGGTTCGGTTGGTTCATACTGATACCCCATGCTTCGGTGGCCTACCGTAATCCATCGGCGCGACCGAACGGAATGGATATCGGTGCGGTAACCAGTAACAACCAAGGTCACCGGGGCTTCCCGGAGACCGTTCGTCGCGATTTGGCACCGGGTGGAAACCGCCTCCTTTGTGCACCGCAGCATAGTATAGGGGATTTTCCTAGCCGGTCAACGCACTTCACGACAACCACCGGACGAGCTTGTATAAACCCTCCCAAAATATAGAGACTGTCTAAAAAGGCAGCCTCTCATCGAGCAGGGCGTCTTGTTTCAACTGGCTTATGGTCATCTTGGGTTCTCCTCTTTGTCCGCTTAGTCTAATGACCAAAACACAGTTAGTTGTACTCCCCCGGGTTTTTTTCTTGCCATCTAACCGCACGGGAAAATTCCATCCCTAAAATTCCTCCGGGCCCCTCAAGCTCAAAAACGCCAGTCATCTCGCTCCATGAAACCTTCGAGATCGGTGCAATCGATTTTGAAAGTGATAGCAGACATTCGGAATTTTTGTGGCGTTGGGATGATTGCTTTCAGTCGCAACGACACAGCCCTCTTCTAGGCATTTCGCCCGTGCAACGACAAATGGGTCAGCTACGGGCTTACCTTGCAGGCGTTCATTTTTACATATCATTGCCTGGAAGTGCTCGACAGCGAATATTTCTCTTAATCGCCGACAACTCGGCTACTGTTTGGTGTCACGAATATCCGCTGATTCGTCCGGCACCAATCCGATAGAGCATCCTTGCGTCCACTCAACTCTTTAGAATACCTCCCGTGTCGACGTGATCCATGTATCCACAACCATCCGATCGAACTGCTCCCACAGGGGAGGAAACCGCTGTCGATAGTAAGGGTGGAAAAGACCGATGAGTGGACCACTGTCGAATCCATATATGATCATACCGTGGTTCCCCGCTTGAACAGCCACTCCTCTATTCCCGGTATGTTGTGTGTCTTCTTCTCCCAGATAATCGGCGGCCTGTTCAAGTGAAATCCGCCCCCGATGGTAGCGGCTGAAAACGGCTTCGATATACCGTATCACCCAGATACGTGCCTTTCGTCAAATAGTAATTCCCACCACCCTCTCCGGTCTTTCGTTCTTTATATCACTGCCCCACTTTTTCCTCGTAATACCCTTGATCGACAAGTCCCCGATCAAGCAATTTTCGCAGGACAGTTTCACGGCTTACGCAGTACAGCTTTGTCCAATCTTCGACCGCGCGATCATTAATAGGTATGCCGTTCGAATGTTCATCAAAATCTTGGGATGGCACTAGAAACTCGGCAGCAAATTGATTGCAGAGCATCTCTATTCGGTTGCCGTTCCCCGTCAGATACTCGATATAGTCGCTCTGGCGGGTATCAATGCGCCAACTCATGAAACAACGTAAAGATCTGGCGGGTTTTGAGCTTATTGTTATTGATATAGATAATCAGAAATTCTCGGTCATAGAGGCAAAAACCGGAAAATGGACTATCGCCGGGATCGGCACGCTTACGGCCCGGTAGATTGAAAGAATCTTTGAATATGAAAACACCTTAGCTCTTCCAATACCGTGCGCCAATGCTTGCCGTTTCATGCCACTTCTGTTGCTCTTCAAGCTCTATACCCAGAATTCACGGCCCCGTCCTGCCAACTCACGCGCAGTAATGGTGGTCGTACAAGCCAAACCCCGCAATATGTTCCGATCTGCCGGATTCACTACGTCATACAATTCAGCGAGATTCAGTTGCAACACCCTAGCTTTTCGCAACAGAAGATGCATCCGCGGAGGAATACGCTCTAGCTCATATTCCGGTAAGGTGCGAAATAGTTGCCCGATGGCTTCCTCTTCTTCCGGCGGCTTGGGGAAAAAGAAAAAAGAAAAACGCAAGCGGACGCCGATAGATCTTATAAGCCAGGGTTTCCAACGGAGGAACACAGGAAAGCGAGGGCGCGTAAGCGACGAGCGGAGTGCGCGCCGGGACGGACGCAGGACGAACGTGGGCCGCCGAAGGCCATGGCCGTCGCCTGATTTTTTGCGAAACCCAAAATCGGACAAACCCCATTTCGGGTTTCGCAAAAAATGGCGACGCTCCGGTGAACGTAAGTGGGGCAAACCTCACCGCTCTCCCAAGCCGCTATTTCCGCAATATCTTTCTTCATGTGTGCTGCCACTTCCTCCAACGAGAGATGGAGACTCTCTCGCGCCCAGCGCAGCACCTGTGGGTTGACGGGGATGGATTGGTTCATAGCGTCGCCTCCGCCATCGTTTATGGCAGTCATCGACTGCCGGGCCCTAAGCTCCAGTATCGATCATTTGGTGTTCTCCGCGTCTTTTCTGCCCAGAGGGCCCTGGAAAAATTTCATCCCTGGAATGGGAGTGTACAATTCACTGTGTATTTGATCATTGTAAGCGGACAAAGAGGAAAACCCAAGATGACCATAAGCCAGTTGAAGCAAGACGCCCGGCTTGATGAGTTCTTACAGGGTGGCACTGACCCGAAAGGCATCCTGGGCGAGCATGGGCTGTTCAGGCAGCTACAGAAACGCTTGGTGGAGCGAGTGTTGGAGGCAGAGCTGACCCACCACCTAGGGTACGAGCCCAATGGTCGGGGCGGTAACGGCACGAACAGCCGCAATGGCAAGACGAAGAAGGTCGTGCAGACGGACACGGCGCCGCTCGAGATCGAGGTCCCACACGATCGGGACGTCAGCTTCGAGCCACAGATCGTCAGGAAACGCCAGCGTCGCCTGCTGGGCTTTGACGAGAAGGTGCTGGCGTTTTATGCCCTGGATTCAGTCGACCCGCGAGATCCAATCCCAGCTGGAGGCGATCTACGGCATCGAGGTCTCACCAACCCTGGTCTCCAACGTCGCCGACGCGGTGCACGAAGAGGCGCGGGCCTATCGGATACGATCTCTGGACCGTGTCTATCCGATTCTGTATTTTGACGCCCTGGTGGTCAAATCGCGTGAGGGCGGGCCGGTCAAGAGCTTAGGCCGTGTACCTGACCCAGCCTTGGGGATCAACCTGTAAGGGTGAGAAGGAGCTTCTGGAGATGTGGATAGCCGAGAACGAGGGGGGGCCAAGTTCTGGCTCGGGGTCTTCAACGAGCTCAAGAGCCGTAACGTGGAGGATGGCTTCGTCGCCTGTGTTGACGGTCTCAAGGGCCTGCCCGAGGCCATCGAGACGATGTTTCCCCGTGCCCAGGTCCAGCTGTGCCTAGGCATAGAGGCTGTCTAAAAAGGCAGTCTCTCAGGCTATTGCCCCTGAATTTTCCTATTCCGGATGCTCCACAATCAGCTGCGGGAACCTGACGCCGCGCAGGATGCGGTTGTTGCGGTCCAACACCGCCACATCCGCCACCGTGCCCAAGGCGGCTACCAGCCACAGGGCCGGATCCCGGAGATTGCTTGTTATCGCCTGCTTTCGCATCATGCCTGTCGGATATGGGACACCTACGGAGCTCCTTTGAAACATCCAAGGTCCCCTACGAGGGCGTTTCAGGTCTCGACCTACATCCTGTGGGGTGCGGCAATTGTTAGGGTACCTTAGGATTTTTCGATGGAAATTGATTTGCAGCGTTTCGTCTCCCTCCGAGTCTCTGCTTTCCCCCCTGTCCGATCGGGCTCGAAGGGGACATTCCTGCTTTGGGCTAACACGGGATCGAGACTTTTTGGCACGATATTTGCTTCTTTGATAGTCTAAAAAATCCGTCACGGCAAAACGCCGCGTCCTAAACGGGCACCTCGAATTCATCAAAGGTGTCCTGAGAATAGCCGCGATTACCGGAGATATCCGGGGTTTGAGTAGGCCTTGGTCCACGGCATAATCGGCGGGCTTCGAGCATCTGTGTATCAGCGAGATCAGTAATGAGCCTTCGTGCCCTACCTTCCGCGCAGGGACTCTACGACCCTGCCCTCGAACGCGATGCCTGCGGTGTCGGCTTTGTTTGCAACATCAAGAACCGCAAGAGCCACGTGATCATCCGGCAGGGCCTGGAAATCCTGCAACGTCTGACCCATCGTGGTGCCGTGGGAGCTGATCCCAGGGCGGGTGACGGGGCCGGCATCCTGGTTCAGCTCCCGGACGCTTTCTTCCGCTCGGTCGTGGGCTTCGAGCTACCACCCGCCGGCCAATACGGTGTCGGTCATATCTTTTTGCCCCGGGAGACGGACGCACGTCTCAGGATGGAAGAGCTAGTCGACTGCCACCTGACGGAGGATGGGCACCGTATCCTGGGTTGGCGCGATGTTCCGGTGGACAACGAAGGTCTCGGCGAGAGCGTGCTCCCGACCGAGCCCTTCATCCGCCAAGTGTTCGTGGGTCGCCCCGCGGGCTGTCCGGACCAGGACGGCTTCGAACGCCGGCTATTCACGACGCGCAAACGCATGGAAAATGGGATCCGCCGAGCCGGCCTGGGTAAGACCGCCTATTACGCCACCTCTCTGTCCTCGCGCACCATTACCTATAAAGGTATGTTGCTCGCCGACCAGGTGGGCAGCTATTATCAGGACCTCCGGGACGAAGGCTTCGAGTCCGCCCTAGCCTTGGTGCACCAGCGTTTCTCCACCAACACCTTTCCTACCTGGGACTTGGCTCAACCCTTCCGCATGATCTGTCATAACGGCGAGATCAACACCTTGCGTGGTAATGTCAACTGGATGGCGGCCCGCCGCCATACCATGCAGTCCGAGGTCTTGGGCCGCGACCTGGACCGGATCTGGCCCCTGATCATTGAGGGCCAGTCGGACTCGGCCTGCTTCGACAATGCCCTGGAGTTACTGGTGATGGGGGGCTACTCCCTGGCCCATGCCATGATGCTCCTGATCCCTGAGGCTTGGGCCGGCAATGACCTGATGGATGGGAAGCACCGCGCCTTCTACGAGTATCATGCCGCTCTGATGGAGCCTTGGGACGGCCCGGCGGCGGTGGCCTTTACGGATGGCCGCCAGATCGGCGCCACCCTGGACCGCAACGGCCTGCGCCCGGCCCGCTATCTGGTCACCGAAGACGACCTAGTGGTCATGGCCTCCGAGATGGGGGTACTCGATATTCCCGAAGAGAGGATCATCAAAAAGTGGCGCCTGCAGCCGGGCAAGATGTTCCTCATCGACCTGGAGCAGGGTCGCATCATCGACGATGCGGAGCTCAAGGCCCGCTTGGCCGCTGCCCGGCCTTACCAAGATTGGCTGAATCGGACCCGGATTACCCTGGATACCCTGCCCACGGACGTGGCCCCCATGACTCCGGATGCGGAGACCTTGCTGGACGCCCAGCAGGCCTTCGGTTACAGCCAGGAGGACATCAAGTTCCTGCTCACCCCCATGGTCCTGACGGGTCAGGAGGCGATAGGCTCCATGGGAGCGGATAATCCGCTCTCGGTGCTATCCGGCCGCTCCAAGCACCTCTCGACCTACTTCAAGCAAAACTTCGCCCAGGTGACCAATCCGGCCATCGACCCGATCCGCGAGGAGCTGGTCATGTCCCTGGTGTCCCTGATCGGCCCGCGACCCAACCTGCTAGGGCTCACCGAGGCCGGAAAACATAGGCGCCTGGAGGTCAAGCAGCCGATTCTGACCAACGAGGATCTGGAACGGGTCCGCCATATCGAAAACAACACCGGCGGGGCTTTCCGTACCCGTACCCTGGACATCACCTATCCCGCCAATCAGGGCGCCGGCGGCATGGAGTCGGCCCTGAAGCAGCTGTGCCAAGCCGCGGAAGAGGCGGTGCGCCAGGACCAAAACATCCTGATCCTCTCCGACCGCCACATGGGCCGGGACTACATCGCCATCCCGGCCCTGTTGGCCACCTCCGCCGTGCACCATCACCTGATCCGGCAGGGCCTGCGCACTAGCTCCGGCTTGGTAGTGGAGACCGGCGCGGCCTTGGAGGTCCACCATTTCGCGACCCTGGCTGGCTACGGGGCCGAGGCCATCAACCCCTATCTGGCCTTCGACACCATCGTCGAGCTACTGCCGCGGCTACCTGAGCGGCTCGATTTCGAGACGGCCCAGCAACGTTACATCAAGGCCGTGGGCAAGGGCTTGCTCAAAGTCATGTCCAAGATGGGCATCTCCACCTACCAGTCCTATTGCGGGGCCCAGATCTTCGACGCGGTCGGCCTCTCCTCCTCGTTCGTGGAGACCTACTTCACCGGTACCCATACCCGGGTGGAAGGCGTCGGTCTGGCCGAGATCGCCCGTGAATCGTTGCAATGGCACCGGGTCGGCCATGGCGACGCCCACATCTATCATAAGCACCTGGACGTGGGTGGGGACTACGCCTTCCGCCTGCGCGGCGAGGACCATGTCTGGACGCCGGACACCATCGCCAAGCTCCAGCACGCCACCCGCGCCAACAACGCCGCGACCTATGAGGAATACGCTCGGCTGGTCAACGAGCAAAACGAGAAGCTCATGACCTTCCGCGGCCTCATGGAATTCAAATGGGCGGACCGACCCCTCGCCCTGGAAAAGGTCGAGCCCGCCACCGAAATCGTCAAGCGCTTCGCTACCGGGGCCATGTCCTTCGGCTCCATCTCCTACGAGGCCCATTCCACCCTGGCCCGGGCCATGAACCGGCTCGGTGGCAAATCCAACACCGGCGAGGGGGGCGAGGAGCCGGAGCGCTTCAACCCGCTCCCAGACGGCTCCCGCAACCCGGAGCGTTCCGCCATCAAGCAAGTGGCCTCCGGACGCTTCGGGGTCACCATCGAGTACCTAGCTAACTCCGATGACATCCAGATCAAGATCGCCCAGGGCGCCAAGCCGGGGGAGGGCGGCCAGCTCCCCGGCCACAAGGTCAACCGGCAGATCGCCCGAGTGCGTCACTCTACTCCCGGTGTGGGCCTGATCTCGCCGCCGCCGCACCATGACATCTACTCCATCGAAGACTTGGCCCAGCTCATCCACGACCTCAAGAACGCCAACCCCTGGGCCCGCATCTCCGTCAAGCTGGTCTCCGAGGTTGGGGTAGGCACGGTAGCCGCCGGGGTCTCCAAGGCCCACGCCGACCATGTGACCATCTCGGGCTACGACGGCGGCACGGGGGCATCGCCCCTAACCTCCATCAAGCACGCCGGATCGCCCTGGGAGATCGGACTAGCCGAGACCCACCAGACCCTGGTGCTCAACCGCCTGCGCGGGCGCATCGCGGTCCAGGCCGACGGCGGCATGCGTACCGGCCGCGACGTGGCCATCGCCCTTCTGCTGGGTGCCGACGAGATCGGCTTTGCCACCGCCCCTCTGATCGTCTCGGGCTGTCTCATGATGCGTAAATGTCACCTCAACACCTGCCCGGTGGGGTTGGCGACCCAAGACCCGGAGCTCAGAAAAAAATTCACCGGCAAGCCGGAGCACGTCGTTAACTACTTCCTTCTAGTGGCCGAAGAGCTGAGGAAAATCATGGCGAAGCTGGGCTTCCGAACGGCCGACGAAATGATCGGCCAGATAGATCGCCTGGAAATGCGCCGCGCCATCGACCATTGGAAGGCCAAGGGCCTGGACTTCACCAAGCTCCTGAGCAAGCCTCGAGTCCCGGCGGACGTCGCCCTCTGCAACTGCGAGACCCAAGATCACGGCTTGGACAAGGCCCTGGATCATAAGCTCATGCGACAGGCCGAGCCGGCCCTCGAGCGCGGCGAGCCGGTGCGCATCGAGCTCCCGGTCAAGAACTACCACCGCACCTTCGGCACCATGCTCTCGGGACGGATCGCCGAACGCTACGGCCTAGCCGGGCTACCGGACGACACCATCCACATCCGGGCCAAAGGCATCGGTGGCCAATCCTGGGGCGCTTGGGTGGCCAAAGGCGTTACCATCGAGCTCGAAGGCGAGGCCAACGACTATGTGGGCAAGGGCCTATCCGGCGGCCGCCTAGTGGTCTATCCACCCCGAAAATCGGGTATGGCGGACCGGGCCGAAGACAACATCATCGTCGGCAACACCGTGCTCTACGGCGCCATCAGCGGCGAATGCTACTTTCGTGGCGTGGCCGGCGAGCGCTTCTGCGTTCGCAACTCGGGCGCCATCGCGGTCATCGAAGGCGTGGGCGATCACGGCTGCGAGTACATGACCGGTGGCATCATGGTCTGCCTGGGGCCCACCGGACGCAACTTCGCCGCCGGCATGTCCGGCGGCATCGCCTACGTGCTCGACGAAGACGGCAGCTTCGAGCAGTGCTGCAACTTGGCCATGGTCGAGCTGGAAACCATCGCCGACCAGAACGATGCCCCGGTCCCCCGGAACGGTGGTCCGGGAGCCTTGAGCGGGGGGGAAGACCCGAGTCAGGACATGACCCGCTTCGATGCCATCCGCCTGCGCCGTCTCATCACCAACCACAGGCACTACACCTCGAGCCGAGTAGCCGAACACATCCTCGACAACTGGGCCACCTATCTGCCCAAATTCATCAAGGTCATGCCCGTGGACTACCGCCGTGCACTGACCGACATACAGGCACAACATTGTCGGCCACCGCCACTGCCCACGCGGCCGTCAATGGGAGTCATCGAACATGGGTAAGCTCACCGGATTCATGGAGCACGATCGGCAGGATCGGGGCTACCAGCCCGCCGCCGATCGGGTTGTCCACTACCGCGAGTTCCTCGTCCCCCTCTCCGACGCGGATGTGAGCATCCAGGGCGCGCGCTGCATGGACTGCGGTATTCCCTACTGCCACCAGGGCTGCCCCATCCACAACATCATTCCGGACTTCAACGACCTAGTCTATCGGGGCGATTGGCAGGCAGCCATCGACGCCCTGCACTCCACCAACAACTTCCCCGAGTTCACCGGGCGCGTTTGCCCAGCCCCCTGCGAGGCCGCCTGCACCCTCAACCTGAACGACGTCCCGGTCACCATTAAGACCATCGAGTGCGCTATCATCGACAGGGCCTGGGAGCAAGGCTGGCTCCAACCCCAGATCTCTCGTCACAAGACCCGCAAGCGGGTCGCCATCGTCGGCTCCGGACCCGCCGGGCTGGCGGCCGCCCAGCAGCTTGCTCGCGCCGGCCACTCCGTTAGTCTCTTCGAACGTCAGGATCGCATCGGTGGGCTACTGCGCTACGGCATCCCCGACTTCAAGCTCGACAAGCGGCTCATCGACCGCCGCATGGCCCAGATGCGCGCCGAAGGCATTGAGTTCCACACCAACATCCATGTGGGCATCGACATCCCCGCCCGCAAGCTGGTCGAGGACTATGACGCCGTCGTGCTCGCCGGTGGTTCCGAGCAACCCAGAGACCTGGAAATACCGGGCCGCGAGCTCCAGGGCGTCTACTTCGCCATGGACTTCCTGCGCGCCAACAGCAAACGGGTCCAGGGCGTCCAGGTCCCGGACGCCGAATTCATCAGCGCCCAAGGCAAGCAGGTCGTCGTCATCGGTGGCGGCGATACCGGCTCCGACTGCATCGGCACCGCCAACCGCCACGGTGCCCGATCCGTCACCCAACTCGAGATCCTGCCCAAGCCCCCGGAAAAAGAGAACAAGGGACTCACTTGGCCCGACTGGCCCGACAAGCTGCGTACCTCAAGCTCCCAGGAAGAAGGCTGCAAACGCAGGTGGTCCGTGGCGACCAAGGGGTTTCTCGGTGACGGCAATGGCAACCTCAAAGGACTCGAGTGCATTGAGGTCGAATGGAACAAAGACGATCAGGGACGCTGGCAGATGAACGAGATCGCGGGCTCCGACTTCTCCTTGGCAGCCGACCTAGTCACCCTGGCCATGGGTTTTCTATACCCGGTTCGGACCGGCATGCTCCAAGAGCTCGGCGTCGAGCTCGACGGATGCGGCAATGTCAAAGGCCCCACCGAAGGTTCCGATGCCTACCACACATCACTCCCCGGAGTATTCACCGCCGGTGATATGCGCCGCGGCCAATCCCTGGTCGTCTGGGCTATCCGCGAAGGTCGCCAATGCGCCCGCGCCGTGGACGAGTGGCTGATGGGGAAATCGGATTTGGCCTAACCATTCAGCCCCCTCTTTAGGATTCCGGCCCGATGCGGGGATAGCCCCTTGATTTCTGGTTTTTAAGATCGAGATCCGGAGGGAACTGAATGGTTGCCTGTGTTTGGTGGTGTATTTGATTCTGGTACAAAATCACACGGGAGTCCGATACCGTAACCATGGCTGATTATTTCCTGAACTACTTGGCGAGGGGCTAATGATGAGGATGAATGATAATACGATAAATGAAGTAACCGTTTAGCCCCCCTCCGCGTCTGATGCCAAAAGGGGACAATCATGAGTTACAAGACATACCTCGTCTGATATGGCAAGATTAAATGCCAACCGGGTCGAACGGCGGCGAAGCGCCACAAAACGGGCGGCATGCACCTCAGCGATCACAATCTCAGACAGCTTGACGAGGCCTACGTGGGAACGTTCTTACAGGAGCAGGCGCAGGCTTTTCTGATCAAGGCGCTGGCGGATCTGAAGACGGCGCGCGAACGCCTTGGGCAAAACCCTTCGAACAGTTCGCGCCCGCCAGGCTCACGTGCGCCGTGGGAGCAGAGCGACGAGGATGGACAGGAGACTGAGGCGGAAGCACCGTCGACGGGGGGATGGTAAGGAAATCTCAGCTGAGGGGAACAGCGAGGAGGATGCGCCGGCGAAGCCACGCAAGAAGTTGCGCGACCCATCGTCTCAGCCGGGGAAACCTGGCAGGCCCAAGGGTGCTCCGGAGCACAGCCGCACGCAGCAGTTGCCGGTGAATGCCGATTGCACGCAGGCGCCGCCGTGCTGTGCCGGTTGCGGCAAGGCGTGGCACGACTCCCATGAGAGCC
>Ga0209457_1000149_pt1 | contig 23514 bp, 21 predicted proteins | sample WorMetHEROISLAND_5_FD_187410 | JGI IMG/M metagenome (GOLD analysis project Ga0209457, IMG submission 187410) | Marine gutless worms symbiont microbial communities from Max Planck institute for Marine Microbiology, Germany - Olavius sp. 5 HERON... ... | reverse complement strand
GCGCGGAGGGCCGTGACCAGGTCGTAGCCGCTCAACCGGCTCAGCTCCACCGTCTCCAAGGCCGCGGCCGGCGCCGCGCCCGGGGCCATCTCGTCCAAACCCTCAGGGAGGACCTGCCGGCCGCCCGGCTCGAAACGGGTTGTCGCCTCGCCCGGGGACTGCTCGCCCCACGGATGTGATCTCGAATTGACCATACCCGCCAACGTATCGGGAGCCTCTGACAGAATCGCCGCTCTTGTCACACCGATCGTGGGTCGTCTCCACGCTCCCTCGGGGGTGTTTGGGTGTTGTCGACCGACGAGTCGAACTGTCCGGTCTCGGAGCCGAATGTCACACTGTCCTGTCGGCTCCCGAGCAGCGTCGGGTCTTGGAGCTGGTCGAGGGCCGGAGCCGCGGCTTGGCTCAACACCTGGATGCAACATGTGACCGCCGGGCGGATCGGCGGCGCGACCGGTGTAGCATGGTCGCCGTAATGGCGACCCCGCCGCAGTTCCCGGAAGATGCCGGCCGCTATCCCGAGGCGAGCCGGGCGAACACTGCCTTGGTGCTGGGGATCCTCGGCGTGGCGGTGCTCCCGCTCCTCGGCCCGTTCGCCTGGGTGATAGGAAACCAAGAGCTGAAGGCGATCGATGCCGGCAGCCGGCCGCCGGAGGGCCGCGGCGTCGCCAAGGCGGGGTGGATCCTGGGGATCATCGGCACGGTGCTCTTGGCGCTGGGCTTGATCTTCGTGATCCTCCTCGTGGTCGCCGGCGTTTCAGTCGACTCCTCCATCCTCACAGAGACTTGAGCGGGCGCCGATAACACCCGCATGGGGAGCTACGACGCGTCCCTGAAGGCGCTCGGCGACCTGCACGGCGCGACACCGAAGCCGCCCGCGAGGCCCGCCGGCTCGATTCTCAATGCACAAACTACGGTGCAGGCGAATCCAGAGCATCAGGAAACCAGGCCGTGGCGGGCGGCGGTACACTTCGCCGCGGCACATGGAGCATCCCGGACACATTCATGCGGGCGAACCCGACTCACATTGGAGAAGCGCCGTCTGCGTCGTGTCCGCCGACGAGGTCGTCCTGAAGGTCGGCGGGACCGAGGTGCTCCGCGTTGACCGCTCCGCGGGCGACTTCGCCGAGAGCGGTCCCAACGTCTTCTCCGCCGCGGGCTCCGACGAGCCGGTCTACTTCAGCCCGACCAGCAAACCGGTGTTCGAGAGGGACCTCCGGGGGGAGTCCACGGCTGCGGATCGCATAGCGATCGCAGAGCAACAGGCGCCGCCGGCCCCTCCGGTCGTCTCCGGGGCCGCGACCCGGCCGCCCAAGTCGCGCGTCACGGCCGGAGTCCTGGCCATCCTCCTCGGAGGTTTGGGCGTGCACAAGTTCTACCTGGGTCAGATCGGGCTCGGGGTGCTCTACCTCCTCTTCGCTTGGACCTTCATCCCGGCGTTGATCGGCCTCATCGAGGGGATCCTCTACTTGGTCATGTCCGACGAGGAGTTCGCCTACAAGCACGGATGATGGGGAGAGCCCGCGCCTCGCGATAATCGCGGCGTGCTCACCCGGTCCGACGCTATGAGGATGCTCGCCGAGCTGGCGAAGCTGACGGCCCTCGACGAGGGGTCGGCACAGTCGTTCAAGGCCAGGGCCTACCAGCGGGCCATGGCCGGTATCGAGGCGTACCCGGGCGAGTTGGGCGGGTTGACCAAGAGAGACCTGGTCGACATCAGCGGCGTCGGCGACGCCACGGCCTCCAAGCTGCTCGAGCTCGAGGCCACAGGGAAGGTCGCCAAGCTCGAGTCGCTGCGCGAGAAGTACCCGGCGCCGTTCGTTGAGCTGATCAAGATCCCCGGCCTCGGGCCGAAGACGCTGAAGACGCTCAGAGACCGTTTCGGCGTCGAGGACATCGACAGCCTCATGGACGCCATCAGCTCCAAGCGGTTGCGGGAGGCCCCGGGCATGGGCGAGAAGACCGAGGAGAAGATCGCTCGCGCCGTCGAGCGTCTCGGGCTCGACAGCGAGGAGCGGCGGGCGCCTCTCGCTGAGGCCCACGGCCTGGCCTGGGCGATCGCCCGACGGTTGTCCGAGGTCGAGGGCGTCGTCGAGGCGGTCCCCTGCGGGTCGATCAGGAGGTTCGCCGAGACGGTCGGCGATGTCGTCATCGTCGTCGCCGCCACGAGCCCGGCGGCGGTGCATGAGACGGCTGCGGCGCTTCCCGAGGCGGCGGAGGCGATCGCGTCCGAGGAGGCCAAGACCTCTTTCGTCACCCGAGCGGGTCTCCAAGTCGACATCCGCGTGGCGCCTCCCGAACAACTCGGCGCGGCGCTTCTCCGGTTCACCGGCCCGACGGACCACCACGCCGCGCTCCGTCAACGCGCCGGCGACCGAGGGCTGACTCTGAGCGAGCGCGGGCTGCTCGACGGCGACAGAGTGCTGGCGTCGAAGACGGAGGACGCGATCTACGAGGCTCTCGGCCTTCCTTTCGCCCCGCCGACCTTGCGCGAGGGCCCCGACGCGGCCTCCGCAGGCGACTGGCGGGACTTGATCACACGCGACCGCATTAAGGGAGACCTCCACTACCACTCCGACCGGTCCGGGGACGGCCGGTCCACGCTGGAGCAGATGGCCCGAGCCGCCGTCGAGGCCGGCTACTCCTACGTCGCCTTCACCGAGCACGGCGAGGACCTGGCCATCAACGGGTCATCCCGGGAGGAGATGAAGGCTCACCGCGACCGGATCAGGCGGCTCGACGCCGAGATGGAGGAGATCACCCTGCTGCACGGGTGTGAGCTGAACATCGGCCCCGACGGCAGCCTCGACTACGACCCGGAGTTCCGGTTGGGCTTCGACTGGTGCGTCGCCTCCATCCACTCCCACTTCGACCTGCCCGAGGAGCGGCAGACCGCCCGCATCCTGACCGCCCTCCAAGATCCGGCGGTCAACGCCGTCGGCCACCTCACAGGCCGGTATGTGGGAAGGCGGCCCGGCGTCGACCTCGACATCGACGCCGTGCTCGAGGGGTTGGCCGTCGCCGGGGTCGCCCTTGAGGTTAACGGGGCGCTCGACCGTCTCGACGCCTCTTCGGAGACGGCGCGGGCGGCCGTGGAGCGGGGGATCGACCTCTCAATCGCCACCGACTCCCACCATGTGAGCGACCTCGTCAGGATGGGATACGGGGTGCGGTACGCCCAGCGGGGGCGGGTCCCCGCCGACCGGGTGCTCAACGCCCGCCCGGTGGAGGAAGTGCTGGCGCGAGCGGCGGCGCGACGCGGCTAGGTGGGGCCCGGCGCCCACTCTCAATGCACAAACTACGAATAGGCGAATCCAGAGCATCAGGAAACCGGTTGGGGAAGGCCGCTCACCGGCTCCGGGTCCCGGATGGGGTTCGCTATTTGGCGAGTCGGTCTCGTCTCGCCGCGAGCAAGTCGGAGGCGCGTTCGATGGTGATCGACTCCGGGTTGTCGGCCTTCGGGATGTTCGCGTTGACGTTCCCGTCGGTCACATAGGGGCCGTATCGACCGGTCTTGACCGACACCTCCTTGCCTGTGGCCGGGTCGGCGCCCAACACCCGCAGAGGGGCGGCCCGGCTCTGTCCGCGGCGACGCGGCGCCGCCGCAAGAAGCTTCAAGGCCTCCTCAACGGTGAGCGTGAAGAGCTGTTCCTCGCTCTCCAGGCTGCGATTGTCGTCCCCTCTCTTGATGTATGGCCCGTAACGGCCGTTGAGAGCGAGGATCTCCACGCCGTCCTCGTCCGCGCCCACCGCCCGGGGGAGCGAGAGGAGCTTCAGGGCGTCGTCGAGGCCCAGCGCCTCCAGCTCCATCGTCTTGAACAGCGACGACCGCTTCGGCTTCGACCCGGCCCCCTCCCCCTGCTCGCCGAGCTGCACATAGGGGCCGAACGGGCCCGTCCTCCCGTACACGGTCAGCCCGGTGTCGGGGTCGGTCCCGAAGATCTTGTCGCCGATGTTCTGCGCCTCGATGAGCTCCAACGCCTTGTCTAGGTCGAGCTCGTCGGGCGCCAGGTCGTCGGGGATGGACGCCCTCTGGCTGAGACGCTCCACATAGGGCCCGTACCGCCCGATGCGGGCCGTGACTTCGGCGCCGTCGGCGTCCTCGCCGACCGCCAGGGCGCCGATCTTCCTCGGGTCGATCTCGTCCAAGCGCTCGGCGACCGCGTTCCTGAGCCCGTCGTCGCCAAAGTAAAAGGCGGACAGCCACGGGACCGACTCCTCGTCGCCTCGGGCGATCTTGTCGAGGTCGGCCTCCATCTCGGCGGTGAACTCGTAGTCGACCAGCCTGGGGAAGTGGTCCTCAAGGAGGGCCACGACGCCGAAGGCCGTGAACGTCGGCGCCAGGGCGGAGCCCTTCTTGAAGACGTAGCCGCGGTCCACGATTGTGGTCATGATCGAGGCGTAGGTGGACGGTCGCCCCACGCCCAGCTCTTCGAGCTTGCGCACGAGTGACGCCTCGGTGTAGCGCGCCGGGGGCCGGGTCTGGCGCCCGCCCGGTTCCAGGCTCTGCGTCGCCAGGTCGTCTCCCTCCGCCAGCGGCGGCAACGTCTTCTCGCTGTCGTCCAGCTCGGCCTCGGGGTTGTCGGACCCCTGGACGTAGGCGCGGAGGAACCCCGGGAAGGTGAGGGTCCTCCCCGACGCGGCGAAGACGGCGTCCTCGCCGCCGGCGGCCCGGGCGCCGAGCCTCATCGAGACGGAGACGCCTTTGGCGTCGGCCATCTGCGAGGCGATCGTCCGTCGCCAGATCAGCTTGTAGAGAGCGGCCTCGTCCCGGCCGAGCTTCCGGGCGAGCCGTTCGGGGGTCTCAAAGGTCTCGGCGGGGCGGATCGCCTCATGCGCCTCCTGAGCCCCCTTCGCCTTGCCGGAGTGCCGGCGCGGCTTGGGGGAGAGGTTCTCGTCGCCGTAGAGCTTCGCGATCTGCGACCGGGCCGCGGCGACGGCCGTCGCGGACAACTCGATCGAGTCGGTCCGCATGTAGGTGATGTGCCCGCTCTCGTAGAGCCGCTGCGCGACGGACATGGTCCGAGAAGACGAGAAGCGGAGCTTGCGGCCCGCCTCCTGTTGGAGGGTCGAGGTGCGGAACGGGGGATAGGGCCGCCTTGTGTACGGCTTCGACTCGACCGACCTGACCTCGAAGTCGGCTTCGGCGAGTCCGGCGGCGAGAGCGAGCGCCGTCTTCTTGTCGAGCGCCCTGACGCCCTTCTTGACCCGGCCTTTGCTGTCGAAGTCCCTCCCCGCGGCCACCCTCTCGCCGTCGATCGAGTGAAGGGCGGCCGGGAACGTCCGGTCAAGGTCGTCGACCGAGGCGAAGACGCCGTCGATCCCCCAGTAGCCGGCGGTGACGAAGGCCATGCGCTCCCGTTCCCTCTCCACGACGATCCGCACCGCCACGCTCTGCACCCGCCCGGCGGACAGCTTGGGCTGGATCTTCTTCCAGAGGACCGGCGAGACCTCGAAGCCGTAGAGCCGGTCGAGGATGCGGCGCGCCTCCTGGGAGCGGACGAGGCGCTCGTCGAGGTCGCGGGGGTTGTTGAAGGCCTCTTCGATGGCGTGCCGGGTGATCTCGTGGAAGACCATGCGGCGCACCGGGACCTTCGGCTTCAGCACCTCGACGAGGTGCCAGGCGATGGCCTCGCCCTCCCGGTCCTCGTCGGTCGCCAGGAAGACGGCGTCCACCCCCTCAAGCAGCTTCTTGAGTTTCTTGACGTGGCTCCTGCGCTCCCGGGGCACCACATAGAGCGGCTCGAAGTCGTTGTCGACGTCGACGCCGAGGCGCGCCCAGGCCTCCCCTTTGGCGCGAGCGGGGATCTCCGACGCCGACCGGGGCAGATCTCGGACGTGGCCCATGGACGACTCCACCTCGGCTCCCGGGCCCAAGAATGCGGAGATGGTTCGAGCTTTTGTCGGCGACTCGACGATGACGAGGTTCTTCGGCATAAGCAGAGTTGACACCAACTCGGCGCCGTATGTCAACCCCGATGACGAGCCGGCGCCGGCGGGTATGTTGGGCTTGTGAGCAAGTACATCGCTCTGGAGGGCGGTGACGGGGCCGGGAAGAGCACGGTGGCGACGGCTCTGGCTCGCCGTCTCGAGGAGGCCGGCAAGAAGGTGATCTCGGTGCGCGAGCCGGGGGGCACCAAGCTGGGGGAGGCGATCCGAGCGCTCCTCCTCGAGTCGGCGCGGGTCGACGACTGGGCGGAGGCCTTCCTCTTCGCGGCGCAGCGAGCCGAGCTGGCCCGCGAGGTGATCGCCCCGGCGCTGGAGGCCGGGGTGTGGGTGATCAGCGACCGCTCCTACTACTCGTCGATCGCCTACCAGGGCCGGGGCAGGGGCTTGGGCGAGGAGGAGGTGCGGGCCGTCAACGAGCTCGGGTTGGGCGGGGTTGTGCCGCACCATGTGTTCGCGCTCGACGTCGACCCCGCCGTCGCTCTGTCGCGCCAGGACGGGGAGGACCGCATTGGCACGGAGGGCGTCGAGCTTCAGGCCGCGGTCAGGCGGGCCTACCGCGACTTGGCGCGTCGCGACGAGACGGTGACGCTGCTGCCCGGCGCCCTGTCGGTCGGGGAGATGGTCGACAGAATCGCGGAGGTCGTCTTGTGATCGACCTCTACAGCGACGTGATCGGCCATCAGCAGGTCGTCGACCTCATGGCGAGGGAGGTCGACAACCCGGCGCATGCCTATCTGCTCGTCGGTCCCCGGTCGGTCGGGAAACACCATGTGGCCCTCAGGTTCGCCGCCGGGCTGCTGGGCGGCGCCGAGGATGAGCGGTCTCGGCGCTTGGTGTTGGCGGGCGCTCATCCCGATTTGACGGTCCTTGAGCCGGAGGGGGCCTCCGGCTTGGGCGTGGATCAGGCCAGGGAGACGGTGGCGAGGGCCTCGATGTCGCCGGTTGAGGCGGGGCGCACGGTGTTCCTGTTCCCCGACGCCGGGTCGATGACGGAGGCCGCGGCGAACGCGTTGTTGAAGACGCTTGAGGAGCCGGCACCGTCGGCGGTGTTCCTTTTGGTCGCCGAGTCGGAGGAGGACTTCCCCCCGACCGTGGCGTCGCGGTGCCGGACCTTGCACATGGGGCGGGTCCCTCAGGCCGAGTTGGCGGAGGCGTTGGAGCGGCGGGGCCTGTCGGCTCGTGAGGCGACCGGGGCGGCCGCGGTCTCGGGCGGGCGCCCGGGCCTGGCCCTCGCCTTGATGACGCGCTCGGAGGCGGCCGGGCTCCGCGACCTGTGGCTCTCGATCCCGGAGCGGGTGAGCGCCCACCCGGGGGAGGCGCAGCGGTTGGCGTCCGTGGTCCTCTCCGAGTTGGTGCCTCTGGTGGAGGACGCGGTACCCGACGGCCTGAGCAAGGACCGGGCGCAACGAGCCCGTCGCCGGGTTGAGATGTCGTTGCTGATCAGCGGGTTGGAGATCTTGGCCTCGTGGTACGCGGACGCCGCCTCGCTTCAGATGGGCGGCCCGGTCCGCAACTCCGACGTGGCGCTCGCCGCCTTCACCGACGTCTCCCCGCGTAAGGCGGTGAGGTCGGCCGAGGAGGCGCTTGCCGCCGTGATCGACATCGGGGCCAACCTACGCCGGGAGCTGGTCCTCGCCGACCTGTTCGCGTCGTTGGGGGCCGAAGTCTGAGCGCGTGTGCAGCGGACGGTGGTGGTCGGTTCGCTCTCGCCCTGTTGATTGGTCACTCGATCCACTTGGCCGCGAAGTCCTCGACGGACATCACCCTCCAAGTCTTGGTCGATCCGTCTCTTGACGACATCGGCGGGGAGGACCTTTCGCAAGTGAACCGCAACGACGTCGCCGCTGTCCTTGTCGACAATCTCAACGCCGCCGCCGGGCTCCGGCAGGCGTTCGCCCATTGTGGCGACGACGAGGGCGAAGGTGATCGCCTTGACCAGGATTCGGCCTTGCCGCGAGCGGCGGCTGAACCGTGTCTCGTATCGTTTTGACGCTCTCTGCACGGCGACGCCAGGGTAGGCGACCGGTATCATCAGCCCCAGCGCCGGAGTAGCTCAGTGGCAGAGCGATTCACTCGTAATGAATAGGTCAGGGGTTCGACTCCCCTCTCCGGCTCAAACCCCGGCGGTCACTCGTCTAGGGCGAGCTGGGTCGCGTCGAGCGACCCGGGCAGGCTGATCTTGTACCCGCTCACGCCCGTCTTCGTCACGGCCAGGGCGGGGAGGACGAACAGCCAGGCGTCGGCCGCCGCCTCGGTGATCTCGTCCAACACCCGCCGGTAGAGGGCGATCCGCTTGTCGGCGTCGGGCTCGGCGTCGGCCTGCGCGATCAGCTCGGCGACCTGAGGGCTGTCGTCTCCCCAGTAGTAGTCGGGGTCGCCGTACGACCCGAGGTCTCTCGGCTCGACATGGGACACGATGGACATGTCGTAGTCGTGGTTGGTGAAGACCTGGTCGATCCACGTTCCCCAGTCGACGTTGGAGATGACGACCGTCAGGCCGACGTCGGCCAGTTGGCTCTGGATGATCTCGCCGGACCGGGCGGCGTAGGAGATCGGCGGCAGCACCATCTCCAGCACGGCGCCCGAGGCGCCGGCCTCATCCAGCAGCGCCCTCGCCTTCTCCGGGTCGAGCGGGTAGGCGCCGGTGAGGTCCTTGTGCCACGGGTCGAGCGGCGTCGAGAACGAGCCGATCGGCGCCCCGTACCCGTCGTAGGCGAGGTCGATGACGGCTTGGCGGTCGATTGCGTGGCTGATCGCCCGCCGCACCCTCACGTCGTCGAGAGGGGGGTTGTCGCCGTTGAGCGACAACACGATCTCCCCGTGGGTCAGGCCTTCCTCAATCCGGAAGCCGTCTTCGGCGAACGAGGCGAGGGTCTCGGGGGCGGAGACGCCCGCAAGGATGTCGATGTCGCCGGCGAGCATGGCGTTGGTCAGGGCGCTGGGGTCGTTGATGTACTTGAAGACCACCGTCGCCGACGGCGGCGCCTCTCCCCAATAGCCGTCGTAGCGGTCGAGGGTGATGCGGCCGTCGTCGCCGGCGACCCACTCGCTCATCACGAAGGGCCCGGTGCCGACCGGGTCGCCCTCGATGCTCCCGACGGCCGACTCCTTCAGCATCACCCCCTGGCCCTGGGTGAGGAAGAAGAGCAGGTTGGCGCTCACCCGCTTGAGCTTGACGACGGCGGTCAGATCGTCGGCCTTCTCGACCGACTCGATCGGGGCGAAGGTGTCGAGGAAGGGGTGGGCTGGGTTGTCGAGGACGTTGTTGATTGAGAACACCACGTCGTCGGCGGTGAAGGGCTCGCCGTTGTGGAAGGTGACGCCGGGCCTCAGGCGGAAGGTGTAGGTGAGGCCGTCTTCGCTGACGTCCCAGGTCTCGGCGAGCAGGCCGGTTACGGTGCCGTCGGGCTGGAGCCGGACCAGGGTCTCATAGACGTTGTAGAGGAGCGCCTGGGGGATGGCCGCCGCCGGGTTTGAGGTGAGGTCAAGGGTCGGCGGGGCGAGCTGCAGCCCGATCGTCACCTCGGCCCGCGTCGTCGTGGGGGCGCTTGTTGCGGTCGTGGTCCCTTCCGTGGCGCCGGTGCACGCCGCCGCGGCGAGAGACAACGCGGCCAACAGGGCAACACCCCAGTTCGGTTTCCTGACGCTCTGGATTCGGTATACCGTAGTTTGTGCATTGAGAATCGCTCGCACGGGCCGAGTATCGCCCCGACTCGGTTCGATATTTGAGCGACGCGGCACTGGCGGCGCCTCGCGGGTGTAGTGACACGGTCGAGGGTTGCCGGTCGAGGGCGCCCGGCTGATGCGTGTGCAGAATTGCGGCTCTCATCGGTACTACTGCACACCCTCAGCGATGCGGACTCAGTCGAGGAGGCCGCCGTCGAGGCGCGGTATCGCCGCGAGGAGGTCTCTCGTGTGTCGCTCGCGGGGATCGGCGAAGACCGAGCCGGCCGGCCCCGACTCCACCACACGGCCGCGCTGGAGGACGACGACCCTGTCGGAGATCTCATGGATCACTGAGAGATCGTGGGAGATGAAGACCATGGTCAGGGCGAGCTCCCGTTTGAGCCGGTCGAGGAGGTCGAGCGTCACGGCCTGCACCGACATGTCGAGGGCGCTCACCGGCTCATCGGCGATGAGCAGGCTGGGCCCGGGCGCCAGGGCGCGGGCGATCGCTATCCGTTGGCGTTGCCCGCCCGAAAGCTCATGCGGGTAACGGCGACCGGCGCCCTCGGGCAGCGAGACGGCCGCGAGAAGCTCGCGCACTCGCCTCCCGTGGTCTCCGCCGATCTTGAGAGAGCGCAGAGGCTCGGCCACCGCGTCGCCAACAGACATCCGCGGGTCGAGCGACCCCATCGGGTCCTGGAAGACCATCTGGGCGACGCGAGCGCCGCGCAGGCGACGTCCTGCGCCGACTCGCGGGCCTCGCTCGAAGCGGAGGGGCGCCCCGTCGACCGCCACCCCGCCGGCCGTCGGGCGCTCCAGCCCCATCATCAAGCGGGCGAGAGTGGACTTGCCCGAGCCCGATTCGCCCACGATCGCCAGCGTCTCCCCCCGTCTCACGTCGAGGCTGACCTCGTCCACGGCGCGGATCTGTGGCGCCGGCTCGGCGAAGCTCCTCTTGCGCAGGCGGTAGAGCTTGCTGACGCCCCGCATCTCCACGATGTTGTCGTCGCTCTGGGTCGGCTCGGCTCGCCTGGGCGGGACGGTCGCCGCCCGGCTCATCGGCGGCACGGCGCTCACGAGCCGGCGGGTGTGCTCGTGCGCCGGCGCCCGGAACAGCTCTCGGGCGCGGCCGGTCTCGACGATCGCCCCGTCCGCCATGACGATGACCTCCTCGGCCATCGAGGCCACAACCGGCAGGTCGTGGGTGATGAGGACCAGGGCGGCGCCGCGGGCTGCGACCTGATCTCGGAGGACGCGGAGGACCTGCGCCTGCACCGTCGAGTCGAGCGCCGTCGTCGGCTCATCGGCGATGACCAGGTCGGGGCCGCAAGCGAGAGCCATCGCGATCACAGCCCTTTGCCGCTGCCCGCCCGACAGCTCGTGGGGAAATGACCCGGCTCGGCGCTCCTCCAAGCCGACGCTGCCCAGCAGCTCAACGGCCGCTGAGTCGGCGGCGGCCCGGCTCATCTCCCCGTGGATCCGCAGCGGCTCCGCGACCTGCCTGCCGATCCGCATCACCGGGTTGAGGGCGGTCATCGGCTCTTGGAAGACCATCGACATCGACCTCCCTCTCCACGCGGCCATGTCCTTATCGGTCCGGCCAAGGATCTCCTCTCCGCGCAGCAGGACGCTCCCCGTCGCCTCCACCCCGTCGGGCAGCAGGCCCATGACGGCGAGGGCCGTCATCGTCTTGCCTGCGCCGGACTCCCCGATGATCCCGGCTCGGCCCCCGGCCTCGAGGGTGAAGCCGGCGTGATCGACGAGAACGGCGCCCCCGGCGACGACCGTCAGGTCGCGCACCTCAAGGAGCGGCGTCACGACCGCCTCGCCTCCAGCCGGGGGTCGAGGGCGTCCCGCAGGCCGTCGCCCAGGAGGTTGAAGCCGAGGACCGTGAAGGCGATGGCGGCGCCGGGCCAGATGGCGAGCCGCGGGGAGATCTTAAGGAATGTCTGGGCGTCGCGGAGGCTCCGACCCCAGGACGGGACCGGGGGTTGGGCCCCGATGCCCAGGAAGGACAAAGCCGCTTCGGCGAGTACGGCGAGAGCGAAGAGGACCGTCACCTGGACGATGAGGGTCGAGGCGATGTTCGGGACCACATGCCTGACGAAGATGTAGGCCTCGCCGCGGCCGTACGAGCGCGCCGCCGTCACGAAGTCGAGCTGGAAGACGCTGAGCGACGCCCCGCGGGTGACGCGGGCGACGATCGGCGCGTACGCAACTCCGATGGCGATCATCGCCGGCGCGGCGCCCGCCCCCCACGCGGCCACCAAGAGGATCGCCAGGAGGACGGGCGGAAAGGCGTAGATCACGTCGGAAGCCCGCATCACCGCGTCTTCGACGAGCCCTCTCCTGGACGCGGCGAGCCCGCCCAGCGGGATGCCGACGGCGACGGCGACGGACACGGCGAGGATCCCGACGAGCAGAGTCGTCTGCGACCCCTTCATGATCTGGCTGAGGACGTCGCGGCCGAACTGATCGGCGCCGAGAAGCCGGCCGCCCTTCATGGCCGGCGCCAGCTTCTGGGCCGGGTCGACCCGGGCCGGGTCGAAGGGCGTCCAGAAGATGGAGACGACGGCCGTGAGGGCGACGATCCCCACGATGGCGGCCCCCACGGCGAGGTTGAGCCGTCTCCATCGTCTCCTGCGCCTGTCGGGACCGGCCGCCGGGGTGCCGAGGGCGCTCACCGCTCGGCCACCCGCGGGTCGATGAGGCGGTACATGAGATCGACCGCCAGATTCGCCGAGAGGATCAGGACGACGACGGCGAAGGCGCCGCCTTGCACAAGGGGCAAGTCCCTGCCCGCCACTCCTTGGAGGAGCAGGCTCCCCAGGCCGGGGAGGACGAAGACCGACTCGATCACCACGGCCCCGGCGAGAAGGGCCGCGAACTGAACCCCGAAGACGGTCAGGACCGGTATGGCGGCGTTCCGCAGGCCGTGCCTCCTGAGAGCGGCGGGCCTGGTCAGCCCCTTGGACCTGGCGGTGCGGATGTAGTCGTGGCCCATGGCGTCGAGGATCGCCGCACGCACATGACGGGTGACGATCGCCGACTGGGCGATGGCGAGTGAGATCGACGGCAGAACGAGCGATTTCAACGACTCGCCCGACGAGACCCCCCAGCCCGGGAACCCCCCGGCCGAGAACCATCCGAGGTTGACGGCGAAGACGCTCACCAGGATCAGCCCGGCCCAGAACGCGGGCACGGCCAACCCGAGCTGGCTGCCCACGGAGATGACGTTGTCGGCGAGCCTGCGATGACGCGACGCGGCGTACACGCCCAGGGGGACGGAGATGAGGGTGGTGAGCGACATGGCCAGGGCGGCCAGGGGGATGGTGACCTGGAGCCGATCGACCACCTGACCGGCGACGGGGCGCCCGCTGAAGGGCGATGTGCCGAGGTCGCCTCGCATGGCGCCCAGAAGCCAGTCGAGATATCGGGCGATCAACGGCCGGTCCAGGCCCAGCTCCAATCGCAGCTCATGCAGCGCCTCCGGCGTGGCTTGAGCCCCGAGCATCACCTGAGCGGGGTCGCCGGGGAGGATGGACATCACCAGGAAGACCAGCGCCGAGGACGCCAAGACGCTCAGGGCGAAGACGCCGAGTCGACGGATCACATACACGGCGGGCTCCTGAGACGGGTGGCGCAACGTTGGGCGGGGCTTAACGGGCCGTCGTCAAAATGACGAACAGGGCTGGGCGGTCCCCCCAACCAGCCGGGAGCCATTCTCAATGCACAAACTACGGTATACCGAATCCAGAGCATTTGGAAACCGGAGTGAGGGGGGCGTTACACCTGCGACACACCGCTAGCCTGCGCCTATGGATGACCTGAGCGCGCCGAGAGGCGCCTTCGGCTTCGCCCGGGGCCTGTGAACGTCCTGGCGGGCGGGAGCCTCACCTCGGTCCCCGGCGTCGAAGTCGGGCATTGGACCGACTCCGAGGCGGCCACCGGGTGCACGGTCATCGCCCTTCCCGAAGGCGCCGTGGTCGCAGGCGAGGTGCGCGGCGCGGCGCCGGGAACCCGCGAGACAGCGCTGCTCGCCCCCGGGATGACGGTGGAGCGCGCCGACGCCATAGTGCTCGCCGGCGGCAGCGCTTTCGGCCTCGCCGCCGCCGACGGCGTGATGGGGGTGTTGGAGTCGCGGGGCCGGGGTCACCCGACCCCGACGGGCCCGGTGCCGATCATCCCGTCGGCCGTCATCTACGACCTGGCTGTCGGCGACTCGTCCACCCGGCCGACCGCCGAGAACGGCGTCGAGGCGCTCCGGGCCGCCACAAGCGCTCCTGTTCCCCAGGGTCGGGTGGGGGCCGGGGCCGGCGCCACCGTCTCCAAGTGGCGCGGGCGGGCGCTCCCGTCGGGGCTCGGCTCGGCCGCGGTGGAGGTCGGGGCGGCGACCGTGGCCGCCCTCGTCGTCCTCAACGCTATGGGAGACGTCTTCAGCCTCGCCGGCGACCCGCTTACCGGCGGCCCCCACGCCCCGGGCCCGATCGGGGGGCCGGCTCGGGCGGGGGAGAGCACGACGTTGGCCGTGGTGGCCGTCGACGCCGATGTCGGGCGGGCCGAGCTGACCCGTCTCGCCGTGCGCGCCCAAGACGCTTTCGCCGCCTGCATCCGCCCCGTGCACACCCGTTTCGACGGCGACACGGTCTTCGCCGTCTCGTGCGGAGAAAGCCGAGCCCCGACAGACGACCTGGCCGAGGGCGCCTTCCATGCGACGGGCCTCGCCGTCGAGAGGGCGGCTCGGAGCGCCCGAGACGGGCCATGACGGCCCCGCTACCGTCCCGGCCCGATGGCCGATCAGGCGGACTTCGAGCGCGACGCGATGGGCTTCACCCAGCAGCTCTACTCCGCGGCGATGCGCATGGCCCGCAACCCCGACGACGCCGAGGACCTCGTCCAAGAGACCTACCTGAAGGCGTACAGGGCCTATCACTCCTTCCAGGAAGGGACCAACCTCAAGGCCTGGCTCTACCGAATCCTCACCAACACCTACATCAACGAGTATCGCAAGGAGTCCCGTCGCCCGGCCGAGGTCGACCTCGGGGCGGCGGAAGACCTCTACCTCTACCGGCGCATCGGCGCCGACGGGTCGGCCGAGGCCTCCCGGGCGACGGAGGACCGAGTTCTTGACGGCCTGGTCGAGTCCGACGTCAAGGCCGCGGTGGAGGGTCTCCCGGAGGCTTTCAGGGCCCTGGTCCTCTTGGCGGACTTGGAGGGGTTCTCCTACAAGGAGATCGCTGAGATCCTCGACATACCGATCGGGACCGTGATGTCGCGGCTCCACCGGGGAAGAAGAGCGATGCAGAAGACGTTGTGGGAGTATGCGGGGCGGCGCGGGCTGCTCCCGGAAGATGCGGAGAGGCCATGAGTCGGGAGTGCGACGAGGCGCTTGCCGGCCTGTACCAGTACCTAGATGCCGAGCTGGACGCGGCGACCAACGAGAAGATACGGCGGCACCTCGACAAGTGCCCGGAGTGCACAGGCCCCTACGAGTTCGAAGCGCGGTTGAAGACTCTGGTCAGAGAGCGGTTGGGTGAGGAGGTTCCCCAAGCCTTCACGGCCCGGCTCCTCGACGCGTTGTGGGAGGCGAGCGACGCCGGCGCCGGGTAGCGGTCCGTCGCCAAGAACGACGAAGCGCCTTGGCGCGGTCCCCACACCGGTCGGGGGCCATTCTCAATGCACAAACTGCGGTATATCGAATCCAGAGCATTAGGAAACCGGATCGGGGGGAGCTGCAGGTGCGCCGGGACCGCGCCGCGACGGCGGTTCGCTCGGGCGCCGACCGTCCGGTAGGCTGGCGGCCCGTGAAGCGAATCGGCCGCGCCGCCCTCTTTGTCCTCGTCGCTCTTCTCGCGCTCGGAGCTCTCCCTGCGATCGCCGAAGAGGGCGCCGAGAGCGGCGACGCCGCGGCGACGGTCGAAAGCCCCGCGGTGGAGGTCGCCGAGGACGCGCCCGAGGAGTCGATCGCGGACTGGACCTACCGATACATGATTCCCCTGACGCTCGTCTTGGCAGCGGCCGTCATGGTCGGCATGTCTATCCGCTACTTCACCAAGGTCGTCCGCCGGCGATACCGCATCGTCGAGGAGTGACGGCTTCGCGGCCCGGCTCGGGTCGACTCATGGAGAAGATCGCCGGCGGATACCCGCTCGCCGACACCTACCACGCCGCGGCTCTTCAAGAGGAGATGGCTCGTCTCACGGCGGCCGTCTCCGCCATCGTCCCGGAGGCCGTCGGCCTCGACCTTCCCGGCTCGCCGGACACCGTGGTCACCGGGAGGGCGGAGTGGATCGACCGCAACGCGGCCAGCTTCGCCCACCTGATTGAGCCCGCCAGGCGCCGGCTTGAGGAGAAGATGGCGGAGAGCGGCTCGGGGCCCCGGGGGGCGACGGCGCTGGCCGACGCAGTCCTGCAGGCGGAGACCCGGGCGCTGCTCGGTGTGTTGTCGCGGAAGGTCCTCGGTCAGTACGAGTTGGTCCTGCCTACCGGCGAGACGGGAGACACCGTCGCCTACGTCGGGCCCAATATCTTGCAGATGGAGCGCGTCCACCAGTTCCGCCCGTCGGAGTTCCGCTACTGGGTCGCCCTGCATGAGCTGACCCACCGCGCCCAGTTCCAGGGCGTCCCGTGGATGCGCGGCTACTTCACGTCGTTGGTGGAGGAGCTGGTCGAGGGGGCGAAGCCGTTGCAGGGCGGCCTCGGCCGGGTCGTGGCCGAGTTGAGCGCCCGCCGCGCCGACGGGAGGCCCCTCCTGGACGAGCGGGGGTTGTTCGGCGTCTTCGCCACGCCGGAGCAACACGCCGTCGTCGACAAGGTCCAGGCCCTGATGTCGCTGCTCGAGGGTCACGGGCACGCGGTCATGGATCGGGTCGGCTCGGAGCGGCTGAGGTCTCAGGGCAGGATGAGCCGCGTCCTGAAGGGCCGCCGCCAGGACAAGCGCACGGCCGCCTTCTTCCGGCTGGCCGGGCTCGAGATGAAGCTTAAGCAGTACAAGCAGGGTGAGCGTTTCGTGCTCGCCGTGGAGCGGGAGGCCGGTTGGGAGACGGTGAGCCGGGCCTTCCGGGGGGCGGGCAGCCTCCCCACCCTCGACGAGATCGAGCACCCGAGGCGATGGCTGGAACGCGTCGGCTGAGCGAGCTGGCCGGGACCGCCTCCGCCCGGCTCGCCCTACCCGACGGCGAGTTGGTCGTCGCCTTGTCGGGAGGGGCCGACTCCGCCGCCCTGGCGTATCTGTGCTCTCAGCTCGGCCGGGCCGTCGCATGCCTTCATGTGAACCACGGCCTGGCCGCCTCCCCGATGATGCAGTCAGCGGCCGAGGCGATCGCAGGTCGGCTCGGCCTGCCGCTCCGGGTCCGCGAAGTGACCGTGCCCGAGGGCCCGTCGCCGGAGGGACAGGCTCGCCGCGCTCGATACTCGGCCTTCGCCGACATCGACGGCGCCCTCCTCACCGCCCACACCAGAGACGACAACGTCGAGACCGTGGTGTTCAACATGATCAGGGGGGCGGGCGCCAAGGGGCTGGCCGGGATCCCCTATCACCGCCCTCGCAACATCTACCGGCCGATGCTCGCCGTTTCTCGCTCCGAGACCCGGGAGACGGCGGCGCTCGCCGGCCTCCCCTTCGCCGACGACCCGATGAACGCGGACTTGAGCCTCACGCGGGGTTTTATCAGGTCGCGGATCATCCCCGTCATGTCGGAGGTGAACCCCAAGCTCGCCGACTCGATCTCCAGGCTCGCCGCGACCGCGGCCTCCGACAACAGCCACCTCGATCGTGAGGCCGCTCGCGTCGGGATCCTCCAAGACGGAGGTGTCGTCGCCGCGGCGGTCGGGCGCCTGACGGCCCTTCCCGAGCCGGTGCGCGACCGCGTCCTGGCGAGGATGCTCAGCCATGCGATCGGGCCGGCCGGCGTCACGGCGGAGAGGGTGAGCGCCATGTGGGCGGTGGCCGAGGGAAGAGTCGGGCGCCGTCAGATCAGGTCCGACCTTGCGGCCCGCCTCCAAGGGCCGATGCTGGTCATCGAGTCTCCTCAGGCCCGGCGGGGCGCCGCCACCGTGACGCTCACTCCGGGACATCACCACCGGGAGGGCGTCGAGTTCGAGGTGGTGGCCGTCAACGACCGGTGCCGAACGGCGCCGCTCAGCCGTTGGGCCGCGGTCTTCCGGCCCGACGCGGCCCTCGCCGCAGGCCCCGACGGGTGGGTGACGGCCGACGGCGAGCGGGCCTGGAAGCCGGGGGAGAGGCGCCTTCCGGTGGCTTGGTACGACCCGGGGTCCGTCGGCTACCTTTCGGTCGTCGCCAACGAGACAGCAGGATGAGTCCCAAGCCGTTGATCACCGCCGAGGACATCGACACGAAGCTTGCCGAGATGGGCAGGCGGATCACCGAGGACTACGCCGGGAAGGACGTGCTGCTGGTCGGCGTCTTGCGGGGCGCCTTCATGGTGATGGCGGACCTCGCCCGTCACATCGACCTGCCTTGTGAGTTCGACTTCATGGCGGTCTCCTCGTACGGGGCCTCGACCCAGACATCGGGCGTCGTGCGGATCCTCAAGGACCTCGACGAGGAGATCGCGGGGCGCCACGTCGTGATCGTCGAGGACATCATCGACTCGGGGCTGACCCTCAACTACCTCATCAAGAGCCTGAAGGTGCGCAAGCCGGCCTCGCTCGAAGTCGCCGCCCTGCTCCTCAAGGAGGGAGTTCAGCGGGTGCCGCTCGACGTCAAGTACTGGGCGTTCGCCATCGGCCCGGAGTTCGTGGTCGGGTACGGCCTCGATTACGCGGGCCGGTATCGCAACCTCCCCTACGTCGGCGTCATGGAGCCCTGAGCGGAGCGGGAAATCGGGGCTCTGAGATCAGGGGCTTCAGTTAGCGGGGCGGCGGGCGTAGCATTGACGGTGACCGGCCACTACAACAGCTAGGCGCAGCCAGTGAACAAGACCCTCCGCACGTTGCTCATCTACGGGATGTCGATCATCCTGGTGGCGATCCTCTTCTCGTGGTGGTACGGCGAGGTGTCGGGTCCTGAGGAGATCGCCTACTCCGAGTTCGTCGAGAAGGTCGACGACGGCGACTACGCCCAGGTCGTCCTGCAGCGCCGCTCGCTCAAGGCGCAGGGGCGCCTCCAGGGAAGCGAGGGCGCCGAGGGGGTCTTCGACCACGTCGCCTACTACGCCGAAGGCTTCGAGACGCAGCTCGAGGCGGCGCTGGAGAAGTCGAACACGCCGGTGTTCATCGACGACGAGCCGGCGGGCATCTTCGAGATGCTCTTCTCCTTCCTGCCCTGGCTCATCCTCATAGGCTTCATGGCCTTCATCTTCATGCAGATGCAGGGCGGGGGGAACCGCGTCATGCAGTTCGGCAAGTCCCGGGCGAGGGTGGTCGGCAAGGAGCAGCCGAAGGTGACGTTCGACGACGTGGCCGGGCTGCTGGAGGCCAAGGAGGAGCTTGAGGAGATCAAGGACTTCCTCGCCAACCCCGACCGCTACCGGCAGATGGGGGCCAAAATCCCCAAGGGCGTCCTTCTCTTCGGCCCTCCGGGGACCGGCAAGACGTTGCTGGCCAGGGCCGTGGCGGGCGAGGCGGGTGTGCCGTTCATGTCGATCTCCGGCTCGGACTTCGTGGAGATGTTCGTCGGCGTCGGCGCCGCCCGGGTGCGCGACCTCTTCGAGCAGGCGAAGCAGAGCGCCCCGGCCATCATCTTCATCGACGAGATAGACGCGGTCGGGCGCCATCGCGGGGCCGGCCTCGGCGGCGGCCACGACGAGCGCGAGCAGACGCTCAACCAGTTGCTTGTCGAGCTTGACGGCTTCGAGGGCAACACGGGCGTCATCGTGATGGCCGCCACCAACCGCCCGGACATCTTGGACCCCGCTCTCCTGCGGCCGGGCCGCTTCGACCGGCAGGTGGTCATCGACGCCCCCGACATCGAGGGACGCGAGGCGATCCTCGGCGTGCACTCCCGGGGCAAGCCGTTGTCGGGCGAGATCGACCTCGCCGTCCTGGCGCGGCGCACTCCCGGCTTCACCGGCGCCGACTTGGCCAACCTGATCAACGAGGCCGCTCTCCTCTCCGCCCGCAGGCGGACGAAGAAGATCGGCATGCTTGAGCTTGAGGAGGCGATCGACCGCGTGATCGCCGGGCCGGAGCGCAAGACCCGGGTCATGACCGATGAGGAGCGGAAGGTCATCGCGTACCACGAGACCGGTCACGCCCTGGTGGGTTACGCGTTGCCGATGTCCGATCCGGTGCACAAGGTGACGATCGTGGCCCGGGGCCGGTCGCTGGGCCACACTCTCGCCCTGCCCACCCACGACAAGTACTTGTCGCGGCGGAGCGAATTGGTCGATCAGCTCGCCATGCTGCTGGGGGGCCGCACGGCGGAGGAGATCATCTTCGCCGACCCGACGTCGGGCGCCGCCAACGACATCGAGAAGGCGACGGAGATTGCCCGGCGGATGGTGATGGAGTACGGGATGAGCGACGAGCTTGGGCCGATGCAGTACGGCAAGCCGGCTTCGGAGGTGTTCCTGGGTCGCGACTACGCCCGTCAGCAGGATTACTCCGACCAGGTGGCGGCGTTCATCGACGCCGAGGTCCGCAAGCTCATCACGGCCGCCCACGACGAGGCCCGCACGATCATTGAGCGTCACGCCGACGCGATGGAGCGGATGGTGGAGGCTCTCTTGGAGAAGGAGACGGTCGACCGCGAGGAGGTGGCGGAGATCTTCAGCGACGTCCCGAAGTGGGAGCACGACGAGGCGGGGTCGCTGCGCATCAAGTACCCGGAGAGCCCCGTGTTGCCTCAGCCGCGCGAGGACTTGGCGGCGGCCGAGAGGGTGGAGGAGGAGGAGACCGAGGAGGTCGCCGAGCGCCTCAAGCTGGGCCGCAAGCTCCCGAGGACCAAGGGCAGGCCCGCCGAGGCCTGATCGGGCCCCGGGCCACGGTCCCGGGTCTAGCGGTCCTCGGCCTCCTGTTCGACCCTCTTGATCGTCAGGTCGCCGGAGACGAGCTTCGCCTTGACTCTCATCTGACGGGCGGCCGCGCCTTCCGCCGGCCTCGGCGCGGGCAGGCGGAGCTTTCCCGACAGCAGTGTTGCGTCGAGGTCGAGCTTGGTGCCGGCCGGGGCGCCGATCCCGACCGAGCCCGACATCGATTTGACGCTGGCGCGGCGCCCCAGGAAGAGGCCGATGTCGAGGTCTCCCGCCACGGTGGAGACGATCACCGAGCCGGCGGCAGTCCCGATCCGCACGTCGCCCGACGCGGTGGAGAAGACGCCGCGGCCGCAGCGGTCGACGCGGGCGTCGCCGGTGACGCAGGCGACCTTGATGTCGCGTTCGACGCGAGCCGCGCGAACGTCGCCGCTCGCCGTCTTCACGGTGGCCGACTCGACTCGCTCGAGGGTCACGTCCCCGGTCGCCGTCTTGATGTCGAGATCACCCATCCGGCCTTCGCAGTTGACGGTTGCGCTGGTCGTCTCGACTGAGATGTCGGCGCCGCCCGGCGCGAAGACGAGAACCTTGGCGGGACGGGACGACAGCCACCCTGAGGCCGCGTCGGACGCGATGTAGACGCGATCACCCGTTTGCTCGACGCCGAGGTGGGGGTCGTCGGTGTCGATTTCGACTGTCACTTCGCCTTCGGGCCCTTCTTTGACGTCGAGTCGTCCCGACTTGATCCGAATGTCGACGGCGGCGCCTGGGCCGACGGAGAGCTTCTCGCTCTTCACAGGTTGATCGTCCCCTTGTGCCTCGTGGCGCCGCCCTCCTTTGATCGGGTCTTCGTCTTGAGTGCGTCGACCACGAACGTGTTGACCGAGTCGCCTTCGTTGGAGGCGACTTCGGCAATCAGGTCTTTGAGATAGGAGGGGAGGCGGAGGGTGATCCGGGCCTCGTCGTGGTCTGCGCCGTGGTCTCCCGGCGGGGGCGGAGCGCCCGCGGCGTCGGGGACAACGACCAGCTCCGGGTCGCCGTCCGTCACCCGGACCTCGACTTCCTGCCCCGCCAACTGGCTCGACACCTCGGTGGCGGCCATGGAGACGACGTCTGTTAGGGTCTGACGGATGGCGGGCTCGAGGGCCGCCATCAGAAGCGCGCCCATCTCCCCGGCTTCGGCTCCTGCGACCCGAAGCTGCGTCTCAACGGCGGCCTCCAGGCCGGCGACGGCGTGGGAGAGCTGCATCAGAGGGCCCTCCTCGCTTCGTCGCGGATCATCCGATCGATGATCGCCTCGATCATGTCTTGTGTGGTCAACACTTCTTGCTCCTCTCTGGTTGTCTCGGCGCTGTCAACAATGACGTTGCCATGACATCATCATACCATCATCGGTATGTCGTTGTCAACCCCCCGAGCACGGAGAGCCGCTATCCGGGCGCAGTTGGGTTGGGTGATGGGCGGGCGGGGGAAGTGCGGCCCAGTTCAGGGCGGGGATCTGCCTCGGGTCTGGTAGGTGTGGCTGGTTGGGCTGACCCATTCGACGGTGGCCCTTGTAGGGCTGGCCGGCTTCGTGTTTGGCTCGGTGGTGGCGCCTGCAGAGCGGAGTGAGGTTGCGGGGCTCGGTGGCGCCTCCGTCTGAGACGGCGACCAGGTGGTCGAGGTCGCATTGGGTGGACGGCATGCGCCCATCCCGGGAAGACGCAGGTGCGGTGTATGGCTTGCACGAGCCGTTGCATCGAGGCGGTGGGCCTTCTGCTGGTGGTCCCGACGTGGGCGGGCTCTCCGTCGACGGTGACGGTGTGTCTCCATTCGGCTTCTTCGCTTTCCGCGGCGACCTTGCGGGCGATGTCGGCGGTCACCGGCCCGTATCCGGCGAGCTCTCCGGGGTGGTCGTCGAGGCCTGTGAGGGTGGTGAGGTCCACGACGAGGTCAACTGTGCCTTGCCGGCGTGTTGCGATGTCGCCGGTGAGCAGGTCCAGGTAGACGTCGGCGCGGAGCTGGTCGAGTCTCCTGCCGTCTCCTTCTTCTTTCAGGGCCCGGGCGAGCCGGTTGATCCTGTCGTACGCCCTGCCGGCTTGGTCGGGGGCAGCTGGACGCCGCAGAGGTCGGCGGTCCCCCAGATGACGCACCAACCTCGGAGACACCGCTTCGCTATTTGTACGACACACCACTAGGCAGGACCGTTGCAGCCGCCGGCGGAGCTGGCCGGTGGTCAGATCCGGGGCGTCGGCCATGATCTCGTCGATGAGGGCACGGGCGGTGTCGGCTTTGACGTTGATCGTCTCGTCTCCCATCACCTGGGCCCGGCGGGAGTCGATCAGCCCGGCGTGCAGGGCGTCGCGGACCGCGGGGACGCGTTCTGCGAGGCTGACGGCGTGGCTCACCATGTTGTCGGCGGCTCTCTCGGTCAGGCTCAACGCCGCGGCAACTTCGGAGGAGGCGAAGCACTTGTCGTGGACCATGCGGGAGGCGTCGTCGTCGGGGCTGCCTCCCGGCCACAGCGTGACCTCGGCGACCGCCGCCAGGCGCATCGCCGCGTAGTGGGCTTCTATGCGGGCGGCTGACTGCATGTAACGGACCACGTCGTGTCCGTTGAGCCGCATCAAGTCGACCTTCGACAAGGCCTCGAGAAGAGCCGGGCCGGGAGCAGTCTGCTCCAGGTCGTCGGGCAGGAGCTGACGGGCCGGCCTCCCGGCCCGCTCCCCGGCCCGCCTGTTGACCGGTGTGGTCTCGTCCCAGGGGGCCGCCGCGTCCGGCGAGGTCACGTCCGGGAGCAGCCTCACGTCGGCATCGGAGTCGAAGTCGAGTGTGCTCCTCAACCTGTCCGGGGCGAGCGACCGGTTCGCGTAGGTGCCCGCTCCGTCGACCGTGTCGTCGATGGACGGCTCGCCCGTCTGATGCGACTTGGATTTCGTCATGTCAGCCAACGTATCCAGAGGGTCTGACAGATTCGCGCGGGTCACCG
>Ga0209457_1000148_pt1 | contig 23546 bp, 26 predicted proteins | sample WorMetHEROISLAND_5_FD_187410 | JGI IMG/M metagenome (GOLD analysis project Ga0209457, IMG submission 187410) | Marine gutless worms symbiont microbial communities from Max Planck institute for Marine Microbiology, Germany - Olavius sp. 5 HERON... ... | reverse complement strand
CCACCGGATGCATTACATGAAGGTCAAGGTGCGGGTGCATTGCCAGCCCGATGGCAACCTCACCGTGTTCCACGGACCGCATTGCTCGGCTCGATTATGATGCCCAAGGTCAGTCGATTCCGCTACACCTACAGGGTGTCGCGTAGGTCCGCTGCCGTATCCAAAGCGGACAGTTTATATGCTACTAAACTGGACAGTTCTATTTGTTGGCAACATTATTCTCAGGTCTTTCGGGGCGCCTCGAGGAGACCTTGGAAAATTCCATCTTTGGAATTTTGGAATTTTTCAAGCCTTGAGAATACGAAAATATTTCGCTTCGCTCATATTGCTCGAGCACTTATGTGCTCGATTGATGGTCGGACGTCCGTGTCCTCGAGGCCCTTGTCAACCCGCGCGGCGTGGATGCCACTGCCTCCCCTATGAGCGTACTCATCAAGACAGCCGAGGAGATCGCTCGGATGCGTGTTGCCGGCCATCTGGCGGCCCAGGTCCTGGAGATGATCGGCGAATATATCCAGCCGGGCGTGACCACCGGCGAGCTCGACCGCATCTGTCACGACTTTATCGTCGAAGAGCAACAAGCAACTCCGGCCCCCCTGAATTACCGGGGATTTCCCAAGTCTATCTGCACCTCGGTCAACTATCAGGTATGCCATGGTATCCCCGGTAGCAAGCGCCTGAAGAAAGGCGATATCCTCAATATCGACATTACCATCATCAAGGACGGCTACCACGGCGATACGAGCAAGATGTTCTTTGTCGGCGAGCCCTCCATCTTTGCCCGACGTCTGTCCCAGGTCACCCAGGAAGCCATGCGCATCGGTATCGATCAGGTCAAGCCCGGCGCCAACCTGGGTGACATCGGTTACGCCATACAGAGCTATGTCGAGGGGAAACGGTATTCGGTCGTGCGGGAGTATTGTGGCCACGGCATCGGCCGCAGCTTCCATGAGGAGCCTCAGGTGCTGCACTATGGTAATCCCGGTGAGGGATTGGTCCTGGCGCCGGGGATGTGTCTCACCATAGAGCCCATGGTCAACGCCGGCAAGCGATACATCAAGCTGCTGCCTGACGGCTGGACCGTAGTCACCAAAGACCGCAGCCTATCCGCCCAGTGGGAGCATACGGTGCTGGTGACGCAAGACGGCCATGAGGTCTTGACCCTACGCGGCGAAGAACACGAGAAACCGGACCCATCATGAACAGCGCCCCTCGGCAACTCGATGACTGGTCCGGGGTTCGGGCCGAGCTGCAACGCGGTTCGGAGATCCGAGACAATCCCATCGCCGCCTTCCGTCGTATCCTGCACCAGGGGATGGAATACCTGTTCGACCGCTACGACCAGGGGGACGAGGCCGGCGATCTGATTCTCGCCCGCAGTAACTTGGTGGACCGGCTGTTGCAAGCAGCTTGGCAGAACATCATGCCGGCCGGGGCGGGAGCAACCCTGGTGGCCGTGGGAGGCTATGGCCGCCAGGAGCTCCATCCAGGCTCCGACGTGGACATCATGATCCTGTTAGAAGACGCCGAGACGAAGACGCTCAGCCAGTCCAGCGCGAAGCTGATTACCTTCCTCTTCGACATCGGCCTGAAGCCGGGATACAGCGTTCGGACCCTCGCCGAGTGCGTCCGGATAGCCAACAATGATGCCACCGTCATCACCAACCTCATCGAGGCGCGCCGGGTCGCCGGCTCGCCGGATCCGTTCGAGCGCATGCGGGTCGCTACCGCGCCCGACCGCATCTGGCCGAGCGAGGCCTTTTTCGCCGCCAAGATCGAAGAGCAGAGAATACGCTGGCACAAATTCGGCGGCACCGCCTACAACCTGGAGCCCAATATCAAGGAGAACCCCGGGGGATTGCGCGATATCCAGATGATCGGCTGGGTCGCCAAACGCCACTTCGATGCCGAGAATCTGCACGACCTAGTTGCCCAGGGCTTTCTCACCGAGAACGAGCACCACACCCTAGTACGGGGCCAATCCCTGTTGTGGTGCATCCGCTTCGCCCTCCATCGCCTCACCGGACGGGGCGAAGACCGATTACTATTTGATTACCAACGCACCTTGGCCGCAGAGCTCGGCTTTACGGATGAAGACACGAACTTAGCGGTCGAGCAGCTGATGCAGAGCTACTATCGCACGGTGATGGAGCTCAACCGCCTCAACGAAATGCTGCTCCAACTGTTCCAAGAGGCCATCCTGCTTCACGACCGGCTCGGGCCGCCGGTCGCCATCAACGGGTGGTTCCAGTCCCGCAGCGGCTTTCTCGAGGTGACCGGGGACGACGTCTTCCGCCGCGATCCGGTCGCCCTCATCGAGATCTTCCATATCCTCCAGACCCGTCCCGGGATCGAAGGTGTGCGGGCCAGCACCATCCGCCTCATCCGCGAGCACTGCCATCTGATCGATGACCGGGTGCGGAAAGACCCGCGCGCCCGCAAGCTCTTCATTGCCATCATGCGCTATCCTGGCATCACCCACGCCATGCAGCGGATGAACCAATACGGCGTGCTCGCCGCCTACCTTCCGGCCTTTGCCAATGTCGTCGGGCGCATGCAGTACGACCTCTTTCACGCCTATACCGTGGACCAGCATAGCCTGCAGGTCATGCGTAACCTCAGGTCTTTCATGGTTCCGGGCGAAGCCTCCGAGCTCCCCCTCTGTAAGGACGTCGCCGCCAACATCCCCAGATTCGAGCTCCTGTGCCTCTCCGGGCTCTTCCACGACATCGCCAAGGGTCGCGGCGGGGACCACTCCCGCATGGGTGCCCGCGATGCCCGGGACTTCTGTCGTGCCCATGGCCTCTCCGACTACGACAGCCAGCTCGTCTCCTGGCTGGTGAAGAAGCACCTCCTCATGTCGATGACGGCCCAGCACAAAGACATCAGCGACCCGGACGTCATCCAGACGTTCGCCGCGGAGGTGGGAGACACTGTCCGCCTGGATCATCTCTATCTGCTGACCGTGGCCGATATCCAGGGTACCAACCCGGAACGCTGGAACTCATGGAAAGATGCCCTGCTTCAGGATCTTTACTTGAGCACCCGGCGCGCCCTGGCGCGTGGGTTGGATAAGCCCCAGGCCCAGGACGAGCTGATCCAGCAGAAGCAGATCGAAACCTTGCGCCTACTGTCCAAGCACGGTGTGACCGGCAAGGCTTGCATGGCCTTGTGGATCAAATTCAATCTCGATTACTTCCTGCACAATTCCCCGAACGAGGTGGCTTGGCAGACCCGAATGATTTTGCAGACCTCCGCGGAGAAGCTGCCACTGGTCGCCATCCGACCACTGACCCATCGGGGAGGTACCGAGATCCTGACCTATACCTGGGACCGAGAGTACCTGTTCGCACGTACCACCGCATTTCTGGATCGTTGGGGATTGAGCATCGTGAACGCGCGCTTCATGACCACGGACGACAAGATGGCGCTGACTACCTACTATGTGCTGGAAATGGAGAAGGCCTCCCCCATCCTCGACGACACCCAGATCGAGCATATTCGGCAGGCCCTGGTGCAGCAGCTGACGGAGCAGGAAACACCGAATCTCCAAGTCGCACGCCCCGTGCCCCGGCAGCTCCGTCACTTTCCAACCGAAACCCGGCTGCATTTCTCCGCGGATGAGCATAATCGCAGGACCGTCATGCGTCTGGTGACCCTGGATCGACCGGGACTGCTCGCCAAAATCGGGGCGGCCTTCGAAGCTTGCGGCATCCTGCTACAAAACGCCAAGATCGCCACGGTCGGTGCCCAGGCAGACGATATCTTCTTCATTACCACCGCCAACGGTACCCCCATTACCGATCAAAACCTATTGAATTGCTTGCAAAAGGATATCCATAGGCGCTTGGAGCAAACGGCCGATGGCTAACTCCCTCGCCGAGAAATGACACCTTTACTACCGAGTACCTGGAGGCGAGCACCCTTCGCGCACTCCCGAAAGCTGTCTTTCATCGGAATCAAGGGTGCCCTGAGGGGACCTTGAAAAACTCAAGGTATCTGCGATCCCGGTGATCCATGCGAGCTCGAGGTAAGGGGCAGCTGCGCATTATCGGTGGCCACTACCGGGGACGCAAGCTCCCCGTGCCCGCACAGCCGGGATTGCGCCCGACGGCGGATCGGGTGCGCGAGACCCTGTTCGACTGGCTACAGCCGGTGATCGCCGGCTCCCGTTGCCTGGATCTCTTTGCCGGTAGTGGTGCCCTGGGCTTTGAAGCGGCCTCCCGCGGTGCGGCCGAGGTCCTCATGATCGAACGATCCGAGCCGGTGACGCGCGTGCTGGCGGCCAATATCCGTACCCTAGGTACGGTACAGGTCCGAGTGCACCGGGCAGACGCCCTCCGCTGGCTTGCCGGGCGCGGCGGGCCCTTCGACCTCGTCTTCCTGGACCCGCCCTTCCATCGCAACCTATTAGCCCCGAGCTGTACCCTGCTGAACGATCGGGGTTGGCTCGCTCCCGGTGCCTTGGTTTATCTGGAGACCCCGGCCAATCAGGTGCTTCCCGAGCTGCCTGGGGATTGGACACTGATTCGCGATCGACAGGCCGGCCAAGTGCGATTTGCTCTGGCGGCGGCTCCAGGCCCCCGGACTCAGGGCTACCGAATGATAATCACTGCTGAAACAATCTGTTGGTAGGTAAGTCGAAAGCTTTTTTTGCCGCCAATGAACGCAAATCGGTCGAGATCGGCCCGCCATCAGCGATGCTTCCTGGTCCCTTAGAGGCTGTCTAGGAACTCCCCTAATGACTAGGAGCTTTTCTAAATTAACATTTTGTTTACATAAGGTTTTATCTAGATATAGTCTGTCTAAAAAGGCGGGCTCTTAACCTTTATTTGCGGCCATTTGCGTTCATTTGCGGCTGAAATTTCCATAACAATCCTGCTCGCTCGAGGTTACCGGTAATCCGTACTCACAAGGGGTAACTGATGGCGGCTATTTCAGTCCCTCTGCTGCGTACTTAAGCATCTGAAATCACCACGCTGTTGCTTTCTATCAAATGATCATTCGGTAGCCCTGCCCCGGGACTCAGGGACAGCCGATTTTTGACCGCCGTCTGCCCTGTGCCTTAAGCATTCACCGTCGAGCGGAGAATCAGCCAATGTCCAGTGCCGTCTATCCGGGAACCTTCGACCCCATCACCAACGGCCATTGGGACCTAGTCCGGCGCACAGCCTCTCTGTTCGATCGGGTCGTGGTCGCGGTGGCCGTGGATACGAGCAAGGCCCCGGTGTTCGGCGTCGAGCACCGCATCGCCCTCGCGCAACAGGTGTTGCGGGACATCCCCGGAGTGGAGGTCATACGCTTCTCCGGTCTCCTGGTGGCATTTGCCCGCGAGCACGGGACCCCGGTGATCATCCGTGGCCTGCGGGCCGTTTCCGATTTCGAATACGAGTTCCAGCTGGCGGGGATGAATCGGCGTATGGCCCCGGATATCGAGACCCTCTTCCTCACCCCGGCGGAGCAATACACCTACCTGTCTTCATCCTTGGTGCGCGAAATCGCACGCCTGGGCGGGGACGTATCGACCTTCGTGGCCCCGATCGTGCAGACAGCACTCAAGAAGCGCTTTGGCTAAGAAACTATCTAAAAACTAACTAACCTGTGGGTGGGCTGTACCCATCAAATACTACGCCTGACCGGTAGGCACAGTCCACCTTACGGATACTTCTATTTAAAATCAACAGGTTATTTATTAGACAGCCTCTTAGTTAGCTTTTAGGTAGCTTCTCATAGTACAGGACAAAAAACCGCAATATATTGATTTAGGATTAAGTATTTTTGTTACAGTTGAGCCGGGTGTTCAAGCTACCCTTGCCGAATTTTTTCATAACCATTTAATAATAGATGATTTTTTCTGAGGGCTCCCAGCAATGGATCAGAATATCACCGCTCTTGTGCCTCTGTTGCCTGGCTATTTCGGTTGGAACTTGGCCAGAACCAAATGCCTGGCCGGTCTGATTATCGCTTTGATCTAAGGTCAGAACCGTCAATTTCGCGCAATTAGCCACCGCTCTTCCCGGTGGAACCTTGAAAGATCCGAAGTATAAACATATTCAACGCCTGTTCAGAACCTTTCCTCTCGACTTTTCCATCGTGGCTCGGTTTATTGTCAGTCAGTTACCCGATGGTCAGTATCTACTGCCCCTGGATCGGACCAACTGGAAATTCGGTCAAACCAATATCAATATTCTGTGCCTGGCGATCGTCCAGCAAGGTGTAGCAATCCCCGTGTTATCGATCCTAATGAGATAAAAAAGGAAATTCCAATACGGACGAACGCATTCCACTCATCAACAGGTTTATTGAGCTATTCGGGGTGGAAAAAATTGATGGCTACCTCGCCGATAGAGGGTTCATCGGTACGGAATTTGTTCGCTATCTCATTAAAAATGAAATAAAATCCAGGATTCGCATCCGGAGCGTCGCCATTTTTTGCGGAACCCGAAATGGGGTTCATCCGATTTCGGGTTTCGCAAAAAATCAGGCGACGGCCATGGCCTTCGGCGGCCCACGTTCGTCCTGCGTCCGTCCCGGCGCACACTCCGCGCTGCGCCAGGACTCCCGCAATGGCTTGATGCCGTGTCGCATAGCCTTGCATTTCATCTCCGCCGGCGCTCACGCGCCGCACTCCGACGAAACGCTCGGCCTACGGCTACGCGGGGGTCGTCGCACTCCGCTCGTCGCTTACGCTCCCTCGCTTCCCTGTGCTCCTCCTAAGCACAACACACGCGTCGCTCGGCACCGGCATGGCACGGCACCGGCTCGCAATTTCTTTCGTAACTTGCCACGCGGCGAAGTCATCCAACTGAGGGGACAACGGGTTGTTTGGGGTCAGAAGCTCTCGGTCACGGGAACGCGTTTGATGAGTGGTGAATCCCTCATCATTCTCAGTCCGGATGCCTCTCAGGTCACCGCCATCCTGGGCGACGATAAACGGCGCTGGGAAATCGAAACCTTATTCAAGGCCTTGAAGAGCCAAGGATTCGATTTTGAAGCAACCCATCTGACCGAGTTGGATCGTATTGAGAAGCTTCTGGCCTTGTTAACGATCGCCTTCTGCTGGGCGCATCTCCTCGGGGAATGGTTACACGAGCAAAAATCGATCCCAATCAAGAGTCGTCACCGTCCGGCCATCCGTATTTTCAGGTATGGTTTGGACTGACTGAGAGAGATTTTATTCAATATGACGGAAAAGCTTGAGGCGTTTTACCAAGCCGCCGCTTTATTCAAAGAACCACAAAATCAACATATCCATCTGATTTTAAAGTGAAATTCAATATAGTAGCTTCTAATATTTTCCGGAGACCTCGAAAAACCCCGGGCTTGGAATCTTTACAAGGTATCTTTCCACAACCAACCGCAGGAGTATCGACATGGCCCTGTATATCACAGACGAATGCATCAACTGCGATGTATGCGAGCCCGAATGCCCGAACGGGGCGATCTCCCAGGGCGAGGAAATCTACGAGATCGATCCCGACCTCTGCACCGAGTGCGTAGGTCACTACGAGACCTCCCAGTGCGTTGAGGTCTGCCCCGTGGACTGCATCCTCACAGACCCGGATTATGAAGAAACTGAAGAGCAGCTGATGGTCAAATACGAGCGGATTACAGGTGCGGCTACCTGAAGCGATTTCTGTCAAATGAAATACCTTCTTGCTGGTTTTTTCGTCCGTCTTCCGTGTTGCATCAACCGTTACCTAGTCCACTAGGCGCCGGTTGCCGCGCCTTGAATACGAACGAAAATCCAGCCTAAGCCGGTACACCATTTTCCGGCAATCGCCTGAAGAGAACCTTGAAAAATTCCAAGGTCCCCTTCGGAACCCGGAATCGGCAACCCCAGTCCCTGATCCGCAGCCCCCCCTTCCCAGCCATGACTCGAGGTCTGAAAAGCGCCATGAAGACACTACTCGCATTGGTACTCTCCCTGGTCGTCGTCACGCCCGTCATCCTGCCGGATACTGCCGAGGCCCGGCGGTTTGGGAGAGGTATGAGCCTGGGCAAGCAATATAGGAGTATGCCGCGCACCACGCCGCACCAGAGTCGGCAAGCGACCCCCAGCCGTTCTCAGGGACTCGGAGCCGCTGGCCGTACCAGCGGGGTGAGCCGTTGGCTCGGGCCCTTGGCCGGACTGGCCGCCGGTGGACTGCTAGCCTCTCTGTTCTTCGGTGACGCCTTCCAGGGCCTGCAAATCATGGATATGCTCCTGGTCGCGGGCCTGATCTTTGGCGGTCTGATGTTATTCAAGGCCATACGCCGCGGCAGGCCCGTAGCCGCCGGGGCCGGTGCCGGCGGAGCCTATGGCGGACCGGTTGCCGGGGGAGAAGGATCAGCTCTCGGGAAGGCGCCCCCGGGTCTCGGTGATACCCCCGAGACAGTGCCCGACATCACCAATGATGAGGCCCCGGACTGGTTCGATGGTCCGAGATTCCTGGCCGGAACCAAGGCCCACTTCATCCGGCTCCAGGCCGCCTGGGATCAAGCCGATTTTGAGGAAATCCGCGATTACACCACACCCAAGCTCTGCACCGAACTCGAGCGCGAGCGCAACCGCCTGGGAGAGGAAGCCCAATCCACCGAGGTCGTGACCCTGGATGCCGAGCTCGTCGCCGTGCATCGCGACGGAGACCAAGTAGTCGCGAGCATCCTCTTCTCCGGACTCATCCGCGAGGAGCGAAACGCGGCCGCCGCTCCCTTCCGTGAGCTCTGGCATGTACAGCACGACTGGGAGAGTAGCGCGGGCGGTTGGCTGGTTGCCGGAGTGCAGCAGCAGGACTAAGCAAGTGCTGATCTATTCAGCACTTCCCGCGGTGCATGGAGGCACCCGCTATGTTTCAGCCCCTACTGACTCCACCAAGCCGATCCGTCGGCTACTGTAAGCCCTCTCCTCTAGCGGGAGAAGGGTTGGGGAGAGGGGGAGCAAAAGCTAAAGTCCCGACACTTTGGCGTGGCGTACAGCGAGCCGCCTACCATTCGTACCTGCACCACCGGATCGAGCGATGGACGATCAGGACCGCCAAGCCCGCCATCGCCAACGCATGCGGCGCAAACAGACAGTCCCGGAGCGTCGCTCATTTTTCGCGAAACCCGAAATGGGGTCCATCCGATTTCGGGTTTCGCAAAAAATCAGGCGACGGCCATGGCCTTTGGCGGCCCACGTTCGTCCTACGTCCGTCCCGGCGCGCACTCCGCGCGACGCCAGGACTCCCGCAATGATTTGACGCCGTGTCGCATGGCCTTGCATTTCGTCTCCGCCGGCTCTCACGCGCCGCACTCCGATGAAACGCCCGGCCCTACGGCTACGCGGGGGTCGTCGCACTCCGCTCGTCGCTTACGCTCCCTCGCTTTCCTGTGCTCCTCCGCGGATAGTCCGCAGCCGAATATTTTTCGATTCATTTGCGTCCACTCGCGTTCATTTGCAGCAAAAAAGAAAATATCGAGTAAGCCCAATGGTGGGCACGGCTCACCCTATGGTCGGCTGAGCCTTTGTTTCCAGGTTTCTCCGCGTCGTTTCAAAAAAGCCGCACCCCGACGGATTTAAGTGTATCGTAAACGGATTGACCGATAAGCTGAGAAGAACAGCTCACGCAACGCCGCTATCGGGTGCGAGAGACGGCCATCTCGGCGGAAAATCCATGGGTGACGGGTATGGAATCGGCACGTATCGATCATGGCGTATCGAGCTGATCCAGAATATTCCGCGCTACCCGCCGCTGCTCATCGTCCCCGGTCTCCAATACCTCGTAGAGCAATCTCCGGACATCCGTGTCCTCCCCTCGATCGCGTAGGGTCTTGATCCGCCGGAGCTTCTCATCCACCGGGTCCGATTGGTCCGATATCTCGGTAAGATCCTCCTCGATGGCATCGAGCTCCGCTTCCATTTCCTCCTCTGTTAAAGGATCGAAGCGCTCCGCATTGAAGGGATTGCCACCGGAGATGTCTCGGCCGACCGGGGTGTCCTCACCCCCAGACTTGCCGCCCGGACCGCTCGGGACAGGCGATTCTCCGGCCCTTGTCCTGGCGGAAGCCGCCGTGTCGATCGGATCGGAGGCCGCTGCCTCCCGGGCCTCCCGAGCGGCGGCAGCGGTCTGCCGTCGCCGCTGGAACAGGCGGGAGGAGAGGATCCCGAGCTCGAATAGGAGCCACATGGGCAGGGCGAGCAAGGTCTGAGAGATCACGTCCGGGGGCGTCAACAGCATTCCCACCACGAAGACACCGACGATCAGATAGGGCCGTTTGCGCCCCAAGTCTTCCGGCGTGGTGATGCCGGCGGCTACCAGCAGGATGGTGGCGATGGGGATCTCGAAGGCGATGCCGAAGGCGAAGAACAGGGTGAGGACGAAATCTAGGTAATGGCTGATATCCGTCATCACCGCGACCCCCTCCGGAGCGGTCCCGGTCAGGAAGGCGAAGACCAGCGGAAATACCAAGTAGTAGGCGAAGAGCATCCCCAGATAGAAGAGCAGGATGCTGGATATGAGCAGGGGGATCGCTAGCTGCTTCTCGTGGCTGTAGAGCCCCGGTACCACGAACGACCAGAGCTGGAACAGCAGATAGGGTATGGACAGAAAGACCGACGATACCAACGCCAGCTTGAATGGCGTCAGGAAAGGTGAGGCCACCTGAGTGGCGATCATGCTGATCCCCTCCGGTAGCTGGGCCATCAGGGGCTCGGCCACGTAGCTGTAGATGTCGTTGGCGAAGGGAAAGAGCACGAGAAACACCAAGAGCACCGCCAGCAAGCCACGCATCAGGCGGTCGCGCAGCTCTATCAGGTGGGAGACGAGAGGTTGCTCTTGGCCCGGCTCTTCGGGGTCTGCGGACAATGACATCGCGCTCGGGTGGACCTAGTGGGAGGTTACGGGAGCCTTGAAAATTCCGTCCTTGCTTTGCACGGGCACCTCGAGCTTTTGGTAATGCTCGATTCGTAGCGATCTTGCGATTGTCCCATCACGATCCCAGCAGCCGAAAGCCCCGCTCTCTCCGAGATCGTGAAAAAATTCTCGGGTGCATCCTCGGCGTGGGCTTCCAAGCGTCGGAAGCACGGAGCCCCTGTAAGAGATACAGCCTGGGCAACGCGGCCGGGTCGAATGCCGGCTGACCGAGATCCGGACCACCTCGGTCCGAAGCCTGAGGCACCTGCGAGTGACGCGGTCAGGGCAAGGAGAATACGCAGGGAACACGGATAGAATCAACCCCATGGGTAACTGTTATAGCCGTACCGAAATACCGATAACATGAGTTCGATTGTTCCATCGACAGCTCTTTTTTGCTGCCGATGGTAACTATTCAGCTACTCAAATTGAAGCATTGGCCATAATCTACTCCGGCCTGATAATAAGCGGCGACCGCTTTACCTGAGACCCAAAGCATCGCGCCACCGGTTACGGCGACAACTAGGCCTACCCAATGCCAGGGTCTAAGTGTCGACCAATCCAGGACAAAGACATATTCCAACCAGAAGGACACGGCGGGTAAATCGAGACGACTGAGCAAGGCTTCAACGCCGACCGATAGAACAAGCACGGTTAGCCCCAAAAGACCCAAGATGATCATCAAGATAATCAAAAACTTCTGGGCCGGATTGGTCCAGGGCCAACAGAGATCGAGCTTTCTCTGCTCGATCTGGTCATAGGTCGGCAGAGGATGCAATTAAGAAGGCGAGGGGCCAATAGAACCAACAGGTGGCCTTGATATTCAACCAGTAGAGAAAGACCGGTAGGAACCAGATCGGTAGGATAGGGAGCCAGGAAGATTTCCCTATACCGTCTTCTTGTTTGAAATTATCAATCACTCCTTTCAGAGTAAGGACGTGTTCTCTTCCTGGATGTCTGGTACGAGCTCCGCTGGGGTTCGGCTGTCGATGATGAAGTTATTTTCTATCCAATTGGCGGGGAGTGAGCGGATACCGTCGAACACAAGAAACCGCAGAGTGGCCACTAGTCGGATAGGAATGGCCCTGATCACCAATCCAACTCCGAACCCAATCCTTATCTTAATTTTAGACTTGACCTCCATCCAAGCCACAACCATAACCATAGCTACGACCGTAACCACAGTCCCTGCCCTAGCTACAGCTACAGCCCAAACCCCAACCCTAGCCATAGCCACAGGTTCCAGCCATGGCCACAGTCATAGCCATAAAGTCCACAAGGGCACCCATCGTTGCTGTCTGGTCACTTTGGTCTCCGAGCTAGGCAGAGGCCAGATGGCTGGAGAGCCACCAGCTAGTGGCAACGCCGATCAGGGCTGAAATGCTGAGCCAGACACATTTCCAGGTGCATGACCAGCCGTCATAGCTTTCAAAATCAAACCAATCCCCCACGAACCAACGGACACCAATCGTGATGGACCTTTTCGAGCGGAGCAGCAGGAACGGCGCTACAGCCAAGCTTGTGACCAAGTAGATGGTGGGTATCGAACAGGATGGCGATTGCTCAGTAGAGGTCGACGGCGAACAGGGTTTCGGCAATGGCTAGGACCGAGATCCGTCCGGCATCGTGGGATTCTTGGGTGGACCACCGGACATATGGGTGTTTTCATCTCGGGTGCTCGGTCTTTGTCGGTCATCAGGAATCAGCTTAGGGTAGGGGGCGGTCATTCCCAGGCGGAGTTGGGGGGAGGGGGAGCCCCTACTTGCTCCCTACCTACGGGGACCCCGCCTTAGCGCCGACAAGCCGGCGCCGACATCCGGTACCATGCGGTAGGCGCGGGCTTGCCCGCACTTGGTCTGGCTTCGTCCGCTATCTAAGGGCCGATCACTGATCACAAAACGTAGTTTTTCGAGGTGCCTTCAAGCCCCTAAGAATCCGTCTAATAACTAACCTATTGATTTTAAATTATACATAACCGTAGGATGGGCTGTGTCCACCGATTAGGCGTAGTATTTTGTGGGCACAGACCAGCCTGCAGGTTGGTTGGTTTTTAGGCGGATTCTAAGTCGAAAGGCGCCTTGACGTCCGCATTTTGGCCCCGATGACGCATGAGGTGATCCATGAGCACAAGGGCCAGCATGGCCTCGGCGATAGGTGTGGCGCGGATCCCGACACAGGGGTCGTGCCGTCCCAGGGTCCGGACCTCGGTGGACGCTCCCGAGCGGTCGATGGTTCGTCCCGGCAGGCGTAGGCTGGAGGTCGGCTTGAGCGCGATGCGGGCGATGATGTCCTGACCGCTGGAGATGCCCCCGAGCACGCCGCCGGCGTTGTTGCTCAGGAATCCTCGGGGGGTGATCTCGTCCCGGTGCTCCGTGCCTTTTTGAGTCACGCAGGCAAAGCCGGCACCGATCTCCACACCCTTGACCGCATTGATGCTCATCAGTGCGTGGGCGATATCCGCATCCAAACGATCGAAGATCGGCTCACCGAGCCCGGCCGGGACGCCCGTGGCCACCACCGTTACCTGGGCGCCAATCGAATCGCCCTCTTTACGCAGGACGTCCATGTAGGCCTCGAGCTCCGGCACGGCCGCAACATCCGGGCAAAAGAAGGGATTTTGCTCCACCTGCGCCCAATCCATGTCCGCAGGACGAATCGGACCGAGTTGGGAGAGGTAGCCGCGGACTCGAGTACCGAGCCGGTCGTGCAGATATTTTTTGGCGATTCCCCCAGCGGCGACCCGGATTGCCGTCTCCCGCGCCGAGGAACGGCCACCGCCCCGGTAGTCCCGTACCCCGTACTTCATCTCGTAGCTGTAGTCCGCATGGCCGGGCCGAAGCTTGGCGGCAATCTCGGTGTAGTCCTGCAAGCGTTGATCCCGGTTGTGGATGATCAAGCCGATGGGGGTGCCCGTGGTGCAGCCCTCGAAGACCCCGGAGAGGATTTGCACCTGGTCGGGCTCGTGCCGCTGGGTCGTGTGGCGGGAGCGTCCGGGCTTACGGCGATCCAGGTCGACCTGCAGGTTTGCCGCAGTGAGCGCCAGACCGGGGGGACAGCCGTCCACGATGCCGCCGATGGCGGGTCCGTGACTTTCGCCGAAGGTGGTTACTACGAAGAGCTTACCGAAGCTGTTGCCGGACATGGTCGTGATTATCTATTGCTACGGATTCGGGGGGGTTGGCCTGGGGGGACCTCGATAACCGGCCGATCTTTACTCACACTCGATTCCGGCGTTGGACCGCCGAGTCGAGTGCCGCACCAAAGTGCCGGGGTTTTGCTTTTGCTCCCCCTCACCCCAACCCCTCTCCTGCCAGGGAAGAGGGGCCTATAGTAGTAGCCGACGGATCGGCTTGGCGGAGTCAAGTGTGTACCAAGACCAACTCCAGGGGAGAGGGGCTTTCGGTCGCGGAATTCAGAGACCACCATCACACGATCACTATGGGGAACTTTGAGAAGCTATCAAAAAACTAACTAACCTATTAGGGTAGTCTGTGCCCACCAAATACTACGCCTGACCGGTGGGCATAGCCCATTCTACGGGTATAGATCTATTAAAATCAATAGATTAATTCTTAGACGGTCTCCGAATTTATGATCGGGCTATAAATCTTGTCGTTGCCGAATCAAGGGAACCTTGAACGTGGGATTGTTCGCGGTATCCGCTCACCGAACACAACAAAATTAGAACGCTACCCTTGAATGCTCCGGGGGCGGAATGCTTCGAGGTCTCCTCAATAGGACGGAGGTAAAACCGTATCTTGCGGATTCAACCAAGCATTGCTTTTCGCCAATACATCCCGCGATAAGGTGCTGGTGGCTTGGTGCAGCAATATACCGTTGATGATGTAATCGTAACGGGAGTTCAGGTAATCGAATTCCGCTTGAGAGAGGTTTCGCTGCGCACCGAGCGCATCGACTCGAGTGCGGGTACCAACCTCAAGACCGGCTAAGGTGGACTCCATTGCGCTGCGGGCGGAGACGACAGCGGCCTGACGCGCCTGCACATCGCCGATGCTGGAAACGACGCCGCGGAAGGCGTCTTTGACCGCGTTCAAGACCTCGCGCTGGACTTGGTCGAGCCGACTTTGCGCCGCGCGGAAATCGTATCCCGCTTGGCGTGTGCGGGAGGTCACGGAGCCACCCTGGTACAGGGGTAGGCGCATGGTGAGGGCTACGAAGCCGGTATCCCGAGCGGCGCCGATTTCCGACCCAGTCTGGATCAGGTCGTATCCCACTTGTAGGTCGAGCCGGGGGAAATGGCCGGAGCGCTCGATCTTGATCTGTTTTTTGGCCAACTCGGAGGCTTCCCTAGCGGCGATCACGCGGTAGTTGTTCTCGAGCGCGGTAGCAGCCCAGACTTCCCTGTCGTTGGGCTGGGGAGGTGTCAGCGGTAGCCGCGGGCCGAGTCGCGCCAGGGGGATGTTCACCGGACCGATAATGCGTCGCAGGGCCTCCCATCGGTTGTCGAGGTCGTTCTTGGCGGAGATCAGGTCGGCTCGAGAGCGGTCATAGGCGGCCTGGGATTCATTGACGTCCATGATGGCGACTAGGCCGACGTCGAAGCGTTGTTTGGATTGCTCGAGCTGGCGTTCATTGGCCTGCTGCAAGGCCTCTACGACCCGTATCGCATCCGCGGCACGCAACACGTCGAAGTAGGCCCTGGTCGTGCGGACCATCAGATCGATCCGGGCATCTTCGTATTCCGCCTCGGCCCGGGCGATCCTATTCTCGGTCTGTTCCAAGCGTATCCAATTGGCTCGATTGTAGACCGGTTGGGTGATGGATGCTGACACGTTTCGGGTGTCGTAGCTCTCGCTCCGGCTGCCACCGCTCGCCACCCTAGTCACGCCGAAGAGGTTCAGGCCGGAGATCTGCTCATGCTGGTAGCGGGCACCGGCGGTAAGATCGAAGCTCGGTAGTAAGAGTGCTCGCGCCTGGGGTTTGATCTCGCGTCGGGAGCTCAGGGTCTGTCGAGTTTCCCTGAAAGTCGGATCGCTCCGGACGGCCAAGTCGTAGATTCGGAGCAGATCCGCGACCGCGACGACCGCGGAGCAACCGAGCCCAATGATGACGGAGATGGTGAAAAGCATTCTACGCATTGGCTTACCTGATTACCCTCAAGGTTCAGCTATTCAGCCTGAGAGGGGCGTATACTGAACCTGAGCCCAAAGAGGAGAATCCCCATGGCCAAGAATCCGATTCAGTTTCAGAAGGGTTTGAGTTTGCCGGATTTTCTGAAGCCGTAGGGTACCGAAGAGCAGTGCCGTCAGGCCGTGTACGGCTGGCGCTGGCCGAAGGGCTTTCGGTGTCCCGAAATGCGGGCACGCTGGTCACTGCGAGCTGGCGGGACGCGGGTTGTACCCATGTCATCGCTGTCACCATCAAACCTCACTCATCAGCGGAACGCTGTTCGAGTACACGAAGCTACCACTGACAACCTGGTTCCTGGGGATATATATCCTGACGCAGCTGAAGAATGGGACCTCGGTCCTGGAGCTGAAGCGGCAGTTGGGGATCTCCTACAACGCCGCGTGGCGTCTGAAACACAAGCGTCTGAAACACAAGCGGATACAGGCGATGCAAGAGCGCGATGACAGCCCGCCGCTGTCCGGCAACGTACAGATGGACGATGCCTGCTTGGGTGGCGAACGTCCAGGGGGGAAGCGTGGGCGCGGTGCCGCCGGCAAGACCCCCTTTGTCGCGGCTGTTCAGACCAACGGCGACGGCCACTCCATCGCCATGCGCCTGAGTAAGCTCCAGGGCTTTCGCAAGACTGAGCTCACCACCTGAGCGCAGAAACCATCTGCGGGCCGCTACCCACGTCGTCTCCGATGGTCTGAATTGCTTCACCGGCATTACGACGGCCGAGTGTACACACGAGGCCATCGTCATCGGTGGCGGCCCGGCCAGCGTCAACCAGGGAAGCCTTTACCTGGGTCAACACCATGCTCGGTAACGTCAAGAACGCGATTCAGGGGACATACCATGGCATCAGTGACCAGCACGCGCCGCGCTATCTCGCCGAGTTCGGCTCTCGATTCAACCGTCGCTTTGATTTGCCGGCGATGATTCCGCGCCTCGGATACATCGCAGCTCGTACCCCTCCGATGCCCGAGCGGCTCCTTTAGATTAGCTGAACCTTCGAGGTAATTAGGTTGGCTTATGATCCGGATTGGAGGGCTGCCCCAGGCCGAAGGGCGCTTTGAGAGCGCTCGAGGTACCCGCATGGTGGAAGAATGCCTCGCCGGTTTGCAAGCACGTCGGTGCCCGAAACCGGGAGAGAAGCAAAAATCATTCGTATCGAGCTTTGAGAAATTCCAGGTTCCCATTATAGGGTACCTTGAATTTTTCAAGGCGCCTTTGCGTTTCCGCTCGCGCACGCGCTCCTTCCGGCAAGCCGGTGCCTATGTCCGGCATTATGCGGTAATGGTTCCATATCTACGGGGATAATGTCATGGTTCTGTTGTTTTCAGGGTTCCGTGTGAGATATCTTCACATTCCATATATCCAGAAACAACAGAGTTATAACGCCACCGAAAATTTCAGGGTGGCATGCGGTGCAGGGACGCACCGCCATGGATCAAGCACGTCAGGCTTGGGCCATGAAGCAAGGTGAAAACCGCGTTTTCACCTTGCTTGAGGGAAAAATTCCAGGGATGTAACTATTCAGGACCTCTTGCCAAGCGGCAGGCTACACACGTAATCTAGGCTCATGCTGGAATAACCCACCCTAACCCATTCTCCGGAAAACTTTGATGACGAGCTTAAGCGGTTGTATGAATAGGTGGCGGAGCAGACGGCACTCATTGAGCCTCTGCGCGAGCGCATCCGGGAGTTGGAAGCGCGCCTAGCCAAAGAATAGCCACAACTTCAGCCAGCCGCCATCCTCGGGCTCACCGTCCAAGAGGCCGCCACCACGCTCGCAACGCCAGCTAAGCGGGTGTAAGCCAAGTGGATAACCGGGCCAACGCGGTGTCACCCGCTCCCTGGTCGATCACCCCGACCAGTGCGTGATCATCCCGTTGACGGGGACCTGCGCCTGCGGACGTTGCGGCACCAGGATCGCGGCTACAGTGCTCGCGGAGCGACGCCAGGTGGTCGAGGTGGTGATCCAGCGTAAGGTACATCGAGCACCGCATTGTCGGCGGAACCTATGTCGGTGGGCGCGCACAACGCAGCACGTTTCCTGCAGGGATTAAGGCCCCGGTGCAATACGGACCGGGCGTATTGGCCTTTGCGATCTACATAACCCAATACCAGTTGTTGCCCTACCAGCGCACCGCCGGGGTGCTCAATGAGCTGGCCGGCCTTGGGATCTCACCGGGCACCCTCCAGCGCGCCGTACGGGTGGCCGCCACCCACCTGAAGGCGCCAGTCAACGCGATTCGCCGCGCACTCGTCGCCGCGCAGTGGCCCATGCCGACGAAACCAGCCGGCACGTGAACGGCAACCTGTACTGGCTACACGTACTCAGCACCGACCGGCTTACGGCCTACTTCCCTCATCCCAAACGTGGTGCCGAGGCCCTGGATGCGTTCGGCTTGTTGGCCCCGTTCGCTGGCGGACTCATGCATGATCACTGGTCAGCCTGCCAGCGCTACTCATGTTGGCATGCTTTCTGTAATGCCCATCATCTACGTGAGCTAACCGCTATCGCTGAAGAGGTTCCCAAGCCAGCCGTGGGCAACCGATATGATCGCGCTGTTGTGCCAAGCCAAGGCCCTGGTCAGCGAGGCCCAACCCTCAAGACATTACCCACCGGCAACATCGAGCGCTTGCGAACCCACTACGACAATCCTCATCGAAGCTGAAGCCGAAGCCGAAGCCGGCAATCCTCCCCGTCCCCGCCGTCCCGGCACCCGCGGCGAGTCAAACAATCCCCGGCCTGCAACCTCATTCGGCGACTGCGCGAGCACCGCAACGAGGTCCTGCGCTTCCTCACCGACCGGCACGTTCCCTTCGACAACAACCAGGCCGAACGCGACCTGCGAATGCCCAAACTCAAGCAGAAAGTCTCCGGTTTTTTCCGCTCCGAAATCGGCGTGGATGCCTTTGCCATCATCCGCTCCTGCCTTTCGACCCACCGCAAACAGTCCGACGATCTTTTCAACTCGCTCGTCCTGACGTTCCTAAGGGCACCCCCAAATGCCCCAAGTTGAGTAGCTGAATAGTTACCCACGGACGAAATTTTTCGAGGTTCTCTATAATTCCTCACTCCGGGATAGAAACGGGTGGTAGCGGGATAGAAACGGGTGGTAGCAGGGTAGGTAGCAGGTAGACGACCCCGCATGTCGCAACCGGAGATTTCGCCTACTGCCGGCTCGGTCGCAGGATGGGCCGATCGGTTCATTTCCTTGTTCCGCCGCCGGGCGCAGCCTTATCTGCGGTATGCGGTGTTTCCGCTCAACCTAGCGGCGCAGTGGCTACCGACTTGGTGCCCCTGGCGTGCTCACCGGCGGCGCCTGCACGCGATCAAACACCCCTCTCGCGCCATCCCCGAGGGCGAGATCAGTCTTCGTATCGGTGGCCTCCTATCGCGATCCCCAGTGTCCCGAGACGGTCTTCGATCCGTTCGACAAGATGGCCTGGTCCTTCCCGCATCTCCGTGGGTGTCTGCCAGCACAATGAGGACTCCGACGAGGATGTGCTGGCAGGATACCGCAGGCTGGTCGCCCGCCGCGGGGGCCTGAGATTTCAGCGACCGGGTCCGCGTGTACTCGGTGCCCGCGATCGAGCCCAAGGCCCCGTACTGGCGCGTTACTCGATCAAGCAACGGCCATACCACGGCGAGCGCTACTACCTGATTGATGAGGCCTGCATCCGGATGTGGAACCAAGCCTGCCAGCTAGCGCTCAAGCCCATCCTCACCATGTATCCGGCCGACTTCACGCTGTTTCATCGCCGCTGGCCGGCGCGGGACTACGAACATCGGCCGCCCGGATACCTACACTTCTCCGGGTTCGATCCCGATAGTGGTCTGGTGAGCATCATGGGGGCCGACATGGCACATTGACCCGAACGGCCCATTCGCAAGCCTATTCTGGAGCCCAGCTACTCGTTCGGATCGGACTCCCGGATTCGTGAGGTGCCGTTCGACCCGCATTGTACCTACGTGTTCATCGGCGAGGAGATCTCCATGGCGGCACGGCTGTGGACCCATGGTTACGACTTTTTTCATCCGACACACATGGCCGTCTATCAGATGTGGGAGCGCCCGCGACCACCTTTTTGGGAGCACCTTGCCGGTACCTCGCGCCGGTACCGACAACGGCGGGAGCAGGAGCAGACCGGGTATCGCCGCCTCCAGACCCTGTTGGGTCTGCATTCGGGTCAGGTCGAAGCTCCGTACGGGCTGGGGACGACCAGAACCCTGGCCGAGTACGAATGGTTCATCGGTATTGATATGCAGCGCCGCGTGGTCACGTCACTCGGGTTTGATAAGCATGATCGATAGTAGCACGCCTGACGAGATCTTGTGCAAGTTCGGCAGTCTGAAGCAGCCGTTCAGTAATAAAGTTCCACCCGTCTTGAGGCGGTGTTCGGATGTTCGGTCCCGCGTCGGCGAAGCGGCCACGGATGGCCCGCCTAGTGGGTAACAGGCCGGTATCGGTCGGGTATGAGGATCGGATAGCGGGAGTTGGTCCATGAGCTTAGCAATCCAGGTTCCGGATTGTGTCATACGTCCTATGCGCGAGGAGGACCTCCCGGCGGTGATGCGGGTGGAGATCCAAGTCTATTCGTATCCTTGGACGGAGGGCATTTTCCACGATTGTCTGAGGGCTGGCTATTATTGCCGGACCTTGTGGTGGGCCGGGGAGATCGTCGGCTACGGGGTCATGTCGGCGGCCGCCGGCGAGTGCCATATCCTGAATCTGTGTGTGCATCCCCGGGCGCGACGGCGGGGGCTCGGGCGCACAATCCTACACTGTCTACTTGCCGGCGGCCGTTCCCGCAACGCCGATACCGCCTTTCTGGAGGTGCGTGTCTCCAATCGTGTGGCCCTGGACCTGTATGCCGTGGAGGGTTTTTGTGAGGTGGGGGTGCGCTGGGGGTATTATCCGCTGGATAAGGGCCGCGAAGATGCGGTGGTCATGGCGTGTTCTCTTTAAGGGGAGGCACCGATTTATTCAGCGCTTCCCACGGTGCACGAAGGCACCGCTATTTTTCAGTAGGGGCGACTCTAAGCCCCTACTCTCTAAGTTCCCGCCAAATACTACGTATGACCGGTAGGAACAGCCCGCCCTACGAAATCATCCGTTTTAAATCATAATCTTAGTTATTAGATAGACTCTAAGGGGGTCTCGAATATTTCAAGGCATCCTTTCTCGACCGGGTATCTTGCCCGCCCGGGCGATGAGTGCCGAGCCGTAGGCGGCCTCCTGTCATGTGGCGGCCATGACCGATATTCCCAGCCGCTGTCTCCTGATCTCCGTCCAACCCGCATTGGCTGCACCGCCGCCGGTGGTCAGCACCGTTCGTGGCGGGGGTGCCCCGAGCTGCTGCAGGCGGCGATAGCCGGCGGCCTCGATGCGGGCGATGCCTTCGAGCAGTCCCTGCAGAAAGCGTCCGTCGTCCGCCGGTCTCGGGTCCAGCCGCGGTGGCAAGGCGCTGTCGTTGATGGGAAAGCGCTCACCGGGGGCCAGTAGTGGGTAGTAATCGAGTCCCGTGGGTCGGTCCGGGTCGAGGGTCGTGCTCAGCGAGCGGAGCTCCGCGTCGTCGAAGTAATGCCGCAGTACTGCCCCACCGCTGTTGGATGCCCCGCCGATAAGCCAGCGTTCGCCGAACCTGTGGCTGTAGACGCCATAGTCGGGCGCGGCGATGGGGTCCGGCCCGATGATCTTGAGTACCAGGGTGCTACCGAGGCAGGTTACGGCATCGCCGGGACTCAGGGCCCCGGTGGCGACCACCGCGGCGGTGCTGTCGGTGGTGCCGGCGAGCACTCGGGTGTGTTGCGGCAGCCCTGTCGCCCGTGCCGCCGTGAGGCTCACTCGATCTAGCCGGGTCCCTGGTGCGACCGCCCGGGGGAGCTCCACCGGTGCCGGTTCGAGGCGTTCCGGCCATCGGGGCCAGTGTCCCGTCCGCGGGTCCAGGCCGAGCTTGAGACAATTGTTCCAGTCGCTGACGCCATAGTGGTCGGTGAGGTAGCCGAGGAGCCAGTCCGCTTGGTGCAGGGCGAGGGTCCCGGGGCCCGGTCGTAGCCGGTGCTTGAGGGACAACAGCTTGGCGAGGCTAGAGCCGGCACCCCGGGTGGGACTGGTTGGCGGTGCCACCTGTTCGATGCGTTCCGCCTCGGCTAGGCTGCGCGTATCATTGTACATGAGGGCCGGTCCCAGAGGTATTCCCTCCGGGTCGCATAGGAGCAGGGTCGCGGAGGTGCCGTCCAGACACAGGGCTTCTGGGGGGAAGGCCGTGAGCTGGCCGGTCAGCTCGCGCAGGACGCGGATCAGGGCATCCCGCCACAGCAGTGGGTCCTACTCGACCCCGCCGGCGCCGTCTTGCACCGGCTCCGGTAGGGCGGTCCGGGCCTCGGCCAGGATATTGCACTGCGGGTCGATCGCCACCGCACGGCAGCCGGAGGTGCCCAGATCGATGCCGATGTAGCTGGTGCCGGGCTTCATCCTATCGTGCGTGTCTGCCACTATGCGGCCCCCTGTTCCGATTGCTCCATATATCCATCGCATATGGGTTTCGCGGAAGGCGAGGTGTGTTTACAGGGCTACCGAATGATCATTCGACAAAAGCAACGGCTTGGCGATTTCAGACGCTTAAGCACGCAGAGGGACTGAACCGAAGCGTCGCCATTTTTTGCGAAACCCGAAATGGGGTCCGTCCGATTTTGGGTTTCGCAAAAAATCAGGCGACGGCCATGGCCTTCGGCGGCCCACGTTCGTCCTGCGTCCGTCCCGGCGCACACTCCGCGCTGCGCCAGGACTCCCGCAATGGCTTGATGCCGTGTCGCATAGCCTTGCATTTCATCTCCGCCGGCGCTCACGCGCCGCACTCCGACGAAACGTTCGGCCTACGGCTACGCGGGGGTCGTCGCACTCCGCTCGTCGCTTACGCTCCCTCGCTTTCCTGTGCTCCTCCATAGCCGCCATTAGTTACCCATTGTCAGTACGGATTACTAGTAACATCGAGCGAGCCGGACCTTCACGGAAATTTCAGCCGCAAATAGAGATTATAGAGGCTGTCTAGGATCTCCCCTGCGACATGCGGCTTTATAAAAATTAACGCTTTGTTTCCAAATATTTTATCCGGGAATGGCCTGTTTAAAAAAGCAGGCTCTGGGGCCAGGAAGCATCGCTGATAGCGGGCCGATCTCGACCAATTTGCGTTGATTTGCGGTAACTATTCAGCTACTCCAATTGGGGCATTGGGGGGCGCCCTGGAAGGTCAGGACGAGCGAGTTGAAAAGATCGTCGGATTGTTTGCGGAGAGTTGAGAGGTAGGAGCGGATGATGGAAACGTCCCCGGCACCGGTATCGGAGCGGAAGCAGCCAGAGACTTTCTGTTTGAGCTTGGGCATGCGAAGGTCGCGTTCGGCCTGGTTGTTGTCGAAGGGAACGCGCCGGTCGGTGAGGAAGCGCAGGACCTCGTTGCGGCGTTCGCGTAGCCGCCGAATGAGGTTGTAGGCCGGGGATTGTTTGACCCGCCCGCGGGTACCGGGACGAC